>Ga0184637_10002249_pt1 | contig 12496 bp, 5 predicted proteins | sample PLM3_127_b2_FD_133143 | JGI IMG/M metagenome (GOLD analysis project Ga0184637, IMG submission 133143) | Groundwater sediment microbial communities from an aquifer in East River, Colorado, USA - PLM3_127_b2 | ecosystem: Environmental > Terrestrial > Soil > Riparian zone | place: USA: East River...
CTCTACCGCGAGGAGATCGAGCGCATCCGCCCGCGGCTGGCCGCGGTGGGCCAGGACGCCGACGAGCCGCTGCGCGCCCTGGCCGCGCGTCCCGAGCCCCACCCGCGCGCCCGCGCGCGCCTGTCGTTCCGGTTCCTCGCCTCGCCCCGTCGGGTCGTGGCCGAGGGCGGCCGGGTGGCCGGGCTGGAGGTGGAGGAGACCCGCCTGGAGCGCAAGGGCCAGCGCATCGTCGCCGTGGGTACGGGCGAGCTCGCGCGCCTCCCCTGCGACACGGTGGTCTTCGCCGTCGGCGACCGCGTGGACGAGGAGGCAGGACTGCCGTACCGGGACGGCCTCTACCTGACCGCGCCGGGCGCCGACGAGAACCCGGCCGCCGCGTACCAGGTCTGGGACCCCGCCGCCCAGGCGCCGATGGACGGGGTGTTCGTCGTGGGCTGGGCGCGGCGCGCCAGCGACGGCGTGGTCGGGCGCGCCCGGCTCGACGCCGAGACGGGGATCAAGCACGTGCTCGCCTCTCTCGCGGGGCGCGAGCCGCGGCCCCCCGAGGCGGCGGAGGCCGTCGTGCGCGCCGTGATCGACACGCTCCGGGCCCGGGGCGCCCGTCCGGTGACCTACGAGGAGGTCCTGACGATCGAGGCCGAGGAGCGCGCGCGGGCCGCCGCCGCCAAGGCGGAGGAGTTCAAGTTCGCGAGCGACCGCGAGATGCTGGAGCTGATCGGCGCCTAGGCGCGCGAGGCGCCGCGCGCGCCCCACCGGTCGAGCAGGACGAGCAAGGCGGCCGCGACTCCGTAGGCCGCGGCGACCGCGAAGGGCAGCGCGCCCGGCGCCGCCCAGGGCCAGAACACCGAGCCGCTCGGCAGCGGCGAGTGGATCACCCCCACGAGCGTGGCCAGGCTGGCGATGGCCAGCGCGGCGGCCGCCCGGCCGAGCCGGCCCTCCACGATCCAGACCACGCTGGAGGCCCAGACGAGCGCGGTGACTGGTAATGTGGTTAGGGCCAGGCCGAAGAACGCGTTCCCGTCGCCCGCCGCGTACCAGCGCGGGGCCGCGCGCGTGGGGGTCACGCCGAGCGCCGCGCTCCTTGCTCCTGCTGTCCGAGCTCGCGGGCCAGCCCCCGCACCCGCGCGGCAAGGGCCTGGCACCAGGCCATGGCGCCGCGCTGGTCGCGGACCTCGGCGAACGCCAGCTCCACCGGCTCGGCCCCGGGCGGCGGCAGCACGCGCTCGCCCAGGCGGAGGCGCACGCCGTAGCTCCGCCCCTCGCGCGGCCCCTCGGCCTGCATCACCGCCTCGATGCGGGGGTGCTCCCGCTTGGCGTGCGAGAGCACGAAGTTGGCCAGCCACCGCCCGACCTCATCGTAGTCACCACCCGAGAACATCGCTGGCCTCCTCCGTCCCGACGCCTAGCACTCGTTGAAGCCGCAGGACAGGCACTTCTTGCACCCTTCCTCGTAGACGAGGGTGGCCTGGCCGCACTCCTTGCAGAGGTCGCCGATCTGCCGGGCGGGGCGCGCGGCGGCGAGCGCGGCCACCGCCTCGTCGGCGCCGCCCAGGTGCTCGCCGAGCACGCGGGCGAGCGCGTCGGGCAGCGACAGCACCTTGGACGGGCCGAAGCCGGTGGGCTGCCCGCCCCCGATGCGCGAGAGCTGATTGATGACCTCCTCGAGCCGCCGCCGCGCGGACAGCGGAGAGGGCAGCCGGAGCGCGAGGGACACCAGGCGGCCGAGCGCCTCGGCCACCGCCATCGTGTCCGAGCCGGCCTTGCCCACCTGCACGAAGACCTCGAAGGGGTCGCCCTCGTCCGTGTCGTTGACGGTGACGAAGGCCGTCCCGATGGGCGTCTCCATCCGGTAGGTCTGGCCGGGCAGGCTGTGCGGGCGCGGCTTGACCGCGCGCTCGCCGGCGAGCGTGACGCTCGCCGCCGGCTCGCTCTCCCCCCGCAGCCCCGCGGTGAGCACCTGGCTCGGCTTGCACCCGTCGCGGAACACCGTGATGCCCAGGCACCCCTCCCGCCAGGCGAGCAGGTAGGCGTGCGCCACGTCCGCCTCGGTGGCGTGGTGGGGCAGGTTGATGGTCTTGGACACGCCGTTGTCGGTGTGGCGCTGGAAGGCCGCCTGATGACGCACGTGCCAGACGGAGTCGATCTCGTGGGCCGTCTTGAACACCGACCGCACCGCCTCCTCCACGCCGGGGATGTCCTGCACCGAGCCGCGCCGCGCCACCTCGGCCATGAGCCCCTCCGACCAGAAGCCCTGCGCGCGGGCCAGCTCCTCGAAGGCGTGGCTCGCGAAGGTGAGCACGCGCTCGCCGTCGGGCCCCTTCACGCGGTGCTCGAAGGCGAGGGCGAAGACCGGCTCGATGCCCGAGGAGCAGCCCGCGATCATCGAGATGGTGCCGGTGGGCGCGATGGTGGTGACCGTGCAGTTGCGGAGCGGGCGGCCCTCCCGGTGGATGGACCGGGGGAAGTTCGGGAACGGCCCGCGCTCCTCGGCCAGCCGCGCCGACTGCTCGTGTCCCTTGTCCTCGATGAAGGCCATGAGCCGGTCGGCGAGGTCGAGGGCGGCCTCGCTGTCGTAGGGCATGCCGAGCGCGAACAGGAGGTCGGCCCAGCCCATCACGCCGAGCCCGATGCGCCGGTTGGCCTTCACCGTCGCGTCGATCTCGGGGAGCGGATACGGATTGACCTCGATCACGTCGTCGAGGAAGCGCACGGCCAGCCGCACCACCCGCTCGAGCTCGTCCCAGTCCACCGCCCAGCGGTCGTCGTCCAGGCGGCGCACGCATCGCGCGACGTTGATCGAGCCGAGGTTGCACGCGTCGTACGGCAAAAGAGGCTGTTCCCCGCACTGGTGGACGACGAGTCCGTTCGCGATCATCGAATGGCTCTGGGGCTCGGTGAGATCGAAGACCGGCCGCGTCCCCGCGGCCTCGACGCCGATGACAAGGTCGCTGAACCGCTGGCGGTAAAAGCCCTGATACCTCACGCGGTCCAGGCGGCCCTGCTTGAGGTTCAGGAACCCCACTTCCTGACGGAACCGGTCGCGCGACCGCCCGAAGATCCCCAGCTCGAACAGCACCCCGTCGGAGCCGTACGAGCGAAGGCTTCCGTCGACGGCTCGATACCGGAACAGCCCTTCCCGTGCCGGCCGCGATCGGTCCAGGATCTGACTCCGGATGCCGAGGTTGAGGAGCAGCAGCTGGACCCCGCGAAGGAGCTCCCGGCTCTTCGAGGTCAGGGCGATCCACGAGCTATTGCTCTGCGGGTTGTCGCGCACCGTGCCGTCCGCGGTGAAGAGAGCCTGGAGAAAGCCCACCGCCGCCTCGCGCGGGGCCGCGAAGAGACTCTCCGGCACGACCTTCTCGGCGGCGTGGACCGGCTGGACGCCGAGCGCGCGGAAGAATCCGGCGAAGAACTTGCTCGGGTAGATCACGTGACGCACGCCCCGAGCCCGCGACCGGACCGACGCGGCACGGCCGTACCAGCCATCCATGAGTCCCTTGATCAGCCCGAGCATATCGTCGTCAGCGGGGCCGAAGCTGAAGCCGACCGCGGAGTACCGTCCACCGAGCCTGAACCAGCCATCACCCACGAGCCAGCCGAGCGCGAGACCGAGCTCCCGGCTCCACTCGCGTGGCAGATCGTGCCGGTACGTCCGGCCGTTCCCGCCCTTGAACTCGGTCGCCACGGCGAACGGCAGCATGGGATCGGAGGCGAAGACGCCGGGATTGCTCTGCACCCAGGCACGGTCCGTCCCGATCCGCAGCTCGCCGGCCGGAACCCACCCGCGATCGGTCATGACGCGGTGGTCGGGGGTGCAGGTCAGCTCGAAGCCGGCCTTGGTCCGCACGGTGACCGTCGCGCGCTCTCCCGAGCTGAAGGCGCGGCTGATCGGCAGGCAGCTCCGTCCATAGGAAGCCAGGGGGAGGTTATTCGTGCCCTCCCACACCATGAAGCGGGCCGGGAAAAGGCGGTCGTCCACCAGAGTCGCGATGCCCCCTGCCCCGAACCGGGCGACGACGTCGTCCATCCTGAGCAGCCCGCGGTCCGTCGCCAGCCGTGCGTCTCCCGTGATGCACGGATTGGTCGCCTCGATCTGCGCGAGATCGGGTGTGGGGTTGGCGCGGCTCCGGTTGATGCGGTCGATGAAGACCATGCCGGGGTCGCCGGTTTGCCACGCCGCGCGCACGATGCGGTCGAACACCTCGCGGGCCGACAGGCGGCCGGTGACCTGGCCGGTGCGCGGGTTCACGAGGTCGTAGTGCTCGCCCCTGGCCAGCGCGTCCATGAACGTGTCGGTGGCCGCCACCGAGATGTTGAAGTTGGTAATGCCGCCGTCGAGCTTGCATTCGATGAACTCAAGGACGTCGGGATGGTCGACGCGCAGGATGCCCATGTTCGCGCCGCGTCTACTACCCCCTTGTTTCACGGCTTCCGTCGCCGAGTTGAACACGCGGAGGAACGACACGGGTCCCGAGGCGCGTCCCCCGGTGGAACGCACCGTATCGTTCTTCGGGCGCAGCCGCGAGAACGCGTAGCCGGTGTTGTGCACGAGCACCGCTCCGCCGTGGCCCGCGAGGTAGTTCTCGTTCCCCTCCACGGTCAGGTCATAGAGCTCGACCCGATCCGTGGGCACCACACTCGTGACGCGGCGAACGACGGGCAACGCTGCGCGGTATGCCTCGACCAGCCGATGCTCCTCGGCATCGAGCGCCGGCGAGGCGGCGAGCGCGTCGAGGAGGTGGAGGGCGCGGGGGAGACTCATGGTGGCGCCGAGCATCCAGCGCTGCAAGAAAATGGGAGAGCCGTTGACCACCGTCGAGGTCCGCCACGCGCGGATTCCGTGGGTCGAATAGCCTGCCTTGTCCAGGAGGGGGCGAAACAGCTCGAGGGGGAGCCTGACCGGGGTCGATGAGTGACGGCAAGGCCCCCGTGCGTGTCTCCGGGCGGGGTGGCTGCTGAAGCGAGCGAGCGCGGCGGCAAGCGCTGGGCACTGGGCAAGCGAGAAAATGATCTCGTGCAACGGGTGCTCCCGCGCGCGCACGGGCTTGACGCGACGCCGGACCCGCAGGCCGAGCGCGCAGGCCAGGTACGCGAGGTCGTCGGCGAACGCTTCCGAGATCGTGCAGATCTCCAGCGCCTGCTTGTCCCGGTTGAAGTGCCCGTCGCCGTCGGAGAACCCGACGATGAAGGCCAGCTGCTCTTCGGCCGCCGCGCTCCAGATGCCCCGCGGGACGCGAATGCCGCTCGCCTTGGGACCCGGACCGGGCAGGTCGAGCTCGTGCAGGAGTTGCGCCACCGCGGTGTGCGCCGACGCCAGCTCCCACATCGGGACCCGGTATCGACGGTCCGTCGACGGCCGGCCCGTGATCCGCGTGCCGTATCGATCGTTCAGCACGTGGACGGCGCGGGTGACGAGGTCGCGGTTCGGATCGGTGAGCCGTAGACGGACCGCACCCGTCGGCCGGAAGACGCCGAACGTGCCGTCGGCGAGCAGAAGGCCATGGAGCCACGCGACCTCCGGTCCGACCGTCTCGGAGCGGAGCGGGGACCCGGTGGAGGACAGCACCAGGTCGCCGGCGGACAGGGCTTCCGCCGGTCGGGTCGTGATACCGCGATGGTCGAGCACGTAGAACGGATGCCAGTGGCTCGTCACGACACGGATGCCACCCTCGAGCGCGACGTCGAAGAGCCGGATGTCTGGGGCCTCGTACTTGTGCGCCTGGCGAATCGGCGCCCACTCCATTCGGAGGGTCTTCTCGTCGTAGGAGAGGACCTCGGGGAGCGCGGCGCCGGCGCGGGCGCGCGCGAACAAACCTTCGATGGGAGTCGGGCCATCGGAGGTGACGACCTTTGCGCCCGCCCCCACGCAGCCCCCCCCGCTCTGGTGGATGATCGCCCCGGCCTTGACGGCGTCGAAGATCTCCGGCATGGAGTCGCCGACGGGGAGCACGAAGCACGCGGAGTACTGGAGGTGGTTGTCCTTCCCGGCGTTCATGAGGGTCGGGGAGTTGGGCAGGAAGTAGCCGTCCACCATCACCTCGTAGAAGGCGGCGGCAATCGCGGCGATGGCGGCGGGGCTGCGGCCGAAGCGGCGCTCCGCGCCGGCGATGGCCCGCGCCACGCGCCAGCACATGTCCTCCGGCGTCTCCACCACCTCGCCCTCGTCGCGGGCGAGGTAGCGCTCGCGCAGGACGCGGAGGGCGGCCTCCGTCCAGCGCCCAACCTTGGCGGGCCTCGTCTCCGCGAGCATGGCTCCGTCCTCCTCCCCGGGCGCCGACCGGGTGCGCCCGGCCACTACCCGGGGGATAGGGCTCAAGCGTAGCACACCGGATATCGAGGGCAGAAAGGGCGCAGGGAAAAAGTACCCTCTTCGCCTAAACTTGACTGTCGATCGCCGCCACATACAATCAGGAGCCACGGACGATGCGGCCACGGCGAATGGTCTCCCCCCGTTGACGCTCCTGATTTGCATGTCGGCCCGGCTCTTTCCGCCGGGCGCGCGCGATCCCCTATGCAGAGACTGAGGCGCTACCGCGTGGGCATGGTCCTGCTGGGACTCGTCGTCCTGGTCGGGGTGCTCGTGGTCTACCGGCTGAAGGACCAGCAGGCGCGGGCCGTGCCGCGGGCCCGCGGCGATGCCCTCGTGGGGGTGGTGGCGCCCCTGCGCCGCGATCTGGAGGTGCGCGTGGGCTCGACGGCCGACCTCCTGCCCGCCAAGCAGGCCGCCATCTTCTCGAAGGTCTCGGGGTATATCCGGCGCATCCATGCCGACCGCGGCGACTTCGTGCGGGAGGGCCAGCTCCTCGTCGAGATCGACGACCAGGAGCTGCAGGCCCAGGTCGAGCAGGCCCGGGCCACCCTGCTCAGCGGCCGGGCCGGTCTGGGCATGGCCCGCACCCAGCTCGACGGCAGCCGCGCCAACCTGGAGAGTCAGCGCGCCAACCTCGCCAAGGCGCGGGCGGTGGCGGACAACGACGTCCGGCAGGCCGAGCGGATGCGCACCCTCTTCGAGCGCGGCCTGGTCTCGGCCACGGAGCACGACAATGCGCGGACGGCGGCCGACTCCTCCCGCGCCTCGGTCCAGGCGGCGGAGGCCCAGCTCCTCGTGGCCCAGACCCAGATCGCGACCTCGGAGAGCCAGGTGCACCTCTCGCAGGCCCAGCTGGAGACCCAGCAGGCGTCCCTGCGCCTGGCCGAGACGAACCTCGCCAACACGCGTCTCCTCGCCCCGTTCGCCGGCTACATCTCCCAGCGCAACCTCGATCCCGGCGCCGCGGTGAGCGCCCAGTCGGCGGGCACGAGCACGACGTCGCTCGGCATCCTGCTCGTCCAGGACGTGTCGAGCGTGCGGATCCAGGTGGAGGTGCCGGAGCGGCAGATCGCCCGCGTCGTCACGGGCACGCCCGTACGCGTCCGGGTGGACCCGTACACGAAGGACGTCTTCACCGGCGTCGTGGCGCGCGTCGTCCACCACCTCGATCCGCGCACGCGGACCATGGGCGTGGAGGTCGACATTCCGAACCGCGACGGGCGCCTCAAGCCCGGCATGTTCGCGCGGGTGGACCTCGTGGTCGAGACGCGCCGGGGCGCGATGACCATCCCCGTGGAGGCCCTCCGCGTGGGCGAGGCCAGGCCCACCGTCGCCGTCGTGCGCAACGGCGTGGTGGAGAACGCGGCCGTCGAGGTCGGCGTCGCCGACGGCGAGCAGCTGGAGATCCTCAAGGGCCTGACGGAGCGCGACCAGGTCGTCGTCCAGGGCAAGGACCTCGTCAAGCCCGGCCAGAAGGTCAAGGCCGTCCCCGCCACGGGCGGGAGCGGGCGATGAGGCGCGGGAGCGAGGGATGATGCGCGGGAGCGAACGATGACGCGCGGGCCTGCGAACCGGTGGGGGGGCCTGCGGGAGGAGCGGCGGTCGCTCCCCCCCAGTCCTATGACGCGCGTGAGCGCGACCCGGTGGGGGGGCCTGCGGGAGGAGCGGCGGTCGCTCCCCCCCAGTCCAATGGTCTAGCGGACCGTGTGGCTCACCCTCCTCGCCATGCGCAACGGCATCGCCATCCTCATGGCCTCGCTGGCCATCGTCGTCCTCGGGGCCACGTCGCTCAGCCGCATGCCCATGGACCTGTTCCCGAACATCAACTACCCCTCGATCCGCATCGGCGTCATCTACAAGGGGGCCAACGCCCAGGACATCGAGCGCACGGTGACCTACCCGATCGAGAAGGCCGTCTCGGCGGTGGCGGGCGTCCGGCACGTGGAGTCGCGCTCGCGCCAGGGCTTCTCCGCGGTGGACGTGAGCTTCCAGTGGGGCTACGACCTGGACGCCGGGCTCACGGAGATCGCCCAGCGCATCCAGTCCATCATGTCCTCGCTGCCCACCGGGGTGCAGCAGCCGTTCATCCTCAAGTTCGACCTCTCGAACATTCCGGTGTGCCTGATCACGCTGTCCGGCGGCGGGCTCGACGAGAAGCAGCTCTACGACCTGGCCTTCAACACCGTGGAGCCCCAGATCGAGCGGATCGCCGGCGTGGCCTCCGCCAGCGTGGACGGGGGCAAGATCCGCCAGATCACCGTCAGCCTGAACCGCGACCTGCTCCACGCCAAGGCGATCGCCGTCACCGAGGTGGCGCGGGCGGTGAACGACGCCAATTTCCTGCTGCCCTCGGGCGACGTCAAGCTCGGCCAGTTCGACTACAACGTCTTCACCAACAACCAGTTCACGGTGGTCGACCCCATGGAGAACATCGTGGTCCGGCGCGCGGGCGGCACGCCCATCCGCGTGCGCGACCTCGGGCGGGTGGAGGACTCCTGGGAGACCCAGCAGTCGGTGGTGCGCGTCAACGGCGACCGCGCGGTCTACCTCCGGGTGAACAAGCAGCCGGGGGCCAACACCGTCGAGGTGGTGGACGCGGTGAAGGCCGCCATGCCCAAGCTCCTCGGCGTGCCCGCCGGCGTCAACGTCAACCTCACCTTCGACCAATCGACCTACATCAAGCAGTCCATCCGGAGCCTGTGGCACGAGGCCTCGGTGGGCTCCATCCTCGCGTTCATCGTGATCCTCCTCTTCCTCCGCTCCCTCGTGTCCACCGCCATCATCTCCATCGCCATCCCGCTCTCGCTGCTCCTCACGCTGATCGCGATGTACATGCTGGGGCAGACGCTGAACATCTTCACGCTGGGCGGCCTCGCCCTCGCGGTGGGCCGCCTGGTCGACGACTCCATCGTCGAGCTGGAGAACATCAACCGGCACCTCGCGATGCCCGGCACCCCGCGGATCCGCGCCGTCCTCGACGCCGCCCGCGAGGTGGCCATGCCCATCTTCGTGTCCACCATCACGACCATCGTGGTGTTCCTCCCCACCGTGTTCCTCGAGGGGCAGGCCAAGCTCCTGTTCATCCCCCTCACCTTCACCATCGCGTGCTCGCTCTTCGCCTCGTTCCTCGTCTCCCGGACCGTGACCCCCCTGCTCTGCATGCACTGGCTCAAGGCGGCGCCGGAGGCGCCCGCGCCGTCCCGGAACCCCTTCTCTCGGGTGCTCGGGTGGAGCTCGCGCGGGCTCGAGCGCCTCGACGGGCGCTACCAGGAGCTGCTCGTCTGGGTCCTCGGCCACCGGCGGACCGTCATCGGGGGCATCCTCGGCCTGGTCGCCGTCACCGCCGCCCTCGTGCCGCTGATCGGCACGGAGTTCTTCCCCCCGTCCGACGAGAGCCAGTTCATCATCAGGCTGCGGGCGCCGGTCGGGACGCGGGTGGAGGAGACGGAGCGCGTCGTCTCCCGGATCGAGCAGATCATCCGGGGCTCGCTCAAGCCGGGTGAGCTCAACGCCGTCGTCTCCACCGTGGGCGTCCCCACCGGCCGTTCGGGCCTCTTCTCGCAGAACACCGGGCCCCACGCCGCCCAGGTGCAGGTGTACCTGAGCACCCCGGACAAGCGGGGCCGAAAGGATCAGGAGATCGTGGCGGCCATCCGACCGAAGCTGGCCGGCCAGTTCCCCGGCACGACCTACCAGGTCCAGTTCGGCGGCATCGTGAGCCGCGTGCTCAACTTCGGCGCCCAGTCCGCCGTCGAGGTGGAGCAGCTCGGCTACGACCTCAAGGACGCCCAGACGGTGGCCCAGGCGGTAGCGCGGACGCTCCGCGAGACGGCGGGGCTCGCCGACGTCTTCGTGAGCCGGGAGGAGAACTACCCGCAGTTCGACATCGTGGTGGACCGGGAGAAGGCGGCCATGGCCGGGGTGAGCCAGCGCGACATCGCCCAGGCGGCGCTGTTCTCGCTCAACAGCAACGTCGGCGTGAACCCCTCGATCTTCACCGATCCGCGCACGGGCAACCAGTACAACGTGGTCGTGCAGCTCGACGAGCAGTTCCGCTCGCAGGCGGAGGACCTGAACCGGCTGTTCGTCGTCGGGGACAGCGGCCGGCCGATCCTCCTCGGCAACCTGGCGGAGATCAAGCGCGCGACGGGGCCCGTCATGATCGAGCGGAAGTACCAGCAGCGCATCGTCAAGATCGCCGCCAACCCGAGCGGCCGCGACCTCGGCTCGATCTCCGACGAGCTGGAGGAGAAGTTCAAGGCCCTGCCCCTGCCGCCCGGCTTCGCGCTCCAGCTCGGGGGCCAGACCGTGCAGCAGCGGGAGGCCTTCGGGAGCCTCCGGTTCACCACCATCCTGGCCCTGCTCCTCGTCTACATGGTGATGGCCTCCCAGTTCAAGTCCCTCATGGATCCCTTCATCATCATGTTCTCCGTGCCGCTCGGCATGATCGGGGTCATCTGGGCCCTCTTCCTCACCCAGACCACGCTGAACGTGACCTCCTTCATGGGCATCATCATGATGGTGGGCATCGTGGTGTCCAACGGGGTGCTCCTCGTCGAGTACATGAACGAGCTGCGGCGCCGCGGCCAGAGCCTGCACGAGGCCGTGATCAACGGCGGGCGAACCCGGCTCCGGCCGATCCTGATGACGACGCTCACCACACTCGCCGGCCTGTTCCCCATGGCGCTCGGCATCGACGTGGGCAGCGAGGCCAACGCGCCCCTCGCGCGGGCGGTGATCGGCGGGCTGGCCGTGTCCACCGTCTTCACCCTGCTCCTGATCCCGACGCTCTACGTGATCCTCGAGGAGCGCTTCCCCCGCGCGGTGCAGGCGCCGGACGCCGCCCTCGCTCCACAAGGAGAGACCGCATGACGCTCGTTCCCCTCCGCCGGCTCCTGACGGGCCTCCTGCTGATCCTGGCCGGGCTTCCCGGCCTCGCGTCGGCGCAGCCCTCGGCCGCCGACCCCATGGCGCCCCGCCCGCCGCTCCCGGCGCCGGCGGGCCTCCCGTTCGTCACCCCGAGCGAGGCGGGGGTCCGCGACTTCTCGCTCGAGGAGCTGATCGCGATCGCGCTCGAGAACCAGCCGCTGATCCAGGCGCGCTTCGCCGACTACATGGCGTCCCTGCAGCGGGTCAACCAGGCCCTGTCCCCGATGCTCCCCCAGCTCAGCACGCTGGCCACCGGGAGCCAGAGGGACGAGACGACCCGGGTGTACTCGGGCGGCGGATCCTCGCGCAGCGGCGGGATGTCCACGGTCGGCACCGGACGGATCGCCCTGTCGCAGCTGCTGTGGGACTTCGGCAAGACCTGGGCGGCTACCGACGCGGCCAAGGCCCTCGCCGAGTCCTCCCGCGAGGAGGTCGAGACGCAGAAGGACCTGATCGTCCTCGCCGTGAAGGAGTTCAACTTCAACCTCCTCCTGGCCAGCCGCCTCGTGGTCGTCAGCGCCCAGGCCCTCGAGCGGGCCGACCTGAACCTGCGGAGCGCCCGGGGCTTCTTCGAGGTGGGCACGCGGCCGAAGTCCGACGTCACCCGCGCCGAGGTCGACGTGGTCACCGCCCGGCTGGAGCTCATCCGCTCCCAGAACGCGGTGAGCCTGGCCCGCATCGGGCTGAACACCGCCATGGGCATCGCCATCAACACCCCCACGCGGGTGCGGGACATTCTGACGTACGAGAAGCTCACGATCGACCAGACCACCCTGGTGACGGAAGCCCTCCGCCAGCGCCCGGAGTACAAGCAGGCGAAGTTCCAGGCCGACGCGGCGGCGGCCACCGTGCGCCAGACCTTCCGCGACTTCTTCCCCCAGTTCTTCGCCACCGGCTCGGTCGGGGGCAGCACCACGGGGGTGGACGGGAGCCCCCGGAGCACCATCGAGTCCGGGGACTGGCTGCTGGGCGTCGACATGCGCTGGACCGTCTTCGACGGCGGCAACAAGATCGCCCGCTGGAAGGAGGCCAAGGCCGCGGTCGACGCGACCAAGGCCCGGGTGCGCGATACCGAGCTGACGATCTGGCAGCAGGTGGAGGCCGCCTTCGTGAACCTGATCGAGGCCGAGGAGCGGATCGGCGTGGCGCAGAAGGGCGTCGAGTCGGCCCAGGAGAACTTTCGCCTCTTCCAGGGCCGCTTCGACGCCGGGGTGGGCAACATCATCGAGCTGACCGACGCCCAGCTCGCCCTGACCC
>Ga0184637_10002250_pt1 | contig 12492 bp, 7 predicted proteins | sample PLM3_127_b2_FD_133143 | JGI IMG/M metagenome (GOLD analysis project Ga0184637, IMG submission 133143) | Groundwater sediment microbial communities from an aquifer in East River, Colorado, USA - PLM3_127_b2 | ecosystem: Environmental > Terrestrial > Soil > Riparian zone | place: USA: East River...
CCAGGCCAGGAACACCCAGAACACCGGGCCGACGTAGGCGCGCGGACCCGCCTCGACCGAAGCGAAGTCGACCCTGCGGATGAACAGGCGGTGCCCGTCGTTGGTGAACAGCGCGAGGGCGAATAGCGACGACACCACCATCACGACGAGCGCGGGGTTCGTGCGCGAGCTCGCGATCCGTCTCTGCACGTAGGTGACGGCGGTGAGCAGCCAGAACGACGAGGCGAGCAGGACGCCGGTGAAGATGACGCGCAGCGAGACGGCGAGCCCGTCGTGGCCGGTAACCGTGAAACGCGCCAGCACGCCGACGGTCCACATGATCAGGCCCGCCAGGAAGCCGAGCAACATCCAATGGAGCGACTCCTTGCGGCGCTGCGCGAGCAGGTACATCGCCATCGCGAGCGACGCGCACAGCGTGAACAGCGCCGGGCCGACGGCGGGGTGCACGTTCAGCCCGTCCGACCGCGCGCGGCGAGGCGCAGCAGCAATACCGCCCCGTCCTCGCACGGCAGGGCGGAGAGGGACCCCCCGTGGTACACGGCGATGCCGGCGGCGACGCTGAGCCCGAGACCGCGGCTCCCGCGATCGCTCGCGGTCGTGAAGTGGGGCTCGAAGACGCGCTCGCGAAGTGCTTTGGGAATGCCGGGGCCGTTGTCGCGCACACGCACCCAGACCGCATCGACGTCGACGCCGGTCTCGATCTCGATCCAGGGCAGCGGCGTTTCCTCCAGCGCCTGCTGCGAGTTGAGCAGCAGGCTGGCCACGGCCTGCACCAGGAGCTGCAGGGATCCCTGGATCGCTGGCAGCTCCGGCGCGAGCCGGGTGCGGATCTCGACGCGGCCGCCCGTGCGCAGCTCCAGCAGGCGCACGGCACCCTGCACCACCGCGTCGAGCGACACGGTGTCGGGGCTGGTGCCAGGGGCCGCGGCCAGCTGGCGCACGTCGGAGACGGCGCGCTGGATGCGGCCCAGGCCCTCGAGCGCCTCCTGAGCGAGCTCGCCCATCTCGGCGAGCTCTTCGGCGAGCTTCGACTCTCGCCCGTCGCGCCACGCCGCGACCACCTCGGAGCGGCGCGCAATCTCGCCGAGGTTGGCGCGGACGAAGGCGAGCGGATTGTTCACCTCGTGGGCGATGCCGGCGGCGAGCGTCCCCATCGCCTCGAGCTTCTGGATGCGCAGCGCCGACTCGGCATAGCGGCGCTCCTCGGTGCGATCGCGGAGCATCGCGATCTGTCCGATCGGGCTTTGCTGATCGCCGAGGATCGGGCGCACCGAAACCTCGAAATGTCGACGTCCGGAAGACTCGAGCTGGAGCGACACGGGCTCGAGCGCATCCTCCGCGCGCTCGAGTGCCGCGCGAATCGACTCGCGCTGCGCGCCGGACACCAGCGCCGTGATCGCTTCTGCGATCGAGCGCCCGCGCGCATGGCCGCCCAGCACCCGCTCCGCCGCGGCGTTGTGGTCGAGGATCTCGCCCGAAGCGCTCGCCATCAGCACCCCGTGGCGCAGGTGCTCGATCACCTCGCGGTGGCCGAGCGGCGGTGGCTCTAGCAGTGGATAGCGGAGCGCGGTGATCGCGAGCACCAGCGTCGCGAGCGTGAGCGAAGCGGCAGCGACGAGGGTGGGATCCGTTGCGCCGCGCAGCGCCGCGAAGGTGACAATCGGCTGCGCGAGCATCACGAGGCCCAGCGCGAGACCCGGCCTGCGCTCTCCCTGGCGCCAGAGACGGGCCGCCGCCAACGTGAATAGCGTTGCTCCCGGAACGACGCAGCCGAAGGCCAGGGCGACCAGGACGTGCGTCAGCGGCCCTGCCCAGCCCGCGAGACCGGCATGCCAGCTCGCGTCGGGTCGAAACGCCCAGCCGTGGCTCGCGTTGGTGAGGACGGCGACGAAGAACACGCAGGCCGGCAGCAGCGCCAGCGCCATCGCCGCGGCGCCGCCCAGACGGCGCGGCCAGCGCTGCCGGAGCGCCAGCAACAGCCACAGGCCCGAGCCGGCGAACATGCCGAGCGAGGCCATCCGCAGCGCCGCGGCGTGCCAGGGGCCATCCCCGCTCGCGTTCGCGAACCCGAGCCCACCGCTCCACAGCGCCAGCGCGACTAGCAGCGCAAAGACCGTGGTCGCCACTACCGAGCGCTCGCGGCGCAGACCCAAGAGCAGCGCGAGAGCGACACACGAGAGCGTCGATAACGACGCGAGTAGCGAGCCGGAATCCATCGCATTCTCATCGTCGGGCCGGGGTCGGATCCTGAGCCGTCCGCCGGCGGCAGCTGTGGCGGCCAACGCGCAGCCGGGCATCGGGAATCGGGCACGGGTGCGGGAGCCACGTCAGACCGGCGGGCGGTCAAGTCGCGCGCGCGGGCCTCCGATGCGCCGGTGGGGTTTCTCCGGAGGCCGCCGCGCCGTCGCTCCGGGAAGCCCGATCCGGAGGTTTCGTGCCCACGTCGCCCTACGAGCTGCACCTGGCCCGCTTCGCGGCGGATCCCGATGACCGGGCGGCGTTCGAGTTCATCGAGGAACACCTGTTCATGCAGGCGCACTGGCAGGGCCTGGCCGATCTGTACCGGAGACGGCAGGCAGCGCCGTCGCTCGCCGACCGGGCGCGGTTGCGGGCGGAGCTGGCGATGCGCCTGGGACAAGTGTGCGAGGAGCGCCTGGCTGACGCCGAGGCGGCGATCCGCGCCTACACCGAGGCAGTTCGACTCGACCCGACGCTCCGGCGCGCGCTGCTCCAGCTGCGCCGCATCTACGCCAACCGACGCAGTTGGGGTGCCGTGCTCCAGATCAGCGAGCAGGAGGCGGCGCTCGCGGAGTCGCCGGAAGAGCGCGCGCGGGTGTTCGCGGAGATGGGCGACATCTGGCAGCGCGAGCTCGGCGACGCGGCGCAAGCGGAAGAGCTCTACGCGCGAGCCCGCAGCGAGACCGGCGGAGCGCGCACGGACGACGCGAGCGACCCGCTCGAGGCGACCGGCGCGGAGCCGCCGCTGGTGCAGAACGCGTGGCTCGCCGCGGCGCGCGGCGACACCACCGGGGCGCTCGCAGCGCTGGAGCGTGCCCTCGAGCGGGATCCCACCGACGTCGAGGCGCTCGACCTGATGCTGACGGTGCTGGACGGTGCCGAGCGCCACGCGGAGATGCACGGCCTGCTCGAGCGCCGCGCGGCGCTGGCGGGCGATCCCGAAACGCGCGGCGCGGTGCTGCAGCGGCTGGGCGAGATCCGCGAGCAGCAGGGAGACATCAGCGACGCGCGCGAGGCCTACGAGCGCGCGCTAGCGGCGCATCCGACCCACGCTGGAGCCCGCGCCGCGCTGGGTCGCCTCTATCGGAGCATCGAGGCGTGGGGCGCGCTGCGCTCGCTGCTCGAGAATGCGGCCGAGTCGGCGCAGGGCGCCGTGCGCGTCGAGCTGCTCTACGAGCTGGCGGGGGTGCTCGAGCACGAGCTCGACGATCCCGAGGCCGCACAGGAGTCGCTCGATCTGGCGCGGGCGCTCGCGCCCGACGACCCGCGTCTGCAGCCGGAACCGCCGCAGCCGGACGAGCCGCAGGCGTCGCTGACGATGCCCGAGCTCGACACCGAGCCCTTCGTGGGCGAGCAGCGTTCGACCCGGGTGGTAGGCGTGCTCGAGCGCAAGCTCGCCGCTTGCCTCGCGCGCGGAGCGGGCCAGGGTGCCGAGTCCGTGCGGCTGCGGCTGCGGATCGGCGAGCTGCGCGGCGGTGCACTGGGGGAACCGGCGGAGGCGATCAAGGTACTCGAGCCCGCGCTCGAGAGCGGAGCCGGGCTGCTCGAAGTCGCTCCGACGCTCGCCGGCCTCTACGAGCAGCTCGGCCGCATCGAGCCGTTGATCGATCTCGCGGAACGGGCAGCAGCCCTCTCCGAGCCCTGTGAGCAGCGGACCTTCTGGTACCGCCGCGCCGCCGATGCGGCGCGCGCGGCCGGCGCGTCGGAGCGGGCGATCGAGTGCTATCGACGGCTGCTCGGCGATCTTCCGCGCGACCGCAGCGCCCGCGCTGCGCTCGGCGACCTCTATCGCAGTCGCGGCGAAGCCGAGCCGCTGGTCGAACTACTGCGCGAAGAGCTCGCCCGCGCCGACGCGGAGCGCGAGCTCGAGATCCAGCTCGAGCTCGCGTCGCTCGTGGCCGAGGCGCTCGGCGACCCGGCCGGCTCGGTTCCCCACCTGCGCCGCTGCCTCGAGCTCGATCCGGGGCGCGAAGACCTGCTCGACCAGGCGCTGGAAGCGTGCGCGCAGCGAGGTGGTCCGCTCGCCCAGCTCGACCTCGTCGAGCACACCTTCGAGCACGCCGACTCCTCGGCTGTCCGCGCATCGCTGCTCGCTCGCCGCGGCGCGCTGCTGGCCGACACGCTGCAATGGAACGAAGAGGCCGCCGAGAGCTGGCGCGCCGCGCTCGCGTTGGATCCCGGACAGGCGCTCGCGCGCGAGCGACTCGGCGCGGTCTGATTTCACCGTTCACGGCTTCCTTCGGCGATCCGGGTGGCTGGGTCGTCGCGGTCGAAGACTGCTTCTGATAGATAGGGTCGAGGGTCGAGCACAGCGCATCCCGCGACCCGGGCGACGGGAACTGCGTGCGGACGCCGCGAAACTCGACGATCGGATGGTTGTACGCGGTGAGAACCGGCCCGTTGAAGTGGACCTGCACATAGTCCATGACGAAGGTGACGGCATTGAGCTGCTCGCCGGCGAGGGCTCGAAGGTCCAGACGCTCGTCGTTCACGCTCGACCCTCCGACGCGCTGCCCAACGGACCAGTGCTGCGAGGCTGAGCAGGAAATCGACCGCGAGGCAACCCCGTGGCTTCCGCGAGGGGACAGGTCGTGTATCGGGCCTGCGATTCGTTGACAAGTCATAAGATAGCCCCTATCATATTGATCGTGAGACGAGAACCCGAACAGCTCGACTTCGATCGAAGGCGCTGGGGCGGACGACGACCGGGGGCTGGGCGCAAGCCGGGGCCGAGTCCGCGCCTGCGACACCGCTCGCGCGAGCCGTTCGGCAGAGGACTCCCTTGTCACGTCACGCTCAAGGTGCGCAAGGACGTGCCGTCGCTGCGCACGGTGCGGCTGGTGAAGGAGGTCGAGCGGACCTTCGCTCGAGGCTGTGAACGGGGGGCGTTCCGGCTCGTGCACTACTCGCTCCAGGGCGATCACGCGCACCTGATCGTGGAGGCGGCGGACCGCGATGCGCTCGGGCGCGGGATGAAGGCCGTCGGTTCACGGCTCGCCAGAGCCGTGAACCGGGTCTTCGGGCGTTCCGGACCGGTGCTGGCCGATCGCTACCACGTGCGCGTGCTCAGGACGCCGCGCGAGGTGCGGAACGCGTTGGCCTACGTGCTGCTGAACGCGCGGCGGCACGCGGCCAAGGCCGGGCGAAGGCTCTCCAGGGCGCTCGCAATCGATCCGGCGTCCTCGGGGCGTTGGTTCGACGGGTGGACGCGGCGGAAGTCTCCCGGGATCGAGGGATCCGGGCCTTCGCCGCCGAGCGCCCCGGCCGTATCGTCTCCGCACTCCTGGCTGCTCACCGAAGGCTGGAGGCGACGGGGGCTGTTGGATCCGGACGAGGTTCCGGGTAGCTGAGCCTGCCGGCGGCATCGGGTGCGGTGCGCCGGGCGCACTTCCCTTGGATTGGAGAGCTGTTGAAGAAGCCTTGAGGGAAAGAAGAGAGCCCGACGGGTTCGGCCGGACGATTCCGATGCGATGCGGCACCGCCCCCACGGCGGGCGCGGTCGGCACGACGGACCGCGGCTCTTCCCTCCCTCAGAGCTGCTTCCACGACGCCGTAACAGCCGCAAGCGACGCGCACTCAGCCTGGGCTCTCGGAGCGTTGGTACGCCTCTCGAGTCGACGACCCCGACTCGCCGACCCCACGGTCTTCTCCGTCCGATGTGATGAAGAGACCGGGAGCGTATGCTGGACAGCGACGGGAACGACGCGGGCTGAGCGCGCCGCGTTGAGCCTCAAGGCGCCTCCCCGGTCACCGATACACCCACCAGCGTCAGAATGCACCAGGCTGGTGACGCGCGAAGCGACTTCGGGGGCATGCAAAGGATGCGAGTCTCTTCGACCGCCTCTGCGTTCGTAGGCGATGGCGAAGCTGCCGGCGTGTCGGACGGGGCGGATCAGCTCTGCCCGCGTTTCGGAGAGGGCGATGGCGAAGTCGAAACAGTGCCGGGAATGCTGCGAGCCTATCAACGCGAGAGCGAAGACCTGTCCGCACTGCCGTGCTAGCAGCGCGGCGGAAACACGGGCAAATTGCTGATCGGGTTCTTTGTGCTCGCGTCCCTTGCCTCGCTCAGCACCAACACAGTTGACTCGACACCTACCCCCCCCTGCGTCACCTGCGAAGCCCGCCCCGCCGAAGCCGATGCCCGATCCGAACGCGGTGAAGTACGGCAAGCGGCCGAACCACAACGCCGGGGACGGGAGCTATCTGGAAGTCGAGAGCTACCTGGAGCGCACGCTGCGCGACCCGGATAGCCTGAAATTCGATGGCTGCACCGACGTTCGCCTGCATAATCAACAGGGCTGGCTCGTTGGCTGCACCTATCGCGCGAAAAACGGCTTCGGTGGGTACACGCGCCAGGCAAACTGGTTCACGATTCGCGGCGGCCAGGTAATCGCCATGCATGAGGCCGGTGCGTTCAAGGAGTGAGGGCGCCACGAGGGCCGGGCCGCTGACAGCCGTCTGACTTCTCCCAGAACGCGACCGATACGAGCGCTACGTGTGCGCCACCAGGCACAGCTCTGCGAACAGCTGCGGGCGCCAGCGCGCGAGCGCGGCGTCGGCGCGGCGGCCCAGCAGGTAGGGCCGCGTGACGTAGGGCGCCGGCGTCGTACGCGCGAATCCACAGCGCTCGATCAAGAGGCGCGAGGCGAGCGATAGGTGAAGTAGTGGAGGTGCCCCTCGTCGTGCAGGTCGACGGGCTCTCCGCGCCAGGTGGACAGACCCTCGTCGCGCGACGCGGTGGACGGGAAGCGCCCGAACAAGAGCTTCAGCCGGCGCGTGTACTTTGCGATGTTGGGCGTATCGATGAACGCGATTCCGCCGGGGCGCAGCATCTCGCGCGCGTGGCGGAGCCCCGCCAGCGGATCGACCAGGTGCTCGACGAGCGCGAGCAGGATCACCGCGTCGTAGCGGCCGGCGTGCTCGCGCGGCGGCTCCTCGAGGTCGAGGTGCGCGACGCGGATGCGCGGGTCGGTCAGCGAGCGCCGCAATCCCGCGAGCCGCGCCTGCGAGTACTCGGGCGCCGTGTCGTGGTCGAACGGAACGCCGGCCGCCGCGAGGCTGCGCGCGATCAGGCCATCGCCCGCGCCGATCTCGAGGATGTCACCGCCGCGGAAATGCCGCGGGAAGTAGTGAAGGCACGCCTCGTGGCGATCGCCCGGCGCCGGATCGGCGACCGCGATCGCGGTGCCCGCTTCACCGCACGCGGCGCCGTACTTCGCGTCTAGTGGCGCGCGAGCCGCAACGCGGGCGGCGCAGCCGACTCCTCGCTCATGCGCGCACGGCGGCCGGCGCGTCGACACCGGTCGGCTCGCCGTCGCACCACGTGATCGCCGCCGACGTGGTCGCCGGAACGCGCGGCCCCGGAGTCAGGATCCCGATCAGGTTCAGCGGATCGGCCGCGGACAGCGCGATCTGTTCGCCGTTGCGCGGCAGACGGCGCACCGCGCGGAGCATGTCGACGGCGCCGGGCCACGCGTATTGCTCGCCGGAGAAGCCGGTGACGAAGCGGCCACCGCGTACGCGGCCGCGCGCCTCGAGCCGGCGCAGCGCGATCAACAGCTCGCGCCACGACAGCGCGAGATTCTCGCGCGCGAGCACGTCGTAGAACACGACTCCCCAGCGCGCGAGCAGCTGCTCGGCCACGGCCTCGGCCAGCGCATCGGGATCCGCCGGAGGCGGCGCGGCGAGCAGCGCCCAGCGTCCCTGGACCGCGTGGCCGACGCGCCTCCAGGCGGCACGCGGCGCCGCACTGCGCGAACTCGGCGAACGCCGTGCGTCGAAGAGCTGCCGCAGCGACTGGATGCCGTCGGAGGTGACGTGCCCGCCGGCCACCAACTCCCATAGCGCGGACTCGACGGCAGCAGTGTCCAGCCCGGCGCGCGCCGCCAGCTCACTCTGGAATAGCGCACCGAAGCACTCGAGCGCTTCGAGCACCGCGCGCGCCGCTTCGCTCGCGGGCGCCGCGGGCACCGCGTCGCCGCGCAGCGCGGCGAGCAGCCAGCCGAGATCCCTGCGGCGTGCCAGTGCGATCGGCGTCGCGCGCGACGGCGAGTGACCGCCGCGCAGCGCGAGCCGGCCCCACGCCGCGTCGCCCGACCAGCACAGATCGTCGAGCCAGCCGGGCCGGTAGGCGTGAACGCGCGCCGGCAGGATCGCGGTCTCCCAGGCGGAGGCTGGCAGCTCGAGGCCTTGGAGCTGCGCGATCGTGGCGAGCACACCGGCCCTGCCCTCCCGCCGCGTCTCGGGTGCCGCGCGCTGCCAGCGCATCAGGAAACGCATGAAGTCGCGCGCGGTCACCGGTTCGATCTCGCGACGCAGTCGCTTCTGTGTGTATCCGTGAATCCGCGCGAGCAGGTGGCGCGCGCAGAACTCGGTCTCGCTGCGCGCCGGATCGAAGTGTCCGCGCAGCGCAAAACCTTCGGCCTCGAGCGCGGCGACCCCGCGCTCCACCTGCGCCGCGGACAGACCGGTGCGCGCGGCGAGCTCGGTGCCGGTGGCCGGGCCGGTCACCGCGAGATGGCCGCGCAGCGCGTCGGCGATTGCCGTGTCACCGTCGCAGAAGAAAACACCCGCGAGCTCGAGCCGCTCGGTCGCGACCCAGAACGGCCCCCCCGGCGCGGCGACCTCCTCGGCTCGGCGCTGCGCTGCGAGCGCGTCGAACAGATCGCGCCAGCGCGGCTCGGGGCGCAGCACCACGAGCGACAGCAGCGCGTCGTGCAGCTCGTCGGCGTCGCGCGGCGCCAGCGCCGCCTCCTCGCGCACGCGCGCCACCGCAGCGGCGTCGAGCACGGCCAGATCACGGGCCGACTCGGGCAGGCCGCGCCGCAGGCTCACCGCCCGAGTGCGGCGCTCTTCGAGCGGCGCGTCGTCGAGGAACGTGTAGGGCTTGCCGTTCAGGATCTCGTGCGCGAGCGGTGACGGCTCGCTCGTGTCGCGCAGGTGCAGCAGCACGTCGCCGCGCTCGAGCGCACGCGCGAGCTCACACGCCGCATCGACGTCCATCGCCTCGTGCAGGCAGTCGTGCAGCGTCTGGCGCACCAGCGGGTGGTCGGGCAGCTCGATCGGCCCGGTCTGGTTCTCCTGGCACTGCGCGAGGCCGGGGAAGATCGCCGCCATCACGTCGTCGGCTTCCATGCGCTGGATCGGCGGTGGGTTGCGGCGGCCACCGCGGAAGCGCAGCACGGCCAGCGCGCGGCCGAGGTTCCAGCGCCAGCGCGCGGTGAACATCGGCGACGCGAGCACGGCCTGGGAGAGCGTCTCGGGTAGACCGCCCGAGTGCAGTACCGCGGCAAAGCTCTCCAGCGGAAAGCTGTGCTGCGGGCCGAGCGAGAGCACCAGCGCGTCGTCGCTGGCCGCCGCCTGCAGCTCGAAATCGAACGCGCGGCAGATCCGCTTGCGCGCCACCAGGCCGAGCGCGCGGTTGATCCGGCCCCCGAACGGCGCGTGCACGACGAGCTGCATGCCGCCGCTCTCGTCGAAGAAGCGCTCGATCACGACGCACCGCTGGCTCGGCAGCGCGCCGAGCGCCGTGAGCGACGCGGCGAGGTAGGCCACGAGCTGCGCGGCGCCGGCGGCGTCGAGACCCGCGTCGCGGCACAGCCCGGCCTGCGCGCCCGCGGCGTCGTCCGCGGCGAGCCCTGCCGCGACCCACTCGCGCAGATCCGACACCTCCCGCGACAGCTCTGCGCTGCGCGCCGGCGCCTCGCCGAGCCAGAACGGCACGCTCGGCGGCGCACCACCGGCGTCGCGCACCCGCACCACACCCGCCTCGACGCGCCGGATCCGCCACGACGTGCTGCCGAGCAGGAACACGTCGCCGGCCATGCTCTCGACCGCCCAGTCTTCATTCACGCTGCCGATCGTCGTATCGTCGGGATCGGCGACGACGCGGTAGTCCGCGGTGTCGGGGATCGCGCCGCCCGACGTGAGCGCAGCCAGGCGCGCGCCGCGCCGGCCGCGCAGCACCCCATTCACGCGGTCGCGGTGCACGTAGGCGGCGCGGCGGCCGCGGCCGGTTGTAATGCCGTCCGAGACGAGCTCGAGGACTGCGTCGAAGTCGCCGCGCGAGAGGTGCTCGTAGGGCGCGGCGCGGCGCACGAGGTCGAATAGCTCCGCCTCCTTCCACGGCTCGGCCGCGCAAGCGGCGACGATCTGCTGCGCGAGGATATCGAGTGGAGCCACGGGAGGATGCACGTGGTCGAGCTGACCGGCGCGCACGCCGCGCACCAGCGCCGCGCATTCCACCAGCTCGTCGCGCGTGGTCGGGAACAGGCGCCCCTTCGGCACCGCGCCGCGCGTGTGACCCGAGCGGCCCACGCGCTGCAGGAAGGTGGCCAGGCTGCGCGGGGAGCCAAGCTGACACACCAGCTCGACGGGCCCGACGTCGATGCCGAGCTCGAGCGAGGCCGTCGCCACCAGCACGGCCAGCTCGCCGGCGCGCAGGCGCTCTTCGACGCGCAGGCGCCGCTCCAGCGCGAGGCTGCCGTGGTGGGCGGCGACGCGGTCGGGCCCGAGGCGCTCCGCCAGCAGGTGCGCGATGCGCTCGGCCTGGCGGCGGGTGTTCGAGAACACGAGTGTGGTGCGGTGCTCTGCGACCAGGCCGGCGATGTGATCGAGGATCTCGCCCCACTGCTCCATCGAGGCCACCGCCGCCAGCTCGCTGCCGGGCACCCAGGTGGCGAGGTCGAGCTCGCGGCGATGGCCGGTGTCGACGACCGCGCAGCGCGGGCTGCCGTCGGGCAGGCTCGCCTCGGCCGACGCGCCGACCAGCAGGCGCGCGATCCGCTCGATCGGCCGCTGCGTCGCCGACAGGCCGATCCGCACCGGTCGTCGCTCGCACAGCGCCGCCAGGCGCTCCAGTGAGAGCGCCAGGTGCGATCCGCGCTTGTCGCGCGCGGTGGCGTGGATCTCGTCGATGATCACCGTCCGGGTGCGGCGCAGCGTCTCGCGGCTGCGCTCAGCGGTGAGCATCAGGTAGAGCGACTCGGGCGTGGTGACGAGGATGTGCGGCGGGCGCGCGATCAGCTTCGCGCGCCGCGCCGCCGTCGTGTCGCCCGAGCGCGTCTCCACGCGGATCTCCGCCGCGATCCCGCGCTCGCGCGCGAGCGCGCCGATCTCCGCGAGCGGCGCGATCAGGTTCTCGCGCACGTCGACGGCAAGCGCCTTCAGCGGCGAGACGTAGACGACGTCGGTGGCGTCAGGCAGCGCGCCGTGACAGGCTTCGCGCAGCAACCGGTCGATGCAGACGAGGAACGCGGCGAGCGTCTTCCCCGAGCCGGTCGGCGCCGCGATCAGCGTGTCGTGGCCGCCCGCGATCGCAGGCCAGCCCTGCTCCTGGGGCTCGGTCGGACCGAGCGGGAAGCGTCGCTCGAACCAGGTGCGCACGATCGGATGGAAGAGAGTCAGCGCCTCCATTACTCAGAAGAAGGTAGCGCGACACGCTGATCTACCGAGGGGCGCGCCCCACGGGTTGGAGCCGGGCGACAGATCGCGTAACGTCCTGCCGATCTTTCCCCTCTCTTCCTTCCTCCCTTTCTCTCCGTCTCGTCCTCCCCTCCGCTCAGAGGACTCCGATTGGCGCAAGCACTAGCACAGCCGTCCGCGCCCGAGCCGCGCTCTGCCGCGACTCGGTCGCGACCCGCGAGACCGGTCCTGTCGGTGTGCCTGATCAACCCGCGCTTCGAGCCCTCCTACTGGGGCTTCGAGTACGCGCTTCCGCTCTATCCGGGCGATCGGCGCAGCACGATGATCAACGGCGCGCTGCCTACCGTCGCGGGGCTCGCCGCGGGACACGACATCGCGCTGGTCGACGAGAACGTCGCGGAGATCGACTGGGAGGCGCTCGACCGCTTCGATGTGGTCGGCGTGACCGGCATGAACGTTCAGCGCGAGCGCCAGCGCGAGATCCTGTCGCGCCTGGAGCAGATCGACACCTACGTGGTGGTAGGCGGCCCCTACGTCTCGGTGAAGGAGGAGGCGTTCGAGGGCCTCTACGACACGATGTTCATCGGCGAGGCCGACGAGACCTGGCCCGCGTTCGTCGATTGTTTCGCGTCAGGCAAGAATTTTGATAATTTTTACAAGCAGGCGAATCCAACGGATATGACCAAAGTGCCGAAGGCCCGCTTTGATCTGCTCAAGGTAAGCCGTTACGCCTCCGGCGCGCTGCAGTTTTCCCGCGGCTGCCCGTTCCGCTGCGAGTTCTGCGATATTATCGTCACATTCGGCCGGCGACCGCGCATGAAAAGACCGGAA
>Ga0184637_10002251_pt1 | contig 12491 bp, 10 predicted proteins | sample PLM3_127_b2_FD_133143 | JGI IMG/M metagenome (GOLD analysis project Ga0184637, IMG submission 133143) | Groundwater sediment microbial communities from an aquifer in East River, Colorado, USA - PLM3_127_b2 | ecosystem: Environmental > Terrestrial > Soil > Riparian zone | place: USA: East River...
ACCCCCGCCGCCTGGCTCCCTCGGCGAGGGCCATGGTCAGGCCGCTCGGGTCCACGTGGCCGTCGGTCGGCAGGTGGGCCGCGCCCAGCACCCCCTGAGGGTCGAACAGCGGGAAGCGCTCCAGGGCCTCCTTCGTCGAGACGATCTCCAAGGGGAGCCCGAAGGTCCGGCTCCATCCCGCCAGGCGCTGGAGCTCCTCGATCCGTTCCGCGTAGGAGGCCAGGCGGAGCGATCCCACCTCGTGCCATCCGGGGTCGACGGCGGTCTCCGCCTTGAGCCGCCGGTACAGCTCGACCGAGTACATCATCATCCGGGTGAGCGACACGCTCGACCGGAGCTGGCCGACCAGGCCCGCGGAGTGGAACGTCGAGCCCGAGGTCAGGTCGGATCGTTCCGCCAGCACGACGTCGTTCCAGCCCAGGTCGGTCAGGTGATAGGCGATGCTGGCGCCGGCGACGCCGCCCCCCACGATGACCGCCCGCGCCTCGTCCACGCCGCTCATTTCCCTCCGTCGCTCAGATCTCGTGGCTCAGATCCCCGTCGCCGCGTCCTCGAGCCAGCCGCCGAACCCGGCGTCGCCGGCGCTGCCCAGACACCGGGCGAAGTGCCAGCTCGCGTAGTCGACGTAGTCGAAGTCCAGGGTGGACAGGCCCTGCTGGACCACGCCCCACATCGCCTCGCGGAAGTCCGACATGACCCGCATGAGCTTCAGTCGGGCCACGTGGGCCGGGGTGACCTGGCCGAAGTACAGCTCGAGGAGCAGCATCTGCGCGTCCTCGCTGATGCCGTTGTTGATCGAGAGGTTCCCGAGGTCGAAGAACAGGTCGCCCATCCCCGCGTACTCGTAGTCCACGATCAGGACCCGCCCATCCTTCACCAGGAAGTTGGCGTTCAACAGGTCGTTGTGGCAGGGGCAAGGAGGGATCGGCGCCCGGCCGAAGGCTCGCTCGACCCGATCAGCGCACGTGAGCGCGGACACGTACTCGTCGGGCACCCCAACCCCGTGCTCCTCGGCCACCGTGCGGTACTCGCGGACCACGCGGAACGCGTCGAACGTGGACGGGATGCGGCCCATCGCGTGGATGGACTTCACCGATCGCACCACTCGCTCCAGGACCTCCCGCCGTTCGAGGTCTTCCGGCGGCAGCGGATCGGCCTCGACGAACCTGGTGACCAGGGCTCGAAGCTCGGGGAGGAACTCGACGACCTCGGGGGCCACGCCCGCGTCGGCCGCGGCCTTCGCCGCCAGGTGCTCGGCCGCCCGGTCGATGCCGAGGAGCTCCGTGTCCTTCCCCGACAGCCGCACGACGAAGGACTGGCCGGCGATGTCGACGCGGAAGTTCCTGTTGGTGATGCCCCCGCGGAGCGGGACGACCTCCGGAGCGAGGCCGGACCAGGCGGGCACCGCGGCCACGACCGAGGCCAGGTCCGGGTCGAGGGCCTGTGCCACGGCGCGAAGGCTACTCTCATAGGCTAGGCCGGGCGACCCGACGGAAGGGATCCGACGTGCGCATCGCAGGCAGGGCCCTCGTGGCTGGCGCCACCGGCCTGATCCTGTTGGCGTTCGGCTGGTCCCTCGGTGCAGCCACTGCTCGCGCCCAGGCCGCTCCCACGCTGAGGGTCGATCCGGCCTCGGGCGGGGTGGGGACCACCGTGAGGATCGCCGGCCGAGGGTTCTGCGGGAGCCCCGCGTGCTCCGCGGTCCAGGTCTCGTTCGCCGGCATCGTCGTGGCCGACGGCATCCAGGTCGGTTCCGACCGCGGGTTCGCCCTCAGCGTCACGGTGCCCGGCGGGATCCCGGCTGGCGAGAAGGCCGTGGCCGCCACCCAGAACAACGCCTCCGGGCAGCAGCGCGTCGCCATCACGACGTTCCAGGTGACGCTGGGCGGCGCGACGGTCTCACCTACGGGCACGGCAACCCCAACGTCGACCGGTTCGGCGACGACGCCGACGCCCTCGGGGACCACCGTGATCGGGTCGCCGGCGGCCGGTGGGGGTGGCAGCTCGAGCGGGTTGACCTGGGCCATGCTGGTGGCCGGGGTCGTGTTCCTCGGGGCCCTGCTGGGCATGGCCTACGTGTTGTGGCGGTCCCGGGGCGTCCCGGCGCCCCTTCCGCCACAGGTGGGGCCCATGGCCCCGTACGAGGAGGTGGTGGCCGCGCTCACCCCCCACGGCCAGCCCGAGGGCGGGGGCCCACCGCCGCCAACCCCGGGACCCCCGGGGCCCACGGAGCCCTCCGGGCCCTCGTAGGGCTCGGGTGAGGGGAAAACGACGGGTTGACAAGGGACGATGCGTCCCTACACTGAGGGGGCCATGACCGCCGGAACGAGGTCTGCGGAACCCAAGGCCCTGGTACTTATTCGCTAGGCGCGGGGCGGGCCCACCGGGCCTCTCCCGCGCCGGACACCCTCCGCAAAGCGGGGGGTTTTTTCTACCCCGAGAACGACCGATAGGACAGGAGCCCGTTTCCGCAGGAAGACGAGAGGGACAAGGGGAGGAAAAGCGAGATGCGATACGAGTTCGATCGAGGAGGCCACACGGTGGCGAACGTGCTGTGGGAGGGACCGGCCCAGGTGACGATCGACGTCACCGACCCGGCCGACCGACCGCAGTTCGACCGGTTCTTCGGCTCGGAGGTGGTGTACCTGTCGGCGGGGTTCGACTTCGGGGGGGCCGAGGAGGAGCTCACCACGCACCGCCGGGACTGGACCCCCTGGGAGTTCGAGCGCTCGTGCCGCAACCTGGCGCACCGGCTGGGGTGCACCGTCCGCCGGGTGCAGACCGGGCCGGTCGAGGCCCGGCCGGGGGAGGTCGCCGCCCGATGAAGGTCACGGGGGCCCAGGCGCTGTTCAAGGCCCTCGAGGGCGAGGGCGTGGACATCGTCTTCGGCATCCCCGGTGGGGCCATCTTGCCCGCGTACGATCCGCTGCTCGACTCGTCCATCCGTCACATCCTGAACCGGCACGAACAGGGGGCCGGCCACGCTGCCGAGGGCTACGCCTGGGCCACGGGGAAGGTCGGCGTGTGCATGGCCACGTCCGGCCCCGGCGGCTGCAACCTGGTCACCGCGCTCGCCGACGCGAAGATGGACTCGGTGCCGGTGGTGGCGATCACCGGCCAGGTGCCCACCCCGGTGGTGGGGAACGACGCGTTCCAGGAGGCCGACATCACCGGGATCACGATGCCGGTGACCAAGCACAACTTCCTGGTGACCGAGGCGGGGGCTCTTGCGGAGACCATCCGCGAGGCGTTCCACATCGCCCGGACCGGCCGGCCCGGACCCGTGCTCGTGGACATCCCCAAGGACGTCCTGCTCCAGGAGGCCACGTGGAGCTGGCCAGAGCGCGTGGACCTCCCCGGCTACAAGCCGACCACCAAGGGCAACCTGAAGCAGGTCCGGGAGGCCGTGCGGTTGATCCTGGAGGCCAACCGCCCGGTCTTGTACGTGGGCGGCGGGGTGATCAAGGCCAACGCCACCAAGGAGCTGTTCGAGCTGGCCACCGAGGGCAGGCTGCCGGTCGTGACCACGCTCATGGCCCGGGGGTCCTTCCCCGACACCCACGAGCTGGCGCTTGGGATGCCGGGCATGCACGGCGGCTACACGGCGGTCACGTCGATGCAGCGGGCCGACCTGCTCGTCGCACTGGGCGCCCGGTTCGACGACCGGGTCACCGGGCAGCTCTCGTCCTTCGCCCCGCACGCCAAGATCATCCACGCCGACATCGACCCCGCCGAGATCGGCAAGAACCGCGCGGCGGACGTCCCCATCGTGGGCGATGCCAAGGACATCATCGCCAAGATGGTGGCCGAGCTCCGCCTGCGCCAGGAGGAGCTGGGCGGGCCGCCCGACCGCTCCGAGTGGCTGTCGACGCTTCGGGGATGGCAGGCCAAGTACCCGTACCAGTACGACCAGCCCGAGGACGGGCCGCTCAAGCCGCAGTTCGCCATCCAGCGCCTGTACGAGCTGACCAAGGGCGATGCGATCGTGGTGGCCGGAGTGGGCCAGCACCAGATGTGGGCCTCCCAGTTCTGGAAGTTCACCGAGCCCCGGACGTGGATCAACTCGGGCGGCCTGGGCACCATGGGCTTCGCCGTCCCGGCGGCGCTCGGGGCGAAGACCGGCCGGCCGGACCGACGCGTCGTCGCCATCGACGGCGACGGCTGCTTCCAGATGACGGCCCAAGAGCTCGCCACGTCTACCACCGAGAAGATCCCGTTCGTCACGGCCATCATCAACAACGCGTACCTGGGGATGGTCCGCCAGTGGCAGGAGCTCTTCTACAACGAGCGCTACTCGCAGGTGTACCTGTCGCACGACACGCCCGACTACGTGAAGCTGGCCGAGGCGTACGGTGCGGTGGGCCTCCGGGCCGAGCACCCCGACGAGGTCGACGCCGTGATCGAGAAGGCGCTGTCGGTCGAGGACCGAAGCGTCGTGATCGACTTCCGGTGCGACCCCAAGGAGATGTGCTTCCCCATGGTGGCCGCGGGCACGTCGAACGACGACATCATCCTCGGCCCCGGCGGGTTTCGGCCCTCCGAGGATCCGGCGGAGGCCCCGATCGCATGACCCTGCACACCATGTCGGTCCTGGTCGAGGACAAACCCGGCGTGCTGACCCGGGTTGCCGGGCTGTTCTCCGCGCGGGGCTTCAACATCAACTCGCTGGCGGTGGGTCCCACCGAGGAGCCCGGCCTGTCGCGCATGACCATCGTGGTCAACGTGGACAAGAAGCCGCTCGAGCAGGTCACGAAGCAGCTCAACCGGCTGATCAACGTGATCAAGGTCCTGGAGCATGAGTCGGGCGACGCCGTGGAACGCGAGCTGGCGCTGATCAAGGTCCGGGCCGAGGGGGACGCCCGGGCCCGGGTCCTGGAGATCTGCGGCGTGTTCCGAGTGCGAGTTCTCGACGTCACGCACAAGACCCTGACCATCGAGGGCACGGGGACTCCGGACAAGCTCGAGGCCCTGACCGAGCTCCTCTCGGACTTCGGCATCGTCGAGATGGCCCGGACGGGGCGGGTGGCCCTGGCCCGGGGTGACCGGGGGATCCGGGAGCGGGTGCAGCGCCGGCTCGCGGCGGGCGGGGAGGACACGGGCGACTGGACCGGCGGAGGCGTGTGAGCCGACCGGTCTCTCGCGAGGCCGGATGGGAAGAAGGAGACGGGCCATGGCCACGATCTACTACGAGAAGGACGCGGACCGCTCGGCCCTGGAGGGCCAGCGCATCGCGGTCCTGGGGTTCGGCAGCCAGGGACACGCGCACGCCCTGAACCTCAAGGACTCCGGGCACGACGTCCGGGTCGGCCTGCGTAAGGGCTCGAAGTCCTGGCCGGCCGCCGAGGCCGCCGGCCTCCGCGTGCTCCCCACGGCGGAAGCGGTCAAGGAGTCCGACGTGGCCATGGTGCTGCTCCCCGACACGGCGCAGGCCGCCTCCTACGACTCCGAGATCGGCCCGAACCTGGAGCCGGGCAACATGCTGATGTTCGCCCACGGCTTCAACATCCACTTCGGCCGGATCCATCCGCCGGACGGGGTCGACGTGACCATGATCGCCCCCAAGGGCCCGGGGCATCTGCTCCGCCGGACCTACGAGCAGGGGATCGGCACCCCCGCACTCGTCGCCGTGCACCGGGACGCCACCGGCAAGGCCCTCCAGCGCGCGCTGGCGTACGCGGCCGGGATCGGCGTGGCCCGGGCCGGGGTGATCGAGACCACCTTCAAGGAGGAGACCGAGACCGACCTGTTCGGCGAGCAGGTCGTGCTGTGCGGAGGCGTCACCGAGCTGGTGCGTTCGGGGTTCGAGACCCTCGTCGCCGCGGGCTACCAGCCCGAGATCGCGTACTTCGAGTGCCTGCACGAGCTGAAGCTGATCGTGGATCTGATGTACGAGGGCGGCATGAGCTGGATGCGGTACTCGATCTCCGATACCGCCGAGTACGGCGACTACACGCGGGGTCCTCGCGTGATCGACGACGAGGTCCGGTCCGAGATGCAGCGGATCCTGGACGAGATCCAGAGCGGGCAGTTCGCCAAGGAGTGGATCACCGAGGCCGAGAACGGCTTCCCGAACTTCCGCCGGCTCCGGACCGACGCCCGGACGTCCCGCATCGAGGACGTGGGGCGCGAGCTTCGTCGGATGATGCCGTGGCTGGAGTCGGAGAAGAAGGTGGTCCCCGATGCCTGACGACGTAGTACGCATCTTCGATACCACGCTCCGCGACGGCGAGCAGGCCCCCGGGATCGCGCTCACCAGGCCCGAGAAGGTCGAGATCGCGGAGCAGCTGGCCCGCCTCAGCGTCGACATCATCGAGGCGGGCTTTCCCGTCTCATCCGAGGGCGAGTTCGAGGCCGTCCGGGAGATCGCCACAAGCGTGCGCGGCCCGGTCATCGCGGCCCTGGCCCGGGTGGTACCGGGCGACATCGACCGCGCGGCCGAGGCCCTGAAGGGCGCCGAGCGGTGGCGGATCCACACGTTCATCTCGACGAGCGACATCCACATGAAGGACATGCTCCGGATGTCGCAGCCCCAGGTACTGGACGCCATCCGCGACGGCGTGAAGCAGGCCGTCGGCTACACCGACGACGTCGAGTTCTCCGCCCAGGACGCTACGCGGACCGAGCTCGCGTTCCTGCTCGAGAGCTTCAGGGTGGCCGTGGAGGCCGGCGCGACGACCATCAACGTGCCCGACACCGTGGGCTATGCCATGCCCCACGAGTTCGGGGAGCTGGTCCGGATGGTGCGCGAATCGGTGCCCGACGGCGTCGTGGTCTCGACCCACTGCCACAACGACCTCGGGCTGGCCGTGTCCAACTCGCTTGCCGGGATCGTGAACGGGGCCCGGCAGGTCGAGGTGGCGGTGAACGGGATCGGCGAGCGGGCCGGCAACTGCTCCCTGGAGGAGATCGCCATGATCGTGCGGACCCGGGGCCAGGCCCTGGGAGTGCGGCACGGGCTGAACGCGAAGGAGATCATGCGGACCTCCCGCCTGGTCTCGATGACCACCGGCTACTCGGTGCAACCGAACAAGGCCGTGGTCGGCTCCTCAGCCTTCGCACACGAGTCGGGCATCCACCAGCACGGCGTGCTGGCCAACCGGGCCACCTACGAGATCATGGATCCCCTGGAGATCGGCCTGGAAGGCAACCGGATCGTCCTGGGCAAGCACTCCGGCCGCCACGCGTTCGCCGACGCGCTGGAGAAGCTGGGCATCCGCCTGGACCCCGAGCACCTGAACCGCGCCTTCGCCCGGTTCAAGGAGCTGGCCGACCGGAAGATCCAGCTCACCGACCAGGACCTCCAGGCAATCGTGTCCGAGGAGATCGGCCAGGCCGAGAAGGACGTGTTCGTGCTCGAGTCACTGCTCGTCGCGGGGGGGACCAGCCAGGAGCCCCGGGCCACGGTTCGGCTGCGAAAGGGCGTGAAGGCGATCGAGGAGTCGGCCACCGGCGACGGGTTGATCGATGCTGCGATGGGCGCCATCCAGCGGGCGGCCGGCGTGGAGGCAACGCTCGTCACGTTCAACGTCTCCAGCGTGACCTCCGGATCCGACGCCCTCGGCGACGTCGTCGTCCAGCTCGACGTGGAGGGCCATCGGGTCACCGGCCGGGGCGTGGCCACCGACGTGGTCGAGGCCAGCGCCCGGGCCTACCTGGCGGCCATCAACCGGGCCCTCCAGGTGCAGCCGGGGTCGAGGAGCACGACCGAGGCGTGGCCGCGGTGAGCCCCCCCTCCTACCGGATCGGGGTGATCCCGGGCGACGGCACCGGGCCCGAGGTCGTCCGGGAGGGGCTCAAGGTGCTCGAGGCCGTCCGCTCCGGGTTCGACGTGGAGCAGATCCCCTTCGACCTGGGAGGGGAGCGGTACCTCCGCACCAGCGAGATCCTGCCGGAGGAGGAGCTGGCACGCCTGAAGCAGATGGACGCCATCTACCTCGGCGCGATCGGCCATCCCGACGTGCGGCCGGGCATCCTCGAACGGGCGCTGCTCCTTCGGATCCGGTTCGAGCTCGACGAGTACGTGAACCTCCGGCCGGTGATCCGGTATCCCGGAGTCAAGACGCTCGTTCCGTACCACACCGAGGACGACGTGAACTTCGTCGTGGTCCGGGAGAACAGCGAGGGCCTGTACGGCGGGGCCGGCGGGTTCCATCGCAAGGGTACGCCGCACGAGGTGGCCGTCCAGGAGTCGATCAACACCCGCCACGGGGTGGAGCGCATCGTGCGGTACGCGTTCGAGTACGCCCGGCGACCGGATCGGAGGAAGAAGCTGACGCTGGTCCACAAGACCAACGTGCTGACCTACGCGGGGGACCTGTACCAGCGGGTCGTGGACGATCTCGCGCGGGAGTTCGACGACGTCGAGACCGACTACGTGCACGTCGACGCGGCGTGCATCTTCTTCCTTGCCGAGCCCAGCCGGTTCGACGTGATCGTCACCGACAACATGTTCGGCGACATCATCACGGACCTCGGCGCCATGATCCAGGGTGGGATGGGCCTCGCCGCCGGCGGCAACATCAACCCCGATGGCGTCTCGATGTTCGAGCCCATCGGGGGCTCGGCCCCTCGCCACACCGGCACGGGCGCGATCAACCCGCTGGCGGCCATCGGGGCTCTCCAGATGCTGCTCGAGAACCTGGGGGAGGCCGAGGCGGCCGGGCGGGTCGACGCCGGGATCCGGTTCGCCTGCTCGAAGCTTCCTTCCATGCGGGCCGGCGAGATGGGCTACACGACCTCCGAGGTGGGCGACCTGGTCGTCGAGGGGGCGGGCGCGTGAGCGGGGCCGTCGAGGTCGAGCTGTACGACACCACCCTGCGCGACGGCGCACAGCGGGCCGGCCTGTCCTACTCGATCGAGGACCGGCTGCGGATCCTGCACCGGCTGGACTCGATGGGCTTCCCGTTCGTCGAAGGGGGGTGGCCCGGCGCCAACCCCCGAGAGACCGAGTTCTTCCGCCTGGCCACCAAGGAGAAGCTGCAGCACGCCACCCTCACCGCCTTCGGCATGACCCGGAAGGCCGGCGAGCGGGCCGAGGACAGCGCGGTCCTCCGCGACCTCCTGGACGCCGGGACCGAGGTCGTGTGCCTGGTGGGCAAGTCGTGGGACCTCCACGTCACCGAGGCCCTGCGGACCACCCTCGACGAGGGCGTGGCCATGGTCGGGGACTCGATCGCGTACCTGCGCTCAGAGGGCCGGCGAGTGTTCTTCGACGCCGAGCACTTCTTCGACGGCTACCGGCAGAACCAGGCGTTCGCCATGGCCGTGCTGGCGGCGGCCGAGGGGGCCGGCGCGGAGCGGCTCGTGCTGTGCGACACGAACGGCGGCGCCCTGCCCCGCGACGTGTCCCGGATCGTCGGTGAGGTGCGCGCGAGCGCGGACGTCCCCCTCGGCATCCACGTCCACAACGACGCCGGGTGTGCGGTGGCCAACTCGCTGGTCGCGGTAGAGGCGGGCGTTTATCAGGTCCAGGGGACGATCAACGGCTACGGGGAGCGGACCGGCAACGCCGACCTTGTGCCGATCGCGGCCAACCTGGCCCTGAAGATGGGGGTCGAGGCGCTTCCGGCCGACTCGATCGGCCGGCTCACCGAGCTGTCGCACTACGTGGCCGAGGTGGCCAACGTGACGCCGGACTCGCATCAGCCCTACGCGGGCCGCTACGCGTTCACGCACAAGGCCGGGCTGCACACGAGCGGCGTGGCCCGGTTCACCGAGGCCTACGAGCACATCCCGCCGGAGTCGGTGGGCAACCGCCGGGGCGTCGTGGCCTCCGACCTCTCCGGCACGGCGTCGCTGCGGATGAAGGCCACGCAGTTCGGCCTGGAGCTTTCGGGTGACGCCATCCCCAAGCTGCTCGCGGAGCTGAAGGACCGGGAGGCCCGGGGCTACACCTTCGAGGTGGCCGACGCCTCGCTCGAGCTCCTGATGCGCCGGCACGACGGGTGGAAGCAGCCGTTCTTCGACGTCGAGAGCTACCGGGTGCACGTGGAACGGCGAGAGGACGAGGAGGCCCTGGCCGAGGCCACCGTCAAGGTCCGGGCCGGCGGCGCCCGCCACGTCGAGAGCGCCGAGGGCCATGGTCCCGTCGGAGCGCTGGACAACGCGCTCCGCAAGGCGCTGTCGAACGAGTATCCCGAGCTCGAGCACATCACCTTGGAGGACTACCGGGTCCGCGTGCTCGACGAGAACATCGGCACCGGCGCCACGGTCCGTGTGTTGATCGACACCTCGAACGGCCAGGGCGAGTGGACCACGGTCGGCGTGTCGAGCAACATCATCGAGGCGTCCTGGGAGGCGCTGACAGACGGCTACCTGTACGGCCTGCTCCATCCCCGCCGGGACGAGGGGTAGGCCACAGCCCCCGGCACGACACGCCCGTCGCCTCCGCTACGCCGTGTCGCGGAGTCTCACGATCTCCCCGGAGCGTGCGGATGCCCGGGCCGCCTCCAGCACCTCGATCGTCAACACAGCCTCGTTGGGGGCCACCGGTGGGGGTGTCCCGGTGCGGATGGCGTCAACGACCTTCTCGTAGAAGCGCGGGTAGGCCCCCCGCTCGGTCTCGATGGGCGTGACCTCGTCGCCGGCGACCAGGAAGCCCCATCGCTCCTTGGGCTCGCGCCCGTAGTCGGGGTGCCCCGGTCCGATCCCCGCGCTGAGCTGGTCCTCCTGCCCATCGATCCCGTGCTTCTCGAACGCGCCGGCCGTCCCGAGCGTGCGGAACCGAGGACCGAGCGAGCCCGACACGAGGCTTGCCCACAGGTGGCTCCGAACGTCCCCCGGGTGCGTGAGCGCGATGAACACGTCGTCGTCCACCTGTGCGCCGGGCCGGCGTCGCTCGACCTCGGCGTAAACGTGCGACGGCGGCCCGAAGAGCTGGATGGCCTGATCCGCGAGGTGGCTGCCAAGATCGAAGAGCACGCCTCCCGCCTCCTCCGGATTGCCTCGCTCCCGCCACGCGTCTTTGCCCAGCTCCGGACGCCATCGCTCGTATCGGGATTCGAACCGGAAGGGTTGGCCCAGGGCGCCTTCCGCGATCAGCCGCCGAAGGGTGAGGAAGTCGCCGTCGAGGCGTCGGTTCTGGAACACGGTCAGCACGAGGTTCCGCTCGGCCGCGGCCGACGCGATGCGTCGGCCGTCGGCCGAGCTCGGCGCGAACGGCTTGTCCACCACGACGTGCATCCCGGCTTGGAGCGCGGCGAGCGCTACGGGGACATGGGCCCTGTTCGGCGTGGCCACCACGACCAGGTCGTGAGCGCCGGCGTCGCTCCACAGCTCCTCGACGGTCCGGTGGATCCGGACGCCGGGGTACCGAGCCTTCGCCTGCGCCGTCCGCTCCGGGTTCGCGGTCACGACCGACACGAGCTCCAGGTCGGGGTTGGCCGCGATGAGCGGGGCATGGAACACCGAGCCCGCCAGGCCGTACCCCACGATGGCCACCCCGATCGTGTCGCTCGGTTTCCGCACGGATCCCCCCTGGAGCCGGCGCGTTCCGACCTCTTGCCCGCCGGCGGCGCGAAGGCTAGCAGGTCCGTTCGGTTCGAAACGAATAGGATCGACCGTCCGTCCGGCCTGAAGGGGGTGCGGTGACCGACCTTCGGTGGGGTGTCCTGTCCACGGCCAACATCGCCGTGGAGAAGGTCATCCCCGGCATCGAGAAGGCCGAGCGATGCCAGGTCGTGGCGATCGCATCGCGCGACGCCGACCGAGCCAAGGCGACGGCCGGCCGGCTCGGGATCCCCAGGGCGCACGGCTCCTACGAGGCCCTGCTCGCGGACGCCGACGTCGACGCGGTCTACATCCCCCTCCCGAACCACCTTCACGCCGAGTGGACCATGGCCGCGGCTGGGGCCGGCAAGCACGTCCTGTGCGAGAAGCCGCTTGCGCTCGGCGCAGCCGAGGCGCAGGAGATGGTGGACGTGTGCGCCGCCGAGGGCGTCCGGCTGATGGAGGCGTTCATGTACCGTCTGCATCCTTCGTGGGTCGCCGTTCGCGAGCTCGTGGCCTCCGGTCGCATCGGCACGCTCCGCACCGTGCAGAGCTGGTTCTCCTACTTCAACGACGACCCGCGCAACATTCGCAACGTCCCGGAGTACGGCGGCGGCGCCCTGCTCGACATCGGCTGCTATTCGGTGAACCTGTCGCGCATGCTGTTCGGTGGTGAGCCCGCACGGATCGAGGCCTCGGTCACGCGCGACCCGGTGACCGGGGTCGACGTGCTGACCGCGGCCATCCTCGAGTTCGAGGACGGGGTGGCAACCTTCACCTGCTCCACCCGGGTCGAGACCGACCAACGGGTCCACGTCTACGGGACCGAGGGCCGGATCTCGATCGGCATCCCGTTCAACATCCCGCCGGGCCGCCCCACAGAGGTGTTCGTGACGGCGGGCGGAGATCCGCCCGTCGCCCCTCACACCGAGGTGATGACCTTCGGGCCGGCCGATCAGTACGCCATCGAGGCGGAGCGCTTCGCGACGGCGGTGCTCGACGAC
>Ga0184637_10002252_pt1 | contig 12490 bp, 3 predicted proteins | sample PLM3_127_b2_FD_133143 | JGI IMG/M metagenome (GOLD analysis project Ga0184637, IMG submission 133143) | Groundwater sediment microbial communities from an aquifer in East River, Colorado, USA - PLM3_127_b2 | ecosystem: Environmental > Terrestrial > Soil > Riparian zone | place: USA: East River...
CGAGGTCGAGGTCGAGGTCGCGGTCGGGGTCGCGCCTGCATCCGCGGTCGCGCTCGTCCCCTCCTCCTCCCCCGCCAGCTCCTCCTCGAACACGAACTCCAGGTCGTCCACCGCCTCCTCGACCGCCGCGAGCGGCGGCGCCGGCGCGAGCAGCCCCGCCCGCGCCAGCGCGACGCGGGCGCGCCGCGGCTCGCCGGCCGCGTCGAGCGCGGCGGCCGCCCGCCGCGCGAGCGGCTCCAGCTCCGCGGCCGGCTCCCCGGCCTCGGCACGCAGGACGAGGAGCGCCTCGAGCAGCTCCGCCGCGTCCCGGCCCGGATCCCCGAGCGCCGCGGCGAGCTCGGCGGCCGCCTCGAGCGCGAGCCGCCGCTCCTCGTCGAGCCGCAGGGCTTGGGCGCGGTCGGCGCGGGCGCGCGCGGCCGCCAGCGCGGCGAGGGCGTCGCCGCGTGCGGCGTGCCCCTGCGCGAGCGCCGCCCACGCGATCCCGGCCCGCGGATCGGACGACGCGAGGAGGAGCGCGCGCTCGAGGTGCCCGGTGGCGTCGGCGGGCTGGCCGGCCTGGAACGCGGCGAGCCCGAGCCGGTAGCGCGCGGCCGCCTCGGTGGCGCCCGGCAGCACCCCCGGCTCCCGCTCCGCGGCGGCGAGGAGCCGCGCGTCCACCTCGAGCGCCGCGTCGTCGCCGCGCGCGGCGGCGAGGCATGACGCGAGCGCCGCCAGCGTGGCGAGGTCCTCCGGCCCGGCCGCGAGCGCCGCCTCGTAGGCCTCGATCGCCCGCTCCAGCTCCCCGAAGGCGGCGAGCGCGTCGGCGCGCGCCCGGTGGCAGGCGGCGGCCTCCGGGGGCACCGCGGCCGCCCGCCGGGAGAGGACCCGGTCGATCTGGCCGGGGTCCGGCGCCGCGTCGCGCAGCGCCGCCGCGAAGGCGGCGCCGTCGGCGGGCCAGGCGTCGAACGCCTCGTTCAGCGCCGCGCTCGCGCGAGGCCCCTCGCCCGCCTGGATGAACCCGAGCGCCGCCGCCCGCAGCCGCGCCGCCCGCGCCTCGCCCGAGAACCGCTCCGCGCGCGCGAGGTGGAGCTCCGCGCGCTCGAGCGGGCGCGCCGCGAGCGCCTTCGCGAGCGCGTCGGCGCGCGGCTCGTCGTCGGGGTCCGCCCGGACCGCCACCTCGAGGTGCGGGATCGCCAGCTCGGCCTGGCCGACGGCGACGAGCGCGTCCGCCGCGGCGCGCGCGAGCTCGACGTCGTCCGGGCGCGCAGCCGCGCGGCGGGCGAGGAGCGTCGCCCGCCCGGCGTGGTCGCCCCCCGCCGCGAGCCGCTCGAGCTGCTGGTCCTCGCCCTCGCGCACCACCGCCTCGAGCAGCGCCTGCGCCTCGGCGTCGCCGGGGCTGTTCGCCACCGCCCGCCGCAGCGTCGCCTCCGCGCCCTCGAGATCGCCCGCCGCGCGCTGCGCCGCGCCGGCCCGCCGCGCGAGCGCCGTGGCGAGATCCCACTCGCCGTCCGCCACCGCGAGCGCCTCGAGCTGGAGCAGGTCCCGCGCGGCGTCGGCCGGCCGCCCACGCGCCTCGGCGAGCGCCACCGCCCGCTCGAGCGCGGCGCGCGCGCCGCCGCGGTCCGCCGCCTCCTGCGCGGCCGCGGCCTCGTCGCGCAGCGCCTCCGCGGTCGCCTCGGAGCGCTCGCCCTCCGCGACGAGCAGCGCCGCCGCGCGGCGCCTCGCCAGCTCGGCCAACCGCGCCGGCCAGCCGGTGGCCGCGTCGCGGGCGCGCGCGAAGAGCGCCTCGGAGAGCTCGCGATCGCCCGCCTCCGCGAGCGCCGCCTCGGCCGCGCGCGCGAGGAGCTCCACCCGCCTCGCCACGGAGCGGGTCGCCTCCGCGGCGCGGGCGAGCCGCTCGGCGGCGCGCCGCCGGTCGGGGTCGAGCGCGAAGCGGCGCAGCGCGGCGTCGGCGTCCTGCGGGCGCAGCTCGAGCAGCCGGTCGTGCGCGTCGAGCGCGAGGTCGCGCTCCCCGGCCTCCTCGGCGAGGTCGGCGAGCTGGGCGAGCAGGGCGACCCGCTCCTCCGGCGACGTCCCCGGCAGCCCCGCCACCGAGAGCCGCCGGTGGACCACGAGCGCCTCGGCCGCGGAGCCGAGCCGGTAGAGGGTGCGCGCGAGGAGCGGGCCGGCGAAGCCCGGGTCGTCCTGCGTCCGCGCCCAGGCGCGGCGCGCGCAGCGGAGCGCGGCCCCCGGCTCGCCCGCCTCGAGCGCGAGCGCCGCGGCGGCGCGGAGCGCGCGCGGAGCGTCGCCGGCGGGGGCGCGCCGCGCGAAGCCCTCGAGCGGCTCGGAGGGGCCGGGCCGGCCGTGCGCGCGGCGGAACAGGGCGTGCGCCTCGGCGAGGGCCCGGTCGGGGGGCAGCGCACGCAGCGCGTCGGCGAACGCGCGATCCGCCTCCTCGGTCCGGCCGAGCGGCTCGAGCAGCCGCGCCCGCGCGAGCAGGTGCGGGCCGGCGCCGGCCGGGTCGAGCGCGGCGAGGGCGCCGTGCAGCTCCGCCACGCCGGCCCGGTCGCCCTCCGCCTCGGCGGCGGCCCGGCAGGCCTCGACGGCCGCGGGGTCGCGCGGCGCGAGCCGGCGCCCGTCCTCGGCCGCCGCGCGCGCGGCGGCGGGCTCGCCGGCGGCGAGCGCGAGCGCCGAGAGCCGCAGCAGCGCCGCGGGCCGGGCGCCGGTCGGCAGGAGCGGCACGAGCGCGCCGAGCTGGGCCCGCTCCGCGGCGGCGTCGCCGCGGGCGCGCGCGAGACCGGTGAGCGCCTCCCGCGCGGCGCGGGCGGTCTCGCGGTCGGGGCCGAGCCCCACCCCCTCGGCGAGCGCGCCCTCGGCGCCGGGCAGGCCGGCCGCGAGCGCCGCGAGCCCCGCCTCCGCGAGCCGGTCGGCGGCGCCGGGCTCGGCGCGGTCGCGTGCGCGGGCGGCGCGCGCGAGCAGCGCGGACGCGGCCTCGGCCGCGGAGCCCGCCCCGGCCGCGAGGGCGGCGTGCCGCTCGAGCAGGCCGTCGTCGAGCGGGGCGGCGGCGGCCGCGGCGCGCAGCGCCGCGAGGGCGGCGACGCCGCCGTCCGCGGCCGCGCAGAGGAGCCGTGCGCGCTCGAGGAGCGCCCCGGCCGCCTCCGCCGCGGGCACCTCGGGGTGGGCCGCGAGCCGCGCGAGCCGCTCGGCGCGCCGCGCCGGGTCCTGCGCCGCCGAGAGCGCCAGCCGGAGCGCGGGCAGGGAGTCCGGATCGGCGGCGAGCGCCTCCTCCGCGAGCGCGGCGGCGCGGCCCGGATCCGCCTCGACGACGAGGCTCGCGAGCTCGGCGCGGACCCGCGCGCCGGCGGGGCCGGCCGCGAGCGGGAGCCGCCGCTCGAGCGTGCGGGCGAGCGCGGGGAGGTCCCCGGCCGCGCGCTCCTCCGCCGCGAGCCGCGCGAGGAGCGGCTCGCCCGCGCCGGGCCCGTCCGCGAGCGCAGCGAGGTGGCGGCGCAGCGCGGTCCGGTCCCCGCAGGCCTCGGCGGCGCGCGCCGCGGCCGCGAGCAGCGCCCGCCGCTCGGCGGCGCCGAGGCCGGCGCCGGCGCCGGAGAGCGCGGCCTCCGCGTCGGCGAGCGCGCCCGCGGAGTGGTCGCCCGCCTCGGCCCGCGCGAGCGCGCGGCGGGCGCGGGCGGGCGTGAGGGACGGGTCGAGCTGCACCGCGAGGTCGAGCGCCCCCGCAGCGGCGCCCGGATCGAGATCGTGCGCCCGCAGCGCGAGCTCCGCGCCCGCGCGCCCCGGCGTGCGGCGCGCGAGGGCGAGCAGCGCCGCGGCGGCGCCCGGCGCGTCGCCGTCCGCGAGCAGCAGCTCGGCGAGGCGGGGCAGGGCCGCCGCCGCGGTCTCCTCCACCGCCGCGGCGCGCTCCAGCGCGGCCCGACCTCCGGCGCGATCCCCGGCCCGCGCGTGGAGCGCGGCCGCCTCGAGGTGCCGCCCGAGCCGGCCGAGCAGGGCCGCGCGCGCGCCGTCGTCGCCGCTCTGCTCGAGGAGGCCGGCGAGGAGCTCGCCCGCGCCGGGCACGTCGGCCGCGAGCGCCTGCTCCGCGTGGTCCCGCGCGGCGGACGTCTCGCCGGCCGCGACCGCCGCGCGGGCCGCGCGCAGCAGCAGCGCGGGGCCGTCGGCGGGCGTGCCGGCGAGCAGCGCGCGGAGCGCACCGAGCGCGAGCCGGAGCTCCCCGGTCCGCTCGGCGAGCGCGGCCTGCGCCCGCAGCACGGCCGGATCGCCGGGGGCCGCGGCGCGCGCCGCCGCGAGGGCGGCGTGGGCACCGGCGGGGTCGCGCGGCTCGAGCAGCGCGGCTCGCTCGAGCCAGGCCGTCGCGGCCGCGGCGTCGTCGCCGGCCGCGGCGGCGGCGCGGCCGCGCTCGTCGAGGAGCGCGGCGAGCGCGCCGGGGTCGGCCGCGCGGCGGGCGCGGCGCAGCGAGCCCTCGAGCCGCGCCGGGGTCGGGACCGCGCGGCGCGCCGCCTCCGCGGCGGCGAGCGCGCCGGCGAGATCGCCCGCGCGCTCGAGGGCGCCGGCGAGCCGGTCGTTCAGGGCCGCACGCTCCTCCGGGCCCGCGACGAGCGCGAGGAGCCGCGACAGCGCGTCCCGCTCGGCCGCCGCGTCGCCGCGGGCGGCGGCGAGATCGGCGAGGCCGGCGAGGGCCGGCCGGGAGGAGGCGTCGGCGGCGAGCGCGGCCGCGAAGCGGCTCCGCGCGTCGCCCGGGCGGCCGAGCGCGAGCGCCGCGGCGCCCGCCTCCGCCAGCGCGGCCGCCCGCTCGCGGGGGTCGGCGAGGAGCGGGGCGAGCCGGTCGAGCGCCCCGGCGAGCCCCTCGGGCCGCTCGAGCCGCCGCTGGAGCCCCGCGAGCCGCGCGAGCAGGTCCGCGCGGGCGGGCGCGAGCCGCACCGCGTCCTCGAGGTGGACCGACGCGCCGGCGAGGTCGGCGAGCCTCCCCTCCGCGACGTCGGCGAGCGCGAGCCGGGTCCTGAGCGCCAGCTCCGCCGCGCCCGGCGCGGACCGGTCGAGCCGGGCGAGCACCGCGGCGTGGTGGTCGGCGGCCTCGGCCCACTGGCCGGCGGCCTCCGCGGCCCGCGCGGCGCGGGCGTGGACGTCGGCGGACGGGGCGAGCTCGCCCGCCTCGCGGTAGCGGAGGAGCGCGTTCTCGGCGTGGCCGAGCTTGCCCTCCCACAGCTCGCCGGCCGCGACCGCCGCGGCGGCGGCGGCGGCGCGGTCGCCGCGCGCGAGGTGCAGGTCGCGGAGCCGGTCGAGCACGCGGGCCGCCCGAAGCGGCTCGCCCGCCGCGCCGCAGGCGCGCGCCAGCGAGGCGAGCGCGTCCGGGTCGTCCGGCGCGAGCCGCAGCGCCTGGTCGAGGTGGAGCCGCGCCGCGGGCGGATCCGCGTCGAGCAGGAGCTCGCCGAGCTCCGCGTGGGCGCGCGCCTTGCCGGCGGCGTCCGGGTCGTAGGCCACGAGCCGGCGGTTCGCGCGGAGGAGCCCCTCGCGGTCGTTCGCGGCGGTCGAGAGCGCCCGCAGCGCGCGCAGCGCGGGGACGTGGTCGCGGCGGACGGCGAGGGCCGTCTCGACCGCGCGGAGCGCGTCCTCGCGGGCGGCGCCCGGGAGGATCACCGCGGCCTCCGCGGCGGCGAGCGCCGAGAACACCTCGCCGCGCTCGGCGGCGCCGGCCGCGAGCGACGCGAGCGCGCGCGCCGCACGACCGCCCTCGCCGCGCGCGAGCCGGACGGTGGCCTCGGCGGCGAGCGCGGGCGGGAAGCCGGGCCGGCGCGCGAGCCACTCGGCGGCGAGGTCGAGCGCCTCGTCGTGGAAGCGGTCGTCGAGCACGAGCAGCGACAGGAGCCGCTCGGCGGCGAACGGATGGCCCGCCGCGGCCGGCCCGGCCGAGAGCCAGGCGTCGCGCGCGGCGGCGTACTCGCCGCGGGCGAGGAGGCCCTCCGGCCCGGCGAAGGCGTGCGCCCCCTCGACGGCGGCGAGCAGGTCGGGATCGGACGGGACCGCGGCGGGGCCGCCCGCGGCGCGGTCCCACGCGAGCCGCGCCACGCCCTCGGCGATCTCGGCGCGCACCAGCCGGACGCCGGTGCCGCGCGGGAGCTTCCAGCCGCGCGGCGCGAGGATCCGGCGCAGCAGCGGCGAGAGCGGCTCCCGGGGCAGGCGCTCCTCGCCGATCGCGGCGAGCGCGCCGGCCGCGAGGTGGGGGAGCGCGGCCGCGGGGATCGGGGCGGGGCCGTAGATGCGCGGCGCGTGGAACGCGACCGTGACGCCCTGCTCGCCGACCGGCACGAGCCCGGCGCGCAGCGTGAAGGTCGGGCCGCCGGAGAGCCGGCCAGCGATCTCGGCGAAGCCGGCGCGAAAGGCGAGCGCGAGGTCCTCCACGCCGAGCGCGGCCGGGCCGGAGGCGGCGAGCGCGGCCTCGGCCGCGGCGGGCGCGATCTCGACCGAGAGGTCCGCGAGGTCGTTGAGCCGGCTCTTGAACTGGGCCGCGCCGGCGCCGACGTCGAACGGGAACTTCACGTCCGGTATGGCGATGGTCAGCGCGCCGAGCGTGACGCCGGGCGCGATCGCGCCGCCGGCGAGCCGCACGCACGCGCCGCCGCGCTCGAGCCGCAGCTCGAAGCCCGCCCCGGCCCTCGTCCCTGCCGTTCCCGGAGGGGCGGAGGCGGTGTCGTTCACCTCCGCCATTCCGGCGGAATTCTACCGGAGGATCCGGGGCTTCGCGAACTCCGGTCCCCGCACCCGCACCTACTGCGCCTGGCGGGCCGGCGGGGCGGTGGCGGCCTCGGCGGCGACGGCCGCCGGCGGGCGCCGGAAGACCACGACGCTGCGCCGGGACTGGAACTCCTCGTCCTCGCGGGCCACCACCGTCACGACGTTCTGCCCCGCCTTGAGCGGCACGTCCGTCGTGAACTCGAGCTTCTGGGCGCCGGTCTCTTCCGGCACGACCTTGAAGAAGACCTTCTGGTCGTTCACGAAGACGAAGACGTCGCGGAGCCTGCCCGCCGGGTCGGTGCTCGGGGGCACGCTCGCCGTGCCGGTGAGCTTCCAGGTGTCCGACTCCACGACGGGCGAGCCCTTGGCCGGATCGGGCACGAGCGCGATGCGGGGCGGCTCGCGCTGCCAGGTGAGGGCCACCGCGCCCGAGCGGGCGGCCTTGGTCGGCTTCACGTCCTCGACCGCGACGAAGCCGGCCTCGCCCTTCTGCCACTCCACCCGGTAGAAGTCGCCGAGCCGCGCCTGGATCGGGAGCACCACGCCCTTCTTCGCGAGGGCGATCTCGGCGGCGGTGCCGCTCGCGCCCGAGCGGATCACGGCCTGGGCCGCCTCGACCCGCACCGCGCCCGACGCCGCGGTGCGCGCGGGCGCGTCGACCGCCACCGGCCAGTCGAGCTTCTCCGAGACGTACTCGTCCATCTTCTCGTCGTAGATGGTGACGCGGATCGGCAGGGTCTCGCTCTTCGAGCCGCGGCGCAGCTCGACCTCCATGCGCGCGGACTTCACCTCGCCCGGCCTGAGCGCGCCGATGACGTCGCGCCCCTTCTCGATGAAGAGCTTCTCGTCGCCGAGGTTCTTGAGCGACACCCACGTCTTGTCGCCGGAGGCGCCGCTGCCGCCGTTGCGGACGTCCACGCGGACCCCGAGCCGCTCGCCCCGCTGGGCGAGGCCGTCGCCGTTGCCGCCGGCGGCGTCGTCGAGCCGGACGCTGAACGCGAAGACGGGCTTCGGCACCTCCACCACCCCGACCGTCGCCTTCACCTCGGTCGGCGCGCGGCCGTTCGCCTCCTCGAACTGGAGGGTGACCTCGTCGCGCCGGCTGTCCATGCCCCGCGGGATCTTCACCGGCACGGTCCAGCTGCGCTTCTCGCCGGGGCGCACGGTGCCGAACACGAACTCGCGGCGGTCGAGGAGCGGGTTCTTCTCCGCGGTGGTCCAGGCGCGCAGCCGGCGGAACGGGCCGTCGCCGCGGTTCTCGACGGTGACCGTCCACTGGAGCGTGTCGCCGGCGCGGACGTCCTTGCCGGCCGCCGGCGTCACCGTGACGAGCGCGCGCGGCGCGCCGGTGGCGGGCCCGGTGGACCAGTCCACGCCGAGCTCGGTGAGCCGCTTCTGGAGGCGGGCCTCCTCCTCGGCCTTCCGCTCGGCCACGAGCACGCCGGCCGCCGCGAGGAGCTTCGCGCGCGTGTCGGCGGTGGGCGCGCGGGAGACGAGCTCCCGGGCGAAGCGGATCTGGTAGTCGAGGACCACCTTGTCCGGATCGGCGTCGGACTCCTCGTCCTCGATCTGCTCGGGCGTGAGGTCGAGCCCCTCGTGGCCGTTGACGCCCGCCTCCTTGCGGAGCGCCTTCGCGACCTGGTCCTCGCTCTCGTCGAGCAGGTAGCGCAGCTCGAGCGGCGCCTTCTCCATGCGCCGCTTGCGGGCCGCCTCGCGGGCGGCCTCCTCCTGCGCGGCGTCGGCGGGGTTCACGAGGTGGCGATCGAGATCGGCCTCGCCCATGGTGCGGGGCGGCGCGAACACGTTCACCTGCTCCTTCAGCGCGCGCCCGGGCACCAGCATGACGTCCGGCGTGATGCCGATCTCCTGGATCGAGACGTCACCCGGCGTGAGGTACTGCGCGATGGTGAGCTTGAGGGCCGCCTTCTCGCCGGGCTTGCCCGCCTCGGGCAGCTCGTCGAACAGGATCTGGACCGAGCCCTTCCCGAAGGTCTGCCGCCCGACGACCAGCGCGCGGCCGTTGTTCTTCAGGGCGCCCGCGACGATCTCGCTCGCCGAGGCCGAGCTGTTGTTCACGAGCACCACGAGCGGGAGGTCGATGAGATCGCTGCCGTCGGCGCTCGCGTCGTGCACCTCGGGGTAGCGCGCGCGCGCGCCGCCGCCGACGTTCTTCACGATGACGCCCTCGGAGAGGAACAGGTCCGACACCTGGACCGCCTGCTCGAGCAGGCCGCCGGGGTTGCCGCGCAGGTCGAGGATGAGCCCCGAGAGCGCGCCGCCGGCCTGGGCCCGCTGCGCGTCCACCGTCTGGCGCAGATCGCGGGTGGAGTTGCCGCTGAACTGGGTGAGCCGGATGTAGCCGACCTTGCCGTCGAGGAGCTGCGCCTGCGGCACGGTCTCGACGCTGATGACCTCGCGCACGAGGTTCAGCCGCTTCGTCTCCGCGCCCGGCCGCGCGACCGTGATGGCGACGCGGGTCTGCGGCTTGCCGCGCAGGCGGTCCACCGCGTCCTGCAGGTCCATCTCGACGGTGGACTGCTCCTCGATCTTGGTGATGACGTCCTTCGAGCGGACGCCGGCGCGCGCCGCGGGCGTGCCCTTCAGCACCTTCACGACCGTGAGCCGCCCGTCGCGCATGGCGATGACGAAGCCGAGCCCGCCGAACTCGCCGCGCGTCTGGAGCTTCATCTCCTTGAAGAACTTGGGCTCGAGCAGGACGGTGTGCGGGTCGAGCGTGGAGAGCATGCCGTTCACCGCGGCGTACTCGATCTCCACCAGCTCCTTGTGGGCGACGAGGTGCTCCTGCACGAACCCCATCGCCTCGCCGAGCACCTTGCGGACGTCCCACACCGAGTCGACCGCCGAGATGTCGAGGTCGCGCTGGGCGGCGCCGACGGTGAGCGTCAGCTTCTGGGACTTCACGTCGCCCTGCACCATCACCTCGGCGACGGTCTTCTCGACCATCTCGAGCGCCGAGACCACCATCTGCTTCGGGTCGATGCGGGAGGGATCGACGTACTGATCCTTCACCGCCAGCACCACCCGCGACAGGATCGGCAGCCGATCGAGCCGGTACTCGCCGCCGTCGTCCGCGCGCGCGTGGCTCGGGACCGAGTCGCGGTAGGCGAGCTCGACCGCCTCCGCCTCGTCGGGCTCGGCGCGCACGAACCGGGCGGTCACGCCGAGGGCGACGGCAGCGACGGCGGCCGTGGTGGCGAAGAGACGGAAGGGGCGGATCATGGAGCCTCGGGGGGGAGAAAACGGGAAAAACCGGCGAATCGTCGAAGGATAGGTGGAGCGACGGGGAGGCGCAACCGGTTCGCCTCCCGGGCACGCCGCTCCCGATCGAACGCCTCGGAACGGCTTTCATGCCCGCGCGCGGTCCGGCGGCTCGGGAGGGTAGCGGCCGGGGGGGCCGGACGGTAGATTGCGCCGCCATGTCCCTCGACGCCCGAACCCACGAGAGCCCACCCGTGGGCGGCGTCGAGGAGCTCGTCCAGTGGTTCCGGGCCCGCGAGCGGCCGCGCGAGAGCTGGAAGGTGGGGCTCGAGCACGAGAAGGTGCTGCTCCGCGCGGGGACCCTCGACCCCGTGCCGTACGAAGGCCCCGCCGGCGTCGAGGCGCTGCTGCGGGGCTTCGGGCGGTTCGGCTACGAGCCCTTCGAGGAGGACGGCCGGATCATCGCCTCCCAGAAGCAGGGGCTCACCGTCTCGATCGAGCCGGGCGGCCAGATCGAGCTCTCCGGCCGTCCCTTCGCCGACGTGCACGTGGTCGCCGCGGAGCTCGACCGGCACCTCGAGAAGTGCCGCGCGCTCGCGGACGAGCTCGGGGTCGAGTTCCTCGCCACAGGCTACCGGCCCTGGGGCACGCCCGCGACGAGCCCCTGGATGCCGAAGCGGCGCTACGACGTGATGCGCCCGTTCCTCGCGGCGCGCGGCCGGCTCGCGCCGGACATGATGGCGATGACCGCCTCCGCGCAGGCCTCGTTCGACTTCTCCGGCGAGCGGGACATGGCGGAGAAGCTGCGGGTGGCGCTCGCGGCGCAGCCGGCGGTGACCGCGCTCTTCGCCAACTCGCCGGTGGTCGACGGGCGCCCCTCCGGGTGGAAGAGCTACCGCGTGGCCGTCTGGGAGGAGACCGATCCGGCGCGGTCGGGGCTCCTCGCGTTCGCGTTCGCGCCCGGCTTCGAGGACGAGCCCTACCGGCGGTACGTGGAGTGGGCGCTCGACGTGCCGATGATCTTCCTCCGCCGTCGGGGGGGATACCTCCCGACGCGCGGGCGGACCTTCCGGTCCTTCCTGGCGGAGGGGCTCGACGGCGAGCGGGCCCTCCTCTCCGACTGGGAGGACCACCTCACCACGGTCTTCCCGGAGGTGCGGGTGAAGGGCGTGGTCGAGGTGCGGGGCGCCGACTCGTGCGGCCCGGAGCTCTCGAAGGCGCTCCTCGCGTTCTGGAAGGGCATCCTCTACGACCGGCAGGCGCGCGACTGGGCGTGGGACGCGGTCAAGGCGTTCACGGTCGCGGAGCGGCGCGCGCTGATGCGGGCTGCGGGGCGCGAGGCGCTCCAGGCGCGGGCGCCCGACGGCCGCACGCTGCAGGAGCTCGCGCGGACGCTCGTGGACGCGGCGTCGGCGGGGCTCTGCCGTCAGCGCTGCTGCGGCGAGACGGGCGACGACGAGCGGACCTGGCTCGCGCCGCTCGTCGAGCGCGCCGCGTCGGGCCGCACGCCCGCCGACGACGCACTCGAGGTGTTCGAGTCGCGCGGCGCGCGCGCGCTCGCGGAACATCAGCGCTGCGCCTGAGGGACCACCGTCTTCGCGCTGCGGCTCCCGCGCCAGCCGCACGGGTGACGTGGAGCGGAGGGGCGACGCAGGGATCGCGGCCGCCGGGCGGCGCGCGGATCAGACCGGCTCGAGGGCGCGCGCCTCGACCCACCCCTCGAGCCCGTTTCCGAGCCGCACCCGAACCTGGTCGCCCAGGACCTCGAGCACCTCCACCTCGGTGCCCTCGTGCACCTGGAAGGCCGCGCGGAGCGCCGTCTCGGGCGCCTCGCGCGCCGGCGCCGATTCCTCCACCACCACCCCCACCGTCCGGCGCAGCTCCCCGTCTCGCGCCGCGACGAGCCCCGCTCCCGACGCCGCCGCGATCGCGAGGAGGAGCGCCGCCCCGCGCAGCGCCGGCCGGACGCCGGAGGGCGCGAGCCGGAGCGCCGCAAGCGCGAGCCAGAGCAGGAGCCAGGGGACCACGAACGCGGCCGTCGCGGCGGCGTCCGAGGTGCGCGCCGCGAGGCGGGCGTGGAGCGGGCGCTGCGGCGCGCCGACGAGCCGGTCCACGTTCGTCGCGCGGGCGAGGGCCAGGTTCGCCGCGGCGTCCGGGTCGCCGGGAGCGACGCGGAGCGCGCGCAGGTAGCTCGCGATCGCCGCGCCGCGGCGCCCCGCGCGGAGGAGGGCGTTGCCGCGGTTGAGGTGAACCGTCGGGCCGCCCAGGCCATCCGCCACGAGCGCGGCGTAGGCGCGGGCGGCCTCGTCGTAGTCGCCGGCGAGGTAGCGGGTGTTGGCGGCGACGAGGCGCGCGGTGGGGTCGAGGGGGGTCGAGGTCGAGGTCGAGGTCGAGGTCGAGGTCGAGGTCGGAGTCGGGGTCGCAGTCGGGGTCGCAGTCGCGGTCCCCGTCCCCATCCCCATCGCGACCACCACCATCACCATCGCGTCTTTCACCCTCACGCCCTTCCCTCCTGCCGCGCGGGCGACCAGTCCGCCTCGTCGAGCGCGTCGAGGGCGTGCTCCGCGGCGGC
>Ga0184637_10002253_pt1 | contig 12490 bp, 11 predicted proteins | sample PLM3_127_b2_FD_133143 | JGI IMG/M metagenome (GOLD analysis project Ga0184637, IMG submission 133143) | Groundwater sediment microbial communities from an aquifer in East River, Colorado, USA - PLM3_127_b2 | ecosystem: Environmental > Terrestrial > Soil > Riparian zone | place: USA: East River...
AATTTGCGGATGGCAATACGTGGCACGCGGCATCATGTCATAATCAAGCGTGACCGTCTCCGCGCCGGCGATATTTTCAGCACACACAATACCCATTGCCGAGCCTACATGTGCCAGCATCAACTTGCCTGTCACATCGCCGACAGCATAGATATTCGGAACACTGGTTTGCATCTTCTCATTGATTTCAACCATGCTGCGTTCGTTAAGTTTGACACCAACTTCCTCAAGTCCAAATCCTTTGGAGTTGGGACGGAACCCGATCGCGACCAAAGCCTGCTCCGCTTCGAGCATGGTTTCCTTCCCCTCAGCGGACACCTTCACCTTCACGCCTGTTTCCGTCGCTTCAACAGATTCCACCTTATTGCCGACCAAACACTTGATACCGCGCTTCTCGAATTCCTTCTTCAGATCTTTCGAGATTTCCTCATCTTCAAGAGGGACAAGGCGCGGTAACATTTCAACAATGGTCACATCTACACCATAGGAACTCCAGATCGTTGCAAATTCAACACCGATGGCACCCGATCCAATCACCACTACGCTCTTCGGAAGTTTCTCCTGCAAAATGGCTTCCTGATATGTGAGCACTTTTTCGCCATCCACATTCCACGCGCCAGGGACAGCCACACTTGCACCTGTGGCAAGGATAATATTCTTCGCCTTCAATTCGGTGGCCTTGCCATCCTTATCGGTGATCGTGAGCGTATCCGCGCCCTTGAACTTTGCCTCCCCCATATGTACAGCAATATTATTCTTCCGCATCAAAAATCCCACGCCCTTGACCAGGCGATCTGAATTCTGACGCGAGCGTTTGACCGCAACTCCATAATCCATTTTGAGGTTATCAAACGAGAAGCCAAAATCCTTGCCGCGCTCGCGAAGCGTATGCGCGACCTCCGCATTTTTCAACAACGACTTCGACGGAATGCAACCGACATTCAAACACACACCGCCCAGCCATTGCTTATCAACAATTGCAACTTTCTGTTTTAGCTGCGCGGCACGTATCGCCGCTACGTATCCCGCAGGTCCCGCGCCAATCACAACGACATCAAAATTTTCTGCCATGGAAAATATTCTCCTTAAAATATTAAAGGGTTAAGGGGATTATACCCTTAACCCTTTCTCAATTATTACATGTCATTGCGAGGAAATTCTGAGCATCGCGAAGAACTGACGAAGCAATCTCCTGTTTTCAGGTGATGTGAGATTGCTCACCTACACTGCACCGAACGCAGTGCGGCGCAAGTGTCGTCGCCACTACGCAGCTCCTCGCAATGACATTCGCAGAAACTCAAACGTCCTGTCCCACGCCAAAGACGCGGCAGCGGAGTCATATTCGGGGCGATCAGACTCAACGAACCAATGACCAACTTTCAGGTAGATATGAAGCGTGGCATCCACACCTGCATCCTTCATGCTTTGTTCCATCGCTCGTACGCCATCCATAGGTTCCCATTCATCGTTGTCGCTGTAATGACCCAGGATTTTCGATTTCACCTTTGTGAAATCCACGCCATCTGCGCCGTAAAACAAAACCGTCGCGGCAACTTTATCGGGGTCTTCCATTGCAACAACAAGCGACCAGGCCGCGCCCATGGAAAATCCCATCACGCTGATCTTCCCACTCTTTGAATAGGTGAGTAGGTGATCCTTGGCGGCCATCACAATATCGCCAACAAACAGACCATCGCTTTTTTGCATCAACTCTTTCGCGGCTTCAATCGTTTCTGCGATTTGTCCATTGCGCAGATCGGGTGCCAGCGCGGTAAAACCTTCCTCAGCGAGACGATCGCACAACTCTTTGAAAAACGGCTTGAGCCCCCACCACGCATGCAGCACGAGCACGCCGGGACCACCATCTTTTGGCGCGGCAAGATACGCATTAACAGGCTGACCATTTACATCTAACTTGATTTCAGATTTTTGGATGGACATGACACACGCTCCTTTTGATGGGATTATACCAGAACGTGCGTTCTATTTTACTTTACAGCCAACGCCTCACGCGAGATTTATAGCTGGTATAAGCATCCCCAAATTTTTTCTCAAGATAAGCCTCTTCGCGCTCAATCACAAGCCGATTACAAAGCAGAAAAAATATCGGAGCCAGCACCGCGCCCCAATAGGTGCCGCTATTAAGCGGAATGCCAATGACCATCAGCAGGAAACCCACATAGATCGGGTTGCGCGAAAAGCGATACACACCCGATGTTACAATGCTTGCCACAGAGCCATGTGGGTCGAGCGTGGTGCGCGCACGACGAAATTCAAGGAATGCACCCAGGCCGAAAAGAAAACCAACGACCACCAGCGCAAAGCCGATATTTTCAACAACGGGCGATACCGCAAATGGAAGTGGAAAAAACCGTGCCAGCAAATACGCGACGACAATATGCAAGACTGTGAGAATAGGTGGAGCGATTTTGACATCTGCGTGGTCTTTATGTTCTGTCATGCCCAATTCTCCAGCGTCTCTTTCACCTTCATCAAAAACGCATCCGCGGACGCGCCATCGAGGATACGATGATCGAACACAAACGAGAGATATACCATCGGGCGGATGGCGATGGCATCGTCGATCACGACCACGCGCTTTTGCATCGCCCCGACTCCGAGAATTCCACATTGCGGCTGGTTGATGACAGGGAAGGCAAACAACGATCCGCTGATGCCATGATTGGTGAGCGTGAACGTCCCGCCGCGGACGTCATCAGGCTGGAGTTTCTTCGAGCGGGCACGAATCGCGAGATCATTCACAGTCCGCGCCATCGCCAGTAGCGATAAATTATCCGCACCTTTGATGACAGGCACGATCAATCCCTCTTCGGCAAGTGAAGTTGCCATGCCGATGTTGACAGCTTTATGAACGAGCACAGCTTCATCCGTCCAGGATGAATTGACATTAGGATAAGCCTTCAGACCCGCGACAATGGCCACCATGAAATAAGCCGTGAAGGTGAGATTAATTCCATCGCGCGCAAATATTTCTTTGTTTACAGAACGATGTTTGGCTACGCGATTCATGTCCGCTTCCATCACCGTCAGCACATGCGGCGATATATGCTTGGACATTACCATATGGTCAGCGATCTGCTTTCTAATCGTTGAATGTTTGATGAGCTGGTCACCGACAGTTGAAGTGACAGCCGGTGGCACATGGAACGTGGGAGGGGCAACCGGCGCCACTGGTTTGCCAGTCTCGACAAAATTCAAAACATCATTCTTGGTGATACGTCCGTTCAAGCCTGTCCCATTCACTTGCTGCAAATTGACTCCGTGCTCCGCCGCGACCTTTGCTACAACAGGAGAGATAAAGCCAAGCTCATGTGTCACATGCGAAGTTGCAGGTATTACGTTTTCTGTGACTTGAGGTTTTTCCGCACTCGGCGACTTGACACCTGACGCTTGAGCACCTGAATCCGGAACACCTGGCGTATCAAAACTTTCTCCCGGCTTGCCAATATACGCCAATATCGCTCCCACCTTCGCAGGGACGCCTTCCTCCGCCATGATCTTCAACACTGTGCCAGACGCGGGCGCGGGGATCTCGGTATCCACTTTGTCGGTATTAACTTCAAGAAGCGGCTCAAGTTCGTTAACAGAGTCACCTTCCTTCTTGAGCCATTTTATTATTGTTACTTCTTCAACCCCTTCACCAAGCAACGGAACCAAGACTTTAGTTGCCATGCCTTTCTCCTTTGTGCTCTTTGTGTCCTTCGTGTTTAATGAATTTCTGGATAACTGGAGGGATCCACTTCATTCATCATTTCATACACAGCATCGAACACTGTTTCCGCATTTGGCTTCGACCAGTAATCGCCATCACTCCCATACGCGGGACGATGCGCCTTGCCTGATAACGTCCGCGCGAGGGAATCGAGATGGAAATAGCCGCCTTGTTTTTCGATGACTTCCTGCATCATGTAAGCGGACGTACCGCCTGGCACATCTTCATCCAAAAACAAAATGCGATTCGTTTTCTTCAATGACTCAACGGTCTTTCCATGAATATCAAATGGCAACAATGACTGCACATCGATCACTTCGATATCGATGCCAGCTTTGGACAACTTCTCCGCCGCGTCCATCGCAATGCGACAACACGCGCCATACGTGACAAGCGTCACGTCCTTCCCTGCACGGATAACTTCAGGCACACCGAGCGGCACAGTGAACTCACTGATATTATCCGGAACTCTCTCCTTAACACGATAGCCATTCAATACTTCAACAACCATGGCAGGCTCATCAGCTTTCAGCAATGTGTTATAGAAACCCGCAGCTCGCGTCATATCGCGCGGCACCAACACATTCATGCCGCGCACAAGATGGATCAACCCCGCCATCGGCGAACCCGAATGCCAGATGCCTTCCAAACGATGCCCGCGCGTTCGCACGATCACAGGTGCAGATTGTCCACCCACAGTGCGCCAGTGCAAATTCGCAAGATCGTCAGACATAATTTGTAAAGCATAGAGTATATAATCCAAATATTGAATTTCGCAAATCGGACGCAATCCACGCATTGCCATGCCGATTGCCTGTCCCAAAATCGTCGCTTCACGAATACCCGTATCCGTCACACGCAACAGGCCATATTTTTCCTGCATCCCCTTGAAGCCCTGATTCACATCGCCAAGAAAACCAACATCTTCACCGAACGCGATCACGCGCGGGTCACGCGCCAGGATCGAATCGAAGCCGGCATTCACCACTTCAAAGCCCATCATCGTTGGCGACGAACTCGAATAAACAGGCTTCACTTCCTTCACAGCAACCGCCCTGCCGCTGTATAGATGTGAGCCGTATCGTTCCTCATTGATACCATCTTCTTCGTTCTTCCATTGGATTAAAACCTGCTTGGATGGATTCACTTCGTCGCGCAGGACTCTTAACGCTTCATGCGCGGCGCTATGGACATCCCGCCTCGCCACCGACGGGAGGTTTGCCAGCCGTTCTTTGATCTGGTTCAACTCTGATGCGTGACGCGAATTCCCCACGATCTCGTCAAGCATATCCATCACGTGACCACGCTCTTCGAGGATCGGGGCGAGATACGCGTCCCAGGCCAGTTTGCGGATTCCCTCCACAGCGGCGTAGTCCTCTTTTTCAACGGCGGCCAGCTCAAGTTCTGAAATGAGGCGGTTCTCCAGCATCCACTCACGCATTTTGTGGAGTCCGTCGAACTCTTCTTCAAATTTCAATCGTTCGTGTGACTTGTATCTTTCATGGCTGCCAGAAGTGGAATGACCCTGAGGCTGGGTCACTTCGGTAACATGCACAAGCGCCGGGATGTGATGTGCGCGGGCGGTATCGGCTGCCTGCGCAAACGTGTGAATGAGCGCGGGGTAATCCCAGGCTCGCACACAATAAAGCTCGAAGCCATCATTTGATTCCGGCGCGCGTTGAAATCCCTTTAGCAATTCGCCAATATTACCCTTCACCATTTGATATTCATTAGGCACTGAGATGCCATAGCCATCATCATAGATGGCAATGACCGCGGGCGCACGCAGCACGCCGATTGCATTGACCGACTCCCAGAACATGCCCTCGGCAGTGGACGCATTGCCGATGCTCGCAAAGGCAACTTCATTGCCGTTCTTCGAGAACTGACTGAACTGTCCCAGTTCTTCGATGCCGCGATATATAACCGACGCGTATGCCAGACCCACCGTGCGCGGCATCTGCGCACCCGTCGGTGAGACGTCCGCTGCGGTGTTATAGGTTTCAGTTTGATTCTTCCATGAGCCATCGGGGTTGATAAAACGGTTGGCAAAATGTGCATTCATCGAACGCCCGCCCGTATTGGAATCGTGAGTCACATCCGCGTGTGCGTAGGTCTGAGCAAAAAATTCCTGGATGCTCATCACCCCTAACATGAACATCCAGGTCTGGTCACGGTAATACCCAGAGCGCCAGTCACCTTTTTGAAAGGCACGCGCAATGGCGATGTTGATAATTTCCTTGCCATCCCCGAAAATGCCAAATTTTGCCTTGCCGCTTAATACGTCACGCCTGCCGATAAGACTCACCTGCCTGCTTTGATAGGCAAGACGATAATCCTTGATAATTTCGTCTTTTTCAAGGGGAAATGCAACCGTACCCTTCTTTTTGGGCATGAAGTCTCTCCTGAGGTGATATTGAAAGGATTATAACAAATCGAATAACTTGTAGGGGCACGGCAGGAGATTCACCGTCATGCCCCGTCCGATTCCCTGCCGTGCCCCTACGGTTTGACATTCGACGGATTCTCATCATCCTCATCCCACAACATGGGATTGGCTTCGATGTAATCTGTTTTGTTTTGTAGATCCTGTTGGTTGCGGATGATGTGTTCCCAATAATTGCGTTGCCAGACGGGAATACCTTGCGTTCTTCGCATCAAATTGATTCGATACGCAACCGCGGATTTATACGAACGGATAATCGTGGCGACCAAACCGAACTTGTTCAACCTCATCTCCCCATTTACCACCTCCCCAAATAGACGCTCGCGATGCCACGCGACAATGGTCACATAATACGCGCCTGACTGGGCATAATCGTATCCTTGCAGGCGAATGGAACGCCGATGGTGCTTTTGTGGATCGAATTTGGACGGCATAATGCGATTATACTTTCCTCATGACCACACTCCTACCCACCATCCAAACGCAAACCCCGTCCGATGTGATAGATCTCGGTCTCGGCGACCCACCGCTCTCGCTTCTTCCGCTAGACCTGATCCGCGCGGCTGCACAAACTCGTTTGTCACAGAATGACAATTCCTTGCTGCAATATGGCGCGGAACAGGGTGATGGACATTTTCGTCTCACGCTGGCAAATTTTTTGAGAAGGGGCTATGACTTCGAAGTGAAGCCTGAAAGCCTGTTTGTCACCAACGGCATCTCGAAGGCATTGGATCTCATCTGCACGCTCCTCACACAGGCAGGCGATACGATCTTTGTGGAAGAGCCAACCTATTTTCTGGCACTCAGGATCTTTGCGGACCATCATTTGAAAGTCATTTCCATCGATACAGATGAAAACGGACTCGTCCTCAAATCACTGGAAGAGAAATTGGCTGAATTCCGCCCGAAGTTCCTTTATCTCATCCCGACATTTCACAACCCAACGGGACACACACTCCCACAAGAACGCCGCGAACGACTTGTGCAATTGGCGCAGCGACACGACTTCATCATCGCCGCGGATGAGGTCTATCATCTGTTAAGCTACGCACAAACGCCGCCGAAATCCTTTGCCGCGTATGTTGACGCTGACGTGGAAAACGTCATTTCGCTTGGATCGTTCTCAAAGATCGTCGCGCCCGGTCTGCGTCTCGGATGGTTGCAGGCACATCCTGAAAAGATCAAACGTTTCAATACATGTGGCTTTCTTGACAGCGGCGGGGGACTGAATCCGTTCACGTCCGCTATCGTGGGCGAGCTCATCGAAGCAGGCGGATTGGGAAACAATATCAACAAATTGATCGGCATTTATCGCTCTCGCGTAAAAGTTATGGATACAGCCCTGCGTGAACATTTGCCCGATATGGAATATTCTGTTCCGGGCGGCGGATATTTTTTCTGGTTGCGTTTACCTGAAAAGATGGATGCAAGGAACCTTAGGAAAAACGCACCCTCTTTCAAAGTTGACTTTCGCCCAGGCACACTTTTCTCGAGCAGGAACGGGTTGAAAAACCACATTCGGCTATGTTTTGTTCATTACGAGGAAGATAAAATTGAAGAGGGTGTTGTACGATTGAAGCAATGTCTGCAAAGTAAATAATTAATCCGCCGCGGCTTCCACAATTTCGGGCCTGTGTGGCTTCACATGAAACAGCCTGAAACCCCATTGCACAGCAGGGCCGATCAACACTGCGAAGATCACCGTTCCAATACCCAGTGGCCCGCCCAAAAGCCAGCCTACTGCGACAACGATCGCTTCGATGATCCCGCGTCCAAGCCGAATGCTGATTCCTGTTGTACGGTGGAATGCCAACATCAAACTATCGCGTGGACCTGCGCCCGCGTCCACACCGATATAGATCGCGCTTGCAATCCCCATGATTAAGATCGCGCTAAACAACATCGCGCTTTGAAGAATCAGCCTGTCTTCAACTGGCGGGATATACGATAGAAACATATCCTCCCACAACCCAATGAACAGGATATTCGAAAGCGTCCCCCATCCGATCTTCTCGCGCAAAGCCAGCGCGCCCAACAATACAAAAAAGCCAACGATTATGCTCATCCTGCCGGGACGGATATCCGTCAGTTGCGATAAAGCTACTTCGAGCACAGCCCAGGGCGTCGTCCCGAGATGCGAACGGATCATCAATGCAATGGAAAGCCCAAAGAGGGCAAATCCAATTTGGATCACTATAAAGTCACGTACAAAAGTATTCCAGCGAACAGTTTTCAGCATTTAATCTCCTAAATTCTACGCGCTCCCGAAAAGCATCGGACCCGCAGACGACACTTGCACCGCATGCAAGTGTCGTCTGCGGACTACGTCCTCCGCTCAGCGCGAAACATAATTCAAGATAATATCACCCATGATAAACTTACCCAATGCCCCAAATCATTGAAGTTCATCGTGAAAATTTCACCATTAGTACAGACCCGGCGCGGCTGGACGTGGATACGATTGTTGATTTCCTGGCGCGCGCTTATTGGGCGAAGGGACGGCCACGTGAACGCACCGAGCGTGCAATTGCCAACTCGCTCGTCTTCGGTTTATATGACGGCGATAAACAAATCGGTCTTGCGCGCGTCGTCACCGATTACGCCATCTTTGCATATCTCTGCGATGTTTTTATCCATGAAGATTATCGCGCGCACGGCCTCGGTAAGTGGCTGATGGAAACCGTTCACAACCATCCCGACATGCAAGGCTTACGCCGCTGGACTCTCGCTACGCGCGACGCGCACGATCTCTATCGTCAATTTGGTTGGGATGCGCTTGCCAATCCAAATAGCTGGATGGAAATGTTTCACCCATTTGCAGGCGAGGGACGCGATTAATGCCTGCACTCATTCTCAAGCAGGGACGTGAGAAGTCCTTGCTTCGCCGCCATCCGTGGATATTCTCGGGCGCGATCCATCATATGGATGAAGAGCCCGCCTCAGGCTCGACGGTTGACCTACTCTCGTTTAATAAGCAGTTCCTAGCCCGCGCCTCCTACTCACCTCAATCCCAGATCCGCGCACGAGTTTGGACGTTTGAAGATGAAACTATCGATAAGGAATTCTTTCGCAAGAGAATACGTTCGGCAATAGCAGTACGTTTCGCAATTTCTCCCTCACCCCTAACCCCTCTCCCACAAGGAGTGGGGAACGCGTTGCGATTAATTTACGCCGAATCAGACGGCTTGCCTGGACTAATTGTTGACCGATATGGCGATGTGCTTGTCCTTCAATCTTTGACCGCTGGAAGCGAATACTGGAAAGAAACAATCGCTGATCTGCTTCTCGAAGAAACTGGACTCAACACTATCTACGAACGCTCCGATGCAGATGTACGCGAACTCGAAGGGCTGGAACAGAAGGTTGGAATCCTACGCGGCGCCGATCCCCAATTACCAATTACTATTTCCGAGCACAACTTAAAATTCAACATCAATATTGCAGCTGGTCACAAAACCGGTTTCTACCTCGACCAGCGCAAGAACCGTTTACGCGTGCGCGAGCTTTCAAAAGATAAGGACGTTTTGGATTGTTTCTGTTACACAGGCGGATTCACCGTCAACGCGCTGGCTGGAGGAGCAAAGTCTGTCGTTTCAGTAGATTCTTCTGCAGATGCATTAGTGCTTGCAAAAGAAAATATCGCACTCAATGACCCGTCTGCTGATAAATCAACTTTCATTGAAGGCGACGTCTTTCAACTCTTACGCAAATTCCGTGACGAGAATCGCTCCTTCGACATGATCATTCTCGACCCGCCCAAGTTCGCTCCCACTGCCGCGCAAGCCGAAAGAGCCGCGCGCGGGTACAAGGACATCAATCTTCTCGCGTTCAAATTATTGCGCCCTGGCGGAATATTGGTCACCTTCTCATGCTCTGGCGGGATTGATGCAGGGCTGTTCCAAAAAATTATAGCGGGAGCAGCTTTGGACGCAAGCGTTGAGGCGCAGATCGTTGAGCATTTATCGCAGGGAGCAGATCATCCAGTCTCATTGCATTTTCCCGAAGGCGCGTATCTCAAAGGTCTCGTCTGTTTGAGGAAGTAAGGTATCATTCCGTCATTGCGAGCCGCCGCTGATCGAGTAGCCGCGAAGCGGCGTACACTTGCACCGCACTGCGTTTGGTGCAGTGCAGGTGTCGAGATCAAGGCGGCGTGGCAATCTCAAAATTTCGAGAAAGAATATCTTACAGGTTAGATGAGATTGCTTCGCTCGGTCTCGACACCTGCATGATTTGCTAAGCAAATCACGTGCTGGTGCAAGTGTACGGCGGACGAATGCCGCCTACTCGACCAGCGCTCGCAATGACATTTGAAAGGAGCAAGCAATGAAACATTATAAATATTTGATCATCGGCGGCGGGCTGGCAGGTGACGCCGCGACGCGCGGCATCCGTGAACTGGATGCAGACGGTTCCATCGGCGTGATCAGCATGGAACCAGACCCGCCTTATATGCGTCCGAATCTTTCAAAGGGTTTATGGAAGGGGCGCCCGGTGGAAAAGATCTGGCGCAAAACAGAAGAACGCGCTGAACTTCACTTAAATCGCAAAGCAGCCCAGCTTGACCCGCAGAAAAAACATGTCCGTGACGATGGTGGAGATGAATACACATATGATAAGTTGCTGGTTGCAACCGGCGGTTCGCCCAATCATTTGCCCCTTGGGAATGGGAACATCATTTATTATCGGAACTTTCAGGACTATAAACATCTGCGCGACATGACCGAACACGGGAATCATTTCGTTGTTATTGGTGGGAGCTTTATCGGTTCGGAGATTGCTGCCGCGCTGACAATTGTCGGTAAAAAAGTGACAATGATTTTCCTTGAAGATGCGATTAGCGACCATATCTTTCCCAGCGATCTTGCACATTTCCTGAATGATTTTTATCGTCAAAAGGGTGTGGAAGTGTTGACGAATGAATCGGCCGCGAGCGTTCAACAAGACGGGAGCCGCTTCACGGTCCGTACTGGAAGTGGGCGCGCCATCGAAGCAGACGGAGTCGTGGCTGGGATCGGCATCCATGCGAATCTTGATCTGGCGAAGGAGGCTGGCTTGAAGGTTGAGAATGGCGTCGTCGTGAATGAACAATTGGAAACTTCAATTCCAGATATCTACGCGGCAGGCGACGCGGCGAACTTTTTCCATTCCGCGCTGGAGAAACGCACGCGTGTGGAGCATGAAGATAATGCCGTTGCGATGGGGAAACTTGCTGGCCGCAATATGGCTGGCGCCAGCGATGCTTATACCCGTGTGCCAATGTTCTATTCTGATCTGTTCGATCTCGGCTACGAGGCAGTTGGCGAAATGAGCAGCAAGATGAAAACCATTTCGGATTGGCAGGAAGAGCCGTTCAAGAAAGGTGTGGTCTATTATTTGGATGATGACCGCGTGCGCGGCGTTTTGTTATGGAATGTCTGGAAGCAGGTGGATAATGCGCGTGCCTTGTTGATGGAAAAGGGCCCGTTCAAAGAGGAAGATTTGAAGGGAAGGATAAAAGGCGAGTAAGTAAAAGACATCGGAAGTTTTGCAAACTTCCGATGTCTTTGTTTTATGACATGTATTTGAAGAGGGTCGTGCGAAGGGCGTCAGGATTATTTGAAAGAAGTGAATACCGACATAGAAAGAGTTGTCACAACACATAGTAATGCGTTCATTACTTGCAACAAAACTCCTTTTCCAATAACTCTTGCAATCTAATTTGCGTTAACGGCTCACAGCGCGGAATGCAGTATTGATCCCATGGTTCGCCAGTTTTGTAATCTGCTCTTAATGCTCCGATATAGCCCTCACTACGCAGAACATCGTTTATCCTTTGATCTGGGTTTGCCTGCTCCTTCCAACCCGCGCCATAGGGAAAGCAGAAAAATTGTACGTTTTCAATTTCAAGCTTAAGGCGATGTTTCAATATTAATCTGCTATAACCAATTTCATATTGAAGTCTTTCTTTGTTGTCTTTGATATCATCAAGATTGCTGTGCGATGCTGAATGGGAAATAATCTCAAACCCATCATCTTTCAGTTTCCTAAGTTCATTCCAAGTCAGAGTAGGGAAACCTTCCCATGACTTTCGACTCATATTTTCTGATATATAGGCTGTTGGCACGCAAATTGTAGCTTTGCCTTTGAGATCATTAGATTCAAGTATACGAGCAACTCGGTTAAAATCTTCATAGGCATCATCGAATGTTAGTACAACATATTTCTCAGGAAACTCACCCCTCTGTGACTATAATGATGAGACAGGAAGAGCCAATAATTTAGTGAGCAGGGCGCAGGAGCAAAGGCATGTCTCAGGACCAAAGCAGCAAGTC
>Ga0184637_10002254_pt1 | contig 12487 bp, 9 predicted proteins | sample PLM3_127_b2_FD_133143 | JGI IMG/M metagenome (GOLD analysis project Ga0184637, IMG submission 133143) | Groundwater sediment microbial communities from an aquifer in East River, Colorado, USA - PLM3_127_b2 | ecosystem: Environmental > Terrestrial > Soil > Riparian zone | place: USA: East River...
ACGTGGACAACGATGGCCTCTCGCGTGAGCGCGCCGGCGTGGCGGCCGAGTTCTTCCAGAAGGCGCTCGGCCTGCCGCCCGAGTCGGTCACCTACGAAGGCCGGGGCGAACGCCAGCCGGTCGCCTCCAACGCGACCGAAGCGGGGCGTGCCAAGAACCGCCGCATGGAGGTGGAGGTCTGGTACGACGAGATCGATGAGAAGCTCGTCACCAAGCAGGTGGTGGTGCAGGCGAACCTCAAGCGCGTGAAGGTCTGCCGCATCGAGCAGATGTGCAAGATCAGCTACAAGGAGGGCCACGCCAAGCGCACGCGCGTGAAGAACCTGATCCCGCCGTTCCATTACGAGGAAGGCAGAACGGCGGTGCCGCAGGAGTACCAGCAGAAGCTGCTGCAGGTGCTAGGCGATCTCGGCGACAAGCGCAACGTCGTGATCAAGTTCATCGGCTACTCCGACAACGCGCCGCTCACCGGGCGCGACGAGCGCATCTACGCCGACCACATCGGCATCTCCAAGGCCCGTGCCCGGCGCCTGGCGCTGGCGCTGCAGGACGCGCTCAAGCTGCCGGCTGCCGCCATCGACACCGGCGGCAAGGGCGCGGCCAACCCGGTCGCGTCCAACGACACGGAAAGCGGCCGCGCGACCAACCGGCGCGTCGAGGTCGAGTTCTGGTACGACGACGCCTTGAAGGAACTCTCGCCCGAGCCGCAGCTGTGCCCCGAGGCCGCCGCGGCGGAGACGGTCACGCGCGTCTACCAGTCGCCCAACATCACCATCAAACCGGTCGTCTACGAGAACGGCAAGCCGGTGCTGCCGCCCAACTACGCGGCCGATCTCGCCAGCGTGATGGCCGAGATCAAGGACAAGACGCGGGTGCGCCTGCGCTTCATCGGCACCACCCAGAACGAGCGGCTCGACCGCCGCACCGCGCTGGCCTACGGCGACGACATCGGCCTGTCGACGGCGCGCGCCCGCACTGTGATGGACACGGTCGCGAAGCAGCTCGGCCTCAAGCCCGAGCGGGCCGAGCACGAGGGGCACGGCTACGTGCAGACCAACGACGTGATCAACAACGGCTTCACCGAGTCCGAGGTCTCGCGGGTGCAGGCCCAGGTGGTCTATGACGATCTCGCGGACGTCGACAACCTGGAGGGCCTCGACAGCACCCGCTTCACGCGCAACGTGGAGGTGGCCAACCCGTATGCGCTCAACCTCATGCGCATCACGGTGGACGGCAAGCCGCTGGACGACCCGGGCAAGAGCATCCCGGATGTCCAGCGCTGCACCGACGTGGCGCTCGGGAAGGCCAGCATCCAGTTCAAGTACGACAACCTGGACGTCAAGCCCCGGCTGAACGTGACCGCCTGGCCGCAGTCGATCCGCTACCAGGACGATCCGGCCACCGACCTGATCGACGATCAGGTGCAGTTCAAGGCCTATTCGAACTTTCCCGCGTTCATCGTCAAGGGCGAAGTGCGCATCTTCGACAAGGACAAGTCCTTGCACGACGAGCCGCTGGCCGTCGTGACCCTCGACAAGGACGGCCGCGGCAAGTGGCGGGCCGATCTGCCCTCGTATACGGCGCCCGGGCGCGACCTCAAGTACGTGCTGCGCGTGTACGACAAGGACGGCAACTTCGACGAGACCGCGGCCCAGTCGCTGTGGGTCATCGACAGCATCGCACCCGACGTGGCCGAGAAGAATGCCGAGCGCGAGCTTGTCGCGGGCTACGGCGAGAGCCGCCTCGCGGTGGAGAACATCCCGCTGCACGGCGGCGCCATCAAGGTGTTCGGCACCGACATTCCGCCTGGACACCGCGTGTCGGTGGCCGGCCGCGACGTGCCGGTGTCCGACGACAACAAGTTCGTCGTCGAGGAGATCCTGCCCCAGGGCCTGCACACGGTCGAGGTGTCGGTGCTCGACACGGACGGCAACGGCGAGATGTACCTGCGCGATCTCGCACTCGACAAGAACGACTGGTTCTATGTCGCGATCGCCGATGTCACGGCATCGAGGTCGTCCACCAGCGGGCCGGCCAAGCTGGTCGCGCCCGACAACGCGCACTACGACAACAACACCTCGCTCGACGGCCGCTTCGCCTTCTTCACGCGCGTCAAGTTCGGCGACCAGTGGAAGCTGAGCGCGAGCGCGGACACGCTCGAAGGCCCCTTCGGCAGCCTGTTCAGCAACTTCATGCAGAAGACGCCGGACGCCATGTTCCGGCGCATCAACCCCGACTACTACTACCCGACCTACGGCGACGACAGCACGACGGAGGAAGCGGCGCCCACGCTCGGCAAGTTCTACGTCAAGCTGCAGAACCGCGCCAACTACAGCCTGTGGGGAAATTTCAGGATCGGCTACACCGGCAATAGCCTGGCGCATGTGGACCGCACGCTGTACGGCGCGAACCTCCACTACGAGCCCCTAGCCACCACGCGGTTCGGCGAGAAGCGTCTGGTGCTCGACGGCTTTGCCGCGCAGGCCGGCACGCTGGCCGGCCGCGACGAGTTCCGCGGCACCGGCGGCTCGCTGTACTACCTCAGGCACCAGGACATCATGACGGGCTCGGAGCGCGTGCGCATCGAGATCCGCGACAAGGCCTCGGGTCTCGTGGTCGCCGTGAAGAACCTCGTCCCCGTGCAGGACTACACGATCGACTACCTGCAAGGCCGCGTGCTGCTCGCGTCGCCGCTGTCACCGGTGGTGAGCGACAACCTGCTCGTGGTCAGCGAGACGAGTCCGGGCAACGAGGCGTTCCTGGTCGTGCGCTATGAATTCTCCACCGGCTTCGAGGAACTCGACAACGTGTCAACCGGCGGACGCGTCCAGTACTGGTTGACCGACCACGTGAGGCTCGGCGCGACGGCCAACAAGAACACCGATCCCGGCGCGGAGAACACGCTGGGGGCCGGCGACATCACCTGGCGCCACAGCGCGACCACCTGGCTCAAGCTCGAGAGGGGCGCGAGCACGGGCAAGGGGGCCACCGCCTTCGGCTCCAACGACGGCGGCTTCAACTTCACGCCGACCACCGCGACGAACGCCCCGGTGCCGCCCGCCGTCGCCGACGGGCGGCACGGCGCGACCCGCATCGACGGCAGCGTCGACCTGAAGGACTTGCACGACGCGACCAATGGCCAGGCGACCTTCTATCACCAGTCGGTGGAAGGCGGATACGCGGCGCCCGGCGCCATGGCGCTCACCGATGTGAGCCAGAAGGGTGTGGCGGTGAAGACCTCCATCACCGACAAGGTGGACCTGCGGGCCAAGGTGGACAAGAAGTCGCAGGAGCTGTCGCTCGAAACCTCGGCGCTCGAAGTCAATGCCGACTACAGGCTCGCCGACCACTGGAAGCTCAGTTCCGGCGTGCGCAAGGACAGCAGGACCGACCACTCACCGGTGGTCCCGGCGACCCAGGTGCAGGGCGATCGCACCGACGTCGTGGTGCGTGCCGGCTACGACTCGCTGGGCAAGTGGGCGGCCTACAGCTACGTGCAGGACACCGCCTCGACGACCGGCAACCGCGAGCGCAACGGGCGCATCGGGGCAGGGGGCGCGTACCGGTTCAGCGATCGCTTCAGGATGAGCGGCGAGCTCTCCGGCGGCGACCTGGGCGTGGGGGCGCGGCTCGGGACCGAGCACCTCCTCTCCGACAAGACCACCATCTACCTCAACTACGCGCTCGAGAACGAACGCACGGACAACGGCATCCTCGCCAACAAGGGCAGCGTGATCGCCGGGGCCAAGAGCCACTATTCGGATACGACCAGCGTCTTCGGCGAAGAGCGGTACACGCACGGCGATGTGCCGGTCGGGCTCTTGCATTCGGCGGGCATGGAGTACAAGCCCAACCAGCGCTGGAACTTCTCGACGCACGTCGACGCGGGCACGCTGCGCGACAACCTCACGGGCGCCAAGATGGAGCGCTCGGGCTTTGCGGTGTCGGCCGGCTACGGGTTCGACGCGATCAAGGTCTCGACGCTCTTCGAGTACCGGCTCGACCAGGTGCAGTCGCCTACCGACCTGACGTATTCCAACCGGAAGAACTTCCTCACGAAGAACAGTCTGAAGTACCTGATCAACCCCGACTGGCGCTTCATCGGCAAGCTCAACTACTCGAAGAGCGATAGCTCGTTGGGCGAGTTCTTTGGCGGCAGCTACACCGAGGCCGTCATGGGCTACGGCTATCGTCCGGTGGACAACGACCGCCTGAACGCGCTCGTGAAGTACACCTACTTCTACAACATGCCGTCGTCCGGGCAGGAACTGGTGCCGAACACGGCGGCCTCGTACATCCAGAAGAGCCACATCGTGTCGGTCGATGCCATCTACGACCTCACGCGCCGCTGGTCGGTGGGCGGCAAGTACGCGCGCAGGATGGGGCAGGTCAGCCAGGACCGGGTCAACCCGGTGTTCTTCGACAGTACAGCCGATCTGTATATCGTTCGCGCGGATTGGCGTGTGATGCGCCAGTGGGACCTCGCGCTCGAAGGCCGCGTGCTGTCTGTCGAGCAGGCGAAAGACACCCGAAGCGGCGCGCTGGTGGCCCTGTATCGGCACTTGTCGAACAATCTCAAGCTTGGCGCGGGCTGGAACTTCACCGACTTCTCGGACGACCTCACCAATCTGAGCTACACGCATTACGGCGCGTTCGTCAACCTCGTGGCGAAGTTCTGATAGAACAGCCCCGGTGGTCTTGCCTGTCGGCGCCGACCGAATTTTGACCACCCGTGTGCTGGTCAATTTTCGGTCGGCGTCAACAATTCTGGCCCTCAACGCCGCTGTGGAGGCTGCACATGCAGGTGTCCGTGCGCCGGCGACCATGCGCAGCTCGCCGCCCTTGGGCGCGGCCGGGTCGACGTACTCGAGGTGGTCGAAGCCGGGCGGGTACTTGAACGTCCCCCAGATCGAATACCCCGGCCGCGGAGGTGAAGCTCGAGTTCCTCGACCCGGCGGCGGACGAGGAAAGCGGTGAAGGCGGCGCGATGTTCCCGAGCGGGAACAAGGTCGACACGCTCGACGTGCCCGGCGTCGGCAAGGTCGAGGCCACGCTGATCAACGCGGGCAACCCGACGATCTTCGTCGATGCCGCGGCGCTCGGGCTCAAGGGCACCGAAGTGCAAGGCGAAGTCAACGGCAAGAAGGAGCTGCTGGCGCTGGCGGAGGCGGTTCGCGCGCACGGCGCGTTCGCGATGGGCCTGGTGAAGAGTCCCGAGGAAGCCACGACCAAGCGGCCGCACACCCCGAAGCTGGCGTTCGTCGCCAAGCCGGCGCCGTACACCGCCTCGGACGGCAAGCAGGTCGCGGCTTCATCGATCGACCTGCCGGCCCGCATCTTCTCGATGGGGCAACTGCACCACGCGATGACGGGCACCGGCGCGGTCGCAATCGCCGCGGCCGCAGCCATCCCGGGCACTCTGGTCAACCGCGTTTCGCCCGTCGGCCCGGACGGCCACGTGCGCTTCGGTCACCCCTCGGGCTCGCTGGCCGTCGGCGCGGAGGCGGCGGAGGTCGATGGGCAGTGGGCGGTGAAGAAGGTGATCATGAGCGGCTCCGCGCGCCGGCTCATGGAAGGCCACGTGCGCGTGCCCGCGTGTAACGATGGGCGCTTCAGAAGCCATCCTCTCGGAAGGACGGTCGTTGCTTGCCGTCCAGCTCGCTAACCGGCATCTTTCACCGCGGCTTCCCTGTACAGGATTGCCGAAGGTCTGCGGCGTCGTTGGCGGCCGTTTTGCGGCGATGAAGCTGCATTCGAGCGTGGCGCTGAGGGATTGGATGCGGCCGTGGGGGCGATTGCCCCTTCTCCGGCTTGGGCTGCGGGCCGATTTGCTGTCATCGCGCGGGCCAGGCGCTGGATGGAGTTCACGGTGAGCGCAGCATCGTCATGGCGTGCGCGAAGAGCGGTGCGCTCGGCCAGTTGGAGGCCAGGTACAGCCGGATGCGACGCGTGTTGCGAGTGACGACGGCCGCAAGCTTGAGCACCTTGATGCGCAGCGTGTCGATCTGTGCGCTGGCCAGGCCAGCGCGCGCAGCCTCCCCGCGCTGGCAATAGATGCGGTCGTACACGTGCTCGGGCTCGTGCTCGTGCTCGTGCTCGAGGTTGGTCACCACGAAGCGCGGGTTGCCGCCTTGTTCGCCCCACTCGAGCCGTGTGATGACGCGCCGCTCGTGCGCCCAGCTCCTGGCCGCGTAGTCGAACTGCGAGACCCAGCGCTGCTTGCACCCGGTGCGCTCGTACGCGTCGGCGAGCATGAGCTGCGCGTACTGCACCTGCTCTTCGAGCCGCGCGTTGCGCGCCAGCCCGATCACGTAGTGCCCGCCCGAGCGCTCGCACCAGTTCATCAGGCGCCGCCGGCAAAATTGCTTGTCGTTTCATAGTGGCCTCCCTGCCTTCCAATCAACCAAGCGAGTCATTGCCGGGTTTGCGGCCCACCGGCCAGCAACTCGGTCGAGTAATGCAATACGCCTTGGGCGTCGACGATGACCGCGTCGACCCCCCGCTGCGACTCGACAAGCCGCAATCCCTTTTCGACGCCCATCACGAACACGCTCTTTGACAGCGCTTCGGACGTGAGCCCGTCAGCGGCGAGGATCGTCACGCTGCGCACGCCGCACGGCGAGGTGCCCGTCTTCGGATCGATGAGATGGTGGCAACGCACCCCGTCGTGCTCGAAGTAGCGCTCGTAGTCGCCCGACGTCGAGATCGCGACGTCTTCGAGCGGCAACACCGCCACCACTTCGCCGGGCCGGCGCGGATGCGCAATGCCGATCGTCCACGGGCGCCCGCGGCGGTCGCCGATCACGCGGCTGTCGCCGCCGGCGCTGACGATGGCGTTGCGGCACCGTCGCAAGATCACCGCGGCGTTGTCCACCGCATGGCCCTTGGCGAATCCGCCGAGATCGATGCGCACGCCATCGCGCGCGAAGCGAACAGTGCGCGCCTTTCTGTCGAGGATCAGATTCGTGTAGCCGACCGCGGCGCGCGCGCCCGCAATCGCTGCGGCGCTCGGCTTGATGCGCTGGCGGTAGTCGTAAAGACAGCCGACGCTCGCATAGGTGATGTCGAACGCACCGCCGGAGAGCTCCGAGAACTCGATCGAGCGCGCGATGAGCCAGAGCATCTCGTCGCTGATCGGAACGGGCATCGCGGCGGCCTCGCGATTGATGCGCGACAGCGCGGAGTCGGGCCTGAACGGGCTCATCTCGCGGTCGATGCGGTGCATCTCGTCGATCACGCCCTGCATCGCAGCCTCGCCCGCTTCGCGCTCGTCGCTCCACAGCTCGACGCGGATCGCGGTGCCCATGATGGCCTCTTCACGGCTGAGCCAATGGCGGTCGGCGCCCGGCCCAACGACTGGGCGGGCGGCGCTCACGGCGCGCCGGTCAGCGATCGACAGACTCGATCGCATGGCCGGCTGACTCCAACACCTCGTGAAGCGACTTCAATCGACCTCCCTGTTATTCGTTGAGTCCCGTCAGGACCGAAGGTGTGCAAATCGCACGTGCTGCAATGCGGGCGCATCTTCGCGCTTTGGGCTCATTCGAAAGTGCCAAAAGTTAGCAATCGGGGTAGGCCTTACAACCAGACGCACAAGAAACCGCCGCTGTTGTTCCGGTGCCGCGAGCCCGCAATTCATGTGTGTGCAGCGGCAACCGGACATTGACTCGACTCGCTTCGCGCGTATCGCGCGAAGCGTGCTTCTATACTGGCGGCCCATTTCGGCCCATGCCCTCCCTTGCAAGGATGTCGGCGACAGGCATATCGAGCACCTCCATGGCCTTGGCTCCAGCGGGCATCCGACAAGCTGCCCTGCCGACACTTCAACTGATCGATTTGGCGTGCCGCCGCGGCGATCGCGTTCTCTTCGAGGGGGTGCACCTGGGCGTGGCGGCCGGGCGAGTGGTCTGGCTGCGTGGTTCCAATGGGCGCGGCAAGACCAGTCTGCTGCGCCTGGTCACGGGGCTCGCGAGCCCCGAGAAGGGCGAGGTGCTGTGGGACGGCGAGCCGATCCGCAGGAGCGGAAGGTATCGCAGCGAGCTCGTCCACATCGGACACGCCAATGCATTGAAGGAAGATCTGACGGTCATCGAATCGCTCGTCTTTCTTGCCCGCATCCATGGGCGTGATGCGTCGGAGCAGGCGCTGCAACACGGGCTCGAGCTGTTCGGCCTCGCAAGCCGGCGGCGCGCACCGGTGCGCACCTTGTCGCAAGGGCAGCGCCGGCGCGTAGCGCTTGCGCGTCTGGCTCTCGAAAGCCGGCCCGGCCTATGGGTGCTCGACGAGCCCTTCGACGCAGTCGATGCCGAGGGCACGCAGCGGCTCAACGCGCTGCTCGCGAGCCACCAGGAACGCGGCGGCAGCGTGCTGCTGACGAGCCATCAGCCGGTGATCAGCCCGGCGCTGCAGCCGGTGGAGTTCGATCTCGATAGGCTCGTGTCATGAAGCCCCCAAGCTCACTTCGTTCGCTGCCCCCCGAGGGGGCGCTCAGCCCCTTGGGGCGGCCCGGCGGGTGCTGAAATGAAACTTCCCCGCTTAGGCCGGTGTGACCTGCACTGCGTAGCCGATCTGTTGAAGTCTTCGGATGAGACGGAGGGCAGTTTTGTGGGCGTCGGCGCGGTCGAAGTGGGCGGCTCCCAGGTCGTGCCATTCGGTGCCGTTGCGCAGCATGTGCCAGGCTGCGGTGAGCATCGAGGCGGCCACGCCGATGATTGCTTTGTTGGCACCACGACGGGCACGCAGCCGGTGGAACTGCGCCTGCAGGTAGCTGCCCTTGACTTTGACTGCCGACCAGGCGGCTTGCACGAGCGTGGTCTTGAGCCATTTGCCGCCGCGGCGCAGCCTGGTGCTGCGGCGCTTGCCGGCGCTCTCGTCGTTGCGCGGGCACATGCAGGCCCAGGACAGCAAGTGGCCGGGTGTGGGGAAGCGCGACATGTCGATGCCGATCTCGGCCACGATCACGTGGGCACTGACATCGCTCAGGCCGGGCATGGTGCTCAGCAGTTTGGCGGCTTGTCGAAAGGGTTCGAGCCCGAGGCCCACCTCTTTCTCGATCTCGGCGATGGCCTTGTCCAGTGCATCGACGTGGCCGAGGTGCAGCTTGAGCATGAAGCGGTGATGCGCGCTGATGTGCCCGCGCAGGGCTTCGAGTACCTCGGCGCTACTGGCCTTGACGCGCATGCTGACGCACGAGGCCAGGCGCTTGGGGTCTTCATGACCGTCGATGATGGCTTGCAGCACGGCCCGGCCGCTCTTGCCCATGATGTCGCTGAGCACGACGCTGAGCTTGAGGTTGGCGTCTTCGAGCACCTTCTCGATGCGCTGGACGTGAGCGCTTCTCTCGCGCACGAACTGCTTGCGCGTGCGCGTGAGCGTGCGCAGCTCCTGCACGGCAGTAGGCGGCACGAAGCTGGCGCGGATCAGGCCGTGGGCCAGCAGATCGGCCAACCACATCGCGTCGTTGACATCGGTCTTGCGCCCAGGCACGTTCTTCACATGCGCGGCGTTGGCCAGCACCAGCTCGAAGTGCCCTTCGAGGATGTGCCACACCGGCTTCCAATACACGCCGGTGGCCTCCATGCCGACATGCTCGACGCCGAAGGAATCGAGCCAGTCGGCCAAGGCCAGCAGGCCCGAGGTGGTCGTGGCAAAGGTCCGAACTTCCTGCAAAGGCGGGCCGTCGCCGGCGATGCGCACGCACGCCACCACCGTTTGCTTGTGCACGTCCAGACCCGCGCAGCGTGGGTAGATGACTTCCATGATTGCCTCCGTGTCGCGGCGACATCGGCGTGCGGCCCACGTCATCGAAGTCTGAAATGCGTGCTCAAGGGCTCGGGGCCCGAGGCGACAGTGCGGGGTGCTCGTGGAGCCGCGGGTCCAACTGAGATACGGGCTCGATGCACCAAGTACAAACCGACCTCTGTGCCGGACGCCGCTCCTCAATTACAGCAGCGTTTCATGCGTCGCGGGTCGCGCGCAGCGCGGTGGAGCAACTGAGATGACCGCATTCTTCGCCGCCATCTACCTGCGCGACCTGCGGCTCGCGATGCGCCGTCGCGTCGAGGCGCTCATGCCCGCGGCCTTCTTCGTGGTGGCGGCGAGCTTGTTCCCGCTGGGCGTCGGCCCCGAGCCTGAAGTGTTGCGACAGATCGCGCCGGGCGTCGTCTGGGTGTGCGCGCTGTTGGCCGCGATGCTTTCGGTCAACCAGCTCTACGCGAGCGACCATGCCGACGGCTCGCTGGAGCAGTTGCTGCTCTCCGGAGAATCGACGGTGCTGGTCGCGGCCGCGAAAGCCGCCGCGCACTGGACCGTCAGCGGGCTTCCGCTGGTGGTGGTGGCGCCGCTGTTCGGTCTGTTGTTCGGCATGCACAGTGACGCTCTGCAGGCGCTCTTCATTTCGCTGCTGCTCGGCACACCGATCCTGAGCCTGCTCGGCGGCGTCGGCGCCGCGCTCACACTCGGGCTGCGCAGCGGCGGTATGCTGATCGTGCTGCTCGTGCTGCCGCTGTCGATACCGGCGCTGATCTTCGGCGCGGGCGCGGCCGGCGCCGTCGACAGCGGGCTGTCGCCGGCGGGGAACTACTCGCTGCTCGGTGCGTTGCTGATCGGCTGCCTGCTGCTCGCGCCGCTGGCGGCGGCGGCGGCCTTGCGCATTTCGATGGAGTGAGGGCAATGGCAAGCCGCATCCCCTGGTTCACCTTCGCCGCGCCGTCGCGCTTTTATGGCCTGGCGGCCGCGCTGGAGCCTTGGCTGTGGTTTACCGCCGCCGCGCTTGCGGCAGTGGGGCTGTACATCGGCTTTTTCATCGCGCCGACCGACGCGACGCAAGGCGAGGCGTATCGCATCATCTTCATCCACGTGCCGGCGGCATGGATGTCGATGCTGGTGTACCTGGTCATGGCGGGGTGGGCGGCGATCGGTTGGCTGCTCAACGCCCGCATGGCGTCGATATTCGCGCGCGCGCTCGCGCCGACCGGCGCGATCTTCACCTTCATCGCCCTGTGGACCGGTGCGCTGTGGGGTCGCCCGACCTGGGGAACCTGGTGGGTCTGGGACGCCCGACTCACCTCGGAACTGATCCTGCTGTTCCTGTATCTAGGCTACATCGCGTTGGTGGCGTCGATCGACGACGTGCGGCGCGGCGACAAGGCGGGGGCCTTGCTGGCCATCGTTGGAGCGGTCAACATTCCTATCATCTATTTCTCGGTGCGTTGGTGGAACACGCTGCACCAGGGCGCGACCATCAGCCTGACGACCGCGCCCAAAATGGCCAGCACCATGCTGACCGCAATGTTGCTGATGACCTTCGCGTTCTGGGCGTATACGTTCGCGATTGCGTTCTCGCGTGCGCGTGCCGAGGTCATCGAGCGCGAGTCCGCCACCGAGTGGGTTCGCGGGCTGCTGGCTCGCCCTGACAGGAAGACACCATGAACTGGAACAACGCGTCCGAGTTCTTCGCCATGGGCGGCTATGGCCTCTATGTGTGGGGTTCTTATGCCGTCACGGCGGCGCTGCTCGTGATCGAGCCGCTTTTGGCCGCGCAACGCCGGCGCAAGGCGCTCGAACATGCGCGCGATGCCATTGACAGGGAGCCGAGCCAATGAGCGCCGCAGGGCCGCTCCCAAGGCGCTCATTCCCCCTCGGGGGGACCGGCGCGCAGCGCCGTAGGGGGCTCCAATGACACCTCGCCGCAAGCGGCTTTCCATCATCGTCGGCGTGCTCGTCGCCGTCGGCGCGGCGACCGCGCTGGTGCTCAATGCGTTCCAGAGCAACCTCGTCTTCTTCTATTCGCCCACGCAGGTCGTGGCACGCGAAGCGCCGACGCAGCGCACGTTTCGCATCGGCGGACTCGTGCAGGCGGGCACCGTCAAGCGCGATGGCGTCGACGTGAGCTTCATGGTTACCGACACGGCGCAGACGATCCCGGTACGCTATCGCGGCATCCTTCCTGACCTGTTCAAGGAAGGCAAAGGCGTCGTTGCCCAGGGCCAGCTCGGCACGGACGGCGTGTTCGTCGCGCGCGAGGTGCTCGCCAAGCACGACGAGAACTACATGCCGCCCGAAGCGGCCGAGGCGCTGAAGCGCGCAGGTGCCGTCAACCAGAAGCTCAGCGGCACCGTCGTCAAGGAGACCGTCAAATGATCCCGGAACTCGGTCAGGTCGCCTTGCTGCTCGCGCTCGCGGTAGCGCTCATCCAGGGCGCGTTGCCGCTGGCCGGCGCGGCGCGTGGCCGTGCCGACTGGATGTCGCTCGCGCGGCCGGCGGCGCAGACGCAATTCGTGCTCGTCGCCTTCGCCTTCGCGGTACTTGCGAGCTGCTTCGTGCGCAACGACTTCTCGGTGCACTACGGCGCCTCCCACTCGACCAGCGCGCTGCCGCTTGCTTACCGCATCGCCGGCGTCTGGGGCGGCCACGAGGGCTCGTTGCTGCTGTGGCTCCTGATGCTGTGCGTGTGGACGCTGGCGGTCGCCCAGTTCAGCCGCCACCT
>Ga0184637_10002255_pt1 | contig 12486 bp, 12 predicted proteins | sample PLM3_127_b2_FD_133143 | JGI IMG/M metagenome (GOLD analysis project Ga0184637, IMG submission 133143) | Groundwater sediment microbial communities from an aquifer in East River, Colorado, USA - PLM3_127_b2 | ecosystem: Environmental > Terrestrial > Soil > Riparian zone | place: USA: East River...
CACCGCCAGGATGTTGTACACATTCGGTCGTCCAACCAGCGCCGATCGAACGGGAAGGGTACCGCGCGGCGTGCGAACGTCGAAGGTTAGCCCCTCGAGGGAAAACGATAGCGGCCCCGGCATGATGTCGGCCGGCCGATTGATCGCATACGTCACCGGCCGACCGACGAGCTCGACAAGCGCAGCGCCGCGGGGATCGTCCAGGCTGATCACGCTCGGCGCGTCGCGCGGGAGCATCTCGAACAGCCGCCGCTTGGCCTGAAAATACGCTTCCATGTCGGCGTGAAAATCGAGGTGATCGCGCGTCAAGTTGGTGAAAACACCGGCGGCGAACCTCATCCCGTCCACGCGATGAAGCGACAACGCGTGGGAGGACACCTCCATCGCGCACGCGCCGCAGCCGCGACCCGCCATTTCGCGCAGGAGGCCCTGCACCTCGGGAGCTTCCGGCGTCGTGTGTGTCGCCTCGCGGACCTCGTCGCCAATGCGGTAGCCCACCGTCCCGAGCACCCCGCACCGGACGTTCGCCGCTTCAAAAATCGACGCCACGAGAAACGCCGTGGTGGTTTTCCCGTTGGTGCCGGTGATGCCGACGACCTGCATGTCGCCGCTCGGATGCCGGTGGAAGGCGTCGGCGAGGATCGCCAGAGCGCGCCGCGCATCCTCAACGACAACCCACGGCACCTCCGTGCCGGCTGGCGCCGGTTGCTCCGACACGACGACGACGGCGCCGCGGTCGATCGCCTGACGCGCGAAAGAGGTGCCGTCGGCACGGAGACCTTTGAGCGCGACGAACAGGTGACCGCTTTCGGCCCGGCGCGAGTCATACGCAATCGCTGTCACAACTGCTTCGGAGGCGCCGGCACGCGATCCGTCGTCGGCTCGAATCAAGCCGTCCGCGCGAAGCACCGCGTGCAGGTCGGCCCACGTCATGGCTGGGTTGCGCGCGCCGGACGGACCGGTTGCGTGCGCTCCAGAACCAGGCGGCACACTGCGCCCTCTTCGATCGAGGCTCCCGCAGCTGGTTCCTGGAACACGACGAAGCCGTCACCTGTCACGTGTCCTGATAACCCGAGCATCGCGAGCTTTCTCATCGCATCGCGGGCGCTCATGCCTCGCAGATCCGGAATGGTGCCGGGAGGTCCGTCGTGCACGAAACTGACGATGGCCACTGGATCCGGATTTGCGGTCGAAAAAGGCGCACTCGGGTTCCTGCGTGCAGCCAGCACCGGCGGGGCCGGATCAACCGTGGGTGCAACCCCGAGATATCTGAGCGTTCCTTCCGCAATCCGCTGGAAGATGGGCGCGGAAACCATGCCGCCGCTGTTGCTGCCTGAGTGCGGGGCGTCGATCACCACGATGAGCGCCACCACCGGATCGCGCGATGGGAGAAAGCCGACGAACGATACGTTGTTTTCGGAGCCAGAGTAGCGCCCGCCGATCAGCTTCGAGGCGGTGCCAGTTTTTCCGGCGACCGTGTAACCGGGAACCCGAGCGAGCTTCGCGGTTCCGCGCGTGACGACCTGTTCCATGATCGTCGTCATCACTGCGGCGGTCTCGCGGCTGACGGTCCGCCGAAGCACCTTCGGCCGGACGGCGTAGCGCCGATTGTCCCGGTACATCGCCCGCACGACGCGCGGCTCGACGAGTTCTCCCCCATTGGCAATCGAGCTGACGGCCGCCACCATCTGCAGCGGTGTCACGCCGACCTGATAGCCCATCGACACCGAGGCGAGCGCGCGGTCCGTCCACTTCGCCGGATCCCACACGATGCCGGGACTTTCGCCCGGGAAATCGGACGAGATCGGTTGGCCAAACCCGAACCGCTGCACGTACTGGCTGAGCCGAGAGACTCCAACCTGAAACCCAATCTTGACCGCCCCGACGTTGCTCGACTTGACGATGACGTCGACGAAGGACAGGACGCCGTAGTTGTGCCTTCCGTATTCGTCGATGACGTCGCCTCCGACCCGGATCACGCCGGGGCTCGTATCGATCAACGTGTCGATCGGCATGACGTTTTCGTCGACCGCGGCGGAAGCCGTGACGACCTTGAACGTGGAGCCCGGCTCGTACAAGTCCTGAACCGCGCGATTCCGCTGATGGGTTTCCGGGAAGTCGCGATAGGCGTTGGGGTTGAACGTCGGCTCGTTCGCCATCGCGAGAATTTCACCGGTGCGCGGATTCATGACGATCGCGCTGCCGCCAGCGGCCCGGTTCTCGACCACGCCTGCATGCAGCTCGCGCTCTGCGATGTGCTGCAAGTACTCGTCAATCGTGAGCTCGAAGGTCGCGCCGCCAGTCGGGACGTCCGAGGGGCGCTCGAAGCGGCTGAACGCGCGCCGCCGCGCATCGGTATGAATCTGGACCTTGCCGTCCTTCCCGCGGATCTGTTTTTCGTATGCGAATTCGATCCCGCCGAGACCGTTGTTGTCCAGACCGACGTAGCCGAGCAGATGAGCACCCAGCTCCCTGTTGGGATAGAAGCGGCGGCTCTCCTTCAAGAAGCCGATCCCTTCCAGGTTGAGGTCGGCCACCCGCCGCGCCTCATCGGGCGATACCTGCCGCCGCACGTACGCGAAGTTCTTCTGTCTGCGAAGGCGGTCGGCGAGGCCCTGCCGTTCCCTGTCCCTGCAGTCGACCAGCGCGTCGCAGAGCCGGGCGACCACCGCCGCGTGATCGGAAATATCTGAGGGGACCGCGTAGATCGTGTCCGCGTCGACGCTGGTGGCCAGCACGCGGCCGCGTCGATCCAGGATGTCACCGCGTTTGGCGGGGGCGGCGATGGTCCGAAGCTGCTGCCGTTCCGCGCGAGCCATCAGATCGGCGCGGGCGATCACCTGGAGATCGACGAGCCGCAGCTCGATTCCGATCGCCCAGAGACCGAGCGCGACCGCCGCGACGATCGTCCGCCGTTTCACGGTCACGCGCCAGTCTGTCGCCGGCTCGCGCACGCTTCCCGTCCTTTGGCTCTGGCGCGGGATGACGCGCCGCATCTGATCGATCACCGCCGGGCGATGACCGACCCGTCCGGTGGATCCGCCGGCAGCACACGTTCAATGACAATCGCCTCGTTACGCGTCGGTGCGACGAGATGCAGCTGCTGTAACGCCAGTGCCTCGATGCGTTTGGGGGACCGCAGCGTTTCGATCTCGAGCCGCAACTGCCGGGCCGCATCCTCCTCGGAGGCGCGCTCCTTCTGCATCTGTTCGACCTGGTAGCCATGCCGCAGCAGCTCGAAGTGCTGCCACGCCGAGAAGAGCAGCACCAGCACCACAAAGCCGGCGATCCCCACCAGCGACCACAGCTCGCGCTGCCGCGCCTGGTCCATTTCACGCACGATGGGGTTGTTGCGGACATCCTTTTTGACGGCGTATTCGAAGGCTTCAGCCATTGTTCACCCGCATCTGTGTCAGACCAGACGCTCCGCGACCCGCAGCTTGGCGCTGCGCGCCCGTGGGTTGCGGAGCACTTCCTCGTCGCTCGGCCCGAGAGGCTTCTTCGTCAGCACCTTCACGGCCGCCCCGCCGCTGTGCTCCAGCGCCCGCAGGGTGTGCTTGACGATGCGGTCCTCGAGCGAGTGGAACGTGATCACCACGACGCGCGCGCCCGCGTGCAGCCGGCGGACCGCTGCCTCGAGAAAGCGATCGAGGCCCTCGAGCTCGCGGTTCACCCAGATGCGCAGCGCCTGGAACGTGCGCGTCGCTGGGTCGATGCGCATGTATCCGCGCCGCGGCAGTGCGCGTCGGACGATCGCGGCCAGCCGGCCGGTTGTCTCAATCGGCTGCTCTCGGCGCGCGGCGACAATCGCCCGCGCGATCCGGCGGGAAAAGCGCTCCTCGCCGTACGCGTAAATCCCATCGGCAAGCTCGCGCTCCGTTGAACGAGCCACGAGAGCGGCCGCGGTGTCGCCGGTTGACGTGTCCATTCGCATATCGAGCGGCTCATCGCGCTGGAAGCTGAACCCGCGACCTGGTGTATCGAACTGCAGCGACGAAACGCCGAGGTCGGCCAACGTCCCGTTCACGAGGCGAATGCCGCGCTGGTCGAGGACCTCGTCCAGATCGCGATAATCGGCGTGGACAAGCTCGACGCGCTCGGCCCAGGGCGCCAGCGTCTCGCGCGCCACCGCGAGCGCCTGAAGGTCGCGGTCGACGCCGATCACGCGCGTCGCACCCGCCTCGAGCAGCGCGCGAGCGTGGCCGCCAAGCCCCACCGTGCAATCGACGTACACCCCGCCGCGTTCCGCGCGCAAATACTGCAGAGCTTCGGTGGTCAACACGGGAACGTGAGCGATCAAATGCCGAACTCCGACAGCGCGCGTGCGTCTTCATCCGTGTACAGCTCGCGCTGCATCTTGGTCAGGAAGCGATCGTGGTTCCAGACGTCAAGGCAGTTGAACTGGCCCAGCACATCCACGACGCCCGCCATCGTGGCGGCCTCGCGCAGACGCACCGGGATCAGCACGCGGCCCTGCGTATCCAGCTCGCTGACTTGTCCGAAGTAATTGATGCGATCGAGAAACCGCACGCGCGAGGGGTGCGTCGACGGCATGTCGCCGAGTTTCTGCTCGATCTCGAGCCAGACGGGCATGGGATAGATGCGCACGTACTCGCCGGACAAGCTGGTCAGGAACAGCTCGGAGCCGTGCTTGCTCTCGAGGAGGGAGCGAAAGCTCTTCGGAACCTTGAGTCGCCCTTTGTCATCGATGCCAGCTTGCGCGCTGCCCCTAAACACGAGACACTATTCCACTTCTAACCACAATTTTCCACCGGCACGGCATAGTAAGTGGTGGCTCATCGTGATGTCAACCGCAAAAACACAACCCCATCAGTAAGTTACGCCAAATATTCGCCGTTTGCTCGCCTCGGCTGGCCGCACACCAACGACGTCCGGAGTGGCCTGACGGGGACCTCGAAGCCCCATGCTACGATGCGAGGTTTGTCATGCTCAGAGCAGCCTTGATAGGGTTCGGATCCAGCGGAAAATCCACGCTTTTTCAGTTCATGACCAGCGCCAGGGAGGCGGCGCGTCCGGCGCACGGGAAGGGCGAAGCCGTCATCGGTATCTCGAAGGTGCCTGATGCGCGCCTCGACCGTCTCACTACGATGTACAACCCGCGAAAGCGGGTGCCGGCGACGGTGGAGTTTTCAGACCTGGCGGTGGCAGGCCCGGCGATCGGCGCACAGGCACTCGTCGATGTGGTGGCGTACAAAAATGCGGACGCGCTTGTTCATGTGCTGCGGGCATTCCGCGATCCGGCCGTTCCCCACCCCTCGGGGTCGGTCGATTCGGCGCGCGATGCTCAGGCGATGGAAGACGAGCTGATCCTCGCCGACCTCGGCGTGGCCGAGCGCCGGCTGGAGCGGCTGGAGAAAGATCTGAAAAAGAGCCGCACGGCCGACCTCGAACGCGAGCGCGACGTGCTCACCCTCTGCCGCGCGACGCTCGAGGAGGGACGCCCGTTGCGCGCCCTCGATTTGAAGGGGGAGGACCAGAAACGTCTCCGCGGGTTTCAGTTCCTGTCCGCAAAGCCCCTTCTGCTGGTCATCAATCTCGACGAAGCGCAGCTGTCCGGCGGCGACGCAGCCGCACACATTGCGCGCGCGGCTGAAGCCTCGGGATTGATGCCGTTTTTGACGCGCGCAGGAACCGCAGCCGTCGCCGTCTGCGCCCGGATCGAACTCGAAATCTCGCAACTGGAGGCGGCCGACGCCTCGGCGTTTCTGTCCGATCTGGGGCTCTCCGAATCCGGCCTCGATCGCGTGATTCGTGCCAGCTACGATCTGCTCGGCTACATTTCGTTTTTCACCGTGGGCGAGGATGAGTGCCGCGCGTGGTCGATCCCCCGCGGGATCGTGGCGCAGCTGGCGGCGAGCGAAATTCACAGCGATATCGCGCGGGGCTTCATTCGCGCCGAAGTCGTCAGCTACGATGCGCTGGTCAGCCGTGGAACGCTGGCCGCGTGCCGCGACCACGGCGAAGTCCGGCTCGAGGGCAAGGAGTATGTCGTGCAGGACGGCGACGTCATCAACTTCCGGTTCGCCACCTAAACACGCTTGAATCTTGTGCTGAGCCTCGCCGAACAGACCTCGGTCGTCGTGCCGGCCTTCAACGAGGAGGCGGCTATTGGACTGCTCATCGCCGAGCTGCTGACGGTCGCGCGCTGGCGCGAGGTTCTGGTCATCGACGATGGATCGACCGACGACACCGCTCAGCGGGCCCGGACGGCAGGCGCGCGCGTCATCAGCCATCCCTACAACAAGGGCAATGGCGCGGCGGTGAAGACCGGCATACGCGAAGCCTCAGGCGTCTGCATTCTGATCATCGACGCGGACGGGCAACACGGGCCCGCCGACGCGGCGCGGCTGGTGGGCCACCTCGGCGCGTACGATCTGGTCGTCGGCGCCCGGTCGCCGGGATCGCAAGCCGGTTGGGCGAGACGAGCGGGTAATTCCTCATTGAATGCGATCGCCGGTTATCTGGCCGGACGGCCGATTCCCGACCTCACGTCTGGCTTTCGTGCCGCAAAACGCGCATGCCTGCTGGATTTCCTCCATCTGCTGCCAAACGGCTTCTCGACGCCGACGACCACGACGCTCGCCTTCATGAAGGCGGGCTACAGCGTGCGCTTCGAGCCGATCGAGGCGGCCCGCCGGCGGGGTGAGTCCAAGATCAAGCTCGGCTCGGACGGCGTCACCTTCGTCCTCATCTTGCTGAAAATAATCACGATTTTCAGCCCGCTGCGTATCTTCCTTCCCGTGAGCGCCGCGGCGTTCATGGCCGGCGCCGCATACGCCATGTGGACGATCGCGACGCAGTCCCATGTGACCAACTCGTCGGTGCTGCTCATCCTGCTGAGCGTCGTCATTTTTCTCATCGGCCTCGTCTCGGAGCAGATCTCCTCCCTGCGGTTCGATGGACGCAAGCCGTGATGGCCAGCGCCATGGTGATCGTTCCGACGTATAACGAGCGCGCGAATTTGCCGGTGTTGATCGCCGAGCTGATGAAACAGGCGGGCGTTCGCGTTCTGGTTGTCGACGATCACTCCCCCGACGGCACGGGCGAGGTGGCGGACCAGCTCGCACGCGAGCACTCCGGGCGGATCACGGTCCTGCACCGCACCGGCCGCCGCGGCCTGGGCCGGTCCTACATCGACGGCATCAAGCAGGTGCTTGCCGAGCCGGTTGACGTGCTGTGCCAGATGGACGCCGACCTGTCGCACGATCCGCGGCATCTGCCGGCCCTGATCGCGGCGACCTCGGCGGCCGATGTCGTGATCGGATCGCGGTACATCGCGGGAGGCGCGATTGTGAACTGGCCGCGCCGGCGGCGGCTTCTCAGCCGATTCGCCAACATCTACATCCGCTCCGTGACGCGGCTGAGTGCACGCGACTGCACCAGTGGGTTCCGTTGCTGGCGCCGCGCCGCGCTCGCGGCACTTCCGCTCGACACTTTTTTTTCAGACGGCTACTCGTTCCTGGTCGAGATGCTCTTTGTCGCCGAGCGCCGCGGGTGCCGGGTCGTGGAAGTGCCGATTACATTCGTCGAGCGCCGCGAGGGGACATCCAAGGTGTCGCGGGCCGTCTTGCTCGAGTCGGCGATCACGCCCTGGCGGCTCGTCGCGAGCCCGGCCGCGTTCCGGAAGGCGCCTCACGAACCCTCGCGCTGAGCCTTTTCATGCTAAGGTTTAGAGACATTTTCACATGTCAGCTCCAGCCGGTTCGAGGCCTCCGGGCCTCAGTGTCTTCTTTCCGGCGTACAACGACAGCGGCACCATCGCCAGCATGGTCATTCGCGCAGTGCAGGCCGCGTCGGCGTTGACACCGGACTACGAGGTGATCATCGTCAACGACGGCAGCGGCGACGCGACGGCGCAGATCGCCGACGAGCTCGCGCGTACGTATCCGAACGTGCGCGTCGTGCACCATGCGACGAATTGCGGGTATGGCGGCGCGCTCCAGACCGGGTTCCGGTCCGCCACGAAGGATCTGATTTTCTACACCGACGGCGACGCACAGTACGACCCGGGTGAACTCAGCGAGCTCTGGAGTCGAATGACGCCGGACGCCGATCTGGTGAACGGCTACAAGATCAGCCGCTCGGATCCGCTGCACCGGATCGTCATCGGTCGCATCTATCACCACGTGGTCAGCACGCTGTTCGGCCTCACCGTCCGCGACGTGGACTGCGATTTCCGACTGATGCGGCGGTCCATCTTCGAACGCATCCAGCTCGAGAAGACGAGCGGCGTCATCTGCCTCGAGATGATGAAGAAGATTCATGATGCCGGGTTCCGGATCGTCGAGGTCCCGGTCCATCATTACCACCGGGCGTTCGGCAAGTCCCAGTTCTTCAACGGGCGCCGGCTCGTCAAGACCGCGATCGACGTCATGCGTCTCTGGTTCGCGCTGGTCGTGCGGCAGCAGCATCGTCGAGACACCCAGCCGGTCGTCGCGTCCTCCCGACGGTGAGCGTGGACTACCGGGAGTTCTACCGCGGCCGCAAGGTGATGATCACCGGAGGCCTCGGGTTCATCGGGAGCAACCTCGCCCGGCAGCTCGTCGACCTCGGCGCCGACGTCCTCCTCGTCGACTCGCTCATCCCTGATTACGGCGGCAATCTGTTCAATATCGACGGCATTGCCGATCGGGTGCGCGTCAACGTGGCGGACGTGCGGCAGCAGTCGACGATGAACTATCTCGTGCGCGACCGTGAAGTACTGTTCAACCTCGCGGGACAAGTCAGCCACATCGACAGCATGCAAGATCCGTATTCGGACCTCGAGATCAACTGCCGCAGCCAGCTCACGATTCTCGAAGCGTGCCGCTACAACAACCCCGGCGTGAAGGTCGTCTTCGCCGGCACGCGACAAGTCTACGGCCGGCCGGATTCTCTCCCGGTCACCGAAACCCACCTCGTGCGGCCCACGGACGTCAACGGGATCAACAAGGCGGCGGGCGAGTACTATCATCTGGTCTACAACAACGTCTTCCGGGTGCGCGCCTGCTCGCTGCGCCTCACCAATGTGTTCGGGCCGCGGCAGCTCATTCGCCACGACCGCCAGGGATTTATCGGCTGGTTCATCCGTCTCGCCATCGAAGACGGCCTGATTCAGATCTACGGCGACGGCTCGCAGCTCAGGGATTTCGTCTACGTCGACGACGCGGCGGACGCGTTTCTGCGGGCGGGCGCGAATGACTCGTGCAACGGCGAAGTGTTCAACGTCAGCGGCGACCAGCCGCTCAGCCACCGCGATCTGTCCTCGCTGCTCGTCCAACTCGCAGGTTCGGGGCGCGTGCAGTACGTCGACTGGCCGGCCGACAGGAAGGCGATCGACATCGGCGACTTCTTTGCCGACTCGTCGAAATTCAAGCGGATGACCGGCTGGACACCCACCGTCGGGCTGCGAGAAGGACTGCTGCGCACTCTCGCGTTCTACCGCCAGTACTACAATCGGTACGTCGATGGAGCCGAAGGTGCAGCGGAGCCCCGGTGAGCGAGCCGCGGATTCCGTTTCTGTCGCTTGCGCCGCACGACGACGCCGGAGCCGTCCGTGCCGCGATTGATCGTGTCGTCTCGAGCGGCTGGTTTGTCCTCGGGCCTGAAGTCGAAGCGTTCGAATCCGAGTTTGCCGCCGCGTGCCGGGCGTCGCATGCGGTCGGCGTCGGGAACGGCACCGACGCCCTCGCCCTGATTCTTCGCGCGCTCGGCATCGGGCCCGGCGATGAGGTCATCACCACACCGCTCTCGGCAGCTTATACTGCCCTCGCGATCATGATGGTCGGCGCCCGCCCGGTTTTTGCCGACATCGAAGCCGAGCGGCTGACGATCGATCCCGACGCGATCGAGAGCGCCGTGACGTCGCGGACGCGCGCCATTCTGCCCGTTCATCTTTACGGACAAGCCGCCGACATGGCGGCGATCGAGCAGATCGCATCCCGGCACGCGCTTGCCGTCGTGGAGGATTGCTGTCAGGCGCATCTCGCGACCGCTGCCGGCCGTGCGGTCGGCACAATCGGCGTCGCGGGAGCGTTCAGCTTCTATCCGACGAAGAATCTCGGCGCATTCGGCGACGGCGGCGCCGTCGTGACCAACGATCAGGCGCTCGCGGCGCGCATCAAGCGGCTGGGAAACGGCGGCCAGACCGATCGGTATCGGCATCAGGAACCTGGCGTCAATTCGCGGCTCGACGAAATGCAGGCCGCGATCGTGCGTGCCCGCCTGCCGTTCCTCCCGCAATGGACCGCGCGGCGCCGGACGCTGGCGGCCCAGTACCGCGTGGCGCTCGCAACCGCGTCGGTCACGCTTCCCGATGAAGCGGATCCCGGGCATGTGTACCACCTGTTCGTCGTCCGGAGCCGCCTGGCGGCGGGACGCGATCGCCGAGGCGAACTGCATCGGCATCTGGTCGCCAGAGGGATCGAGACGCTGGTGCACTACCCGGTGACCATTCCACGCCAGCCGGCGTTGGCCGGAACCCATCCGGCCGACTGCCCGCGGGCGGCGGCGGTGTGCGACGAAGTCCTCTCGCTGCCGCTCCATCCCCGTCTCGGCGATCACGAGGTGGCCCGCATCGCGGCGGCGATCGGCGAATTCTCAGGAGAGGACCGAAACGAGTGAAAGCGTTGATTACAGGTGGGGCCGGATTCATCGGATCTCATCTTTCCGAAGCATTGCTCGACCGCGGCCATCAAGTGCTGATCCTCGACAATCTGTCGACAGGCTCGATCGACAACATCGCGCACCTGAAGGGTCGCGGGGGATTCGAGTACTTCATCGACTCGGTGAACAACGAGCCGCTGCTGGCCGAGCTGATCGATCGCAGCGACGTCGTGTTCCACTTCGCCGCCGCCGTGGGCGTCAAGCTGATCGTCGAGCAGCCTGTGCATACGATCGAAACCAACGTACACGGCACTGAAGTGGTGCTGAAGCACGCGAACAAGAAGAAGCGACTCGTCGTGATCGCGTCCACGTCAGAGGTATATGGCAAGAGCGAGGACTTACCGTTCCGCGAGGATTCCGATCTGGTCTTGGGGCCGACGCCTAAGCACCGGTGGGCCTACGCCTGCAGCAAGGCCATCGACGAATTTCTCGCGCTTGCGTATTGGAAGGAGCGGAAGCTTCCGGTCATCATCGTGCGTTTTTTCAACACCGTTGGTCCGCGTCAGACGGGTCAATACGGGATGGTCATCCCGAATTTCGTCCGCCAGGCACTCGCCGGCGAGCCGATCACGGTGTTCGGCGACGGGACACAGTCACGCGCCTTCACCCACGTCTTCGACGTCGTCGACGCCCTGATCAAGCTCGTCGCCGAGCCCGCTGCCATCGGGGAGGTCATCAACCTCGGCAATACCGAAGAAGTCACGATGACCAGGCTCGCCGAACGCGTCCGGGATCTTGCGGGGTCGAAGTCGCCGCTGAAATTTGTCCCGTATGACGAGGCCTACGAACTAGGGTTTGAAGACATGCCGCGGCGTGTTCCCGACCTGACCAAGGTGACGGCGATGATCGGGTACCAGCCGAAGCACAGCCTCGAGGACATCCTGATCCAGGTCATCGAGTATGTCCGGCGGAAGTAGCTCTGCAGGCTGCACGCTTGGAGGGACCGGGAACGGCGCGTATACTGGGGAGGTCATGCGAATCCACTACGTCCTGGCGCTGGCCGCCGCGCTCTCGCTGGCCCCGGTGGCGTCGGCCCGGGCCGACGTCCAGATCGTGATGCGGGATGGTCGCGTCACGCTGAATGCCGCCGGCGCGACGGTTCGCGAGATCCTCGCGGCGTGGGCGAAGGTCGGTCAGACACGGATCGTGAATGCGGAACGCGTCAGCGGGGGACCGGTCAACCTGCACCTTCAAGACGTACCCGAGGAGCAGGCGCTCGAGATCATCCTGCGATCGGTCAGCGGATATCTGGCGGCGCCGCGGGCAAACGCAATCACGGACGCGTCCCGATACGATCGCATTTTCGTGATGCCGACGAGCACGCCGCCCCGCACCCAACCCGCGCCCCAGCCGGCATTTCCCCAGCCGCAGTTCAACCCGACGCTCCAACAACCGCCGACGTTCAATGGGGACGACGACGACCCGACGCCGAACCCCACCATGCCGCCGGGTCAGCGGGGGCCCCTCTTCACGTTCCCGCAGCCCGGCGTCGCACCGCCGCAGATGGGCACCGTGCCTCCGGGCATGCCGCCTCCGGTTAGACAGGGGCCGCCCCCTGTGCGAGGGGCCACCGGCGTGGCCGTGCCCGGCATGATCGTCGAGCCGCAGCCACCGGCGCAGCCGGGAATGCCGCCGTCACAACCCTGAGAATTGGATAATTGGATAGTCTGGTGATTGGATAATTGAGCGTTGAGTAGTCGCGTCACTTGACACTCGACGATTACTCAATTGATCAATCACGCAATTACACGATTACCCAGTCACCCAATTACCAGATTCCATGATGCTTGTTGATGAGGTGAGCACCGCCATCGCCGATGC
>Ga0184637_10002256_pt1 | contig 12486 bp, 8 predicted proteins | sample PLM3_127_b2_FD_133143 | JGI IMG/M metagenome (GOLD analysis project Ga0184637, IMG submission 133143) | Groundwater sediment microbial communities from an aquifer in East River, Colorado, USA - PLM3_127_b2 | ecosystem: Environmental > Terrestrial > Soil > Riparian zone | place: USA: East River...
AGTCCGGCAGCGCCGGCCAGTCCCTCCTTGGAAGAGCTTCTGGAGAACATCGACATCGAGGATCCGACCGAGGCCGATCTCGCTCTCCTCGAGGCCGCGCTCGACGCTGAAACCGCAACGGGCGAGGGGGCAGCGGGTCGAAGAGGAGCCTCGAAACCAGAAGCACCCGCCGTCACCCGGGCACCACCCCCTCCCGATCCGCCGCCCCTTCGGCTCGAGGGCATCTCGGCCGCCGACGGAAAGCCGTTCGCCGTCATCAATGGCGCGCGGGTAATCGAAGGCGATTCAGTGGGAGGCGCTCGAGTCGTCCGCATCACCCACGATTCGGTCGTCATCGATTTTGGTGGCCGCTCGATAACGCTTCGCTTCTGAGCCGCCCTTCATGAGCGCCATCGTCGCCGAGGATCTGCGGAAGCACTTCGGCGCCTTCGTCGCCGTCAACGGCGTCAGTCTCCACGTCGAAGAGGGGGAGAACTTCGCGCTCCTCGGTCCGAACGGCGCGGGAAAGTCGACGTTCATCCGGATGCTGACGACGCTCATCACGCCCACTTCGGGAACGGCCAAAGTCGGTGGACACGACATACGATCGGAGGCCGACGCCGTGCGCCGGACGATTGGGGTAGTCCCCCAGCCCGTCACCTCCGACCCCAAGCTGACCGCGGCCGAGAACCTCGACTTCTACGCAAAACTCTACAGCGTTGCCCGCTCACAGCGGCAGAAGCTCGTGCCGGAGCTCCTCGAGCGGATCGGCCTTTTCGATTGGCGGGACAAGCTCGTCGGCACGTTCTCCATCGGCATGCGCCGGCGGCTCGAGATCGCGCGATGTCTCGTCCACGGACCGAGCATCATCTTTCTCGACGAGCCAACCACCGGGCTCGACCCCGCGTCTCGGATTTCGATGTGGGAGATGATGTCCCGAGTGAAGTCGGAGCGCACCGTCACCCTGTTTCTCACGACGCACAACATGGAGGAGGCGGACGAGCTCTGCGATCGGATCGCCATATTCGATCACGGCACCATCGTCGCGGAAGGAACCCCGCCGGAGCTCAAGTCACAGCTCCCGAGCTCGGAGGTAATCGAGGTGCGCTTCGATTCTCCGCCCCAAGGCTTCCTCGAGTCGGTTTTAGGTCTTGCCGCGGTCGACGGCGTCGACGAGGAAGACGGCCTGCTTCGAGTTCACAGCCGCGACCGCTCCCGGGCGCTTTCGGCGATCGTCGACGAGGCCCGCCTTCGAGGGGTCGGCATCTCGACGATGTCGGTACGGGAGGGAACGCTCGAGGACGTGTTCATCCATTTCACCGGCCGCGCCACCCGCGACGAGACCGGCAAGATCAAGATGGACGTACGGCTGGTCGAGCGCTGAGATTGAGCAAGAGATCCGTGCTTCCACTCTGGGCCGTCATCGAGCGCGACCTCCGGAAATACTTTCGGAGCCCGGCGATGCTCGCGGCGTCGCTCCTCCTTCCTCTGCTGCAGCTGCTCATCATCGGCTATGCCTTCGGCGGGAAGATTCAGGGGGTCCCGGTGGCTCTCGTCGATCTCGACCGTGGGCCCGAGGCGGTGCGGCTGCGCGAGAAGTTCCACGCAGTCGAAGCCAACGCTCGCACGTTTCGCGTCTTATCCGAAGAGAGCCTCGACGAGGCCCTGAGGCTCACACGGGAGGGAGTCGTCGGCGCCACCATCGTGATTCCGGAGGACTACTCGCGCCGCGTCACCCAGGGAAACCGCCCGAAGCTCGGCCTGGTTCTAGACAACACCGACCCGTTCGTCGTCACCACTCTTACCCAGAAGATGGCGGAGCTCCTCGACGCCGCGAACCGGCCGGAGATCGAGCCGAGGTACCTGAGCCGGGTGAGCCTGGAGGTGGTCGAGATCTTCCCCTACGTGGAGTACATCCAGTACCTGCTTCCGGGGATCATCACCCTGGCGACGTTCTTCTGCGTTCTCATCGGCGGCGGAATCCTCTACATCGACGACAAGGTGCGAGGGATCCACGAAGCCTATCTCGTGAGCCCGATCTCGAAACTGCAGCTCCTCCTCGGAATGCACGTGGCCGGAGTGCTCAAGGGGGCGTTCGCGGGGTCGGTGGTCACCTTCGTAGGCGTCCTCCTTGCCGGGGTGGGAGACGTCCTCACGTTCTCCACCATCGTTCTGATTTTCGGCTTCACTCTGCTCGTCTCGTCGTCGTTCGTGAGCCTCATCTCGCTTCTCATGGTCCGGGTCGACGATCCGGTGGTGCCTCGGGTGGTGATCGGCTTCCTCAATACCCTCCTCTTCTTTCCGTCCGGCGCCGTCTACCCGACGTCGAGCTTTCCCAACTGGCTCCAGTGGATTGCGAAGTTCGACCCGTTCACCTACTCGGTGGACGGGTTTCGGGCGGTTCTGCTCAAGCGGGTCGGGTTCACCGCGATCCTCGACGACATCCTCATCCTGGCGGCGATTACCATCGTGTGTTTCAGCGGCGTGCTCCTCCTCTTTCAGCGCAAGCTCTAGAATCGAGCGCCGCGAAAACTGCCTCTTGACAGACGGGAGGCTCTCCGGGTAAAAGAGACGCGCACAAACGACTGACTTCCCCCCTCCAACCAGTCGCCAGTGAAACGACCTTTGCCTCCCTTGAGGCTTTTGCCTCCCTTGAGGAGAGAGGCGCGCGCCAGGTGTGCCTGGCGCGAGGTCGTTGTGGTTTTCAGAGATCGGACCTTTCGCGACTGCCCCCCGAGCAGCTGGGAAAGCCCCGGATGAACAAGATGAACAAGGAGAACAACATGAATGCATCCGTGACCCCATTCCGAAGCCCAGTCCGACAAACGACTGGCGGTTTCATGATCACCGAGCTTCTCGTCGTCATCGCCATCATCGCCGTTCTCATCGGACTGCTGCTCCCGGCGGTCCAGAAAGTCCGCGAAGCCGCGAACAAGGGCGCAGCGAGCGTGAGCCTCAGTCAGATCCGGACCGCTGCTCTTGTTTTCAAGACGGTGCAGCAGACCTTCCCCGGGACCCTCAAGGACCTCGCCCTGTTCTGCGCGGTCAGCCAGGGAGCCTGCGCGCTCAATCCAGTCCTGGCTACCGGCCAAAAAGACGGCCACCTCTACTTCATCACCCGGGCGACAGCGACCGAGTTCATGGTCGAAGGCGAGCCCGCCTACCCGGGAATCACCGGCGGGGAAACCCTGACGATCAACGAGTTGGGCGCGCTGAGCACGATCCCGACACCCGGCGCGGACGCGGCTCGGAAGAGAATGTTCGACCGCATCGTTCTCCAGGGCGCGGAAACCGTGGGTGTGCTCCTGAGCCTCGACCCCACGAAAGTAGGAGAAATCCGCGAGACGGGACTCACGACCACCACCGGCGACGTGGGTCTCTTGGCGAACACCAGCCCCGTGGATCCGTACATCTCGATGACCGAGATCCAGCAGCTCACCACCGATCCCACCAACCCTCTCAAGGGGCTTCTCGATTTCATCACCGCGGAGATGAGGATCGGCGCTGGGGGTGAGAACAAGCTCCTGCAGATAGTGCCCGCGGCAGCACTCGGGAACGCTCCGACCACGGGCATTCTCTTCAACTACGACGTGCTGAGCATGCTCACGAAACTGTCTTTCGGCAGTACTCAGGCCTCGGCGGCGTCCTTGCTGAAGCTCCGGCTCGCGGACCGTTTCGCCGACGCGGGCAACGCTCGGTTCGAAATGCTCGCCGTGGGAGCGTACCTGAAAGGTCTCGGCGCGGCCCGCCACCAGACGATCAGCCGCAAGCACACGACGCTTCTCTCCGTGTGGTCGTTCACGCTGGTGGATCCGGCGGAGCTGACGGCTGCGTCGGCATCGTCGCGCCGCAACCCCTGACGAGAGATCGGCACCAGAATCGGCCAGAATCGGCCAGAATCCGAAGGAGGCGAGCCGACGAGGCTCGCCTCTTTTCAGCATCCCGTCAGGATCAGGTCACGGCTGGGAAAAGAGCAGAAGGTTCGGCGAGCGGCTTCCCACACCGGTGAGGCGTCCCTCGGTCGCGGCCGCGAGAAGCGCCGCCTCGACCTCGGCAGGAGAGGCGCCGGGATTGTCATCCAGAAAGAGCGCGGCGACGCCGGCCGCGTGCGGTGAGGCCATCGACGTTCCGCTCAAGACCTCCGATGCGTCGTCCGCCGTGTACCAGGCGGACGCAATGGCCACCCCGGGGGCGAAGAGGTCCACGCAGGGTCCGTGGTTCGAGAACGACGCACGCTGGTCGACGATACTGGTGGCCCCGACGGTAATCGCCTCACGGACGCCCGAAGGCGAGAAGAAGCAGGCGTTGGCGTTGTAGTTCCCGGCGGCGACCACGAACGTGACTCCGGTCTGAACCGACCTCTTCACCGCCCGGTCGATCGAGGGTGAGCGAACTGCCCCGAGGCTCATGTTCGCTACCGCGGGCGCGAGGTGATTCGCCGTGACCCAATCGATGCCGGCGAGGATCCAGGACTTGACGCCGAACCCGCCGCAGTTCAGGACGCGAACGGGGAAGAGCGTCACTTCGGGCGCGACGCCGAAAGTCGCGCCGCCGATCGTACCAGAGACATGAGTCCCGTGGCCGTTGCAGTCGTTCGTTCCCCGGCGATCCAGCACCGCACTGAATCCCTCGAGCACCCGGCCGCCGAACTCGTCGTGGGTGGTGCGAATTCCGGTATCGATGACGTAGACGTTCACCCCGCCTCCGGTCGCCGCCGGAGTGTAGCTGTGGTCGAGCGGGAGGTCCCGCTGATCGATGCGATCGAGCCCCCAGGACGCGGGACTTCCGTTCGCGCGCAGCCGCACGATTCCATCCTGTTCGACGAAAGCGACCCTCGGGTTGCGGGCGAGCGACAGAGCCTCACGCCGCGACATCCTCACCGAAAATCCTTCGAGCGCGTGCTCGAAGATTCGATCGACGGCGCCCCGGTGGCGGGCGGCAAGCGCCTCCGCAAGCCTCGAGATCGCTTCTCTCCGAGGGCTCGCGCCCTCGTTCTCCGATTTCAAGACCACGATGTAGCGATCCGGAATCGGCTCTGTCGATTCCTCGATCTGAGCCGCGAAGGCTGCCCCCATGCCAAGGAGGCTGGACACGAACGGCAGCACGAGCTTCTTCATCGATAGTTTTCCCACGAGAGACCCCACGCGCGACGAAGCATATCGTTCTCGACCGCTCGATCCCAGCCCTAAATCATGGAGCGAGAACTTTGACAAAACTCCGTCGCATCGTAGATACTCCGTGGTCACGAGGGCTACCCCGACACCTCGCAACCGAGCGGCGGGTTTTTCCGTCAAGGGGTGAACGTGGCGTTGCGGATCGCATCATCGGGTCTTTATCGAGCGGCTCTAGCGGGTTTCGTTCTGGTCGTTTCGTCCTGCGGAACTCCAACCTCGTCCTCGCCCGCGCCATCCGCTGCGCGCAGCATCGACGAGGAACTGAAGACCGCGCTCGCATCGGCGCAGGTCGCCGAAGAGTTCAACTGCGAAAACCTCGAGGATGCGAACGTCCGCTTCAGCGCTCCCGGCTACGTAAGGGCGAACCGGGCCGGACTCTTCGTGAAGTACGAAGGGGTGCCGCCAGGCGAGAAGCTCCTCCGCGTGTGGTGGGATTACGAGAACGACCCCACCCGGTACCAGGACGTTCGGCAGGGGCAGGGGGAACCGCGCCGGGACGACCCGAATCTCTTCGATATCGAGACCCTCGTCGAGCACGTCTACGCGCCGGTGGAAGCACCGGTTACGCTTTTGGTGAGAGCCGAGCTGATCGTGATCGGAAAAACGGGGAATTGCCCGCGGAATCGCTCGATCACCCTCGAGCCGGCGCCTCCTCCTCCCCCGGAGGAGGAGAGCTCCCCGGAAGTCCCCGCGGGGCCCGGCACGTGCGGCGAGCGCTATTGCGACCTGGGAAACGGAACCGTCCGGGACAACTTCACCGGGCTCGTCTGGCTCCGGAACGCGCGTTGTTTCGGTCCAAGGCGATGGCGGGGCGCGCTCGAGCTCACCGCCGAGCTGGGCCATGGCGGGTGCGGTCTCTCCGACGGTTCTTCTCCAGGAGATTGGCGTCTTCCGACCCAAGCGGAGCTCGAGGCGCTCCTCGATCTCCGGTTCACTGCCCCAAGCATCAGCAACGCTCAAGGAGACTCTCAGTGGACGCAGGGCGACGCATTCGTCGGCGTCGAAAGCCGCTTCTACTGGAGCTCGGATCTGGTGGATGACTGCCTCGGGGTTCTGCCGGGCGCCATCGTGGTCAACCTTGGCGACGGCAGCGCTCGGTGCCGCGCCATCGCGCTCTTCTTCTCCGCGTTCTGGCCCGTCCGCTCGACACCGTAGTCGGCCGATGTCGGATTGCAACGTCCGATCTGGACCGGGCTCGCGAACACGAGGCGTGTCGGTGTAAACTGGACCGAAATCGCCAGATAACCAGCGTGCCCTTTTCGAGATCACGACGACATGCCCGGTGAGCAAGCCTCGCGCCCGTCTTTTGGGTCGAGCCTTCCGCGCACGGTCGTCCTGACCGGGCTCATTGGGCTCGCCCTCGGCACGATTCCGGGCTGCGGCGGGGAGGTGCCGTTCGTCGCGGCCGATGGAGCCACGCTTTCCATCAGCGCCAATCCGACAGCGATCCCCCTGATCAACGGGGAATCGACGATTACCGTAATCGCTTTCAAATCCCCCGAGGACGGCGGGGGCACCGTCCCGAACGGCACTCAGATCTTCTTCACCACCACCGTCGGGGTCATCGAAGAGCGCGTCTCGACCGCGAGCGGCATCGCGCGGGCGACCCTGCGCAGCAACGGCCGCGCGGGCCTGGCGACGATCACCGCCTCCTCCGGGAGCGGAGTCACCGCCACCCTCACGGACGCGGTGCTCGTGGGCACGGGCACGGGCATCAACATCGTGCTCACGGCGAATCCGGTGACCGTGGTCTCACCGAACTTCACGAGCGACATGACGGCCACCGTCTTCGACAACAGCAACAATCCCCTGCGTGACGTTCCGATCCTCTTCACCACCACGGCGGGCGATCTGGCGTCGAGGGGCTCGATTCTAAGGACCAACGCCAACGGTCAAGCGACCGACCGATTGACGCTCCTCACCGAGTCCTCGGCCACGGTCACCGCGATCTCGGGCTCCATCTCCTCCAACAGCGTCACCGTCAGCCGAGGCACTACGTCGGAGCCCATCCTCTCGTCGCTCTCTCCCTTCTCGGGCGCGCAGGGGCAAACGCTTACCGTCACTCTCAACGGCTTGAACTTCCAGACTGGAGCGACGGCGAGCTTTGGTGAAGGCATCGCTGTAAACGACGTGGAGTTCGTGGCCTCGAGCGCCCTTCGCGCCCGCATCACCATCAGCCCCGCGGCCAGCGATGGCCCGAGAACCGTCACCGTGACCAACCCCGACGGCGGCACCGCGTCGCTCACCAACGGCTTCCTCGTCACCGTGGCGGGGGCCGGCGGTGTGGGTGGAGTGTCGGTGACTTCGGTCTCCCCCCCGGACGCGAATCAGGGAGACACGCTTCTGGTGAGCATCACCGGAACCAACTTCCAGGCGGGGGCCGTCGTCGGTTTCGGCGCCGGAATCGGAATCAACAGCGTGACGTTCGTCTCCGCCTCTCAGCTCCAGGCGAACATCTCGGTGAGCGCGGGCGCCACCGCCGGTCTGAGAAACGTCACCGTCACCAACCTCGACTCGTCGAATGGAACGCTCACCGGCGGGTTCCGGGTAATCGCCCCGCCCATCGTCTCCGCCGTCACCCCTACCAACGGAGACCCCGGTGATGTCATCGTTTCCCTCGAGATCAACGGGGCGAACTTCCAGAGCGGCGCCACGGTGAGCTTTGGCGCAGGCATCACCGTCGACCAGGTCCTGTTCTCGGACAGTACGCTCCTGTTCATCGACATCACCATCAGCCTCGCGGCCACTCCGGGCTCGAGGACCGTCACCGTCACCAACCCCGACGGCGGCTCCGACACGCTTCCCGGCGGCTTCACCGTCAACTGACCGCTTCGGCCGGAGCCTCCGGTTGACATCCGACGCTCAGCTGGACTACATTCCACTTCCCCAACCGTTTGTGGCAACGCCGGCTGGAGATTCGTGCGACTTTTCGGGGTTTGAATTTCTCCAGCCGGGCATCGAGAGGCATGTCCTTTAGGAGCGGTTTTCCGTGGCAGCGAGCTCGCTAGTCATTTTTAGCTCTTCGCCATCATTCCTCGGCACGTCCGCCGTCGCTCTGCGCTCCATGGGAAGGCCCGCAAGGGCTCTTGTCGAAGTCCCTCTCGAAACCGCGACATCGAAACCCCGAGGGAGCCCATGCGACGCTTATCAGCACCACGTGTTTCTCTAGCGATCGCCTTTCTTCTGGCGCTCCTCGTCCGGCCGAGCTCGTCGGCGGCGCAGGAGCCCGTCTTTCAGCCCATCAACCCCGATCGGCTCCTTCCCGTCGAGCTCGCGGGTTTCGGCGACCCGGCAAACACCTGGGTCGCCTCGATGAAATGGTTCAAGGGTAGCCTGTACGTGGGAACCCTCCGCTCCGCGCACTGCGTCTTCGCGGCCACTCTCTCGACTCGCCTCGGGATCGACCTCTATCCGCCGCCCCAGAGCGATTGCGAAGCGGACCCGCGCGACCTCGCCCTCGCGGCCGAAATCTGGCGGTTCGCTCCAGGCGACTCGAGCTGGGATCTCATTTTCAGCTCTCCCGAGAACGTGGCCATCGCCTTCAGTCCGCAGGGCGTTCCCACGAAGTTGACCGCGCGGGACATCGCCTTTTCCTCGATGGAAATCCACGTCGAGAGGGACGGCACCGAAGCCCTCTACGTCGGAGGGACGAGCCCCGCCGCGGTCTTCGCCCCGATCTTCCGCGCTCTCGGAGCGGCGCCCCCGCCACGGCTCTTGAGGACGGTCGACGGAGACAACTTCACTCCGGTTCCCCAGGACCCGGGTACGTTTCTCGGCAGTCTCGGACAGCCGCTCCCCGGAACCGCCGCGGTGCCCACGGGCTTCGGCCGCCTCGTCAGCCTGAACGGAAACCTCGCGGGCCTACTGCGGACTACCGCGGGAGGAACGCTTCTCTACTCGAGTCAGCCGGCGAGCGGCAACAACGCCTGGGCTCTCGCGAGCCCGCTGCCGGAAGAGCTCCCGCTGAGCCAGCTCGCGCGGTTCAATGGCGCTCTCTATCTCGGCGTCGACGCCCGAGGCACTGAAGGCTACGCGATCGTGAGAACCAGCCTCGAAGGCGCGGCGCCGTTTTCCTTCGTGCCCGTCCTCGCTCGAGACGTTGTTTTCGCTCCCAGCCGGGTCACGACCCTCGCCGAGCACGGCGGGCGGCTCTATGCCGGCACGTCCTGGCCGTCGGAGCTCATCCGCATCGAGCCGGACGACACCTGGGAGCTCGTCGTGGGAGAGCCCACTGCCGATGGGGACGTGCTGCCCCTCAGCGGAATCCCCGCGGGGTTCGGCAACTCCATGAACGCTCTGTTCACGACGATGGAATCTCACGGCGGCAGTCTCTATGCGGGAACGATGGATATGAGCGCGCTTGCGCGGTTCATCCCTTCGCTGGCGCCGTTTTTCCAGCACGAGCTCGGGTTCGACATGCTCCGCAGCGAAGAGGGCGTCTACTGGCACCCGGTCACGAGAAAGGGGCTCGGGAGCTTCCTGCAGTACGGCGTCCAGAGCCTGGAGTCTAGCCCGGCGGGCCTCTTCGCCGGCACCGCGACCGGGACCGATGGGGCTCAAGTCTGGCTCGAGAGCCCGCTGTCCCTCGCGGCGGTTAGCGCCGAGGCCCCCTATCGGCTGGAAGCGGCGAGCGAGCTCATCACCGACGACGAGGACGACGTCGTTCTCTCCTGGGAGCCGGTGCAAGGCGCCGTCGTCTATCACCTGTACCGGTCCACGGTCACACCTTTCCTCGAGGCGCTTCTATTGGTTTTCCCGGGGTCGGGTCCTCTCGGGTCCTTGCCCGATCTCCTCGACGGAATGCCGATGCTGTGCGACAACGTACCGGCGCTTTGCGGGCTCCTCGATGTGCTGGTGAACGAAAGCGGGCATCCCGGTCCTTTCGTCTGGATCGGCGCGACGACCGACCCGTTCTACGTGGACGTCCAGCCGACGTCGCTCCAGTCGATCTACTTCGTACGCGCACAGCGCGTCGACGGCACGCTCTCCGGCCCCTCGAACATCGTGGGCGGCGCCTCGAGCGCGGCCCCCGTGACGTTCGCCGCGGTCGGCGACGAGATGGTGTCCCTCATCGAGAAGGATAAGCTCGGAGGCGCGCTCCGGGCGCTCACGTTCGTTCGCCGCTCCGCCCACTCGCTCAACGGGGGAAATTCTCCCGCGGCGACGCGCATGCTCGAGATCGCCGAAGCCCACGTCGAAGCCCGGCGAGGAATCGACATCACCGAGCAAGAAGCAGACGACCTGTGCCTCCTGATCTACCGCCTTCGCCGGAACGTTCAGCTGGTGGAGTGGGATTTAATTTCCGAGACGTCGTTGTTCTAGCCGGCCGGGAAAGTCCGGTCATCAGGGATCGGAGTCAGCATGATGTCAGAAGGCAATCGAGCCTTTGTCGCCCGGGCAGTAGGCACCGCGGCAGCGGTCGCGTTTTTTTCCTCCGTGGCGGGCGCCGTGGCGGCGCCGGACGGCGCGCGGAGAAAGGCCCAGCGCACCGGCCCCGATTACATGCTCGTAGCGCTCTCCGACAGCCTGGGGCACGGCACCATGGACGCCGTGAACAACGAGCTCAACACGAGGCACGCGTTCATCCAGCTCGTCGCCGACAGGCTCCAGGCCGGCAACAGCCTTTACTTCTCGCAGCCGTTCTTCGACTCGCAGGAAAAGCGAATCCAGCCCTTCCGGATCCCGACGAATCTTTCCGTCGACGGCTCCGATTCTTTCTCGCTCGAGGGCCTCGAGTACTACCGGCGCGCGGGGGTCGATACCTCGGTCGTCTCCAAGGGCCTGCTCGGAGACCGCGTGCTCCCGAGATTGCTCAAAGACAAGTACGACAAGGTCCTCTATCCGCTGAACGTCCTGAATCGGGGCCCGGTGTCTCAGCTCGACGGCGCCATCTGGCTTCTGAACGCGCCGGCGCTCAAGATCGGGGAAGCAGCGGTCATTCTCTGGATCGGGAACAACGACTCGAGCTCCGCCGCCCTTGGCTATGGAGGCAAAAACCCCGAGTTCCAGCCGATACCGCTCGACGAGGTCGGCCCGGAGCTCAAACCGCTCTTGAGGACGCTTCTGCGGTTCGGAGAGCGCCAGGGCGACGTCTCCTTCGAGCCTTACGGACCGGCCGCGATCGAGCGCCACTTGACGCTCCTCGATGACTTCGCGGCGCAGTACGAGAGGATCTTGAGCCGGCTTCTCGCGGAAACCGCCGCCTCCGGCGTGTCGCGGCAGGTGTTCGCCTGCACTCTCCCCTACTACAGCTCCGTCGGCTATCTCATGGACTCGGAGGACCTCGAGTTCTACCTGCGAAAACAAAACCCCGGCTACAGCGTCCCTCCGACCTTCAAACGAGTCGCCCCTCCCGGAGAGCCGATCGAGGACCCGCTCCTCGGAGATCGCATCTCGCTCCTCACCTTCGGATTCATGTACGCGCTCCTGCACAGCGGCTACTCCGCCGGCTACGTCAATGGAGTTCTCGAGATCGCGGGACAGCAGCGAGACGGCCTCGTGCTTTCGGAGGGCGAGCAGCAGACCATCCGGGAGCGCATCGACGGGTACAACGACATCATCCGCACGACCGCTGCCATGCACTCCGAAGTCCATGTCGTCGAGATCGGCGAGCACTTGAACGACACGCTCACTGGCGAGACCGACGTCATCGTGGGAGGACGAAAGTTCGACCGCAAATGGTCGCGCGGGAACGCTTTCTCTATTGACGGTGTCCATCCCGGCTACACCGGTCAGGCATACGTCGCCAATTTCTTCCTGGACGCCATAGACGACGCGCTGGGAACGGCGACGACGCCGTATGACCTCGAGCAGGTGGCGGCCTCCGATCCCTACATCGACCGGGACGGCGACGGATGGGTTCCCGGGCCGGATACCGCGCCCATCGGGATCGGGAAGCTCCTCTCCCTTTTGACTGATGACGACGACCAGAATCCCGCGGTCGGGGCCACTCTCCCCGCCGACACCTGGGACCTCATTTCCAGCATCCTTCTGGAACGAATACTCGGGATACCCTCGATAGGTGCCGAGGCCGCCCGAATCCGTGCCGGACGCTGAGATTCAGCTTTCGCGCCCGGACAAAGAAAGGGCAAGGGCAAGGGCAAGCCTCCTCACCAAGATCCTCTACGGTATCGGAGAGATCGCCATCACCATGAAGATGGCGCTCTTCGGGCTGTTCATCTTGTTCTTCTACAACACCGTCATGGGCCTCCCTGCGCTCTGGGTCGGCGTCGCCAGTGCCGTCGGGCTCGTGGTGGACGCCGTGAGCGACCCCTACGTCGGCTATCGCTCCGACGCGTCCAGGAGCCGCTACGGAAGACGCCACTCGTTCATG
>Ga0184637_10002257_pt1 | contig 12480 bp, 14 predicted proteins | sample PLM3_127_b2_FD_133143 | JGI IMG/M metagenome (GOLD analysis project Ga0184637, IMG submission 133143) | Groundwater sediment microbial communities from an aquifer in East River, Colorado, USA - PLM3_127_b2 | ecosystem: Environmental > Terrestrial > Soil > Riparian zone | place: USA: East River...
CAGCAACGTCAGGAAGGCCTAGCACCCCGCTCGTGGCGCCCCGGGCCGGTCCCGGCCCGGGGCGCCAGCCGCCGCTGCCACATCGTTCCCCTCGCACGAAAGCAAAAGCCCCGACGATTGCTGCGACGCGCTGTTGATCTCGGTCCTGCGCGCGCGCCGCCCCGCTGGTGTCGGCGGGATCGTCGGGGCCGGTGGTGCCTGGGAACCCCAGGCGTTCCACCTCGAGCTAGCGTGGAGCCTGCCTAGGAGGCAACCACCTCACAGATCACCGTAGGTTTACACATCGGCTGGATCACCTCCTATTCTCGGCAAGGGCGCCACGCGGGCCCAGTTCCCACTCACCCAGAACCGGATGCCGACTCCCGGCCCGGGGCTCGGTCACGTTCAGCCGCCGACCCTAATGCCGACGGGGACGCTGGGGGAGCGCTGTGACGCTCCGACCGACTTGTGATTTATCTTACATAACCCTCGCCCGGGACCAAGGGAAAATTGCGCCTCAGCGAATGGCGATTCGGGCGCGGTTCTTCTCCCAGAGCCCCTCGCCCATACCGTCCACCTTCCTGACGTCGTCCGGCTTCTTGAAGGGTCCGTGGGCCTCGCGATAGGCGACGATGCGCTGGGCGACCTTGCGCCCGACGCCGGGCAGGGTCATCAGTTCCTTGACGTCGGCGGTGTTGACGTTCACGCGCGCCTCGCTCGGTGCCGCGACTACGCGCGCGGGGCGCGCGGCCTTCGACGCCGTCGGGGCGCCGCTGGCCGGCTCCTCGGTGCGCCGTGAGCTCTGCGCATACGCCGGCCAGGACATCAGGGACGTTCCGAGGACCACGAGAACGGGTAGGGCCTGAAGGATCGTCATGGCGCTCTCCTACAGAGTGTGGGGTGAACAGCACGCTCGACGGATCGAGCGTGGCCATTCAACCGGCTCCCGCGGAGACCAATCAATGTCCAGTCTTGTGGGCACTCAGGAGAGATACGGGTATCTCGCGGTACGCGACAGCATCGGATACATGGGGCTCCCGGTGAGGGGGACGACGAGGAACGGTATCGCTCCCCCGACCCTGAATCAGTCGTCGCGGGCGAGCCGATCCAGATACTCCTGCCACTCCACCGGGAGCATCCACTTCTTGCGCGCATTGCACTCCTGGCAGGCGGGGGCGACGTTGCCGCGCACGCTTCGTCCCCCGCGGCCGAGGGGGACGACGTGGTCCATCGTCAGGGCCCGGCCGCCCACGCGCCGACGACAATAGAGGCAGACGCCGTCGGCGATCCGGCGCTTCCACCACGGGCTCGCGCGCAACTCGCGGGCCCGCCCCCGCTCACGCTTGAGCGCGTCCGGATCGATCGGGGTCCACGCCTCACTCATGGGCGACCAGGCGGGAGGACAGCGCCTCCCACTCGCGCATGAGCCCGGCCACCTGCCTCTCGGCGTCGCGGCGCTCCTGGGTGAACGCGCGCACCCGGTCGCCGTCCACATAGAGCTGCGGATCACTGAACGCGGCCGCCAAATCTTGAAGTCGGGCCTCCAGGGCGTGGATCTGCGCCTCTACGTCGTCCAGACGGCGCCGGAGCTCGCGGACTTCGGCCGACGGACGAGCCCGCGGCGATGCCGAGGCCGTGCGGCCGCCGCGCGCGGGCGCGGCGGCCGGGCCGGTCGGGGCTTGTGTCACCACCCTCGCCTTGGCCTCCCGATAGTCGTCGTAGCCGCCCAGGTACGGGGTGAGGATGCCCGCGTCCACCTCGACGATCCTCGTGGCCACCCGGTTGATGAAGTACCGATCGTGCGAGATGAACACGATGGTTCCGGCAAAGGCGGCGAGGGCATCCTCCAGCACCTCGCGCGAGACGAGATCCAGGTGGTTGGTGGGCTCGTCGAGGGCGAGCAGCGCGGCGGGACGCACCAGCATCCTCGCCAGGGCCACCCGGGCTTTCTCGCCTCCGGACAGGACCGCCACCTTCTTGTCGACGGCGTCGCCCGAGAGCAGAAAGGCGCCCAGGATGGTGCGCAGCCGCGTCTGCGTGAGAGCGGGGGCCACGGTCTCCAATTCCTCGAGCGCGCTCCGGGCGGGATCGAGGGCGTCGAGCTGGTGCTGAGCGTAGTAGTGCACGCTGACGTGACTCCCCAGCACACGCTCGCCACCCTCGAAGGGCAGGACGCCGGCCACGATGCGCAGCAGGGTCGACTTCCCGGCGCCGTTGGGTCCGACGAGCGCCAATTTGTCGCCCCGCTCCACTTCGAAATCCACCCCGGCGTACACGACCTTCCCTCCATAGGCCTTGTGCACGCCCCGCAAGGTGATCACGCGCCGGCCGGTGCGGGGCGGCTCGGGAAAGCTGAAGCGGATCTGGCGCGCCCGCTCGGGCGATTCCACCCGCTCCAGGCGATCGAGCATCTTGATCCGGCTCTGCACCTGCCGCGCCTTGGTGGCCTTGTAGCGGAAGCGCTCGATGAAGCGCTCGAGCTCCGCCACCTGTTTGGCCTGGTTGCGGGCGCGCGCCTCGAGCAGCTCGCGGCGCGCCTCCCGCTCGACGAGAAAGTCGTCGTAGTCGCCCGGGTAGAGGGAGAGCCCGGCCGGCCCCAGATCGGCGATGGAGGTGACCATCCGGTTCAAGAAGTAGCGGTCGTGCGAGACGACGACGACGGCCCCTTCATAGGTGGCGAGAAACGCCTCCAGCCAGGCCAGCGACTCGAGGTCGAGGTGATTGGTGGGCTCGTCCAGCAAGAGAAGGGACGGCCGCAGGAGGAGGAGTCGGGCCAGGGCGGCCCGCATCCGCCAGCCTCCTGAGAACTCGACGAGCGGACGCACCGCGTCCGCGTCGGCAAAACCCAGACCACCCAGGATGGCCCGGGCCTCGCTTTCGAGACGATAGCCGCCCAGCGCCTCGAAGCGGTGCTGGAGATCGCCGTACCGCGCGGTGAGCGCATCGTCGGCGGCCGTGGCCAGCACCCGCGCCACCTCGTTCATCTCGTGCTCGATGGCCCACACGTCGGCGAATCCACTCAGGGCTTTGGCGAGGACCGATCCGACCGCCGCGCCCGCGGCCTCCTGCGGCAGATACCCGATGGTGGCGTCGCGGGCCCGGGTCACCTGCCCGTCATCCAGCTCCTCCAGGCCAGCCAGCGCGCGACAGAGGGTCGTCTTGCCGGCGCCGTTCGGCCCCACCAGGCCCACGCGCTCGCCCGCCGTGATCCGCCATGAGAGATCGCGAAAGAGCGGCCGGCCGCCGTAGCTCTTCGCGGCGCCCTCGATCTGGATCACCCGTTACCCCATGGTCTGGACGCGCTCGGGGGTGATCTTCACCACCATCCGCACCTCGCCGGGACGGCGGAAGGGATACGTGTCCTGGCCGAGGTACTTCTTGGCGAGCGCATCGATATGGGCGTCGGCGCCCTGCTCGGTCATCTCCGCCACGCGCCCGCGGACCTGGATGTACCGGTAGGGGTTCTCCGGGTCCAGAATGGACAGGGCCACCCGGGGATTCGCCGTCAAGTTCTTGTCCTTGATGCGACCGCGGGCGGTGTTGAAGCGCACGTGGGTTCCGTCGAAATCCACCCACACCGGCGTCGACTGCGGCGCGCCCGCCGCCGACACGGTGGCGAGGTGCGCGAAGGCCTTCTTCTCGAAGAGATCGCGATAGTTCTCGGGAATGCCAGCCACGCGGGTCTCCTTTCTAGCTCTCGACCCCCCGGGGGGAGCCGGCGGTATCGCTCGGGGGGGGAAGCAGCTCGCCGGCGCGCGCCTCCGCCATCGTGCGGAGCGCGAGCAGCGCGCGCACCACGCATTGCTGAACCAGCATCAGGTCCTGGCTGAACGGATCGGCCAGCCACTCCCGCGCCCAGTCCCCCTTCTCCGACGCGAATCCCAAGGTCGGCGAGAGCGCTTGCAGGCGCAAGAGCAGGTCGTCGGGAGGCAACCCGGAGGCCCGCAGCTTGGTCACCACTGCCGAGCGGACCGCCGCGTTCCAGATGCCGGTCAGCCCCTCGAGCAGCGCGGCGTAACAGGTCAAGTCACCCGTGTTCTGGAATTGCTGGAGCACGGCGGGGACCAGCGCGTTCACCACGGGATCACCGTCGTCATCGACACCGAACAGGGGGCCGAGAAGCGGATCCTGATGTGGCGCAGGCAGGCTCTCGATCAGGGCCAGCGCGGACGTCGCGGGGACCGGGGAGAGGTGGGCCAGTCGGTCGAGCAGCGGCGCGTCGTTCGCCACGGCTAGCCCTCCGCGCGGCTCGGCCCGCCGCGCATGTCGGCGCGCGCGAGGTCCTGGGCGCGGCCGGCCGGAACCAAGAACGCGGACAGGAGGGCGAGCACGCAGATGCCCGTTCCCACCACGAACACTCCGTGCAGGGCCGCCCCGACGCTCAGCCCCGCGTACAGTCGCTGCGCCATCACCGCCCCCATCACCGAGAGCCCGAGGGCTCCACCGATCGTGCGAAAGAACTGGGTGACCGACGTGGCCAGCCCCAGCTCGTGCCGCGGCACCGCGCCCTGCACGGCGATGAGCATGGGCACGAAGACCAGCCCCATCCCGACGCCAGCCAGCGTGACGTGGACCACGGCCATCGCCCCCGTGAGGTCCTCGGCCCAGGTCGAGAAGAACAGAAATGCCACCGTCAGCAACATCATGCCGCACACGACCGGGACCCGGTAGCCGGTGCGCAGGACGAGGCGGGCACTGGCGACCGACATGGCGACCCAGCCGAGCACGAATGGCGTGAGCACGAAGCCCGCGACCATCGCCGACCTTCTGAGCACCGCCTGCATGAAGAGCGGGACGAACGAGATGGCTCCGAACATGGCCATTCCCGACAGGAACCCGGTGGCGAGGGCCGCGAGGACCATGCGATTGCCGAACAGCCCGAGCGGCACGATCGGCTCCCGAGCCCGCCGCTCGACCCTGACGAACGTCACCGCCGCGAGGGCCGCCGCCGCGAGAGGAACGAGGACGCCGGGCCTCGCCCACGGGCCTGGACGACCAGCCTCCAGCACCCCGAGAAGCAAGGCGGTGACGCCGCAGGCGAAGAGCCCGAGGCCCCCGTAGTCGATGACCGGCCGGCGAGCAGACGCTCTCTCCCGCGCCAGCCCCGTGGCGATCATCGCCATGGCGAGCACGCCGAAGGGGAGGTTGATGTAGAACACCCACCGCCACGACGCGTGATCGCTGAGCACACCGCCGAGGAGCGGCCCCACGAGCGACGCCACGCCCCAGACCCCGGAGATGTACCCTTGCTTCTTGGCCCGCTCCTCCAGCCCGTAGAGCTCGCCCACGATCGTCATGCCGAGGGTGATGAGCGAGCCCGCCCCTACTCCCTGCACCATGCGAAAGACGATGAGCTGAACCATGTCCTGGGCGAGCCCCGACAGCGCCGAACCGACGAGGAACGTGCACATGCCGACCATGTACATGGCGCGGCGACCGAGGAGGTCGGAGAGCCGGCCCCAGAGCGGCATGGTCACCGTCGACGTCAGGAGGAAGCCCGAGAAGACCCAGGAATAGATCTCCATCCCGCCGAGCGCCGCCACCACCGTGGGCATGGCGGTGGCCACCACCGTGGACTCCATGGCGCCCAGGAAGATCGAGAGCATCACCCCGAAGAGGACCCGGCCCCGCGTCCGCGACGCGTCCGCGTGAGCATGGTGCAGCACAGGGGCGAGGCCGGCCGGCATCGCTCAGTGCCCGCCCGTGCAACCCGCGCACTGGCAGAGGGCGCGAAGATCCGCGTAGGGCCAGAGGCTCTCGTGAGCGTCCGCCCACAGCACCCGGAGGCCCGCCGGCGTCCGGGTGATCTCCTGGGGCCAGGCGCGCGCAGCGGGTGTCAGGTCGAGGGTCTGGCACACTCCACACGCGCAGGCGCGACGCAGGCGATCGAAGGGGAAGATGCTGCCGTGATCATCGCTCCACGTCACCCCGACCGCGTAGCGCCCCACCAGGTGGACGTCCTTGGGCACGTTGGGATCGGGCTGGCCGAGGAGCGGGAGCAAGACCTTCTTGTTCATGTCCCTCCGCCGGCGCGGGGCCGGGCGAGCCGCAGTCCCGCCAGCAGGTAGTGCACGGCCACTGTCTGATGGGGTCCCCAGGCACTCGCTCGGTGGCGGATGGCCCGCTCGCTGAGTGCGCGCCCGCGGCCATACCGTTGAACGAATGCCTTGCGCACGGCCAGGTCTCCGGCCGGGCACACGTCGCCCCGACCCAGACAGCGGGCGAGGAACCAGTCGGCCGTCCACCGGCCCAACCCGCGCTGGGCGGTGAGGAGGTCGATGATCGCCCCGCTCGGCGTCTCCGCCAGGCCGTCGAGGTCCAGGGCGCCCGCGGCCACGGCGCGCGCGAGGTCGCGAACGTACTCCGCCTTGCGCGTGGAGAACTTCATGGCCCGCAACTCGGCGATGCGGCCGCGCGCCAAGGTCGGCGCGTCGGGGAAGGCGTAGACCGTCTCGCCGTCGATGGTGACCGGCTCACCGTAGCGCCGGACCAAGCTCGCGCGCAGGGCAAAGGCGAAGGCGAGATTCACCTGCTGCGCCGTGATCGAGCCGACCAGCATCTCGAGCCCGCCCGGCGTGAGGCTCGGGCGGAGCCCATAGAGCGGGTCGATGAGGGATCCGAGCGCGGCATCGGCCTTGGCCATGCGATAGAAGCCCGGGAGGTCGAAGTCGAGACCGAAAATCCGCCGGACGTCAGCCGTCACCGCCTCGGCCACGCGCGCCCGGGCCCTCGGTATGTCCACCTCGAGTCGCGCCGCGTCGGTGGGGCCCGTCCACCGGACGGCGAACGGCCACAGCCGGCCTTCGGAGCGCCGGACGCGCAGGAAGGTATCGCCGACGAGCCGGTTGGCGGGGTCCTCACCCCACAGCCGGTAGCGCGCCAGCGTCGCGGGCACATCGAGCGGACCCTCGGGAGTGAGTACGATCTTCATGGGGGCGAGCGTCTGAAGTCTACCAGAGTCGATTCGGTCGTCCGGCCCTGCCGGCGGCGGACTCAGTGCTTCAGATGGTAGGGAACATCGGCCACGATCACATTTCTACGGAAGAGCATGGCGCCCTTGACGAGCAGCGCGGTCTGATTGTGGAGCAGATGGTGCCACCACACGCGAGGCACGAACTCGGGAAGGATGATGGTGATCATGTGGTTCTCGTCGTGGCCCTGCAGGTGGTCGATGTACTCGCGCAGCGGTCCCAGGAGCGAACGGTACGGCGAGGCCAGCACGATGAGGGGGACGCCCATGCCCCACTTCCCCCATTTCTCCTCCAGCCGCCGCGTGCGCTCCGGATCGACCTCGATGAAGACGGCTTTGGCGTTGGGTGAGAGCGACTGGGCGTATTGCAGGGCGCGCACCACGCCGCGGTGCAGGTCGCCGACCAGCACCAGCACGGTGTTGGTGACCGGCGGCGGCGCCTCCATGGCTTCCGTCGAGAGCTGCCGCGCCACCTCCTCGTAGTGGCGGTGGATCAGCAGGAAGACCGCGACCAAGGTCGGGAGGAGGACGACGACGATCCACGCGCCCAGGGCGAACTTGGTCACGGCGATGGTGAGCATCACGACGCCGGTCACCAGGGCCCCCAGGCCGTTGAACCACACTCGCCACCGCCATCCCTCTTCCTTGCGTGTGAGCCACCGGCGAACCATGCCGCTCTGCGAGAGCGTGAACGACAGGAAGACGCCGACCGCGTACAGCGGGATCAGGGCGTGGGTGTCACCGCTGAAGATGATCAGGAGCACGACGGCGAGCCCGCTCAGGATGATGATGCCGTTGGAAAAGACCAAGCGATCTCCCTGGGTCCCGAACTGGCGGGGGATGAACCGGTCGCGGGCCAGGAAGAAGCACAGCCGCGGAAAGTCGGCGAACGCGGTATTGGCGGCCAGGAGCAGGATGAGCATGGTCACCGCCTGGATGCCGTAGTACACGGGGCCGGTGCCGAACAGGTAGCGGCCAAGCTGCGAGAGCACCGTCTGGTCGGGCTGGGGTTGAATGCCGAAGTCGTAGGCCAGGAAGGTGATGCCCATGAACAGGACGATGAGGATGCCTCCGAGCCACGTGAGCACGACCCTAGCGTTCTGGGCCTCGGGCGGCTTGAAGGCGGTCACGCCGTCCGACACGGCCTCCACCCCGGTCAGCGCTGCGCAGCCCGACGAGAAGGCTCTCAGGATGAGGAAGAGACCCACGCCCTCAAACCGGGGCAAACGGGACTGGTACGGTGCCTCGGGCAGGAAGTCGAAGATCGCGCCGAGGCTGCCGTAGATGACCGTGATGCCGAGGCTCCCGACGAAGAGGTACGTCGGCGCCGCGAAGAGCTTGCCCGATTCCCGGATCCCTCTCAGATTGGCCAGCGAGATCAGCACCACCGCGGCCACGCACAGCGGCACCCGGAACGGGAAGAGGGCGGGTACGGCTGAAGTGGCCGCGGCCACGCCGGCCGCCACGCTCACGGCCACGGTGAGGACGTAGTCGGTCATGAGGGCTGCGCCGGCCACGAGGCCGGGCATGGTACCGAGGTTGTCCTTGCTGACGAGGTAGGCACCTCCCCCCTTGGGGTAGGCGCGGATGGTCTGACGGTAGGAGCTGACCACGATGGCGATCAGACCGCAGATGGCCAGACCAATGGGGAGCGAGTAGCTGAGAGCGGCCTGCCCGGCCAGCACGAGGACGAGCAGGATCTCCTCGGTGGCGTACGCCACCGAGGAGAGGGCATCGGAGGCGAAGACGGCCAAGGCGGTGCGCTTGTCGAGGCGCTCGTGGCGCGACTGCGCGGTGGGAAGAGGGGTGCCGACAAAGAGTCGCTTGAGCCGTGACCGTGGAGGCACGGAACCCAATCTTACGCCTGGGGCCAGGCTCCGGCGAACTCACCTCCTCTCCGGTCCCGGGCAACCAAAGGGGCACGCCCCTTGGCGGCCCGTCCGACCCCCGCGGTGACTCCGGAAGGTGGAGGTGTGGAGGGGGGACTGTGTCGCGCCTCGCGCGAACGGGGAGGTGTGGAGGGGGCCGCGCGCCCCCTCCAACTACAACGGACGGCGGAACTGATCGGCGATGTTCTCGAAGCGGGCGAACTGGGGCAGGAACACCAGCTTGACCGTCTCGATGGGGCCGTTGCGCTGCTTGCCGATGATCACCTCGGCGACATTCTCCTCGTCCGGCGGCAGATCGTCCTTGTACATCCGCGGCCGGTAGAGGAACAGGATCACATCGGCGTCCTGCTCGAGGGCGCCCGACTCGCGCAGGTCCGAGAGCTGCGGCCGGAAATCCCGCTGCGCCCGGCTCTCCACCGCTCGCGACAGCTGCGACAGCGCCACCACCGGCACGCTCAGTTCCTTGGCCAGGGCCTTGAGCGAGCGCGAGATCTCCGAGATCTCCTGCTGGCGATTCTCCACCCCGGACCGGCCTCGCATGAGCTGAAGGTAGTCGATGACCACGAGGTCCAGGCCGTGCTCGGCCTTCATCCGGCGGGCCTTGGCCCGAGCTTCGAGCACGGTGAGGGTTCCACTGTCGTCGATGAAGATGGGCGCCTCGGCCAGGCGGCCGGCGGCGGCGGTGAGACGATGCCAGTCCCCCGAGTTGAGGCGACCCGTGCGGACCGACTGCGAATCGACCTTGGCCTCCGCACACAGGAGCCGCTGCACGAGGGCGCTGGCCGACATCTCCAAACTGAGGACCAGGACCTTGCCGTGACGGGAGACGCCCACGTGCTGGGCGATGTTGAGGGCGAAGGCCGTCTTGCCCATGCTGGGCCGGCCCGCGATGATGATGAAGTCGGCCGCCTGCAGCCCGGCCGTGGCCTGATCGAGCTTCTCGAAGCCGGTGGCGACCCCGGTGATGTGCTCCTGGCGCTCGTAGAGTCGCTCGATGTACTCGAAGGTGCCTTTGAGGATGCGCGATACCGGCACCGCGCTTCCCTGCATCCTCCGCTCGGCCAGCGCAAAAATGCGGCGCTCCGCCTCGTCGACAAGCGTCTTCACGTCCTCCTTGGCGTCGAAGGCCTGCGTGATGATCTGGGTGGACGCCTGGATCAGCTCGCGCAGGACCGCCATGTCCCGCACGATGCTCGTGTAGGACATGAGATGGGCGGCGATGGAGGCCTGCTCGACGAGCAGGGCGAGAGCCGCGGGGCCTCCCACGAACTGGAGTTGGTCCTCACGCCGCAGCGCCTCAGTGAGGGTGATGAGGTCGACGGGCTCGCCCCGCTCGAACAGGCGCAGCATGGTGGCGTAGACCACGCGATGCGCCTCGGTGTAGAAGTCGCTCGGAGTCAGAACCTCCACCACCCGGGGGAGGGCCTCCCGCCCTTCCAGGAGCACGGCGCCCAGCGCGGCGCGCTCCGCGTCCAGGTTGTGCGGGGGGATCCTGGACGGAAGCTCCACCGTGGTGATGGTGTGGGGAAGAAGCCTAGGAGTCCCGGAGGACGCTGACGCGAAGCTGGGCGGTCACCTCGGGATGGAGGCGAATGGGCACCGCGGTCTCGCCGAGCGCCTTGATCGGTTCATCGAGCAGCACGCGCCGTCGCTCGACCTTCACCCCCCGCCCGTCGAGGTAGTCCACGATGTCCTGCGCCGTCACCGAGCCGAAGAGCTTGCCTTCCTCCGAGGCCTGCCGGCGCTCCTCGTAGAGCAGGGTCTCGATCCTCGCCCGCACGCTTTCGGCCTGGCTGCGGATGCGGTCGGCCTTGGCGTCCTGCTGTTTCCTGATGTGATCGAGGTTCTTCAGGTTGCCGGAGGAGGCCGGCATGGCCAGCCGCTTGGGGAGGAGGAAATTGCGGGCATACCCGTCGGACACGTCGCGCACCTCGCCGCGCCGGCCCACGGCGGCCACATCGTCCAGGAAGATCACCTTCATGACTTACTCCGTCGCCACGTAGGGCACGAGGGCCACCGTCCGCGCCCGCTTGATGGCATGGGTGAGCTGGCGCTGATGACGCGCGCAGCTCCCGGAGATGCGGCGCGGAATGATCTTGCCCCGCTCCGTGACGAAGCTCCTCAGACGACGGACGTCCTTGTAGTCCACGAGGCTCACGCGGTCCACGCAGAACTTACAGACCTTGCGCCGGCCGAACCGGCGCCGCTTCATCGGTTTCTGTGGTGTCGGAATGGTCCTTCCCTTCCTTTGCTGTTCTCAGGCCCTTGGCGTGAGTCGAGGAGCGCCCCGGGTCCCCCGGGGCGCGACGAGCGTCCGGGGGGCTTGGGGGGCGCCCGGAGCCCCCCATGTCATCAGAAGGGCACGTCGTCGTCCGCGGGGGCCTCTTCCGCAAAGGCCGCCGGCGCCGCGGTCGCCGCCGGGGCGGTGGCTTTCGCCCGGCTCATGAACTGCACCCGTTCGGCGACGACCTCGGTCACCGTGCGCTTCTGGCCGTCCTTGCCTTCCCAGTCGCGCGTTTGCAGCCGGCCTTCCACGAAGATCTGGCTGCCCTTGTCGAGATACTCGCCACAGCTCTCCGCCTGCTTCCCCCACACGACCACGGTGAGGAAGCACACTTCATCGCGCTTCTCTCCCCCCTGGGTCGTGTAGTTGCGATTCACCGCCAGTCGCACGTCAGCGACCGCCGTGCCGCTCGGGGTATAGCGGAGCTCGGGGGGACGAGTCAAATTGCCGATCAGAAGCACCTTGTTCAGGCTTGCCATCAACCGACCTCCTCAAGGACTGTATCCCCCGTCGTCGTGGGGGGTTCTTGAGTTTTGGCCGGCCGAGCCTTCTTCTGGATCGGAACCCGAGTGCTGAGAAAGCGCAGGACGTTGTCGTTCAGCCGAAGCTGGCGCTCGAACTCCTTCACCATCGACGGCTCGGCCAGCACCTCGAAAACCGCGTAAGTACCCTCGCGCTGCTTCCTGGTGTCGTATGCCAGCCGGCGCTTCCCCCAGTTCTCGACTTTGGTGACGTCGGCGCCGAGCCCCTTGAGGGTCTCTCCGAGCTGCGTCAACAGCGCGGCGACTTCCTCGTCGGTCGGACGCGGATCAATGATTACGAGAATCTCATAAGGCCGCAGAATGACTCACCCCCTTGGGCCTTCGGGACATCGTGAAGCGCCTCAGCTTACCAAGCATGTTCCGTACGGGCAAGGCAATCAATGTCCAGAAACGGAGACAGCCCACGATTGCCCCCGGGTCGTCGGAAACTCCCTGCGATTCTGGAGAAGCATGACGCTCTTCCCTCCCGCGGTACCGGCGCATTGGGAGTCGGGGGAGTGTGAGGGGGGCTCTCCCCCCTCACCATGACAGTGCGACATGTATCTCCCCAGCGTCTTGAAGGAACCTGGCGTCTAGTACATGTCTCCGTGAGGCATGGGCGGTGCCGCCGGCTTGTCCTCGGGCAGGTCGGTGACCAGCGCCTCCGTGGTAAGCATCAGCGAAGCGATGGAGGCGGCATTTTCCAGAGCGACTCGCTCGACCTTGGTGGGGTCGATGATGCCGGCCTGGATCATGTCCACGTAGTCCATGCTGTCGGCGTCGTAGCCGCGGGTCGGGACCGTTTCGGCCTTCACCCGCTCCACGATCACGCTGCCC
>Ga0184637_10002258_pt1 | contig 12480 bp, 12 predicted proteins | sample PLM3_127_b2_FD_133143 | JGI IMG/M metagenome (GOLD analysis project Ga0184637, IMG submission 133143) | Groundwater sediment microbial communities from an aquifer in East River, Colorado, USA - PLM3_127_b2 | ecosystem: Environmental > Terrestrial > Soil > Riparian zone | place: USA: East River...
TAATCAATGCGCTCAATCTTCCCAGTTGAGTCGAGCGTGAACACATACGGGACGTAGGCCACATCGCCGCGCGCTCGACCGGCGCGGGAGATGACGTAGAAATGCATGCTACCGTTCGGGATCGGGTGGGCGCCGACGTACTGGACGCCCTGGATGGCGCTGCCATTCTGGCGGGACTGGTCCAGCTGGCGTTGGGTTTCGTCCTGGCTGACGCCACGACGCTGGAGGTCCCGGGCGGCCCGCTCGCTGTACGCGTTCCAGACCAGGCGGGCGTCTCCCGTTTGTAAGCCGCGGAGGTATGAGGACGTTGAGGGCGGCTCGCTCTCCGTTCCCTGATAGCTGATCGTGTCGTCGACGGAGCGGCCTCGGGATGAGGACCCAGGCATGGAAATGAGGTTGAAGCTGCTGACCGCGATCGCGCCAGCTACGAGGACGAAAACCACGCCGAGCCGCTTGCGGCGCTGAAGCCCTCCACGAATGAGCCGGAATGCGAGCCGGCGGAGCACGCGACCAAAGACGCTCATCTATCAGTCTCCCGAATGTCGGCCCGTAAGCTGGCATTCCGGTGAAGTAACGGTAATTCTACTCCCAACTGTCCACTGCCCGTTGAGGTTCGCTGTGGTGCGAGGTGGAGAGTTCCGAGCCGCGACCGTTCCGCTTCTATACTCAAAGTTATCCACGTGTACGGCTGTGCCCGCCCTTTAGTTTCACCAGGAGCCCGCGATGCCCGCCAGGCGTCTTCGCGTCGCAGTAGTCTACGGCGGTCGGTCCGGTGAACACGAGGTCTCGATTCAATCGGCGCGTTCCGTGATCGAGGCCATCGATCCCGCGCAATACGACGTTGTTCCGATCGGCATTACTCACAGCGGTGCGTGGGTGGCTGCGCCGCCCGATGCGTTGCTGGCTGGGGGCCCGGAGGCTGGCCACCGCGTCCTCCCGAGCGCCGACCCCGGCCAGAGCGCGCTGATGTCGCTTGCCACGTCCTATCCGCCATCTAGTGCAATCGACGACGGTATCGACGTTGTCTTCCCGCTCGTACACGGAACGTTCGGGGAAGACGGGTGCCTGCAAGGCCTCTTCGAGCTAGCGACAGTGCCGTACGTAGGGTCAGGAGTCCTCGCATCCGCCGTCGGTATGGACAAGATAACTATGAAGACGGTATTTCGGGCCGAAGGGTTCCCCATCGTCGACTACCTGCCGGTCTCGCGAGCTACCTGGGAGTCTGAGCCGCGCTCGGTTCTCAGCTGGATCGAGGACCGGCTCGGCTATCCATGCTTCGTGAAGCCGAGCAACCTGGGCTCGAGCGTCGGCATCAGCAAGGCGCGCGATGCGCAGCAGCTGCGGGTCGCGCTCGACCTGGCGGCGGAGTTCGGGAGTCGCATTCTGGTGGAGCGGGCAGTCGATGCGCGTGAGCTCGAGTGCGGCGTGCTCGGCAATGCTCAACCCGATGCTTCGGTCGTTGGCGAGGTCATCCCAGCGAGGGAGTTCTACGACTACCAGGCGAAGTACTACGATCAGTCCACCCAGTTCATCATCCCCGCGAACGTCGATGCAGAGACACAGTCCGGGGTCCAACGTCTTGCCGTTGACGCATTCAAGGCGATCGGTGCCAGTGGGATGGCCAGGGTGGATTTCTTCCTCGATCGCACAAGCGGCTCGCTCTACCTGAACGAGATCAACACGATCCCGGGGTTCACCGCGATGAGCGTCTACCCCCGCTTATGGGCGGCCAGTGGAGTGTCCTATCGGGAGCTCATCGACCGGCTCATCCAACTCGCCATTGAACGGCACGACGACGAGGCGCGGAATCGCACCCATTACGAGTAGACGGCGGGTTTGGGAAATGGGTCCTACAGCGTCCGCCCGCGTCGCGGCGGGTGAGCGCCAAAGTCGTTATACGCCTATGCGGTGAAGTTGACCTGGCTTGAGCGCCGGTAGAGCGTCGCGGATCGCTGGCACCAACGGTTGGAGGTGCACCATGCGGTTGGATGGCGCACGGATGAGAAGTACTTCGAAGGTCAATGCTGTCAGGTTCTGCTGGAACTCGATGCCTCGGTCCATCGTGAACAGCGCGTCGTATTCGCCCCGCATGCGCCGCAGAAGCTCGCCGTTCGTGATGCCAGTCCAACCACGGCCGACCAAGGGTATCGACACTGTGGCCCTCGAGCGCTGCGGCGAGGTCTAGCGCAAGCTGCTCGTCAAGAAGAACGCGCACCAGCCAACAGCGTAGCGCGCGCGAGGTCGAGCGCCGTAATAGCCTGATCGCGTCTCACGGATGGGAACCGGCGGAGGAACTCGTCCACGGTTTCGCCGCCTTCGAGGTAATCGAACAGCGACTGTATCGGAACGCGCGTGCCTACGAAGACAGGGGTACCCCCGAGGATCTCAGGGTCGCTGTGAACGATGTCTCGTAGCTGCGTCATGCAATTCGGCCCGCCGTGTAGGCCTGAGTATATATGCGAAGTAGCCGAACGCATAACTCCGGCGCAGCGGGTCCCTGTTCAGCGCTTAGCTCCGGGCGACCTCATGGAACGCCGTGGCGATGGCTTCGAACACAGAATCGATGTCCTGCTCGGTGTGGGCCAGCGACACGAACCACGCTTCGTACTGCGATGGTGGCGGGTAGACCCCACGCTGAAGGAGCGCCTGAAAGAACCGGGCGTAGGCGCTCGTGTCTGACTTGCGGGCCGACACCTCGTCGACAACCTCGTGCGCATAAAAGAACGGCGTGAGCATCGAGCCGACGCGCTGGACCCGCACTGGCACTTCGGCACCCGCGGCAGCCGTGGCGATGCCGTCGGCGAGCCGAGCGCCGGGCGCCTCCAGGCGTTGATAGCAGGCCGGGTCGCGGAGGCGGCGTAGTGTGACTGCTCCGGCGGCCATCGCCACGGGGTTTCCCGAGAGCGTGCCAGCCTGATAAACGGGCCCCTCAGGGGCGAGAAGCGCCATGATGTCGGCCCTTCCGCCGAACGCGCCGACGGGCAGGCCCCCGCCGATAATCTTGCCAAGGCAGGTGAGGTCGGGCCGAGCGCCGAATAGCTCCTGGGCACCGCCGGGCGCAACGCGAAACCCAGTGATGACCTCATCGAAGATCAGCACGGCCCCCTGCTCAGTGCAGCGCGCGCGCAGCCCCTCGAGGAAGCCTGCCGCTGGCGGGACGACCCCCATGTTGCCGGCCACCGGCTCCACGATCACGGCCGCGATCTGCCCGGGAAAGCGTTGGAAGGCTGCCTCGACTGAGGCCAGATCGTTGTAGGGTACGGTCAACGTCTCGGCCGCCCACGAAGCCGGCACCCCCGCGCTGGACGGGACGCCGAGCGTGAGAGCGCCGGAGCCGGCCGAGACCAGGAGGGCGTCGCTGTGGCCGTGGTACCCGCCGTCGAACTTCAGAATTTTGGTTCTCCCCGTGTAGGCCCGCGCCACCCGCAGCGCGCTCATCGTGGCCTCCGTCCCCGAAGACACGAAGCGGAGCCGCTCGATGGAGGGCATGGCCTGGACGATCAGCGAGCCCAGCTCGACTTCAGACTCGGTTGGCGCTCCAAACGTTGATCCACGGCTCGCCGCCGCCGAGATTGCGGCGACGACCTGGTCGTCGGCGTGGCCGAGGATCAGCGGCCCCCAGGAGCTGACGAAGTCGAGATAGGAGCGACCATCGGCGTCCACAACGCGGGCGCCTTTGCCCGAGGCGATGAAGGGAGGCGTACCGCCCACAGCGCGGAAGGCGCGCACAGGGCTATTCACGCCGCCGGGGAAGAGTTGTGTGGAGCGCTCGAAGAGGGATCGCGAGCGCTCGCCCGCCACGCGGCCTAGGCCCAGCCGAGAAGGCGTGCAGCGTCGCGCGCATGGTAGGTGAGGATGAAGTCTGCACCGGCGCGCTTTATCCCGTACAGGATCTCCATCATGATCGCCTGGCCGTCGACCCAGCCTTGCTTCTCGGCGGCCTTCACCATCGCGTATTCGCCGCTCACGTTGTAGGCGCCCACGGGGACCTGTACGGACTCCTTCACCCGCCAGAGGACGTCGAGGAATGCCAGGGCCGGCTTCACCATGACCATGTCGGCGCCCTCCTCGATGTCCAACGCCACCTCGCGGAGCGCCTCTCGCGCGTTGCCGAAGTCCATCTGGTAGGCTCGGCGGTCGCCAAACTGCGGGGTGGACTCGGCCGCCTCGCGGAATGGGCCGTAAAACGCCGATGCGTACTTTGCGGCGTACGAAAGAATCGGCGTATCGGTGTGTCCGCTCTCGTCCAGCGCGCTTCGAATCGCGCTCACGCGGCCGTCCATCATGTCGGAGGGGGCCACGATGTCTGCTCCGGCCTCGGCGTGGGAAACGGCCGTGCGGGCGAGGAGATCGAGCGTCGGGTCATTGAGCACCTCGCCGCCCGAGACGATGCCGCAATGGCCGTGGCTCGTATACTCGCAGAGGCACACGTCGGTCATGATGACGAGGTCGGGAGCCGCGTCCTTCACCGCTCGAACCGCGCGCTGCACGATGCCGTCGCGATCGTAGGCGCCGGTCCCGAGTTCATCTTTGCGCCGCGGAATCCCGAACAGAATCACCGCCGGGATGTGCAGCGACGCCGCCTCGCGCGCCTCCTCCACCGCTGCTGGCACCGACAACTGGGACACCCCGGGCATCGAGGCGACCGGCGAGCGGTCGACCACGTCTTCGGCGACGAACAGCGGCAGCACAAAGTCGGTCGGTGCCAGCGACGTCTCCCGGACGAGGCCGCGCAGCGTTTTGGTGCGCCGCAGCCGACGTGGCCGAACGACGGGGAAGCCGGTTGAGCGGGCGGTGACGGGGGAGGCCCGGTTGTCCACACGCATGGTCACGTCGTCACCGTCCTTTCAAGGACTCGCGCGCGAGCTGGCGTAGTAATCTCGCAGGGCCTCCACCAGGCCCGACACAGTGTACGTCTGCGCGACGACGCTCGGTTCCAGACCGGCGTCCCGGAGCGTCTGCGCCGTGATGGGACCGATGCAGGCGAGAGTGATGCCGCGCAAGACGTCCGTCGCGCCGCCAAGCATCTGGAGAAAAGCGCGGACGGTCGATGAGCTGGTGAACGTCACGGCGTCCACGAACCCCGACTCGATCTGGCGCGTCACGTCGGCTGATGCGGGCGCCGCGACCGTGCGATAGGCCACGACAGTGTCGACGAGCGCTCCCTCGTTGATTAACCCTGCAGATAGGGCATCCCGCGCAATGTCGGCTCGCGGAAGCAGCACGCGCTGCCCGCGCAGCGGTGCGGAGTCCGCCAGGCATGCGACGAGCGCCTCGGCGACGTACTCGTCGGGCACGAGGTCCGCGGCCAGTCCAATCGCCTGCAGCGCGCGCGCCGTCTCGGGGCCGATCGCCGCCACCCGCGTCCCACTGAACCAACCCGCGCTCTCTCCCAGGGCCTTCAACCGGTCGTGAAAGAAGCGCACACCGTTGGCGCTGGTGAAAACGACCCACGCGTAGCCTCGACGGCGGATGGCCGCGTCCATCTCCTCGTAAGACGGGGGCGGCTCGATGGCAATCACGGGCACCTCGATGGCTTCCGCGCCCTCCGCGCGCAGCGCATCGAGGAGCCGGGGGGCCTGGCCCGCCGGGCGGGTGACCAGAACCTTCCGCCCCGCAAGGGGGCCACTCGCATTTGAGCTGCCGGGCGGACGCCCGCCCAACAGCTCGCTGCCGACGCGTGTGCCGATCGCTTCAGCGTCGATCGGATCACCCCTGCCCCGAGCGCGAGCGAGACGGCCATCGGGACCGGCCGCCAGGCAGGCCGAAAGCTGAAGGACGCCGTCGACGATCTGCGCGTAGGCGCCGAGCGGGGTCTGGCATCCGGCGGTGACGGCCAGCGCCACCGCCCGCTCAGCGAGAGCGCATGCTCGTGTAGCCGGATCGTCGAGCGGGCGGATGAGCTCGGCCATTCGCTCGTCGCCGGCCCGAACCTGAACGGCGAGGATGCCCTGGCCCACCGCCGGGATGAAGGTGTCCGGGTCTAACAGCTCGGCGATGTCTTCTTCGCGGCCCAGCCGCCGCAGCCCGGCCGTGGCAAGGACCACCGCGTCGAAATCGCCTTCATGCGCATGCCGGAGCCTCGTGTCCACGTTGCCCCGGATGCCTCGGACGTTCAGGTCGGGCCTGGCATCCTGCAGCAACGCCCGCCGGCGTGGGCTCCCCGTTCCGACGACGGATCCGGAGGGGAGTGCGGCGAGGGGCACGCTGTCACGTGAAACGAGCGCGTCGCGAGCATCGTCACGCCTGAGAAACGCCTCGACCGTCAGGCCGGCGGTCGGCGCTGAGGGCATGTCTTTGAAGCTGTGGACCGCGAGGTCGACCTCTCCGGCCAGGAGGGCGGCTTCGATCCGCCGAACGAATACGCCCTGACCCTCGAAGTGCGAGAGATCGATGCTCGGGCGGGCATCGCCCTCGGTTTGGATCACGCGAATCTCGTAAGTCGTCTCCGGGAATGCCCGCTGGAGCGCCTCGCCGACGATCGCGGCCTGGCGCCGGGCGAGCTCGCTGCCTCGCGTGCCAATCCGAAGAACAGGCGGCACGCTCGGTCCGGTCACGGTCCGTCCGGCGATCTACTCTCGTCCGGCAATGCAAAGAGCTCACGCGCCAGGCGGGCAAGCTCCGAGCCGTTGGCGTCGTCTGCGTCGGCCTTGAGGACAGACACCGGGCCATGGAGGAGTCGTCTCACAATCGACGACGTCATCAGGTCGATCAGCACGCGATCCTCGGCGCTCAGCGACCCCAACCTGCGCAGCGTTCGCTCGACCTCAGCGCGGCGAATCGCCTCGGCTCGCTGGTAGAGGGCGCCGACCACCGGAGCGAGGTCCTGCGTCCGCCTCCACGCACGGTACTCCTCGACGGCCTCGTCCACGATCACTTCGGCTGCCGCGGCCTCGCGCCCGCGCTCGTCGCGATTCTCGGCGCACGCCTCTTCGAGATCGTCGATGTTGTACAGGTGCACTGCCGGTATTTCTGCAATGGCCGGGTCGAAGTCGCGAGGCACGGCGATGTCGATGCAGAGGAGCGGGCGGTCCGGGCGACGGGCCATGACGCTTCGGAGCTCCTCGGTCGACACTACGTGCTCGGTAGCGCTGGTGCAGCTAATGGCGATGTCAGCCGTATGCAAGGCTTCGGTGAGCCCGGCGAAGGGGACTGCCACCGCCGGGACTGCCGCCGTGACGTGCTCTACCCGCTGCGACGAGCGGTTGGTGACGAGGATGCGCTCCACTCCTGCCTGAACCAGGCTTCGGGCGGTGGCCTTGCCGGCCTCGCCCGCTCCAATGACCAGGACCGATCGAGAGCGTAGGTCCCCAAGCGTTCGCTGAGCGAGGCTTACTGCCACCGAGCTCGGCGAGACCGACCCACGCCCGATGCCTGTCTCGGTGCGCACGCGCCTGCCCACCTCGATGGCCATCGGCAGCAGCCAGCCTATGGTCCGCTGCACCACGCCGGTCGCCTGGGCGACCTGGAACGCGCTTCGCACCTGGCCCAGAACCTGGTCCTCGCCCAGGACCATCGAGTCCAGGCCCGAGGCCACGCGAAACAGATTGCGCCCCGCCGCATCATCGGTCATGAAGTAGCAGTGGGCATCGAACTCGTCGGCTGGCACCTGCTGAGCGCGGGCCAGGAAATCGATGAGTGCTACCCACGGCTCGGGATCTTCGCCGACGAGATAGAGCTCTGTGCGGTTGCAGGTCGAGAGGATGTACGCCTCGTCGCCCAGCTCTCGCAGCTGGGCCAGCGCGCCTGCGAGGCGATCGTCCCCGATCGCCAGGCGCTCGCGAAGATCGACCGGCGCAGAGCGGTGGTTGACGCCGAGCATTGCGAGCGTGGGCATCAGGCCGCACCCTCCGCTCGCGTGATGCCCACGAGGACTTCGTCCAAGAAGCGCTCGGCGTCGCGCATGATCCGCCCCAGGTGGCCAGCCGCACCGCGCTGTCCGGCAAGCCCACGCGAGAGAACCTCGAGTAGCGGACGCCGGAAGAGCAGATACGCCTCGACCGCTTGCGCCGTCGAGACGCCCGCTTCCCTGGCTAGCTCGCCGTACTCGCGCCCGATGGCGCGGGCTCGCCCTAGCGCGCGCGTTCGCCGATGAGGGGCCCCATGGAGGTAGTCGGCGAGCAGGCCGAGCAGCTCATCTCCAAGCGCGTGGTAGCGCCCTCGGGCGGAGGGCTGAATATCGGCAAGCCAGCCTTCGTGGGCGACTGAGGATTGAGCAAGGCTTCGGTATCGGGTTCGGAGCTCCGCGACGACGCTTTCGGCTACGGCCTTGAGCGACGCCGCCTCGTGTTGGCTCAGCGCCGCGATCTCGGCAGCGCTAATCCGGCGGTGTCCGCCTGGCGTGCGGTAGGCTTGCAGCTTGCCGGTCGCCGTCCATTGCCGGAGTGTCGCGGCGTTGACCCCCAGCAGCCTGCACGCGTGGCCGATGGAGAGCCATTCCGGGGACGCAGGCGCAGAAGCAGCCACTTCGAACCGCCGGGTAGAAAATCTTCAGAAATCTACAGGATTCTTATGATTCCGTTCCAGCGTTATGTGAGATCTGCGAAGCTTTGGACGCGAAGTCCTGGAACGCGACGAAAGTCTCGAAGGTTGCTCGTGAGCACGTCGTATCCGAGGGTGAGGGCAGTAGCTGCAATCTGCAAGTCATGCTGGCCGATCTGGAGCCCTGCGGCTCTCATTTCGACGAACACCCGAGCGTGGACTCGTGCGATGTCAAGGTCAAACGGAATGACCGCGACGTCGCGAACGACCTGCTCGACGTACGTCACTCTTTCGAGCCTTCGAGCCTCCGAGTCCGCGCGATGGATGCCGACGAAGAGCTCGCTCGCAGTTATCGCTGCGAGGGCCGCGCCGCCCTCGGGCAATCGGTCGAGGAGGTCCGGAACAGGCACTCTTCGCCGCTCCATCTCGATGAAGACGCTCGTGTCGATTAGTTGGGCCATTCAGGAAATTCGGCCAGACCCTGCGAACGCTGAACCTCCTCCAGATCGTCAGCGAACGACGGGTCCCCGGGACTGTACTTTCTCATGATCTCAGCCAGAGTTCGCAAGGTCGCTTTCGGGGCTTCTTCGACGGGCTGCAGGATTGCGACAGTGTGACCATTGCGTTCAATGGCGAAGGCCTCGCCCTTGTAATGAACCCTGTTCAATACGTCAGAGAGGTTGCGGCTTAGCGCGGTCGCGCTGATTTTCGTGGGCATGGCGCTATGATAATCAGAGATTACAGAAGGTGCAATCGCATTTGAGAGTACTACTGGCCGGCGGCGGGTCCGGCGGGTCGGCCGCGCCCGTGGTTGCCGTCGCTGAGGCCATCGCCCGGCGGTGGCCGGATGCCGAGTGCCTGTATATCGGCACGACCTCCGGCCCCGAGCGCGCGCTCGTCAAAGCCGCCGGACTCCACTACGAGTCCGTGCGGACCGGCCGACTGCGGCGCTACCCGACGTGGCGCAACCTCACGGATCCCGGGCTCGTGTTGGTCGGTATGGGGCAGGCTGGCGTGATCGCGAGTCGATTCCGTCCAGACGTCGCCTTCGGCGCCGGCGGGTTTGCCACGGTGCCGCCGCTCCTGGCGGCGCGGCTCCTGGGGGTGCCGGTGGCGATCCACCAGCAGGACGTATTGCCCAGCCTCGCCAACCGGATGCTGGCGCCCTTCGCGGCTCAGCTCACGGTCGCCGTTCCCGACACGCGGCTGCGCTTTCGTCGCCGCACCGCCGGCGTTGTCGGTAATCCGGTCCGAGCCAGCATTCTCCAAGGTGATGCCGCGCGCGCCCGAGAGCAGTTCGGGCTGTCGCCTGATCTGCCCGTCGTGCTCGTCACCGGCGGAGGAACCGGCGCGCTGCGCCTCAATCAGCTAGCGGTAGAAGCTGCTCACGACCTGGTATACGAGTGCCAGCTCGTTCATCTGACGGGCGTCGGACGGTCTCCGGTTTCCTGGTCGCACGTGAACTACCGCCAGTTCGAGTTCCTTGCCGAACCGATGGCCGACGCACTGGCGGTCGCGGACGTGGTGGTGACGCGAGCCGGGATGTCGGCGCTTTCGGAGGTCGCGGCCCTCAAAAAGGCGGCAATCGTTGTTCCTATGGCGAACTCGCACCAGGAGGCCAATGCGGCTGTGTTTGCGCGGCATGGCGCAGGCATTGTCCGACGTGAGGAGGACCTGAGTGGGCACGGGCTGGCGGAGGAGGTCCGCAGCCTGTTGGCGGATCCGAGCCGCCGCGCGGCGCTCGGTGCGGCCGCGGCGTTGTTGTTGCCGCCCGACGCGGCGGATGCCATCTGCAGTGGCATCGGCGCGCTGGTATCGGCCGCCCGCAACCGCTGATCCTGAGCCAGTAGTTCGGCAGGATCGCTACCAAACGTGCGATTGATCTGGCGGCCACTCGCCGCATGGGTCAGGTTGTCTGCGTGGGTGAGTCGACGGCATCATCCGCGAAGCGGGTCGGTCGTGTAACGGGCGGGGCCGCATGACCGGGGAGGCCGCGCCAACGCTCTTGCAGTCGAACGACCGATGTTCGGCAATTTCGCACTTCGGCTGGCATCTAGCCCAACCCCGGGCGGGCTGGGGGTCGGGAGTCGCCGATCTACATGCAGCGTCTCTGTCGATGGCAAATGATCACAGGAGCGGCCCGAGGCGGGGATCTCCCCCAGACAGAAAGACAGACACTTGACGCCACCACCGCCACTTGTCAAGCTGCCGCGAGTCACTGCACGGTCGGTGGCAGAAAGAAGGTAGCAAACATGAGGCGAACGATCTTGGTGGCGGGCGTCCTACCCTTCATCTCGGCCTTCCTCGGCGGCGTTCTGGCCTTTAGTCTCGTGGCCGCGCCACAGGCAACGGCCCAATCCAGTCAGGCACAAGAGGTGCGGGCATCCGCTTTCACCCTCGTCGGTCCGGACGGCACAGTCCTCGCCGCTTTGCGGCCCAGCCCCCAAGACGGCGTCGCTATCTTGAACCTGCACGATGCCGCGGGCACAAGGCGCCTGCAATTTACCGGTCAAGGAACTATGAATGTCTACGACCAGAACGGTGTCACGCAAGTCTTCCGGGCGGGACGTTCTTACGAGCTTGGGGCACTCGGCCAGGCCCCGGTGAATGGAGTGCTGCTCGGTCCGGATGGGTCAATCAGCATGATTCCACCTTCACCCTAAAGGTACCGATGACGGTGGCTCACTATTCCTCGAGCTCCTCGACGCCGACGGCAGCGTGATCTGGAGCGCGCCGTAGGAGCGTGGGAGGCCCCTGAGGAGCCGCAATAACTGAGGTCGTATTACCGGTGGCCTTACTGGTGGCGTACACGAGGACACAGACGCGACCAGGACAGGAGACAGCCAAGCTCGCCCGCGACAGGCTCACCACGAGCGGCGCTCAGCCTGAGCTTGTCGAAGGCCAAGCTCACTATGCGCGGGGTCAGTCTGGGTCGATCAGGACCTCCAGGCCATCAGCCCCGGACACCTCGCAGTGGACGTCGCCACCCTCGCGCCAGACTTCGACCGTAAGCGATCGATCGCCGATTCGCAGGTCTTCGAAGGTGATGCGATCCACGTCCGGCAGCAGGCTCGGCCGGAGGATGACGCGTCCGTTCGGGAGATCGGGCTCCAGGCCGATCAAATGCTGGAGCATCAGGAACACCGAGCCGGCTCCCCAACTCTGCGGAGTGCAGGAGACCGGGTAGGCGGCTGGCGAAGACTGGTACCGGCGGTCGCGGCTGAAGCCGCAGTACAGCTCGGGAACTCGATAGCCGGGCAAGCGAAACCCGGCGTCGAACGTCTCTTGAATCACCCGCAGAGCCTGCGACGCGTAACCGCGCCGGCGCAGGCCCGCGGCGACGAGTGAGTTGTCATGGGGCCAGATCGAGCCGTTGTGGTAGCTCATCGGGTTGAACGTCGGGTATTCGCTACTGAGCGTGCGGATTCCCCACCCGCAGAGCATGTCCTCTCGCATGAGTCGATCGACGGTCGCGTCCGCGCGTGGCCCGTCGAGCATGCCCATCAACAGGCAGTGGCCCGGGTTAGACGTAATCGCGGGGATCGGAGTTTTTCGGTGATCGAGCGCTTCGGCGTAGAAACCTTCGTTCTCCATCCAGAAGGTCTCTTCGAACCGCTGCTTGCGCGCCTCGGCGGATCGCCGCAGCTGCCCGGCCCGCTCGTGATTGCCCCACCGGTCGTAGAGCTCAGCCATCCTCGCCTCGGCCCCGTAACAGTACCCCTGGACTTCGACCATGGCGATAGGCGTCTCAGCGGGCTGGCCGTCGGGGAAGCAGACCGAGTCGTGCGAGTCCTTCCACCCTTGATTGCGAATGCCTCGCGCCGAGTGGGACTGATACTCCACGAGCCCATCGCCATCGACGTCGCCGTAGGTGCGGATCCACTCGATCGCGGCCTCGAGATTGGAGAGGATCTCCCGCGCGAAGCCGTCGTCGTCAGTCCAGCGCAAAAGCTCGGTGAGCACATAGACGAAGAGCGGGGTCGAGTCCACGCTGCCGTA
>Ga0184637_10002259_pt1 | contig 12476 bp, 10 predicted proteins | sample PLM3_127_b2_FD_133143 | JGI IMG/M metagenome (GOLD analysis project Ga0184637, IMG submission 133143) | Groundwater sediment microbial communities from an aquifer in East River, Colorado, USA - PLM3_127_b2 | ecosystem: Environmental > Terrestrial > Soil > Riparian zone | place: USA: East River...
TGCATGGTGAACGGGGCCGGCCTGGCCATGGCCACCATGGACATCATCAAGCTGGCCGGCGGGGAACCGGCCAACTTCCTCGACGTGGGGGGCGGCGCGTCGCCCGAGCAGATCGAGAACGCGTTCCGCATCCTGTCGTCGGATCCCAGCGTGCAGGCCGTCTTCATCAACGTCTTTGGCGGCATCCTCCGCTGCGACCGGCTCGCCGAGGGTGTCATCACCGCCGTGAAGAAGCTCGGGCTGCGCCTGCCCGTGGTGGTCCGCATGGAGGGCACCAACGTCGAGCTGGGCAAGAAGATGCTGGCAGAGTCCGGGCTGGCGCTCACGACGGCCGACGACATGGGCGACGGCGCCCGCAAGGCCGTCGCCCTCGCGCGAGGCACCGCGTGAGCATCCTGGTCGATCGCCACACGCGGGTGGTCGTGCAGGGGATCACCGGCCGTGAGGGCGCCTTCCACGCCGCGCGATGCCGGGAGTACGGCACCGCCGTGGTCGGAGGCGTCACGCCTGGCAAGGGCGGCACGACGCACGACGGCTTTCCCGTCTGGGACACGGTGGCGGAGGCCGTCGAGAAGGAAGGCGCGGACTGTGCCCTCATCTTCGTGCCGCCTCCGGCGGCCGCCGACGCCATCATGGAAGCGGCGGCGGCCGGGGTGTCACTGGTCATCTGCATCACCGAGGGCATCCCCGTGGCGGACATGGTCCGCGCCAAGCAGTTCGTGGCGGGAACCCCGAGCCGGCTCATCGGGCCGAACTGCCCGGGCGTGATCACGCCGGGGCAGGCCAAGATCGGCATCATGCCCGGGCACATCCACAAGCCCGGCCCCGTGGGCGTGGTGTCGCGCAGCGGCACCCTCACCTACGAAGTCGTGGGGCAGCTCACGGGGCGTGGGATCGGGCAGTCCACCTGTGTGGGCATCGGCGGCGACCCGGTGAACGGCACGAGCTTCGTGGACATTCTGAAGCTCTTCAACGACGACGCTGACACGCGGGCCATCATGATGATCGGCGAGATCGGCGGCACGGCCGAGGAAGAGGCTGCCGCCTACATCGAGGCGCACGTCAGAAAGCCGGTGGTGGCCTTCATCTGCGGGCAAACTGCCCCGCCCGGGCGACGCATGGGACACGCCGGGGCCATCATTGCCGGGGGCAAGGGCACGGCCGCCGAGAAGATGAAGGCCCTGGAGGCCGCGGGAGCCACGCTGGTCAAGAGCCCCGCCGACATGGGAGCCACCGTGGCGACGGTCATGGGAGGGTGAGCGCGAGCATGGCGCAACGAACGCTCGCCATCATCAAACCCGACGCCGTGGAGAAGGGCGTGGCCGGCGAGATCATCGCGCGCATCGAGCGGGCCGGCTTCACCATCGTGGGCGCCAAGATGATTCGCATGTCGTCCGCACAGGCGGGAGGGTTTTACATCGTCCACCAAGAGCGGCCGTTCTACGGCAGCCTCTGCGCGTTCATGACGCAGGGACCGGTGATGGTGATCGCGCTCGAAGGCGAGAACGCCATCGCGCGCTGGAGGGAGCTGATGGGCGCGACCGACCCTGCCAAGGCCGCCCCCCGCACGATCCGCAAGGACTTCGCCTCGTCCATCGAGGCCAACGCCGTGCACGGTTCGGACTCCCCCGAGTCCGCGGCCTTCGAGATCGCCTACTTCTTCAGCGCGCTGGAGCTCCACTCGCGCTAGGTGGATCCCCACGGCCTGCGGACCCTGGCGCAGGTCACGCTCGCGCGTTGGGAGGCTCCGCTCTCGACGCTCTTGACACGGTCGCGATGATTGAACTGTGCCATTTTGATTTCGAGCTCGGCGGTCCCGAGGGAGCAGGTCCTGATCGGCCGGCTCTGCGAGGACCGATCGTGGCGGAGATATGACCAGCACGACCGCGCGTTTGATGTTCTTTTGGCGCCGTATCGCCTTCCCGTTCCTGCCGGTAAGTCTTTCGGTCCTGCTTCTCATCCTGCACACCCCCTGGCCGGGGTGGGACGGCGCGTGGCCGTCCGGAATGGCACGGGCCCAGGCGGCGACGTACGAGGGGTTCGGAGCGTCGACACCCGGAGGATCGGGGGGCGCCGTCGTGCGGGTCACCAACCTGAACGATTCGGGGCCGGGGAGCCTTCGCGACGCGGTCTCGCAGGGCAATCGCACCGTGGTGTTCGACGTCGGGGGGACCATCGAGCTGGCGGACTTCGTGTATGTCACGGGCGCCTTCGTGACGATCGATGGCTTCACCGCACCCGCGCCGGGGATCACGCTCCGCGGCGGCGGTCTCGTCGTGCGCGGCAATCAGGGCGCGCACGACCTCATCGTTCGTGGCATCCGCATCCGCGACGCCTTCGAGGATGGGATCCAGATCGCCTACGGGGCCTACAACGTGGTCGTCGACCACGTCTCCATCCACGGCTCCCGCGACGGCAACCTCGACATCACCGAGGGCTCGCACGACGTCACCGTCTGCTGGAGCATTCTCGCCGGGCCGGCGAGCGGCAAGAACATGTTGATCAAGTACCACGCCGACCGGATCAGCCTGCACCACAACCTGTTCGTCGACGCGGCGACGCGGAATCCTCAAGTGGCCACCGACGATGCCGGTACGCCGGCCACCGACATCACCGCCGACCTCCGCAACAACGTCGTCTGGAACTGGGGCCTCGGCTTCGGCACGAGAGTCGAGAGTGCGGCGTGGGCGAACGCGGTGAACAACCTCTACGCCTCGCCGGCGAGCAGCCGGGACGACGAGCGAGGGGCGCTGAGGGTCTGCACCGGCGAGTGCTTCGAGGATCCCCCCGGCGCGACCGCCGTGGGCCGGCTGTACGCGAGTGGCAACTTCAGCGCCGATCCCTTCGACTTTGCCATCAATGGCGCCGGAACGGAGGAGAGCGCATTCGCGGCGGCGTCCGTGACCACCGAGGACACGTGCCTGGCTGCTCACCGGGTGGTCGCGGGGGCAGGCGTGCGCCCCCTGGACGCGCTCGACCAGCAGCACGTGGGCGCGGTGGCGCTGCCGTCCTGCCCGGCCGTCCTCGTGAAGGGGCTCTACTACCATGCCCTGCGACGCGTGGCTGCCGAGGCCGAGGTTCAGGAGCGGCTCGCGGTTCTCGGCTGGACTCCCACCATCGATGCGGTGTGGCATGCCATCCGCAGGGTGTTCGACGGGGAGGAGTTCCGCTCGGTCGCGGTCACGCCATCGGGCTACGTCACGGCGCTCTATCGTGCGGCGCTCGGGCGGGACCCGGACAGCGAGGGGCTGGCGTTCTACACCGGGGAGGTGCTGACGCAGTTCAACGCGCTGCTGCCCTACTTCGTCGGCTCCCCGGAATTCGCCACCGTGCGCGGACAGCTGACGCCCGCCGCGCTCGTGATCCGCGTGTACCGGCAAGCATTGGGCCGCCTGCCCACCGATGCCGAGCTCCAGCGGGGAACTGACTACGTGATGCCGACGGCTGACATCACCCCGGGGGTGGCGGCCCTGCTCAACTCGGACGAGTTCACTCGAGCCCCGCGCACCTTCGCTCGGCACGTGCGGATCTTGTTCCGCGCCCTGCTGGGGCGAGAGCCCGGAGCGGACGAGCTGACCTCGTGGGTGGACCATCTCGTGAAGCAGCTGGCCGCTCTGGGCGGCCGTCCCGCGGAGATCGGCGAGTTCGTGACCCGCGTCGCCCAGACGTTCCGCCCGTAGAGGAGGTTCGTCCGCACATCGAGGAGCGCCCCGGCGTAGCCAGGCGTAGCCGGGGCGCGACGAACGTCGGTGGGTGTGGGGGGCCATGTCGGGGCCCCCCACGTCATTGATAGGGCAGGCGCAGAACGCTGCGCGTCAGAAAACGTCCCTGCTTCAGATCCTCCAGAGCCTCGTTGATCCGTCGCGCGGGGATCACCTCGCCGATGTCCGGATCGAGCTGACCGGCATTGACCAGGCGGACGACCTCGCGGAACTCGCTGCGGCTCAGGGCGCGCGATCCCACCACCTGTTTCTCCCGGATGGTGATCTCGTAGGACGGGATCTCCAGGGTGGGGTCGACGTAGCCCATGGCCACCACCCGTCCCCCGTTGCGGCACGCCGTCACCGCGTCGAGGAGGGAGCGCCCCCGGCCGATGGTGTCGACGACCACGTCGAAGGCGCCCACCAGCCGGCGGGCGGTGGAGGGGAAGCGCGACCGTCGGGACTCCTTCTATCCTTTGAGGCCCGAGAGCCCGAAGCCGCTCCGCAGACCCCGCTGGAGGATGATGAAGAGGAGGAAGACGGGAATGGTGGCCAGCACCGTGATGGCCATCTGCTCGGTGGGCGGATTGCCGTAGTCCTCGGCGAAGCGCACGAGGCCCAGGGGGTAGGTCCGGTACTCGTCGCGGGACACGATGGCCAGGGGCCACAAGAACTGGTCCCAGCTGTCGCGGAAGGCGAAGATGGCCAGCACGGCCAGCGCCGGCTTGCACTGCGGGACGATGATGCGCGCGAGGATCCTCAGCTCGCCCGCCCCGTCGATGCGCGCCGCCTCCAGATAATCGGTGGGGATCTTGAGGATGAACTGGCGCATGAGGAACACCCCGAAGGCGTCGATGAGCAGGGGCCCCGCGAGGCCCTGGTAGGTGTTGAGCCAGTCGAACTTGTGGATGATCAGGAAGGTGGGGACCAGGGTGACCTCGAGGGGCAGCATGAGGGTGCTGAGGATCAGCACCAAGAGGAAGCGATCCCCGGGGAAGCGGAACTTGGCCAGCCCGTAACCGGCCAGGGTGCAGAAGATCAGGTTGCCGGCCATCACCGACCCCGAGACCACGAAGCTGTTCCAGAAGTAGAGCGGGAACTTCTCGCGGCCCATCGCGTTGGGGTAGTTCTCCGGGTGCCAGACCGTGGGGATCCACTCCGTGGTGAGCTGGAACATCTTCTCTCCGGCCTGGAACGACGTCGTCACCATCCAGATGATGGGGAGCAGGAAGAGCGCGGTGAGGGCGGCGAGGGGGACGAAGCCCACCCAGCCCGGATCCAGGAATCTCCAGGGGCGTCGCGGCACGTCAGTCCTCCTCGCCGCGCATGCACGTGACCACGTCAGTCCTCCTCGCCGCGCATGAACATCCGCATCTGGATGACGGTGAAGATCATGGCGATGCCGAACAGGACGACGGAGATGGCCGCCGCCCGCCCCATCTTCATGTAGGAGAAGCCCGTCTCGTAGATGAGCATGGAGAGCACCCGGGTGGCGCCCCCCGGGCCGCCCCCGGTGATGAGGTAGGGCATGAGGAAGATACGCGCGCACAGAAGCGCGGCCACCACCACCACGAAGAACATCACCGGGTACAGGAGCGGCAGGGTCACGTAGCGAAAGCGGCGCAGACCGGTGGCTCCGTCGATGGCCGCGGCCTCGTAGAACTCCGCGGGGATGTTGAGGAGCGCGGCCAGGAAGACGACCATGAAGTACGGCGCGAAGCGCCACACCGTCACCCCGATGATGGCGGGCATGGCCAGGACCTCGCTGGTGAGCCAGTCGAGGCGCCCCAGCCCGAGCGGGCTCAGCCACTGGTTGACCAGGCCGTGGGGGTGGAACAGGAAGCGCCACACCAGGCAGACCGCGATGATGGGCATGATGTTGGTGAGGAACATGCCGCTCATGCAGAGCCGCGCCCCGTGGACCCGCAGGCTCAGGACGAGGGCCAGGACGAGACCGACGATCACGATGAGCACGGTGGAGCCCGCCATGTAGACGAGCGTGTTGCCGAGGGCCTGGACGAAGATCGGGTCGTGAGCCAGGCCGAGGAAGTTCTCCAGCCCCACGAAGCGCGGGGCCTTCACCATGTCGTAGGAGGTGAAAGCGAGCCAGAAGGCCCACAGCATCGGGCCGTACTTGAACACGAGGAAGAAGGCCACGGTGGGCACGACGAAGCCCATGCCCCACAGTCGGATCCGCCACGCGTAAGTCATCGTGCAGGGAAACGGCGCCGGGGGCGCGGCCCCACGCCCCTGCGGTGCCGTGGTTCGACCTTCCCGGCTATCCCTTCTTGAACTCGGCCGTGGCGCGGTCCACCTCGGCCGCCGCCTCGTCCAGCGTGCTCTTGATGTCCGCGTTGTTCAGCACGACCTTCTGCACGGCCCGGTGCATGGCGTCGGCCAGCTCCGTCCACACCGGTGTGCGGGGGAGGAACACGCCGGTGTCCTTCGCCGCGATGATGGTCTGCACGTCGGGGAAGCTCTTGACGGTGGGCGAATCGGTCCAGCCGCTCTTGCGGGCGAAGGTGAAGGGCGCGGTGGCCTCCCAGCAATCGACAAGGTCGCCCATCATGAACCGGTACATGTCCTGAAGGACTTCCTGCTTGTCCTTGGGGGCGCGGGCGCTCACCACGAGGTTGAAGCCGTAGCAGCTCGAGTAGCGCTTGTCCGCCACCACGCCGGGCATGAGCACCGGCTTGTAGTAGTGCTCGGACTCCATGACCGGGTTCTGGGACTTGATGGCGGCCGGGGGGATGGGGTGACAGCTGAAGATGGAGCAGCGCTCCTTGAGCCAGTCCATCTGGGGCAGGGGCGCGGTGGCGATCGAGTCCGCGGGGTCTTCCGCGCCGTACTGGCGCACGAACGACGCCCGGATGGTCATGGCCTTCACCCCGGCCTCGTTGTTGATCGTGCACTTGCCACTCTTGTCGAACCACTGGCCCCCGGTCTGGATGACGATGGGATTGAACTGGATCATCGTCCACTGACCGGTGTGCATGGCGAACTTGAAGCCCTGCCGGGTGAACTTGTTGCCCTGCTTGACGGTCAGCTTCTTTGCGACCTCACCGAGCTGGGCCCACGTCTTCGGCTCATCCTTCTCGGGATCGAGACCGACCTCCTTGAACTGCTTGGTGTTGAGGTAGTCGGCGAAGCCGTAGAACCACATCGGGTAGCCGTAGATCTTGCCGTCCTGCACGGAGCTCTGGACGAAGGCGTCCGTGAAGTCCTTGCGGAAGGCGTCCACGGATCCGTAGCCGAGGAGCTGGGCGTCGAGCGGCGCGATCAGGCCGCGGGCGAGCCACGTCGGCATCAGCCAGTCGCCGGTGGAAAAGCCGTCGGGCGCGGTGCCGGTGGCGAAGCCCACGCTGATCTTCTTGCCGAGATCGCCGAAGGCGAACCACTGCACGTCGACCTGCACGTGCGGGTTCTTCTGCATGTACAGGTTGATGCGCTTGACGAGATAGGGGCGCTGCTGCGGGTTCTCGAAGGTCCAGAAGGTGAGCTTGACGGGGGCCTTGGGCTGCCCGAAGGCGAATCGCGGGAAGAGCGAGCTGGCCGTCGCAGCTAGGCCGAGCGCGGCCGCCCCGCGCAGGGCGTCGCGCCGGGTGACCCGGCGCGCGCCGGTGGGCCGTTCGGTCATCGGTGACGTCGAGCTGTCCATGCGTGTCCTCCAGCCGTCGTTGGGGAGTCCGCGCCGCTGCCCACGTGCTGATCGCCGGGGCCGGCGGCCTGCACGCTACCGTTCCCCCCGGGGACCTGTCAAGCCGCGCGCCCAGACCACGTATGAGTAGCAGCCGCGCGGCCACACTGGGAACGCGATTCCCCGTGCCTGGGTCCGGCGTGGAGTACGGCGACCGCACCGGCTACATCGCGGTCTGGCCGCCGTCCACGAAGAGGCAGGTGCCCGTGACGTAGGACGCTTCGTCCGAGGCCAGGAAGAGGATGCAGGAAGCGACCTCCCGCGGCGTTCCCGGCCGCTTGAGCATCGTGCCGCGGCCGAACTCCGCCTTGAACTCCTCGAAGGCTTTGCCCGCCGCCGTGGCGCGGCGCTCGTGGAAGCGCGTGAAGATCGGCCCCGGGCACACGGCGTTGACCCGGATCCCCTCGGCAGCATGATCGAGGGCCACCGCGCGGGTGAGCCCGGCGACGGCCGCCTTCGTCGTGTCGTACTGCGCCGTGTTGCCGCCGACCACCACGGCCCGGACGGAGGCGACGTTCACGATGCTGCCGCCTCCCGTCCGGCGCATCTCTGGAATCGCCGCCTTCGCGCAGAAGGCGTAGCCCTTGAGGTTCACCCCGAGGATCGCGTCCCAGCTCGCTTCGCTGGCGTCGACCACGGTCTGGTAGAGTCGCATGCCGGCGTTGTTGACGAGCACGTCGAGGCGACCGAACTCGTCGCGGGCGCGCCGGATGAAGCCGGCGGCCTCGTCCTCCCGCTCGGTGTGCGTCTCGACGAAGAGCGCCGCGACGCCCTTGGCCCTGATGTCGTCCGCCACCTTGCGCCCCCGGTCCGCGTCGAGATCAGCGATGGCAACCTGCGCGCCTTCCTCCGCGAAGAGCCGCGCCGTCGCCTCGCCGATGCCCGAGGCCCCGCCCGTGACCGCCACGACCTTCCCGCTGAACCGTCCCATCCGAATCTCCTTCGTCTGGCTAAATGAGAGTAAGAGCGTGTCGGCGATTCGAGGAGCGCCCCCGGCTGCACCGGGCGTCGCTGATCGCAGAGCACCCCGGCTGCGCTGGGCGCGTGTCGCACCTCGCGCAAGTGGGGAGGTTTGGAGGGGGTCCAGGCCCCCTCCAAGTCAATGGCCTTGCCGCACGTACTTGTCCACCCGCTCTCGCGCCCCGAGGGCCAGGTAGATGTCGCCGTGGGCATCGACCCAGCTCCCGTGGGCCGACAGGGAGTCCCAGCGCGCCACGACATTGCCCTGTTTGTCCATCAGGCTGATCCGGGGTGACAGCCCGCTCACCCCGCCCTCGCTGATGTAGAAGACGCCCTCGCGATCCATGGAAATGTCCAGAGGCCGGCGCAGATCGCTCCAGATGGTGAGGAACCGCCCGTCCGCGGCGAAGACCTGGATGCGATTGTTTTCCCGGTCGCAGACGTAGATCCTGCCGTCCTGATCCGCCACGAGGCTGTGCGGCAAGTGGAAATGGTTCGGCTCCGTCTTGCCCCCCTGGCCCCACGAGGTGATGAGCTGGCCCGCGGCGGTGAAGCGATGAACCCGGGCGTTGCGGTAGCCATCGGTGACGTAGAGGTCGCCCGACGGGGCCGGCACCATCTCCGTCGGATAGTTGAAGGGGCCCGCCGCGCGAGGAACGAGCTCCCCGGGGCGTTCGCACCCGGTGTCCGAATGCTCACCGCGCTTGCCCAACACCTGGAGCGGCCTGCCGTCCAGGGTATAGGTGAGGCACACGGAGTCCTCCCGGTCGGTCAGGTACACCACGTCATTGGCGATGTAGATCCCGTGCGGATTGGCGAATGCGCCGATGCCCCAGCCGCTCACGTAGGTGCCGTCCCGGTCGAAGACCAACACCGGCGGGTCCTTGCGCTGGAAGACGTAGACTCGGTCCTGAGAATCGGTGGCCACGGCGCTGGTGTTGCCGAACGCCTGTCCCTCCGGAAGCTTCGCCCAGTGCTCGATGAGCTGATATCGGTATTTCCCGGTCCCCACGGTCGCCATAGCCTCATGCCCTCCGCGACGTTCTGGTCTCGTCCACTCCTGGCCACTCACGGGGCACACGATCCCCGGGCCGGCGACGCGATACTGCGCGGGCGGCACAGCGACTGTCAACGATGGTTGAAGACGTCGGGTCGGTCAGCCCAGCCGTCCAGGGCAAGGGCGTGGATCAACGAGCGGCCCTGCGGTGTACTAAGGTATCGGCCATGGACCTCCCGGCTCGCTTCAATGCCGCCAGCTTCTTCGTGGATCGCCACGTCGCCGAGGGACGGGGACACCGTGTGGCCTTTCGCCATGCGGGGCGGTCGATCACGTACGCTCAGCTCGGCGCCGACGTCGATGGCGCCGCCCACGTTCTGGGCGGCCTCGGCGTCGAACCCGAGCACCGGGTCCTCCTCGCCCTGAACGACTCTCCCGTGCTCGCCGCGGCCTTCTGGGGCGCGATAAAGCTGGGAGCCGTGGCCGTCCCCGTCAACACCTTGATGGGCGCCGACGACTACGCCTTCCTCCTCGACGACAGCCGCGCGCGGGTGGCCGTGGTGGAGGAAAGCGTGTTGCCGCGGTTGCTGGCCGCGCGCGCGGCGTCCCCTTCGCTGCGTCACGTGGTCGTGGCCGGGCAGGCGACCGGAGGTGCATTGGGCTGGGACGATCTGCTCGCCCGCGAGGCTCCCCACATCGACCCCGCGCCCACCGGGCCCGAGGACGTCATGTACTGGGGCTATACGTCGGGCTCCACGGCCAAGCCGAAGGCCGCCGTACACACTCACGCGGACTTCGTGGCCGCCGCCGACCTGGTGGGCGTCGGGGTCTTCGGCCTCGGCCCCGCCGATCTGACCTTCTCCGCCTCCAAGACCTACTTCGCCTTCGGCCTCGGCAACACGCTCTACTTTCCCGCGCGCGTGGGCGCCGCCGCGCTCCTCGTCGCCGAGCGCCTGGACGCTGAGGGTCTGCTCCAGATCATCGAGCGCGAGCGGCCGACCGTGTTCTTCGCGGTCCCGACGTTGTACGCGCGCATGGTCCAGGTCGAGAAGTCGTACGATCTCTCGTCGCTGCGTCTCTGCGTGTCGTCCGGCGAAGTGCTGCCACCCGCGGTGTTCGACGCCTGGAAGGCTCGCTTCGGCCACGAGCTGGCCGACGTGATGGGCTCGACGGAGGTGCTGCACGACTTCATCGCCAGCCGCCCCGGCGCCATCCGCCGCGGCTCCATCGGCCAGGTTGTGCCGGGCTTCGAGGCGCGGGTGGTCGACGACGAGAGCCGGCCGGTGGAGCCGGGGCAGATCGGACACCTGCTGATCAAAGGACCGACCACGGCGCTCTACTACTGGAAGCGCCGCGAGCGCACGCGCCACGCCATGCTCGGCGAGTGGCTCTCGACCGGGGACATGGTCTCGCGCGACGCCGACGGCTACTTCTACGTCGCCGGCCGCGCCGACGACATGCTGAAGATCGGCGGCCAGTGGGTCTCGCCGGGCGAGATCGAGGCGCGCCTCGTGGAGCACCCCGCCGTCCTGGAAGCGGGCGTGGTCGGGCGCGAGGACGCGGACGGCCTCACCAAGCTCTGCGCGTACGTAGCGCTCAAGCCGGGGCAAAGCGCCACCGGAGAGGATCTGCGCGGCTGGGTGCGCGGGCGGCTGGCCGGATTCAAGGCCCCGCGATGGATCGAGATCGTGCCCGACCTGCCCAAGACGGCGACGGGAAAGATCCAGCGCTTCCGCCTGCGGACGACCTCCTGAGGCGCGCCTACCGGAGTGCGTCGGCCCCGCCGCCGTCCCGGCGTGCCCCGCCGCCTCGCTGCCCACTGTTACAATGCCGTATCACCCGGAGAGGAGATCGGATGCCGCGCCTTGCCCTGATCGTGCTGGCCGCCCTGGTCACCATGGCATCCCCGTGAAGGACATCGTCCTGGAAATGGCCATCAAGGCGGTGGGGAACTGAGCGCGTTCCGGAAGGTCCTGATCGCCAACCGCGGCGAGATCGCGGTGCGCATCATCCGCGCCTGCCGGGAGCAGGGGCTCGGCACGGTGGCCGTCTACTCCGAGGCCGACCGCGAGGCGCCGCACGTCCTCATGGCGGATGAGGCGTACGGGATCGGGCCGCCGCCGGCCGCCGAGAGCTACCTGCGCATCGACCGCCTGGTGGACACGGCGCGCGCCGCCGGTGCCGACGCCGTGCACCCGGGCTACGGCTTCCTGGCCGAGAACGCCCACTTCGCCGAGGCGTGCCAGGCGGCGGGATTGACCTTCGTCGGGCCTCCGCCCGCGGCCATTCGCGCCATGGGCGACAAGACATCGGCCCGGCGGCTGGCCCGCGAGCTGGGCGTGCCCATGGTGCCGGGCACGGTGGAGCCGGTGCGGTCCGACGCGGAGGCTCTGGCCGTGGCGCGCCAGATCGGCTGGCCCGTGATGCTCAAGGCGGCCCTCGGCGGGGGCGGCAAGGGCATGCGTCTCGTGCAGCGCGAGACCGAACTGGCCGACGCGTTGCGGCTGGCTCGCACCGAGGCCCAGGGCGCGTTCGGGGACGCCGCCGTGTACCTCGAGCGCTACCTGACAGAGGCTCGTCACATCGAGGTGCAGGTGCTGGCCGACGCGCACGGGACGGTGATCCACCTCGGCGAGCGCGAGTGCTCGATCCAGCGGCGGCACCAGAAGCTCATCGAGGAGAGTCCGTCGCCCTTCGTCGACGCGGAGCTGCGCGCGCGCATGGGCGAGGCCGCCTGCCGCGTGACGCGCGCCGCCGGATACCAGAACGCGGGGACGATCGAGTTCCTGGTCGACGCGGACCGCACCTTCTATTTCCTGGAGATGAACACGCGGCTTCAGGTCGAGCATCCGGTGACGGAGATGGTGACGGGGATCGACCTCGTGCGCGAGCAGCTTCGCATCGCCGCCGGTGAGCCGCTGGGTTACACGCAGGCCGACGTGAGCTGGCGGGGGGCGGCCATCGAGTGCCGCATCAACGCCGAGGATCCGTTCGCGGGCTGGCTGCCGTCGCCGGGGACCATCACCGGGCTTCGGGCCCCCGCCGGGCCGTGGGTTCGCGACGACTCCGGCGTGTACGAGGGCTTCACGGTGCCGCGCTACTACGACACGCTGATGAGCAA
>Ga0184637_10002260_pt1 | contig 12475 bp, 10 predicted proteins | sample PLM3_127_b2_FD_133143 | JGI IMG/M metagenome (GOLD analysis project Ga0184637, IMG submission 133143) | Groundwater sediment microbial communities from an aquifer in East River, Colorado, USA - PLM3_127_b2 | ecosystem: Environmental > Terrestrial > Soil > Riparian zone | place: USA: East River...
GCGGTGAGCAGCACGGCTCCGGCGAACGGCACCGACGCCAGCATGCGGTCGGCGGGCCCGATCTCGAAGTCGAGCGGGAAGCGGGGCGCCTCGATCCGCTTCACCGCGAGCGGGGGGCCCGCCGTCGCGGTGCGCGCGATCAGGAAGAGCACCGCGCCGGAGGGCTGCGCGCCCTGCAGCTCGGGGGCCAGGCGCAGCGTGCCGCGGATCGGCTCGCCGGACTCGGCGGCGAGCGCCGGCTCTCCACGCATGGCCGGCGGCGGCGGCAGCTCGAGCGACTGCTCTGGGGCGGCTGGGGCGATCTCGGCTCCGGCGGGAAAGATCTTCGAGAGGTCCGGCTGGCGCGGCTGCTCGGCGGGATCGAAGGGCTCGAGATTGCGGTCGCAAGCGGCGAGCATGGCGACCACGAGCAAGAGCGCTGCCAGGCTTCGGGGCGGACTCGCCATCGGCGCGGAGGGTAGCACCCCGCTGGTTCAGAAATTCCGGGCGTCGACCGCGCTGACGAGATCGAGCAGGAACGCGACGCTCGCGTCGAGCGCCGCTTCGTCCAGGCGCGTGCGCGAGTCGAGCGCGGAGTGCAGGCCGCGCGTGAGCCCGCCCCCCGGCTCGCGCGAGACGAGCGTCGCGGCGGGAATCCCATGCGCGAGAAAAGACCTCGCGTCGGTCGCGCCGCCGAAGCCCGTCCGCTCGAGCGGCCTTCCGAAGAGCATGCGGTGTCGCTCGTCGAGCAGCGCGACCAGGCGCGCGTCGGGCTCGAACGAGCGCAGCGTGAATCGCTCCCGCCCGAGCACGGCGAGCCGGGCGGAGGCGCCGATGCCCTCCAGGTTGACGACGAAGGTGGGAAGCTCTGGCGGCGCGGCGAAGCGCTGCGCGGCGTACACCCACGATCCCTGCACGCCGACCTCCTCGGCCGAGAGCAGCAGCACCTCGACGTCGGTGCGCGCGAGCGGCGGGCGCTCGGCGAGCGCTTCCGCGACCCGCACCAGCACGGCGCAGGCGCCGCCGTCGTCGAGCGCCCCCGGGCTGCGCGCCGGCAGGAAGGCTCCCGCCGAGAGCGCGATGAAGCTGGCGACGCCGTAGACGGCGGCAGACCAGGCCGCCAGCCCGCCGAATCGCACCAGCCAGAGCGAGTGGCCCGGGGCTCTCGCCGCCCGCATCGCTGCGAGCGCCCCCACCAGCATCAGCGGGATCACCGGCAGCGCGAGCAGGTCGACGGGCGCGCGCTCGACGTGGTCGAGCGCGTCGGTCTTGGTATCGTAATGCGCGGCGAGGATCAGGCGCTGCTCGGGCGCCAGCGCGGCCCGGCGCGCCAGCACGTGGTCCTGGGACTCCGCGCCGATCCAGCCGAAGATCGGGATCTGCCACTCGAGCTGGGCGAGCAGCAGCAGCGGAGCCGCCGCCGCGACCGCGAGCGCCGCACGGGCGCGCCCGGCGCGCATCCACCGCCAGTAGAGCAGTCCGCCGGCGAGCGCGATCACGCCGGCCAGGCGCAGCGTCCAGGGCTGGGCGGTGAAGGCAACCAGCGAGACGTCGAGACCCGTGCGCTCGAGCGTGTCGAACAGGAAGCGGGCCGACGCGTGCACCGCGGCGGTTCCGTTCTCGCGCGGCGTCTCGGCGAGCTTCGCGAGCAGGAGATTCCAGTCGGACATGGGCGAGCCGACGGTAGCAGGCCCCCGCGCTCCTTGAGCCGCGACGAGTGTCGTGGTAGCTTCAGCTCGAACGGAGCGCCCCCATGACGAGCCGACGCTCGGCGTCCGCCGACCCGCCCGCCCCCCAGCCCGGCAACGACTGGCAGCTCCCGCAGCTCGGCGGCAATCCCTCGAGCCTGCGCCAGGGAACGACACCCGGTAGTTTCGCGCTCCCGAGCCAGCTCGGGGGCCCGCGCTCGTTCGCGTCCCCGGACACGCCGGGCATGCCGCAGCCGTCCGGCAAGACCGCCTGGGACTTCATGCCGAGCGACTGGAAGGAAACCGACGGGCGCTGGACCCCTCCCTCGGGCTTCCTGCCGGTGACCCAGCTCGAGCACGCGCGCCTGGGCGTGATCACGCCCGAGATGCGCCGGGTCGCCGAGCGCGAGCCGCACCTGACGGCCGAGCAGGTCCGCGACGAGGTGGCGGCCGGTCGCATGGTGATCCCCGCGAACCGGGTCCACCGCGGCCTTCGCCTCGACCCGATGTGCATCGGTCGCGCCAGCCTCACCAAGGTGAACGCCAACATGGGCGCATCGCCGGTCTCGAGCGGCACCGAAGAGGAAGTCGAGAAGCTCGGCTGGGCGGAGCGCTGGGGTGCCGACACCGTGATGGATCTCTCGACCGGCGGCGACCTCGACCGCACGCGCGAGGCGATCGTCCGCGCCGCCACGCTCCCGATCGGCACGGTGCCGATCTACTCGATGATCATCGGACGCAAGCTCGAGGACCTCGACGAGGCGGCGATCCTCACCGGGCTCGAGCACCAGGCGCGCCAGGGAGTCGACTACTTCACGGTCCACGCCGGCGTGCTGCGCGAGCACCTGCCGCTGGTGCGCGACCGGCTGATCGGAATCGTGAGCCGGGGCGGTTCGCTGCTCGCCAAGTGGATGCTCGTGCACGGGCGGCAGAACCCGATGACCGAGCTGTGGGACGAGATCTGCGCGATCCTGCGCCGCTACGACGTGACCTTTTCCATCGGCGACGGCCTCCGGCCGGGCGGGCTCGCAGACGCCACCGACGCGGCTCAGCTCGCGGAGCTCGGGACGCTCGGTCGACTCACCGAACGAGCCTGGGCGAACGGCTGTCAGGTGATGGTGGAAGGCCCGGGGCACGTGCCCTTCGACCAGATCGAATACAACATGAAGCTGCAGCGCCGGCTCTGCCATGGAGCACCCTTCTACGTGCTGGGTCCCCTGGTCACCGACATCTTCCCGGGCTACGACCACATCACGAGCTGCATCGGCGCCACCGCCGCGGCGTACCACGGCGCCGCCATGCTCTGCTACGTGACGCCCAAGGAGCACCTGGGGCTGCCCAAGAAAGATGACGTCAAGCAGGGCGTGGTCGCCTACAAGATCGCGGCCCACGCCGCCGACGTCGCTCTCGGGATCCCCGGCGCGCGCGACCGCGACGACGAGCTCACCAAGGCGAGAGCCGCCCTCAACTGGGAGAAGCACTTCGAGCTCTCGTTCGATCCCGATCTGGCGCGCGCATACCATGACGAGGACCTCGACGTCGACACCGACTTCTGCGCGATGTGCGGCCACGACTGGTGCGCGGTCCGGATCAGCAAGGAGATCGTGGAGTTCACGAGCGGCAAGGATGCGGCCTACCGCTGGGAGCAGCCGCGCGTGACGGACGCGCTCTCGCAGGAGCAGCGCGAGATCCTGGAGCAGCGCGGCGTGCTGGAGCCCGGCGAGATCCACCGGCTCGCGAGCAAGACGCGCAGGGCGATGGACGCAAGCACAGGTCACAAGGCGAGCTGTCACAGCGATCAGGCGGAGCCGGGCGCCGCCCGGCAGCTGCAGGCCGAGGCGCTCGACCCGCTGACGCTCGAGCCGCTCGGCGCACCGCCCGCGGCTTGAGTCTGGCGGCGGCCCAAAGCAAGGCGCCCCGGAACCTTGCGGTCCCGGGGCGTCCCGTCCGAGCCTCACCCCCCCAGATTCGGCTCAGATCTGGGAGTCTCATCGGCCCGTCTTGCCGGGGCTTGAGGACTTTCTGCGCGCGGGCTGCCCCACCGTGAGCGAGCAGATCCCATTCCGCGAAGCGGATCTTCCCGGATACCTCGTGACGCTGGGGCTTCTCACCCCCGGCGAGCCCGCGCGCGTCGAATTCGCTGGCGAAGGAAACATCAACTGGGTCCGCCGCGTGCGCTCGCTCGCGCGCGAATGCTCCTTCGTCGTGAAGCAGGCACGGCCCGCGCTCGAGCGCTTCCCCGAGTACCGCGTCTCGACGCTGCGAATCGAATGCGAGGCGCGCTGGTACGAGACGGTGGCGCGCTTCGATCGGGACGGCGTCTGCCCGCGCGTCCACCACTTCGATCCGCAGCGCAAGGCGCTCGTGTTGGAAGACCTGGCCGGCGCGGAACCGCTCGACGTCCTGCTCGCGCGCGGCGGCGACGCAGCGCCGGTGGCGGCCGTGCTGGGCCGCTTCCTGGGCGCCGTCCACGCGGGCACGCGCGACCCCGAGCTCGCCTCCCGATTTTCCAACGCAGAGATGCGTCAGCTGCACGGGGAGCACATCTTTGCGCTGCCGTTTCGTGCCAACGACTTCCCGCTCTCGCCCGCGGTAGCAAAGCGCGCCCAGGCGATCGTCGCCGACGCGGCTCTGCTGCGGCGCATCGAGAAAGCCTACGCCCGCTATCGCGAGCTTGCCCAGGCTCTGGTCCACGGCGACCTGCAGCCGACCAATGTGCTGGTCGCAGCCGGCGCGCCGAAGCTGCTCGACGCCGAGATCGCGCACCTGGGCGACCCCGCCTTCGATCTGGGACAGCTCACCGGCCACCTCTGGCTGCGCGCGCTCGCGCGCGGCGATGCGCGCGCAGCGGCGCCGGCCGTGAGCGCGCTCTGGTCGTCCTACTCGGCGGCTTCGGGCGGCGTCCTCGAGTTCGAATTCAGCGACGCCCTGGTGCATGCGGGGATCGAGATGCTGCGTCGCACGCTGGGCGCGGCGCGCGTCCCCGAGGTGAGCCGCGACGAGATCGCCCTGCGTGCGATCGACGCGGGCCGCACCTGGGTGCTCGCGCCGCCCGCGCACCCCTCGCTGCTATAGACTCGGCTCGATGCCCGGGCCCAGTCGTTTGTGGCGCGAGATCAGCCTGCGCTTTTTTTTGTGGTTGCTGCTCGGCTGCTGGATCGGCTCGTGGGCCGGTTTCGCACTGCTGGTGGCGCCCACGGCGTTCCGCGTGCTGCCCTCGACGGAGCTGGCCGGCCAGGTCGTGGGTCCGGTGGTCAGCGCCCTGCACGGATATGGTGCGGCGGCCGGCGTGCTGCTGGCGCTGCTCGCCTGGATCCTGGGTCGCGGCGCCCTGCTGGTCGTCCTCCCGCTGGCGGCGGCGGCCGCTTGCGCGTACTCGGAGCTCGTGATCACGCCGCAGATCGCGGCGATCCGGCCGCTCGTCTTCGGGCCGGAGGGGAACCCGGAGCTCGCCGCGCGTTTCGGGCATCTTCACCGGATCTCGGTCCTGATCTTCCTATCCGTGGGTCTAAGCACCCTGGTACTGCTCGCGGTCCATGTCCGCGCGGACGCGCCTGGCAACGAGGGGGATCTGCCCTAGCTTTATGAACTTCGCTCGCCTGCGGCTCGCTGCGCGCGGGCTTGCGCCCGCTTGCGAGGCGGCCCGGCGCGCGGTGGGTCTGGAAAATCGCGAAAAGTCGCCCGGAAACCGTCGCGGTTTGCACAACGCTGGTGTATGCTTTCGCGGCTTTTGAAAATCCTCTTTCTTTTCAGCTACTTAGGCTGATGTCGGGGAGCTGGCTCGAAAGCCATGGCTCGCCCTCCGTCACTGAGACGGCGCCTCGGTACGGAAGGGAAGAAAGGTTGATGGACGTGAAGATCAAGCTCTCCCTCGCCTTTCGCGTCTCCGAGAGCGCGCTCGAAGACGCCATGGCGGAGTACGACGAGCTCACGGTCGAGGGCCTGATCCGGGAGATCCTCGACAAGGCAGTCGCTTGCGAGGACATCCAGACCAAGGTCGAAGAGGGCCCCAACACCCTCGAAGAGTACGACCAGCTCAGCAAGTCCTAGAACAGGGTGAGCTGGGTATCGGGCGCGCGCGCGGCCCTGCGCGGGCGCTCGGAAGTCTCGGCCCACGCCACCGGCTGCGTCCGGCCGGGCTGGTAGATGCCCTCGCGCCGCGCAAAATCGAGCAGCTCGCCGTAGAAAGCCCTGAAGCGCAGCCCGTGGTTGAAGTGACGCAGGTGCGCGAGCTCGTGGCAGAGCGTGTTCACGAGGCTCGAGTACTTGAGCGAGCGTCCAGTCAGGCTATGGCGCAGCCGGATCCGGATCGAGCCGTCGGCGTAGCAGACGCCGTACCGCCGCTTCACGCCGGCGCGCTCGGCTGCAATCTGCCTGTACTGAAGCCCGAAGCGGCGGGCGATGCGCTGCGCATCCGCATTGAGCCGCTCCATCAGGCCGTGCGCCAGTCGCTCGTCCATGCCGCGGCGCTCAGTCTTCGGGCCAGCGCGGGTTCCGTCAAGATCCCGCCTGCGTGATACCTTGGGCCCATGCCGGGACCCGAGACGCTGCCGCTCTTCCCCCTCTCGAACGTCGTTCTGTTTCCCGGCGTGCAGACGCCCCTGCACATCTTCGAGCCGCGCTATCGCCAGATGACCGAGCACGCGCTCGCCGGCAGCCGCCAGATCGGCATGGTGGCGGTGCGGACCGAAGGCGTGGAGGCGATGCCCGGCGATCCGCCGGTCTTCGGGGTGGGATGCGAGGGCCGGATCACGGATGCGAAGCGCCTCCCGGACGGCCGCTTCAACATCCTGCTGCTGGGCACGCAACGCTTCCGCATTCTGCGCGAGAGCGCGCCCGATGGCGGGCGGCTCTACCGCGTCGCAGAGATCGAGCGTTTGGAGGACCCATACGCTGCAGCGTCGCGCCCGCGTGTGCTCGCGCTGCGCCACCGCGCGATCGAGCTGGTGGCGGAGATTGCGCGCTCGGCTCGCAGCGACCAGCCGCTCACCCCGAACCTGTTTCGCGAGGTCGACGACGTCACCTTCGTGAACGCGCTCTCGAATGCCTTCGCGCTGCCGAGCCCAGAGAAGCAGGGCCTGCTCGAGGCCGCTTCGATTCCCGAGCGCTACGAGCGCCTGATCTCGATCCTGGCCTTCCAGGCCGCCCTGCGCAGCCACCCCGCCAGCTCGAGCTCGGACGCGATCCACTGAGACTGGCCTCGATGAAAAACAGCGAACAATCTTGATTTCTGGCGAAAAACCCTGAAAAAAAGAGATTCCGGAAGGCCAGCGGCGACCGCTCCGGATCCCGCGCAGAACCCGCTGCCCCGCCTCAAGGCTGGCGGCGAAGTCCCCGGAATCGAATCGCGATCCGACTGCAAAACCGCGGTTTTCCGTCGCTGATTCGAGCCTCTCCGGCGTGAAAGCCGTGTGTAGAGGCGCTGGCGTCGATCGTCGCTGCTGGGATTGCGGACGCTCGACGCGCGTGGTCTACTCGGCGCGCCTCAGGGTTGGATGGATGGGGATTCGGTTCCAGGGCTGCCGAAAATCCTGCATTTCGGAAAAATCGCATGACCTCCCACCACGAGCTGTGGGACGGCGTTCTGCGCCGTCTCGCGGGCGATCTGCCGGCGTTTGCGCTGGAGGCCTGGCTGCGCCCCCTGGCGCTCGAGGCCGAGGGTGACGCCTTGCGCCTGCTGTGTCCGACGCCGTTTCACCTGGAGCGCGTTCGCGAGCGCTTCCTCGCGCGGATCGCGGGTCTGCTCAGCGAGCTGGCCGGGCGCGAGCTGGTCGTCTCGCTCGCGGTGGCGGGAGCCGGGGCCGGGCAGCCGCGCGAGCGGATGCCGGCCGGCGGGCCGAGCCCTGCGGCGTCGCTGCCCGTACCTGCGCCGGCCCCGCCGGCGCAACGCGCGCTGCCATACACGTTCGACAGCTTCGTGGTCGGGCCCTGCAACGCACTCGCGCGCGAGGCGGCCTTCGCGCTGGCACAGGATCGACAGCAGGGCTTGAACCCGCTCTTTCTGGTCTCCGAGCAGGGGCTCGGCAAGACGCACCTCGCGCGCGCGATCGTCGCCGAGGCGCGTCGCTGCGGGAGCGAGCGCGCCGTGTACACCTCGGCCGAGGGCTTCACGAGCGAGTTCATGACGGCGATCCGCGGGAGGCGCATGGAGCCGTTCAAGCGGCGCTTCCGTCAGGGCTGCGAGCTGCTGGTGATCGAGGACGTCCAGTTCCTCGGCTCCAAGACGGCGACGCAGCTCGAGCTCTTCCACACGCTCGTCCATCTGCTCGACGCGGGCGCGCGCGTGGTGCTCTCGGCCGACCGCCTGCCGCGGCGCAGCGACGGCTTCGAGCCGCGCTTGTGCTCACAGATGGCGGCGGGCCTGGTGGCGGAGCTCGAGCCCCCGGATGCCGCGCTGCGCCGCCGGATCCTGCGCGCCAAGGCCTCCGCCGGCGGTGTCGGCGTTCCCGACGACTGCCTCGACCGGCTCGTCGAGGGGGCGCGCGGCAGCGTGCGCGACCTCGAGGGCGTACTGATCCAGCTGGTCGCGATGGCGTCGCTCATGAAGCGGCCGATCGACCTCCAGCTGACCGAGGCAGCGCTGCGCAAGCTGGCGGCTCCCGAACCGCGCGGCCGACTCGACGCCACCACCGTGATCCGCACGGTCGCGCTCTTCTTCGGGATGGCGCCGGAGGCGCTGGCGGCGCGCTCGCGGCGCCGGGACGTGCTGGCCCCGCGCCAGCTCGCCATGTATCTCTGCCGGCGCTACACGAACCTGCCGCTGGCGGAGATCGCGCGCGCCTTCGACCGCGATCACCCGGCCGTCAGCAACGCCGTGAAGGTCGTGGAGCGCAGGATCCTGGAGCGGGCCCCGCTGCGCTACCAGGTCGAGGAGCTCTCGGCGCGGCTGGATCGATTGGAACGCAGGCGCCCGCTCAGTTGACGATGGGCGGGGGGGCCGGAGCGCGCGCGCCCGCCTGCTCGTGCGCCAGGCGCCAGCGCTCCGGGCCGGAGAGCTCGCGCTCGCGCTTGGGCTCGAGCGAGGGCGGGTCGAGCGCCGGATCGTCGAAACGACGCAGCGTCGCGTAGGTGGTGCTGCGCTCGATCGGTGTGCGCCCGATCTCGCGGATCAGCCGGCGCATGTCCTCGGCCGGCAGGTTCTCGCCGAAGTGCGAGCCCGACTCGCGGCTGATCGACTCCTCCATCAGCGTCCCGCCGAAATCGTTGGCGCCGGACATCAGCCCGAGCTGGGCGAGCTTCGGGCCCATCTTCACCCACGACACCTGGACGTTCGTGATCCAGGGTCGCAGGAACAGCCGGGCCACCGCCACCAGGCGCACGTCCTCGGGCATCGACGAGCCGGCGCGCGCACCCATGTGGTTGAAGAGCACGTTGCGCTCGTGGATGAAGCCGAGCGGCACGAACTCCGTGAAGCCGCCCGTCTGCTTCTGGATCTCGCGCAATAGGGCCAGGTGCTGCGCTACGTGGGAGACCTGCTCGATGTGGCCGTACATCAGCGTCGAGGTCGAGCGCAGGCCGATCGAGTGCGCTGTCTTCACGATCTCGACCCAGCGGTCGCGCTTCAGTTTGCGCGGCGAGACGATCTCGCGGACCGAGTCGTCGAGGATCTCGGCCGCCGTCCCCGGCATCGTCCCCAGTCCCGCGTCGACCAGCCAACGCAGGTAGTCCGCGAGCGGCATCCCGCTCTTGCGATGCCCGAAATCGATCTCCTCGGGCGAGAAAGCGTGGATGTGGAGCTGCGGGAACTCGCGCCTCAAACTGTCCAGGATCTCGCGGTAATGCGTGTGATCCTTGTTCGGGTGGATCCCGCCCTGGATGCACAGCTCGGTCGCGCCGCGCGCCACCGCGTCGCGGGCCTTCTCGAGCAGCCTCTCCATGGGATGGTCGTAGGCATCCGGGTCGTCCTTGTGGCGCGAGAAGCCGCAGAACGAGCAGCCCACGTAGCAGACGTTGGTGAAGTTGAGGTTGCGATTCACCACGAACGTGATGTCGTCACCCTTGTCCTGGTGCCGGGCGCGGTCGGCCGCCTGCATCAGCGCGAAGAGATCCGTGCCCTGCGCCCGCAGCAGCCGCTCGGCGTCTGCGACCCCGAGCTCGCGGCCGTCGAGCGCCGCATCCAGGATGCGGGCCAGCTCGGGAGTCGCACCCACGAACAAGCGATCGAGCGTCATGCTGCCTCCACCTGGGTGTCCGAGCGCTTGGATCGAACCCAACCGGCGCCATCAACCCTTTTCAACGCCGCTTCGCGCACGCGCGGATCGAACAGCTCCGGCCGGCCGAGCAGATGCTCGGGATAGACGGGCAGCCGCTCGACCAGGTGCTGCCCGGCCGCCGCGGTGCGCTGCGCGAGCTCGCTCAGCGTGGGCCAGGGCGCCTCGGGATTGATGAAGTCGACCGTCAGCGGCGAAACGCCGCCCCAGTCGTTGAGCCCCGAACGCAGCAGCAGCTCGAGCGCATCCGGCGCCAGGTTCGGCGGCGCCTGCACGTTCATCGCGGGGCCCAGCAGCAGACGCGCCATCGCCACCCAGGCGGCCACCTCGCTGTCGCCCAGGGGCGGGACGTCGCGCATGCGCGTATCGGGCTTGGGGTGAAACGGCTGGACGATCACCTCCTGCACGTGGCCCAGGCGATCGGCGAGATCGCGGATCACGAGCAGGGTGTCGACGCGCTCGGCGATGTTCTCGCCGATCCCGAGCAGGATGCCGCTCGTGAAGGGGATCCCGAGCTCGCCCGCCTCCTCGTGCATGCGGATGCGCACGGCGGGATCCTTGTCGGGTGCCCAGAAATGGGCGCCGCCGCGCTCGCGCAGGCGCGGGCTGGTCGACTCGAGCATCAGCCCCATCGAGGCGTTCACGCGCTTCAGCTGCTCCATCTCCTCCCGTCGCAGGATCCCGGCGTTGGAGTGGGGCAGCATGCCGATTCCGAAGGCGACCTCGCAGGCCTGCACCAGATACTCGGCGGTGGTGCGCAGCCCGCGCTGCGCGAGCCATTCGCGGTACGCGCGGTAGGCGATCTCGGGCTTGTCGCCCAGGCAGAAGAGCGCCTCGACGCAGCCCGCACGCACACCCTTAAGTGTCACCTCGGCGACCTCGTCGAGCGTATAGGTCTTGGCTCCGGGCGAGTCCGGGAGCTTCGCGAAGGTGCAGTAGTCGCAGCGGTCGCGGCACAGGTTGGTGAGCGGGATGAAGAGATTGCGCGAGAAGCTGACCAGCTCGCCCTTGCCGCGCCGCTTGCTCTCGCAGGCGCCTTCCAGCACGGCTTCGCGCACGTTCGCGTCGTCCAGGCTCGCGCCGAGCCTTTCGGCCGGCGCGCGCTCCAGCCGACCGGCGTCGACCGCCTGGGCGACCAGGCGTTCGGCCTCGCGCCGCGTGAGCGTCGATTGGGGGGGAGGCAGGCTCAAAACGATCCTCTGGGCGATCGATCTTCGCCGGGCGGGGACGCGCTGGGGCAATATACCACGCAGGGCGTCCAGTCCTAGGCGGTGTCGCGGATGCCGACCCACTCCCGCAGCTGCTCGGGCGGGGTGCGGTGCAGGAACTCCCCCGCCGGCAGGCCGTCCGGGTTGCGCGTGCGGATCGCCCGCAGCAACCCCACCAGAGCCTCCAGCATGCGCTCGCCCGGCACGCGCGCGTAGAGCTCGTGCGCGAGCCGCGTCCCCTCCCGCGACCCGCCGACCAGCACCACGTGGTCGTTCTTGCCGTAGCCGAAGATCCCGATCTCCGCGGTCGGCGGCCTCGCGCAGTTGTTGGGGCAGCCCGTCATGCGGATCACCACGTCGACCCCTCCCAGCCCCGCCGCCTCGATCCCGTCGATCCAGCCGGGCAGGATCCTCTCCGCTTCGGTCATCGCGAGGCCGCAGGTGGGCTTGGCGGGGCACGCCATCGCATTGCGTCGCACCAGCGACACGCTCTCGGGACGCGCCACGCCGCCGGCGTCGAGAATTTCTTCCAGCGCGCCACGATCGTCGACGCCGGTGAGCAGCAGGTCCTGCTGGGCCGTGAGGCGAACGCGCAGTCCCAGGGTCTCGACCGCGGTGCGCACCGCGCGGCGCAGCGCCGGGGTGAGGCGTCCGTTCTCGACGGAGATCCCGTAGAAGCTCTGGCCGCCCTGCTGGGCGTGCCAGCCCAGGTGGAGCTGCATGGGAGGAAGCGCCACCGGCGCCGCGTTCTCCAGCTCCAGGTGGAAGCGGGACTTCAGCTCCTCGCGCACGGCCGCGACGCCGAGCCTTCGGATCGTATACTTCCAGCGCGCCTGCCTGCGGTCCTTCCGCTCGCCGTGCTCCTTCTGGAGGATCGCGATCGCGCGCGCCGCGGAGACCACCTGGTCGCGCCGGATCCGGCCCAGGTAGAGCCCGAGCAGCGCCGCGGTGCGCGGGTTGTTGTGCGTGAGGCCGAGCCCGCCGCCGCTGTAGAAATCCCAGAGGCTTCCGTCGGCGCGCCCGTGGATCGCGACCGGCACGAAGGCGACATCCTGCGTCAGCACGTCGATCGAGTTGTCGGTCGGGTGGGCGATCCCGATCTTGAACTTCCGCGGAAGGTACTGCGCGCCATACAAAGGCTCGTCGGAGTTGAGGGGCGCCAGGTTGCGCCCCTCCTGGTCGGACAGGAACACCTGGAAGTACGCGCTCGATCGGGGCGCGAGCTCCTCGGCGATCTCGACCGCGAGCCGCTTCCCTCCCGTGGGGTGCTCGGGATCGAGCCCCTCGATCGGCGAGCACATCACGTTGCGATTCACGTCGCCGCACGCGCCCAGGGTGCTGAGCTGCACCTCGTTGATCCGCGCGATGGCCCGCTTGAGGTTGCTTTTCA
>Ga0184637_10002261_pt1 | contig 12473 bp, 27 predicted proteins | sample PLM3_127_b2_FD_133143 | JGI IMG/M metagenome (GOLD analysis project Ga0184637, IMG submission 133143) | Groundwater sediment microbial communities from an aquifer in East River, Colorado, USA - PLM3_127_b2 | ecosystem: Environmental > Terrestrial > Soil > Riparian zone | place: USA: East River...
CGCGGTTTCGACAGACGCGACGTTGGGACCGATGAGCCGGGCACTTGATATGTGGCCCGTCACGATCGAGGAGAGGGACGACAGCGTGATCCTCGCGCGCCAGGATTTCGACGCGATCGTGCACGCCCACAACCGGCAGCGCGCCGAGATCCTTCAACTGCGGCTCAATAAGGGATGTCCCTGATGGAATGGACGCTACGGCGGCGTAGGAGCACGAAGGACTGGATGTTCGGCGACTTGACGACCGGGGAGCTGCGCTGCTACACGCTCGAGGACGAGCTGCGCCAGGTGAAGCGCGCCGGCGAGACTGCGATCCCGGCCGGGCGCTATGAAGTGATCATGGAATATTCACCCAAGTTCGGGCGCGACCTCCTGACGCTGCTCGAGGTCAAGGATTTTTCCAAAATCAGGATTCACTCAGTGCGCGACGACGACGACACCGAGGGCTGCATCGGAGTGGGCAACCGGATCGACGAGGCGACGGGGAAGATATCAGGTGGGCTCAACGCCGGCATCGAGGACAAGCTCGAAGCGGTCTACGAAGCGGCCGCCGCGCGCGGGGAGCGCGTGTGGCTCACGATCCACAACGCGCCGGGCGACCGCTACGTGGACACCGGCGAGCTCGCCGGCGAGGTCCTCGCATGATCCCCTCCTGCCCGAGGAGGGGTGGCGCGCCGCGCCGGGGTGGTGGGAGATGAACCTCGGCGCGCTCCTGGGCGAGCAAAAGCTGCGGATCTGGCAGCTCGAGGACGAACTCGCCGCCGCCGGTAGTCGGCAAATCGTCACCGGCGTCGCGTCAACGACGATCGACTATCCGGCCGCGGCGCGAACGCCGGAAGCAACGAAGAAGCTGCGGCTGCGAATGAGGGACAACGGCCGCTGCCGCACCGGCATGAGCGAGTTGATCCGCGGCGTACTGTGCAGGGCGGAAGGTGAGCTGACGATCGCCGAGATCGCGGCGCGCATCTCTGGCGCGACTTCGGACGAAGTGGCCCCGCTCATCTACCACGTCAAGAACTGGACGAGAAGCACGGAGCGTCCCTACCGCTATCGCTGGACGGGTAAGACATGATCGGCTGGATATTGAAATTTCTCGGCGGGGGCAGCATTGTTAACCTGGCGATCGCCGCCGCAGTCATAGCCGCCGTGGCCGGCGCCGCCGGTTTCACGACCGGCTGGACGGTCAACGGTTGGCGGCTGGGCGCGCGTATCGAGCGCCTGCAGGGCGAGAACACGGTCTACGCCGGCGCAAACGCCCGCTGCGGCGTCAACGTCGCCGAGGTAAAAGCCGCTGTCGCCGGCATCGTGAAGGCCGCGGACGAGCGTGCAGAGCAGGCCCGCAAGGGGATCCAGAAGGCCGAGGCGGCGGCCGTCGTGCACATCAACCGCGCCGCCGGCATCATCCAGCGCCCGCCGGTGCCGCCCGAGAAGCAGTGCGACAGCGTGCGCGCGGAGCAGATCGAGTACGTGAGGATGCGCCGTGGCGAGGCGGATTAGCCGCCGATGGACGCCGATACACGCCGATGAATTCCTGGGTGCGCAAGGAAGTGATCGGGGATGCTTAATATTATTTCTCTCGGGGCTGGCGTCCAGTCGTCCACGATGGCGCTGATGGCTGCGGCGGGCGAGATTAGGCCGATGCCGTTATGCGGCATCTTTGCCGACACCCAATGGGAAAACAATGACACCTATTTTTGGCTACGGCAGTTGATCGGCTGCGAATTGCGCGAAGTGCGCCCTGGTCAGATCGGTGTGGTAGCCGGCGAGTGGAAGAGCGGACTCCTGCCGTTCCCGGTTCATATCCTGCAGAACGGGGACATTCGAGAGGACCAAATAAAGCGATTCGTGGCGGCTCGCAATGCCGGAGAGAGGCGCTTTGCCTCCATTCCGTATTTCACTAAGGCGGATGGGAAAGAAAAAGAAGGGCGTCTCGCCCGCCAATGCACGGCTGAATACAAGATCGAGCCGATTGAGCGCTTCGTCCGCCGCAGTATCTTAGGCTTGAAACCACGTCAGCACGCACCACGCACGCCGGTCATTACGCAGTGGCGTGGCATCTCCCTCGATGAAATCTATCGCATGAAGCCGTCTGCGGAGCCATGGATGGTCGTTCGTTATCCGCTCGCCATGGAGCTAAGGAAAACACGAAGCGATTGCCTTTTGTGGCTCGACAAGCACGGCTATCAACGTGCGCCTAGATCAGCTTGCCGCGGGTGTCCATTCCACGATGATGAGGAATGGCTGCAGATGAAGCACGAGATGCCGGACGAGTTCGAGGACGCCTGCCAGTTCGATGACACGATCCGCAAATCCGGCGGGATGCGCGGCGAGACGTTTTTGCATCGCCTCTGTATTCCGCTACGGGAAATTGACCTTGAGGGCCGCGTCAAGGCGCGACGCGGCGACATGATCCTGCACCCCATGAACAACGAATGCGAAGGGATGTGCGGCGTATGAAAATTTACACCTGCGAGCGCATCGAGAACGCGCAGCGGCAGCAGAGGATGTTCGCGTGAAGTTAATCCTCGGCACCGCCTGGGCGATGGTTGCGGCAATCGTGATCTTCATGCTCGCCGGCTGCGAGAGCGCGCCGCCGATCGTCGAAACCGTGATCGTCGAGAAGCCGGTGCCGGTGCCCTGCAAGATCCCGCCGATCACGCGCCCGCTGTTTGAGGTCAATCGCGTTTCCCCGGCCGACGACATGGTCACCATCAACCGCGCCCTGCGCGCCGAGATCGAACAGCGCCGCGGCTATGAGATCAAGCTCGAGGCGGGTGTGAAGGCCTGTCAATAGCGAAAGGAGAAACGATGTTTCACTGGACCGACAATCTCTACTTCGGTCGCCGTGCGAACGGCGACGTGCGGATACTCAAGCTGCGTGAAACGCCGTATCCGTGGCCCTCGGTTGACGGCGACTATCCGACCGCGACGCTCGACATCACCGTTCCTGCCGATCAGTGGGGCAGCATCGTTGCGAGCGTCAGCCACGCCGGCGAGACGGCCGGCCGCTGGCAGGAAGCCATGAAATTTCACAACGGCACCGAGTAATACCGGCGCCGCGGCGGCTCCGCGGCATCCCAGGTTTCCCTCCCTGTCCTGGGATTATCTCGCCCCGGCAGCCCTCCCCGGCTGCCGGGGTTTTTTTCATGTACAGGGCGGATTGCTTTAAACGCCCCAGGACGTGCCGGGCTATCCCTACCTACCCGCACCGCCGGCCGCGCGCAGCCACCGCCCACGTTGCAAGCCCACACCCCCTTCCCGGCGCCTCCCTTCCCTCGGTGCAGTTTCGGTGCGGAGATCCGGTCCATCTCGCGTAGAAGCCTATCTGTTGCTTGGACGAGCAGCTCGGCTCTGCGACCCGTAAGGCGGACTGCCATTGCATCACCCTTCTGAATGGCTGAAATAGCGCGGGCTTGGGCTTTAGTCAGGTGGACTTCAAAAGATGGCATTACCACGTTGATCTTTACCGTTTTGTTATGGACCCGTTTCGAGCGTCGCTTGATCATTTCAGTCTCCGTATTGCTTTCTTTAGAAGTCCTAGTCGGAGGTGAGTATAACGCCCGGTAGTGGCGAGGGAGCGATGCCCGAGCAGGTCGCGGACAGTCACCAAGTCGGCGCCGGCGGCGATGAGCCAGGAGGCGTTGGTGTGGCGCAGGTCGTGAAAGCGCCAGTCCGGACGGCCGAGGGCGGCGCGGGCGAGCTCAAAGTGGCGGGTGATCCAGCGCGCGCCGCACGGGATCGGGAGCCGCGCGAGGGCGCCGCGGATGGACGGGTGCACCGGGACGAGGCGGGGCTTGCCGGTCTTGCTTTCCCGCACATGGATGCAGCTGCGGGCGATGTCGGCGGGCTGCAGCCGCAGGATCTCGCCCAGGCGGAGGCCGGACCAGGCGGCGATCGCGATGGCGTCGCGGGTGGGAGTGTGGCGGCAAGCTTTCATCAGGCGGGCAACCTCGGCGGGCGTGAGGTAGATGTGGCGCGCGGGATTCTCGGGGCGGAGCTCGATGCGGTCGGCGATGCCGGGGCCGCACCAGCCCCAGCGGTGAGCGAGGTTCGCAACGCGCCGGAGGACCGCGCCGCGGCGGTTGTGCGTGCTGTTCGTGAGCTCGGGATTTCCTGCGAGGTAGCGCCGCCAGGCTTCGGGCGCTTCGTCGATCGCGATGCCGGCGGCATGGGAAGCGAGGGCGCGGAGGTGTGATTCGTAGTCGCGGCCGCGCTTTAATTGCGGCACATATTCGTCGAGCCAGCGGGTCAGCGCGTCCTCGAGGCTGCGGCTCGGCGGGAGTCCGGCCCGGGAAAGGGCATGATCTCGGCGGATGCGGGCTTCGATGGCGCGCGCTTCTTCTGCGGTCCGAGCCGTTGTGCTAGTCCGCCGTCCCTTGACCTGGACCTGGACCCGCCAGAGGTTTCCTTCGCGGTGGACGCCCATAGGAACTGCTCGAGGGCGTCAGGATGCACGCGTGGGGTGCGCGGCGTCAACCGGATGACCGGCAAGCCCATGCGGCGCACGGTGCGGATGGAGCACTGTAGGCGCGCGGCGATGTCGGCGAAAGTGAGGAGCGGGGTCACAGCTTGCCTGCGATGTTGCGGAAGCGGCGGGCGATGCGGAGCATTTCGTCGTGATCGGCGCGGTCCTTCTTCACCAGCTCCGGCGGGCCGACCCACTCGGTTTTGCCGACGGCATTCGAGAGCTTGATCGAGCGGGCTGTCTCCTCAAGGATCTGAGCGGCGCGAACGAGGTCCTCGTCGAGCAGAATCTGAGTGCGGCTCATCCCTTCACCTTCTCGTACACGCTGAACGCGCGGATATTGTTGGCGTAGCCGACGACGACACCGATGAGCGCAACGCACTTGATCGGGTAGCGGCCGAGCTTCTCGGGCGGGCGAGGCCATTGGTAGTGCAGGATCCCGACGCGGCCGCCGGCGCGAACGTAGAGCAGGCAGTTGCAAAGCAGGCCGGCCGGGACCGGGAGCTTGCCGGGGCCCGCGGCGTAATGAGCAGCATCGTCGGCGGAATATGGCGGGTCAGCGAGGATCGCGGGCCAGCCGCCTTTCCGGATCGGCAGGCTATAGCGGCAGTCGTGGTGAAAATCTGGCTTGAGCTCTGGGTCGACGTCGAGCGTTTTGTCGTTCTTGCCGAGGCCTCGGAACGGGTAGTCACGGACCTTGCCGGCGCAGACGTGCAGCACTGCGTCGTCGGTGGTGACGCCGAGCAACGCGCGGGCGCGCTCGAGGAAGCCGGACGGGTAGGCGCCGTAATACTTGACCTTCGGGCGCGCGAGGATCCACAGGTCGGTGATGGGCCGGTAGGTCATTGCTTCGGCCAGCCCGGGCCACGTAGTTCAACGTCGGCGCAGACTGGTCCTCGAATCCAGAGCGAATAGGATGCGCGACCGTTCAGGATCTCGTCGACCCGATGGCACAAAGTCGGCGTGACTATCCCGACGTGGCCGGGCCGGCGCCAGTAGCACCAGGCGATACCATCCAACGTGCAGATTTGCTCGACGTAGCCGCCCCACAGCACGATACGGACGGCCCACGCCGGATGCGTGTGGAAGCAGCCCTCATCATCGGCGCGGACGAACTTGTGAAGATCGACCCGGACCGAAAGCGTTTTACCGTGCGTACGCCAAAATGGGATGCGAATCATCCTCTTGATCCACATCGTCTGGCGACCGTCGAGGCTGCCGCGCCATTCGTCCCAGGTCATGCCGGCTCCTGGAACAGATCGCCGAGCGCCTTGCCCTCGCGGCGGGTGGCGTAGGCGTTCTGCCGGTGCGTGAGGCGGTCGTGCCACAGGTGGCAGCGCTGGCACAGGGCGCGGAGGTTCGGGCGGTCGCCGGGCTCGCCGTTGTTCGTCGGGTCGTGGTCGAGGTGCGCGACGGTGAGGACGACGATCGAACCGGTGACCGGGGGCGGAAGGCCTTGGCGCGCTCGGCAGTCCGGATAGTCCGGCGAGCCCTCACAACGCCAGCTGGCGCGATCGCGGACCTCGAGCGAGATCTCCGGCCAGTCGGGCGGGTAAAGGGTGGCGCGTTCGGGGCGGATGGGCATTACTTCTTCTTCGCGGCGGGCTTGGTTTTCTTCGCGGTGCGCTCGCGAGCGGCGGCCTTCCTGCGCTCGGCGATGATGAAGTCGCGCTCCTTGTCGGCGCTGATATCAAACTGGCGCAGGAAGTCCCTGTCGTAGTAATAGCCGCCGTTCACGAAAAGCAGATCGATCATCAGGAGCAGGAGTTTTTGCTCGTCGAGCTTCTCCGCGAGCTTCGGCAGCCGCGAGCCATAGCCTGACGTGAAGGATCCGGCGGGCCAGTCAAAGGCGAGCGATACAGCACGCAGGTGATCGGTGCGCGGGTGAATCGCGCCGAACAACTGGTTTGAGATGAAGTGCATCCAGGCGCGCGAAAATTTCGCCGGCGCCTTGATGTGGATAAGCCTCACCAGGCGCACGAGCAGCTGTTCGTCGACATCGGCGCCCTTGGGCTTCGAGGTGCGGCTGATGGCGCTCGAACTGGAGGATGATCGGCCGGTGGATTTTCGCCCTGCGGCAGCGGCGACGGCTTGCTGTGTCGCGGCCTTGATGATCTTGCCGGTGGCCGGGTGCTGGATCAGCACGGGCTTGTAGTCCGCCGGGAGGATCTGCGCCACCTTCTTGCTGCTGCCGGTGGCGTAGGTCTGCGCGTCGAGCGCGACGTAGCCGCCTTCCATGTGGCTCGAGCGGTAATCGCTGTCCTCGTCCCAATGGGGCAGGATCTTCTTGGCGGCGTCGCCGGCGATGACCTTGTGGCCCAGGGCCTCGAGGTCCTTGCGCGCGCCGGCAAAGTGCGCCTGGCGCTTGTCGTCGAAGCATTTCGGATCGGTGCAGATGTCTGCACGCTTGACGTCGCCGAAGAGGTCGGGCTGGTTGCCGGTGCGCTTCGGGCACGTCGTGCAGGGGCCGGCCTTCGGGAGGAGGTCCGGGTCCTTCGCATCGAAGGGCGCGTCGACGATGCGCAGCATGTAGTTCTCGTGAATGTGCTCCTGCAACTTGCGGTAGCTCATCGGCCCGCGGCTGTAGCGGTTCGAGAGCGCGTCCTTCAGGCACTGGCGCTGCGTGTCGTGATGGCCGATGCGGGCAATCAGCAGCGCGCGGCTGCCGTCGAGCTTGCCGTCGAGCAGCGCCGTTCTCGCCTCGCGACAGAGGTCGTTCAGCTTGGTGCGGGTGTAGACGTAACTGCGGGACTTGCCGAGCAGCTCGGCCAGCTGGTCGGCGTTGATCTTTTTCAGGGCCATGAGTTGCTTGTAGCCGTCGGCTTCCTCGAGGGGGTCGAGGTCGTCGCGCTGCAGGTTCTCGGTCAGTTGGAGTTCGAGGACCTGGACGTCGGTCAGGCGGCGGATCGAGACGGGAATGTGAGCGAGGCCGGCGAGCTTCGAGGCCTTCCAGCGGCGCTCGCCGACGACGATCTCGTATTTGACGCCGAGTGGGCCCTTCTCGGGGAGGGCGCGCACCAGGACCGGCTGCAGGACGCCGTGGAGCTTGATCGAGTCGCCGAGCTCCGCGAGCTTGTCCTTGTCAAAGCGCTTGCGGGGATTGGTCGGGGAGGGCGTACAGGCCGCTATCGGCACGAGTTCGATCTCGGGGGCGGTCATGTGGTCGGCAGGCTCTTTGGCGACGGCGGTGTCCATGTTGTCCTCGTGAGTGATGGGGAGCGGGGCGCGCGGCCCGGGCGAAACTTGGTCAGCCCACCCGTATGTTGATTGGCTGCGCCCCCCGCATTGATCGTTATCGTTTCGCCGCGGCGAGGAGTTTCTCGGCGCGGTCATGGTTGGCGAGGGCGGCGCGGAGGCCATGGGCGGCGGCGAGGTCGTCGACGCCGTCCTCGATCGCCTGACGGAGCAGCGCGCCGGCGCCGATGTAGTTGTCGAGCGCCAGGACGCGCAGGTCCGCGCCGTTCTCGGCGGCGTGCTTGATCGCTAGGCGCTTATAGGGACGTTTCACGGACTTCTTCCCGGCGGGCTTCGTGCCCTTGCGCGGAGCTGGCATACCCCCCCCTCGCTTATAGTCGCGCTTGATGTGGTAGCGGACGAGGCCTTCGTCGTCCGGCTTTGCGGTCACTTCGCCGCGCTGAGTGAACGCGCCCAGGTTCGCGGAGAGCAGTTTGGTGATGCCGGTTTTGTCGGCGAGCTGCTGCAGGGTCAGGCCGCCAGGGGCAACGGCGGTAAGCGCTTCGCGAATCTTTGCAGCTTTGGTCATGCGGGTGTCTCCGGCGTTTGCTTGTAGACGTGCGCGCAGCGGTGCATCGCGTCGAGGATCGCCTTTTCGGGGAGGTCGAGGCCGAGGTCGAAGCGGTGGTTTTCGCCGGCGGCCTGGACGAGGTGGGCGTGGGCGGCGCGCAGGTGCTCCATTGCGCGCGCGAAGGCGCGGTTGCGCTCGAGGACCTGGAATTCGTTCATCGGGCGCGGCGCGGGAGGTAGGAGCGCTCGGCGAAGCGCATGCAGTGTTCGACGCGGGGGACGATGTCGGACTCGTAGCGCACGACCATGACGACGACGTCGGTCATGCCGGGGCCGGCGGGCGGGCAACCGCGCAGGCCGCGCTCGAGCTCGCGGGCGGCGGCGAGGCGCTGCATCAAATCATGATGCGTGACTCGTTGCTCGTTACTCGTTGCTCGTTCCGAAGCGATCTCGGCTTGCATGTCGATCGCGCCGACGAGGCCGAAAGCGGAAATAATGATCATGATGATCCCGGCGATTTTCATGCGCATGGTCCAGCGCTCTCGGTCGCGCTTGGCGGCGGTGTTGCGATTGAAGTCCTCGATGGTGGTCATCGGCGGGCCTTTCGCTCGGCAGCTTTTTCACGCTTGCGCCGCTCGACTTCGAGGATGACGGCGTAGTCGAAAGCGCTGGCGATGGAGAGCAGGTAGTGCTTGCGCATCCGCTCCTCCCGAAACGAGAAAACATCACCGGGAAGCATGGACACGATGATGCGCCGGCCGCGATGCGGGGCGAGCGTGCGGCGTTTCACGCGCTTGGTGAGATCTGTCATTTCCTTGTCTCCGGCGGGCGGCGGTTGAAGTGGACGATGAGGACGACCAGCACGATCAAGAAGATCGCGAACACAATGATGCCGAGGTAGCCGATGATCTCGGCGATTTTGTGGGTGAGGGTGAGCGCGATCATGCGGTCACCTTCTTCGCGTGATTGACTTCCTCCCAGCGCCAGGCTTGCGATACCGCATTAATGCCGTAGCCGGTATCTGCCCAAATTCCTTTCAGGCGGCGGCGGATTTCCTTGACGGCTTCCTTGTTCTGTTCGGCGAGCGGAATACTGACAACCGCTCCGGTAGCAGTTCGGCCCATCGTGAATTGAGTGTTATTCCCACGCACGCTCATCTTCGCAAGGGTCAAATATTCGAGGGGGTAATCGAAGGCCGAACCCCTGTGCGGGTAATCCGTGACTCGGACCAGCAGCTTCTGCGTGTTCTCGCTCATGTTTGCACCCGCGCGCGGAGGCGCGCTTCGATGGCATTCGAGAGCGAAACGCGGCGCGTGCGGTCGGCGACGAATTGCGCGAAGGTCATCTTGCAGGCGCGCTCGAGGTCGAGGCGCTGGAAGGCGGCGCGGAGCGAGGCGTCGCAGCCGGGATCGTCAGTCAGTGCGAGCGATCCCTGCTCAGGGATGAGGGAGGGGGGATGAGGGATGACCTGGTCCGGACCCACCGCAGTTGAGCGAATGCGGTGAGGGCCGTGCACGATCTCGACAACGCGAACTGCGGGGTGAGGCAAGCTGCCCTCCGTGGGGTGACGGAGGGAATATTAGCAATGCTGTTATGTGATGTCAACAGCAATGCTTATACTACAAAAAGCTGATGATTTTTAAAGTGTCTTGTCGCGCTTGAAGAATTTGGCCATCGCCCGGCCGGCGTTATAGCCTCCGCGGCTTCCGGTTTCTTCGCGAAGGGCAGGCAGGGGGCTGCCGCAGTGCTTGCATTTGATCGCTTCAATGAGGACCAGCTCGGCGCAGTCCGGGCAGCGGCGCATTTTGCCGTCGCGCAGCGCGACGTCGGCAAGTGCAGATTCATTTTTTGAGATCACGGCGGCGGCGATCAACCCGATCAGCGGCGTCAATATGATCGATAGAAAGAAGAAGCCGACGCCCGAGCGACCCTTTTGCTCGGCGATCCAGCCGGCGAGCATGCTGAAGGCGAACCAGAGAAAAGCAATCTCCATCGTCAGCTCCTGCGCTTGCGTCCTTTCTTTATTCGTTCGGCGAGATCGTGCCTGAACTCTTCCATCAGCGCAGTGTAATGCGCCAGTTTGTCACTGGCAACCAGGTTCTCGGCCTTCTCCACTTTGTAGAGAATGAAGTCGAGGACTTCCTGCTGAGGTTCAGGTGGCAAGGCATCGATCGCCCTGGCGACATTGGACGCCTCACGCGACAACGTGTCGACTTCAACATTACGCAGCAGGTCATCGATGTCCGGGCGGATCTGTCTCGGATGCACGCCAAACAGTTGCGCAAATTTAAGCGCGGTTTCCGTGTTCAGCGCGATCGTCGCATTGAGATACTGGCTGAAGGCGGCCTGTGACAAGTCGATCCTGGCGCCCGCTTGTTCCTGGGTGTCGCCGGTTTTTTCCTTGTAGACGGCCCACAGGGCGCGCAACTGCCCGGCGGCGGCCATATCAGCTTCGGTAATAATTCGCCTGGTTCCCATAGCAGCAATGCTGCTAAGACGTTGTCGGGGCGTCAAAAAGCAATGCTTTTGACTTCGGTTAACAGCATTGCTAATATTTAGCACCGTGATTCTCCAAAAATTCCTCGAAAAGAAATCTCAGTCATGGCTGGCTGGGCGGCTCGGAGTCAGTCAAAGCGCGATCTCGCAATGGCTGCGTGATGGGGTGCCGGCGGACCGCGTGAAGCAAATCGTGGCGGCCAGCAATGGCGAAGTGACCGCGCACGATCTGCGCCCCGATCTGTACCCGGATGGGTTCACTTTTCCTCGAAAGATGCTCGATGACGCGCGGGAGACCGCGGCGTGAGCCTCCGCGGCAAGGATTTCCGCTGCGAGATCGATCCCGATCTGCACGAGCAGCTCCGCACGATGGCGGAGTTCCACGATTACGACCTGGCGTCATACGGCTCCAAGCTCCTCGAAAAGACGATCGTCGCCGAGTGGCACGAGTTCAAGCTACTCCTCGATCGTGCGGAACGCTGCGGAATCGCGCGGAAACCGGCGGAACGCGGGGGAGGGAAGGGGTGAGAAACGGCAAAAGAAAGCCCTGGGTCGATCCTATAAATGCTTACCGCGCCGCAGTTGAGGCCGGTATGTTCAATCCCCCGGTTTCCGCTCGACCTGCGTTGCGATGGCGTGAAGGAGCACAAGTTGTTCTACATCTTCCGGCGGCAGTTTTGATCGAAGGGCGAGATAGCGTTCTTGTGCGGCTGTGGCGAATTCGCTCTTACTTAGAACGTGTTTGGCTTCGAGCGCGTTCGCGAGCGCTAGGAAGCACGCCGCGAGATCTTGGTAAATGATCTCCGCAGGATTCGTTCTCATGGAGCCTCCGTGTGAAAGTTGATCGTCTGGATAACGTCAAGCGTAACACGGGGGTCTCCAGCTCTCCGGCGGAGAACATCGCCCGCGAAGTCCGCGAGATCGTCGCCGAGGAGTTCAGCAAGACAACCGGGCGGCGGATGCTGCTCTACGAGCTGGTGGTCGCCACGATCGAGAAGCCGCTGATCGAGGCCGTGCTTGACCACGAGTACGGCAACCAGTCGCACGCGGCGCTGACGCTCGGCATCAACCGCAACACGCTGCGCAAGAAGATGCTCGACTACGGGATCAAGGCCACTTCGACAGGCTCAGGACAGGCGTGAGCAATGCGCGAAGCGATCACTACGAGACACTCTTCGGCCCCTTTCGCCAGGCCGACCTCGATCTCGGCGCGACTGCCGCGGCTGATGCTGCGGCGGCTCTCTGCTGGCCGAAGATGGAGATCGCGGGCGTCATTGTGGACTTTGCCGGGCCCCTTGAGATTGTCCAGGCAGCACGTGCGATTTGCAGTGCTCCTGATCGCGAAGCTCGCCGCCGGGCGCTTGCCCAAGTCCCGGCGCATTTTCAGAACAGCGTGAAGATCCTCGTGGAGCGGGAGTTCTACAACCGGAGCCGGATCGCCCAAGGAGTGACGAGATGAGAGTCAATATATACGCCGAGGAAATGACTGAACGAGTCGAGATCATCACCAAGGAGATCGACGGGCATACGTTCACTGGACTGAGGTTGTATCTCTACCTGCCAGTCTCCATTCCGCGTCACGCTGAGTTGGGTCACGACAACGTGGAAGGCCCGTTTATTCATAGAGATGGTGATGACGACTCCAGCGCCGTGACATTTTGGGGTAAGCGCGATCTGCGTGATGTCTTGAAGATCATGCAGACGAAACTGGATGATCACTACGCGAAGCGTGCCGCCTCACAGGAGCAGGCTGCGTGATCCTCCCCGC
>Ga0184637_10002262_pt1 | contig 12462 bp, 9 predicted proteins | sample PLM3_127_b2_FD_133143 | JGI IMG/M metagenome (GOLD analysis project Ga0184637, IMG submission 133143) | Groundwater sediment microbial communities from an aquifer in East River, Colorado, USA - PLM3_127_b2 | ecosystem: Environmental > Terrestrial > Soil > Riparian zone | place: USA: East River...
CGAGACGGTCTCCCGCCAGTCGCTCGTGCGCTGGCTCGAGACCGGGAACATCGAGACGCGCTCGGTGTTCGGCGGAAACATCCTTCGCCAGCCGGGCTACAAGGACATCGAGCACCGGGTTTTCGGCAGCCTCGAGGGCAGCGACCGGATCGCCCGCGACACGTTCTTCGTCGGCCTCCATCCGGGCCTGACGGAGGAGATGCTCGCCTACGTGGTCGAACGCTTCGAGCGCTTCTTCGCCGACTCCCGCTTGAATGCGGTGGCCGAGCATCGCTAAGCCGATCCCCGACGACCCGAGAAACCCGCGAAATGCCGCGTTTTTGCTCCGTTCGCGACGGCCGTCGCACCCTACCCGTCCGGCTAGGGTGCCCGCGGCTTTCCTGGCCTCTCGGGGTTAGAAGATCCCGCTCCAGCTTTCGATAATCCGCCTGTCTTCGGGACCACATGCCACGAGGAGGCTCGGTGGGAAAGGACGCACGCCACAACGGAAACCCGCACGCCGCCTGGGAAGACGTGCGCGTCCTCGTGACCGGCGGAGCGTCCTTCATCGGCAGCCACCTCGTCGACCGGCTCCTCGACGCGGACGCGATGGTGACCGTCGCCGACGACCTCTCGAGCGGCACGATCGGAAACCTCGAGCCGAGCCTCGAGCGGATCGCTTTCCGCGAAGGCGACCTCCGCGACCGCGAGTTCGCACGCGAAGCGGTCGCCGGGCAGCACGTCGTCTTCCACCTCGCCGCGGCCCACGGCGGTCGCGGGTTCATCGACACCCATCCCGCCGATTGCGCCTCGAACCTCGTCCTGGACGGGATCGTCTTCGACGAGGCGTGGAAAGCGGACGTCCAGCACGTCTGCTTCGCGAGCTCTGCCTGCGTCTATCCGGTCCAGCACCAGACGCGGCGCCCGGACGGCGATACGGTCCTGCTACGAGAGGAGTGGGCCGACCCTTTCACCGAGGGCTGCGCGGCGTCGGACGGCGAGTACGGATGGGCCAAGCTCATGGGAGAGATGTCGCTCAAGGCGTACGGGAAGCAGCACGGCCTGAAGTCGGCGTCGTGCCGGATCTTCACGGCGTACGGAGAGCGGGAGAACGAGACCCACGCCGTCATCGCGCTGATCGCGAAGGCGTTCGTCCGAATGGACCCGTACGAGATCTGGGGTGACGGCCAGCAGGATCGCAACTTCACCTACGTCGGCGACATCGTCGAGGGGATGATGCGCGCGGCCCTGCTGATCGACGACGGCTCCCCGGTGAACATCGGCACGAGCGAGCACATCAAGATCATCGACGCGGCGGAGATGATCTTCGCAGAGACGGGCTTCACCCCCTCCGAGATCTCCTTCGACACCACGAAGCCGGTCGGCGTCTACAGCCGGGCGGCCGACCTGACGCGCACGCGCGCGCTCCTGGGCTGGGAGCCGGCGACCTCGTTCCCCGAGGGACTGCGGAGGACGATCGAGTGGTACTACGAGCATCGCGACGCAGGCGCCGTTGCGTCGCAGATGGATGTCCTCCTCACCGAGCGCTGAGGCGGTCCCGGCCCGGCCACGGCCCGGCTGGGCGAACCGGGATGGCGCGACACTCGCACGTACGCTCACGCGCGACCGCGCCGTCCAAGCGCTGATCGTGCTCACCCTGCTCGGCGGAGTCCTCCGCTTCGCCACGCTCGACGCGCGCGGCTACTGGGTGGACGAGGCCGCGACGGTCGATCTCTTGCGGCAGGGCTTCTGGAACATGCTCTCCGAGGTCGCGAACATGGAGAGCTCACCACCTCTCTACTTCGCGCTCGCGTGGGTGTGGGCCAACGTCTTCGGTACCGGCGAGGTAGCGCTCCGGTCGCTGTCCGCGCTGCTCGGAACGGCAACGATCCCCGTCGTCTACGGCGTGGCGGCGGCGCTGCTCAGCCGGCGTGCGGCTCTCGCCGCGGCGCTCCTCGCGTGCGTGAGCCCGCTGCTCGTGTGGCACGCGCAGGACGCCCGGCCGTACGCGCTGGTGATCCTCTGCTCAAGCCTCACGGTCCTCTTCTTCGTCAGGGCGCTCGCCAAGCAGCGAGGGTGGTTGCTCGCGGGCTGGGCGGCGAGCTCAGCGCTCGCTCTCGCGACCAGCTACCTCACCGCCTTCCTCGTCGTCGCCGAGGCCGTTTGGCTGCTCCGGCGGGCTCGCCCGCGGCGGGACGTCCTCCTCGCGATCGGCGCCGTCGGTGCGGTCGGTCTGGCGCTCGCTCCATACGCGCTCGAGCAGCAGGAGAACCAGAGCGCCTCCTGGATCGGACGCCAAGCGCTCGGGCCCCGGCTCGTTCAGATCCCGGCTCAGTTTCTCGTCGGCTACCAGCCGCCGCTGCAGCGGACGTCGGTGGCCGTCTTCGGCCTGCTCGTCTTGGCGGGACTCTGGCTCCTCATTACACGGGCCGACCCGCTCGAGCGCCGCGGGGCACGGGTGGTGGCGATCCTCGCCGGAGTGGCGTTGATCGGCCCGCTACTCCTCGCCCTCGGAGGGCTCGACGGCCTGATCACCCGCACCGTCACGGCGGCATGGGTTCCGCTCGTCGTGGTGGTCGCCGCCGGCTTCGCGGCGCGAGGCGTCGGCCGGGTCGGGCTCGTCACCCTCGCAACCGTCGTCGCCCTGTCCCTCGCCATCGTCGTCGTTACCGCCGACGACCCGAAGTTCGAGCGCGAGGACTGGCGCGGAGCCGCGCGCGCGGTCGGGCCGGCAGACGACAGGGCGATCGTGCTCTCGCCGGAGAACGGCAGCTTGCCGTTCCGCTATTACCGTCCGGCGGATCGCGAGTTGGCCGGTACCGGCCCGCGTGTCCAGGAAATCGTTCTCATCGGCTTCGGATCCGAGCACCGCACCATCGGCCAGCGCCCAGAGCCTCCTCGGCCCGCCAAGGTCGAACCGCCTGCCCCGGGCTTCGAGCAGGTGCAGCGGGTGAATGCGGATACCTACACGCTGATTCGCTTCCGCGCCCAGGAACCGATCTCGGTCGGCCCGTCGCTCGCCGAGAAGGGGCTCGAGGCGAACGCGGCGGTGCTCATCGAGGCGAGCAACGAATGACGGACGACCAGACGATCGAGCTCGACGTCCTCCTCCCGGTGCACAACGAGGCGGACAGCATCGGCGACACAGTGCGCGAGATCCACGACGTGTTCGCGCCGGTCGTCTCGTTTCGCTTCGTGATCTGTGAGGACGGCAGCGTGGACGACACGAAGGCGACTCTCAGCGAGCTCGAAAAGACGCTGCCGATGAAGCTCGTCATGAGCGACGAGCGGAAGGGTTACTCGCGGGCCGTCTCCGACGGGATGAAGGCCTCGGACGCGCCGTACCTCCTCTGCCTCGACTCCGACGGGCAATGCGACCCCAGAGATTTCCCGCGCTTCTGGGCAGAGCGGGAGCGGAGCGACGTCGTGATCGGACAACGTGTCAACCGGCAGGACACGACGCTCCGGCGCGCCATGTCCCGAGCCTTCTTCCTCGTCTACCAGCTGCTCTACCGCGTGCCCGTCCACGATCCGAGCTGCCCGTTCGTGCTCGCACGGCACGACGTCATCGCGGCCATCGCGCCGGAGATGCGCGAGATGCAGCAGGGCTTCTGGTGGGAGTTCGTCGCGCGTGTCCACCGGCGCGGGTACTCGATCCTCGAGCTCCCGGTGAACCATCGCCTGCGGGCGGCAGGAGAGACGCAGATCTACCGACTGCGGAAGCTCCCCGGGATCGGGCTCCGGCACGCCGTCGCGCTGGGAAGGATCTGGTCGCAGACGCGATGAGCCGGACACTGCGCCGCAGCCTGATCTGGATCGGCCTCGCCGTGTCGCTCGTCTTCACGTACCTGGCGCTACGCGACGTCGACCTCGGCGTCTTCGTGGACGGTCTGGCGGAGAGCAACTACGCATGGCTCGTCCCCTCGTTCCTCGTCCTCGCCGCCGCGGTGTTCGTGCGCGCACTTCGCTGGCGGCTCCTGTTCGCCGTCGAGAGGCGGCCCCCGGTCACGGACGCCCTGAAAGCGCTCCTTGTCGGCTACCTCTTCAACAACATCCTGCCGGCGCGGGCCGGCGATCCCATCCGCGCGCTCGTGCTGCATCAGCGAACCGGGATCGCCCGCGGCGAGGCGCTTGGGACAGTCGGGACGGAGCGGGTCTTCGACACCGTCTACCTCCTCTTCCTGCTCTTCGTCTCGCTGCCGTTCCTTCCAGAGGTGACGTGGGTGCGCAACGCGGCGATCCTCGCGGCGCTCGTCGGAGCGGCGGTGCTCGCACTTGTGCTCGTCGTCGCGCGGTACGACGCGCGTCCCATCGCCTGGCTGCTCCGCCCCTTCGCGCGCCTGCCGGCGCTCTCTCGTGCCGACACCGATCGAGCAGCCGACAACGTCGTCCGCGGCCTTGGCGGCTTCCGCAGCCCGAGGCTCGCAGCGGTCGCGTTCGTCGTCACCGCGGCGTCCTGGCTGATCGTTGCCGTGTCGGTCTGGCTCACGACGTTCGCGTTCGACCTAGAGGTGGGCTTTGGCGCCGCGGTGCTCGTCACGATCGCCATGAATCTCGCGCTTATCCTCCCCGCCGCCCCCGGAGGAGTCGGGGTCTTCGAGGCGGCAGTGCTCGCCGCGCTCGCCGCCTACGGGATCGGCGCGTCGCTGGCGCTCGCGTTCGCCGTCGTGCTCCACGGGCTGCACTTCTTTCCATACATCCTGATCGGCTACGTCGTGCTCCATCGCCACGGCGCGCGCATGCGGCAGGTGGAGCATCTGCCGGCCGCCCCTTCGCTGACCTGACGTGCCGCGATGATCGATACGCCCGCGCCGGGTAACGCAGCGACCTCGCAGCAAAGCGGGCGCTCGCGGCTCCGCGCCCGGCCGAGATGGGCAGCTCTCTCGGAGAGCACTGCGACCCGGGCGATCTTCGCGTTGCTGACGGTGTGGTGCTTCTCCTACCTGCTCGCAGTGGTGCTGCTTCGGCTGAGCCGCGGCGGCAAGGTGAACGGGGCGGATGGGACGCTTCCCGAGGATCAGCTCTTCTACATGGGCTGGATCCGGGATGCCAGCGAGTCGCTCCTAATCTCCAACCGCTGGGACCTCGCCGACACGTCGAACGTCTTCCTCCACCCGATGTATGCGCTGTCGGGGCTTCTCGCGCGCCTAGGGCTCGACGTCGAGCTCAGTTACCTGCTCTGGAAGCCGGTCGCCGTCGTCGTGCTCTTCGCCGGCTTCGCCGCATATGTACGTCGGATGCTGCCGCCGGGACGGCCGCGCATCGCCGCGCTCCTCGTCGCCCTCTTCTTCTTCCCCCCGGCGAGCGTCTTCGTCGCGTTCCCGCCGTTCTCGAACGAGGTCGAGTCCCAGATGGGCTCCATCGCGCGCGAGCTCTCCGCGGCGCAGATGCTCTGGGGGTACCACCACGCAGCGATCGCGCTCGGCCTGATGCCGGTCTTCCTGCTCGGCGCCGAGCGGCTGCTCGAGCGTCGAGGGAGCTCGCAGAAGGCACTACTGTTGGGAACCTCGGCCGCCGGCCTCGCGGTGTCGTGGCTGCATCCGTGGCAGGGGCTGACGCTACTCCTCATGATCGGCGGGCTGGCATTCTGGGGTCGGCTCTCGCGCCGCTACATGGCGCTTCTCATTCCTGCGCTGGCCACCAGTGCGCCGCTGGTCTACTTCTGGGCGCTCGCTCGCTTCGACGACTCGTGGCGCCGAGCGGAGGAGGGAAACGCGTTCCTGCGCGCCGACCCATGGGTCGTCGCCCTCGCCCTCGCCCCGCTGGCCCTGCTCGCGGTCCTCGAGTACCGGCGCGGACCGCACGGGGACAGCGAGAGGCTCCTCCTGCTCTGGCCGCCCGCCGTCGTGGCTCTCTACGTGGCGTCGATTCTCGCCGGGCTCTACCCGCTGCACGCGATCGAAGGGGTCACCCTTCCGCTCGCGATCCTGACCGTGCGGGGCGCGTTGCGGTTGCGACTCGCTCCCACGCTGGCGGTCTTCGGCGTCGTGGTACTGACGCTCCCGGTCGCGGCCTTCGGAGCGCGGCACATCTCTCGCGTGGCGCGGGGCGACGCGCCTCGCGACGCAGTCGCGGCGACGCATCTCTACACCGAAGACGAGTGGCGCGCGCTCCAGCACCTCGATCGTGCGCCGCAGTCGGGCGGAGTCCTCGCACCCGCCGGGATCGCCGTCGGGGTGCCCGCCTTCACGGGGCGGAAGACGTGGGTCGGTCAGCCGACCTGGTCGCCCGACTTCGACAGCCGCTGGCGCCAAGCAGAGGCGCTCTTCGACGGGCAGCTGGGCACCGAGGAGGCCAGGCGCTTCGTGCGCGCGACGGGGGCGGGATTCCTCCTCTCCGACTGCCGCGGGCGGGTGGCGCTCGAGCCCGTGCTCGGGCCGCTCGTCGTCGACGTCGCCCGCTTCGGGTGCGCTGCGGTGTACCGCGTCCGGCCAGCCGGAGAGTGAGCCGGTAAGAGCACGTTCCGCGTCTCAGCGAGCGCGAGCAAAAAACGCCGCAGCGGACAAGCCTGCGCGTCGTCTGACGTCGATCTCGAGCAGAACCTGGGTCGACACCATGCCGACAGCGGCCGCGATCGCGGCGCCCTCGACGCCCAGGAGGGGCACGAGCGCGAGTGCAAGCACGACATTCGCCCCAACGCCAAGCGCAACGGCACGGGTGAGTCGCGCCTCGTGGCCTGTCATGACGAGCACGAGGCCTGACAACCCGATGAACGCCTTCACGAGCTCGCCGACCGCGAGAATCCGCACGGCGTCGCTACCCGTATCGAACTCCGCTCCGAAGAGCCTGAGAAGCGGCGCGGCGAGCACGATCACGGCTACGGCTATCGGCAGGGAAAGCAGGAAGATCGTGCGTGCGGACCCCGCGACCACCGAATGCATGCGAGCGTCGTCCTGTTGGGCATGCAGCCGGGCCACGAGGGGCATGAGGGGATACGTCGCCGCAAGCATCACGAAGCCGATGAACGCGGTCAGTCGTGCGGCAACCGAGTAGACGCCGGCATCCGCCGGATCTCCGATCGCACCGACCACGATCGTGCCGATCTGCGTGCTCGCCGCGAGCAGAACGCCGAGGGCGAAGAGGGGGAGGGCGCTGCGCCTCCAGCTCTCCGCGTGGACCTCGGGCTCAGCCGCACGAGCGTCGCGTGGAAGCGAGCCGACGAGCAGCACGGCTCCGACAGCGAAGGCGACCATGGTCGCGAGCACCTGGAGAGCGATCGCCCAGCCAGAGCTGAACCGGTCGTCCATGGCAACACCGACCACCGCCACCAGGACGAGGAATAGTCCCGGGGCGACGAGCGACTCCGGCGTCCGGCCGAGAATCACCCTGCCGATACCTTGCATCGCCGCTTGCCGGAGCATCGTGAGCGAGAGCGGAACGACGAGGAGAAGCCCGACGAGGAAAGGCCTCAGGAGCTCGCCGTCGTCTCGGAAGAAGACGAAACCGACAATGCCCGCGACCGCCGCGGTTGCGAGACCTGCGACGAGAACCAGCACGTTCGACCAGCGGAGCATGCCTCGTAGCACCGCCCACTCTCGAGTTGCGTGGGACGAGGCAACTTGACGGATCACAAGCGGAGCAAGACCGAGCCCCGCAACCGACGTGAGGACGAGAGCCCACGCAAGAGCGAATGCGTACGCGCCGTAACCGTCCACGCCGAGCAGGTGGGAGAGGACGAGCGTCGTCGCAAAGTTCAAGACGAGCGTGGCGACGTTCAGGGCCATGGTGCCGGTTGCGCCAACAGCAAGGTGCCGCCCGAGGCCGCGGGCCACTACGGCCTCCGCGCCAACGACCTCGGTCATCAGCGCGCTTTGCTCAGGAGGGAGGGACACGCTTCCTCGCAGCGAGCAGACAACGCGGCGACAGCCGGGTAGGTCAATTTCGCCTCGCATGGTCGGCGAGAACCTCGGCGTAGATGCGTCGGTACTGCTCTGCGATCGTAGACCAGCGATAGCGCTCCAACGCATACTGGCGCAGCCGCTGCGCGGAGAACTGCTCGCGGCTCTCGAGAACGTCGAGGAGCGCATCTGCAAGAGCGTCGGGTCTACCGATCGGGACGAGGCGTCCCACATCCTCGGTGACGATCTCCTCAGGTCCACCCGACGCCGTGCTCACGACCGGCGTGCCTGACGCGAGGGCTTCAACGAGTACCGCCCCGAAGGTCTCGGCTCTACTTGGAAGCACGACAACCGCGCTCTCTCGCATGATGCGAGCGACTTCCTCCGGGGGTCGCCGCCCCACGAAGACGATGTGCCCGTCGAGCCCAGGCGTGCCGGCGCGCCGACGCAGCGCCTGCTCTTGCAGTCGGGTGTTGCGGTAGTAACTGCCCCCCACGACTACCAGCTTCGCACGGTCGTTTCGTGCGACGACACGCGGCATGGCCTCCAGAAGCGTGTCGAAGCCCTTGTTGTAGTTGATGAGGCCGACGTAGGCGATCTGGCCCGGGTTCCGCTCGCCTTCGTCGTCTACCGGTCGAAACATCTCGTCGTCGACTCCGTTCGGGATCACGTCGACTCGCGCGTCGGGGCCGAGGTAGTGACGCATCGTCTCCTTGAGCATCTCGCTCACACACGCGAGCCTGGCTGCCTCCAGCGCTGCGGAGAGTGCAGGCCGGCGGATCGACCTCCGCTCGAGCCATGGCTTCCACGGCGCCTGATCGGTGACGACGAAAGGCACGTCGTAACGCTCTGCTAGACGTGAAGCGACCACGCCGTCGGGGTAGATGAAGTGCGCGTGGATCAGGTCGAAAGGGAACTCCTCCCGGATTTCACGAACGGGCTTCTCTACGGCACGAAGGTAGGTCCTGTGCTCGAGGCTCGCAGTCATCTGCGCGGGGCCGACTGCAAAGCGGGGGTGGTAGACGTGAACGCCGTTGCGAACTTCGTGGCGTTCCACCTGACGGAAACGGGTGTACTGCGTCAGTGCATCGAGCCGCGGCAGAGGCGGGCAATACGGAACGGGCGAGACAACCTGTACTTCACCCGTCCGAGCGAGCTCGCGCGCCAGCCACGCTGTCCACATCCCGAGCGTGTCTATGACGTTGTTCGGATACGACCTCGCGAGGAAGAGCACACGCTGCTCGGCCCTCATGCAACGAGCGCGAGGTCTTCCTCGACGGCGCTCAGAAAGATCGAGGCAAACGTCTCCTTGGAAAACGGGCGATAGCGTTCTGAGCTCATGAACGCACGGCCACTCTCTCGGTAGTCCTCGATCTCGCGCTCGCCCAGGGAGTGCAGGTAGGCCTCGAGCTCGTCATAGTCCGCAAACTGCCGGGGATCGATGAAGCAGTCGGGCGGAATGAAGTTGGTGACGTCCGGCGCGCCGCGGTAGATCGGGATCGTCCCGACGACTAACGCGTCGAAGATCTTCTCGTTTATCCAACCGTCGAGCACCATGTTTTCGTAGGTGATGGCGAAGGTGTAGCGGCTCATCGCCTCATGCTTCGATTCCACAGGGCCGCGATAGACATTGCGGATGACAGCCTCGTACGGCCCCCTTCGTGAGAACGGCAGACGCTCCAAGGCGAAGCGCCGCATGCGCTCAAGCCGTTGCGCCGCTCTCGACCTCGGCTCGCCAACGCGGAACGGGAGCGTGTCCCAGCCGAGCCCGTAAAGGTCGATCGAGCCGCTTCGACTGAAGTGCTCGAGCAGTCGAAGACGCTCCGTGTAGAGCTCGTTGTACGACAGCTTCGGCTGCTTGTTCTGGCTGATCATGCAGAGGAACTTGCGATCGCGACGGCTCCAGAGCTCCTCGTAGCCGTCGATTCCGTGGTACGGCTCGGGAATCCTGTAGCTCCTGAACGTCATGCCGCCGCAGCCGAACGGCGCAAGCGCCTCGGGCGTCGAGAACGAGTAGATGCGCCGGATGAACTCGCTCGCCTCGGGAGTGTCCCTGTAGGTCGTCGGATGGATGATCGGCGCTTCGATGTGAAAGAAGCCGCTGAGAACGACGTCATTCCGCCCGACAAGGCTCTTGTAGTTTCGGAGATTGCCGAACGAGAAGTACATGTTGCGCTCCGCAACGTGCTCGCCGCGCAGGAGGTAGTCGGCCGTGTGCACGTCGATCCCCCTGCTCGCGAACACGTCTCTCACGTGCTCGTAGGGGCCGCTGTGATGCCCCGCCCGGCCGCCGCCGAAGAGGCGGTCTCGTCGAAAGTGCTGCGTAATCGGGTCGAGAAAGACGGCCGTCTTCATGGGCGCCGGGGCAAGGTTGCGAGAACTGCTGCCTCTTCACTGCCGCCAGACACGGTCCGAGCATCCGAGTAGGGCAACTCGGACACATAGCCTCCCGATTGGCCGTGGTCGAAGAACTGCACACTAACGCGGGCTCGTCCCAGCATCCAGCCCAGGAGGTCGCGGGTCAGCGTCTTGGCGACGCTGGTGTGTCCCTTGAGCCTCGAGCTGCGAGACGAGAAGACGCGCTCGATTTCCACTTGGAACTCGGCAGCACGATCGTCGAACCAGTGACTCGACTGCTTCGCCGCGACAGCGAAGACGAAGGATGGATTGACAGCAGGGCCGAGCTGAAAAACACATCGACTCGGGAAGGGCGCGAGGAGAGCATCGATGCCGCTCGCCGTGAATCGCCAGAAATCGGTCGGAAAGGCATGCAGCCGGAAGTTGAACGGGGTACTCACCACGAGCAACCCGCCTTCGTCGAGCACCCTGCGCATCTCGTTAACGGCCACGCTCGGCTGGCGGAGGTGCTCGAGGACCTCCAGCGCGAGAACAGTTCCGAACGTCCCCTCATCGAACGCCATCCGCTCGGCGTCCGATAGCACATCGACGCCAGGCCCCCGGCGGATGTCGCATCCGACATAGGAGCGATCCTCGAAGAACGGACGGACGTTCGAGAAATGGTCAAGGCCGAGATGCAGGTAGGAGCCGATCTCGAGCACTGGGCCGGGGGGCTGAAAAACTTCGGCAAAGACCCGTACCGCGTCACGCGTAGCACGCCACACGTCACATTCCCCGGGTTGGCCCGAGAGCGTGCCCGCGCAAAGTCATCGGAGCGCGTCCAGCTCTCGATCGGACCCACGTCGGCCATCGATCGCACCCGGGGGTCTCCGCGATCGGCTCATGCCCAGCGCTCCAACCAGTGGTCGAGGAACGTGAGGCCGTGCAGAACTGCCGTCCGGTCGCGGCCGGCAGCGTGCTCCCTTCGGACCGCGGCGGCGAACGAAGGCTCGACGACGTCGGCGATGGGCCTGGCCGAGGAGCCCGCCGGCTCGAGGTCGAGCTCGCCGCGGAGCCACTCGCGGAGCGGCATCGCGAAGCCCATCTTCGGGCGGCGCAGGACCTCCGGAGGCAGCCACGGCTCGAGGGCTCCCTTGAGGAGGGTCTTCGCCTCGCGGCCGGTCGCGAGAAGTCTCCCGGGGATCCGCCGGGCGAGGTCGAGCACGTCTCGGTGGAGGTAGACGGGCCGCACCTCGAGGGAGACGGCCATGCTCGCCCGGTCCACCTTCGTCAGGATCCCGGCGCCGAGCGTCGTCTTGAAGTCCAGGTACCGCATCGCGTCGACGAGCCCGACGTCTGCGGGCGGCGCCTTCTCCAAGTGGTGGCGCACGGAGTCCCGCGGGTCGTAGTCGCGGAGGGCCTCGGCGAGTGGCCCGCGCGCGGCAGCTCGGAGCTCCTCCGGCCGGATCCCCGTGGCGAGCGTGGAGAGGAGGAGGTCGTCGGGAGCGCGCGAGTAGCGGTCCAGGCGCTCGCGTAGCCGCGAATCGGGGGAAAGCACGCCGCGCGCGCCCGAGGCGACGAGATGCGCGAGTGGCCGCGAGAGACCGCGCTCCAACCCGGCTCGCCGGGCGAGCAGCGCGTACTTGCCGTAGCCGCCGAAGACCTCGTCGCCACCGTCGCCCGAGAGGGCGACCGTGATCGACCGCCGTGCCTCCCGGCAGAGGTAGTACGTGGGCAGGTACGAGTAGTCGTTGAACGGCTCGTCGTAGTGCCAGAGGATCGTGTCGCGGAAGACAGCCTCGACGTCGGTCAGCGCCACAGTCCGCTCGACGTGCGGGACGCCGTACTGCGCAGCCACCCGAGACGCCCAGGGGCGCTCGTCGTAGCCCTCCTCGTCGAAGCCCACGGTGTAGGCGGTGAGCGGACGGCCGGCGCGAGCGAGGGCAGCGGTCACGGACGACGAGTCGACGCCGCCCGAAAGGAAGGTGCCGACCGGGACGTCCGCGACGGTCATCTCCGACGCAGCCCGCTCGAGCGTGACACGGATCTGCTCGCCCCAATCCTCGACGCCGTCCTCCGGCTCCAGGTCGAAATCCCAGTAGGGCACGGGCTCGCCGGGGCTCGCCCCCTCGGCGAGCTCGACGGCGAGCCAGTGCCCCGGTGGGAGCTTCTGCGCCCCGGCCCACACCGTCTTCGGGTCGGGCACGAACCCGAGCGTCAGGAAGTCGGCGACCGCCGTCCAGTCGATCTCCCGGCGCAAACCCGTCCACGGCAGCAGCGCCTTGAGCTCGGATGCGAAGGCGAAGCC
>Ga0184637_10002263_pt1 | contig 12457 bp, 10 predicted proteins | sample PLM3_127_b2_FD_133143 | JGI IMG/M metagenome (GOLD analysis project Ga0184637, IMG submission 133143) | Groundwater sediment microbial communities from an aquifer in East River, Colorado, USA - PLM3_127_b2 | ecosystem: Environmental > Terrestrial > Soil > Riparian zone | place: USA: East River...
AGTTCTAGTGTCCGTTTCCGAAGTCAGGGCAAGAACATCCCTCTCCCCTTGGGGAGAGGGCAGGGTGAGGGGGGCGGTGGCGCAAGCGCGCAGGAGGTTACCCACCCTCACCCCGACCCTCTCCCTGGAAGGGAGAGGGGGAGGTTGCCCGAAGTTCGGAGACGGAACATTAGTCAGGCAGTCTGGTCAAATCGAGAGGACCGGTCAAGCCGTGAAAGAAGAGCCGGGGGGGGGGATGGCTCAGAAGCGGATGCGGCGCATCACTGCCCGGGGGAGCAGGCGTATCGCGAGCATGACGCCGCGCCAGATCCCCGGGACGTAGGCCACGGGCCGGCCGGCGTCGATGGCGGCCAGGGCCGTCGCGGCCACCGGATCCGGCTCTCCCGCGAAGGGGGGCACGGGCAGGCCCTCGGTCATGCCGGTGCGGACGAAGCCCGGGCGCACGCACACCACGCGGACGCCCCGATCGCCGTAGGCCAGGCCGAGGCCGTCGAGGAAGGCCGACAGGCCGGCCTTGGACGCGCCGTAGAGGTAGTTGCTGCGGCGGGGCCGGTCGCCCGCCACCGAGCTGAACGCGCAGATGGTGCCGCCGCCGCGGCCGGCCAGCCGCTCGGCGGCCACCTGGCAGAGGACGACGGTGCCCGTGAAGTTCACGTGAAGGAGCCGTTCGAGCCGCGCCGGCTCCCGGGCCAGATCCTCCTGGCGGCCGAAGTCGCCGCCGGTGACCACGAGGGTGTCGAGGCCTCCCAGGGCCGCGTCCGACGCGTCCAGGGCGGCGGCGAACTCGCCGGGACGGGCCAGGTCCAGCCGCGCCACCGCCACCCGGCCATGCGCGCCCCGCGCCTCGAGGTCGCGGGCGGCGGCGGCCAGGTCCTCGGGGTCGCGGCCGAGCAGGAAGAGCGCGTCGCCGCGCTCGGCCATCCGCCGGGCGAGCGCGCGCCCCATGCCGCGCGTGGCGCCCACGAAGGCGACCTTCTTCATGCCTGGCCTGATGCCTGGCCTGACGCCTGGCCTCATGCCTGGTCGCCCAGGACGCGGACGGACTGCGCGGTGCGGAAGCGGTTTTTCGGATCCCACCGGTCGCGCACGGCCCGCCATGCCGTGAGCCGCGGCATCATGCGGGCGAAGTCCTCCGCGCGCGTCACCGCGTCCTTGGCCAGGTACACGCGGCCGCCGGCACGGATCACGCGGGCGTTCAGCTCGTGGACCAGGGCCTCGGTGCGCGGCCCGCGAAAGGGCAGGTCGAGGGCCAGCGTGGTGCCTTCCATCGGGAAGGACAGGTAGGCCTCGCCCCCCGGGCCGCAGTCCTTGATCACCGCCAGGAAGGACGCGGCGCCCGCGGCGGCCAGATGGCCCAGCAGGGCCGTGAGCGGCTCGAGGCCGGCCGCGCGCGGCAGCACGCACTGGTACTGGAGGAATCCCTGCCGGCCGTAGAGCCGGTTCCAGTCGCGGATGGCGTCGAGCGGATAGAAGAACTGCTCGCAGGAGACGAGCCGGCGGCGGAGACGGCCGCCGTGCAGCCGGTAGTAGACGGTGTTGAACGCCCGCATCGCGGCCGGGCTCAGGAGCCACCCCGGCGCGTCGACGGGCACGCGCAGGGCCCGCCGCGGGCGTGGCGCCCGGGGGCCCGCCTCGGCGCGCGTGGCGTGGCGGCCCCGCATGAGAACACCCCGGCCCAGGCTCGGCCCACGGGCAAGGCCGTCGATCCAGCCCACGGTGTAGGGCCACGCGGCGGCCGCCTCGCGAAGCCCGTCCATCATCTCGCCGAGGCCGCGCACGCCCTCGGTCTCGAGCACGATCCATGGGCTCTCGACGCGGGTCAGCCGGAGCGTGACGTCCACGATGAGGCCCGTGAGGCCCATGCCGCCCACGGTGGCGAGGAACAGCTCGCGCTCCTCGTCGGGACCGCACTCGATCACGCTGCCGTCGGCCAGGAGCAGGGTGAGCCGCTCCACGAAGCGGCTGAACGAGCCGTCGCGGTGATGGTTCTTGCCGTGGACGTCGCAGGCCACGCAGCCGCCCACCGTGACGTACTGGGTGCCCGGCGTCACGGGCGGAAACCAGCCGCGCGGCAGGTAGAGCCGGATGATCTCGGCCAGGCTCAGGCCGGCCTCGCAGCGCAGCCGTCCCGAGGCCGCGTCGAAGGCGAGGATGCGGTCGGCCCGCACCGTCTCGACGACGAGGTCGTCCTCCGCCATCGGCACCGCGGCGTCGCCGTAGGCCCGGCCCAGGCCCCGCGCCACGATGCGCGGCGCATCGGGCGGCACGGCGAGGCGCTCGGGCCGGGTGACGCGGCCGGATCGCACCGGGTACCGCCCCCAGCCCGAGACGCGCTCGACCCCGGTCAGCGGGCCCACGGCCAGTAGATGATGACGACCAGCGACAGCATCCAGAGGAGCGTGTTGACGATGAGGGCGCGGTCGGAGAGGAAGAGATCGGAGGGATTGCCGCCGAGCTGGCGGCGATAGAGCAGGTAGAGGTAGCGGAAGATGCCGTAGAGCACGAAGGGCAAGGTGAGCGGCAGGAGCCGCGAGTGGAACTTGGCCACCGTCTCGGGCGACATGGTGTAGAGCGCGTAGGCCGTCACCGTGGAGGCGGTGACCACCGCGATCATCTGGTCGATGAAGCCCTCGCTGTACTCGGCGAGGATGGGCCGGTGGGCGGCGGCATCGCCGTGAAGCGTGAGGTACTCGTGCCGCCGCTTCCCCAGGGCCAGGAACAGCGCCACCAGCACGGTGCAGATCAGCAGCCACCCGGAGATCTCCACCTCGATGGCCACCGCGCCGGCCACCGCCCGCAGGACGAAGCCCACCGCCACCGTGAGGACGTCCAGGATGACCAGACCCTTGAGCCAGACCGAGTACGTGGTGAGAAGCGCGGCATAGGCGGCCGCCACCAGGCCGAAGGGCCAGGACAGCCGGAACGACAGCAGCAGGGTCACCACGATGAGCCCGACCCCCACGGCGAGGGCAAGCCCGCGGGGCAGCAGGCCCGAGGCGATCGGACGCCGCCGCTTCTCCGGATGCAGGCGGTCCTTCTCCGCGTCCACCACGTCGTTGAGCAGATAGATGGCGCCGGACAGCCCGCAGAACAGGAGGAACGCCGCGCCGGCCGGCCAGACCAGCGGCGACAGCAGGTTCTGGGAGAACACGAGCCCCGCGAACACGAACAGATTCTTCGACCACTGCCGCGGCCGCAGCGACCGGAAGATCGCCCACAGCAGCCTCATGGCGACCTCCGGGCGCGCCGCGTCGGCTCGCTCATGCAGGCGCGATGCGCGCGAGCGCAACCCCCACCGCGAGGTCGATCTGCGGGATCACCGGAAGCCCGTGCCGAACTTGGTGCCCGTCTGGCCCAGGCCGAGGAGGTTCACCGAGAAGCGCACCTCGTCGTCGTTGTCCTCGCGCCGCACATACTCCACCATGATAGCCCAGCACTGGAACCGCAGGTCGAAGCCCACCCGCAGCTCCACCGCCTTGCCCCGTCGGATGTCCCAGTAGGTCGACGCGCGGGCATCGAGGAAGGAGGTCAGGCGGGCGGCCACCTCCGCGCTCAGGAACGACAGCGTGAGGACCTCGTTGAAGCGCGTGCCCACCGCGCCCAGCACCGGGCCGACCGTCGCCGCGAGGTCGGTGTTGATCTCCCGCAGCCCGAGCCCGTTCACGTTCCAGGCGCCGTCGGCGCGGAGGAGCAGGTTCGGCGTCGGCTGGACGAGCACGTCGGCCCGCACGTCCTTGAAGGGCTGGTCGTGGGCGATCTGCCGGCCGATGTCGTAGATCTGGCCCAGCGTCAGGCGCGCCAGCTCCCAGCGCAGCGGCTCCTGCCCGGGCCCCGCCGTGGTCTTGGCGTTGAGCCGGTTGGTGATCGAGTACTCCACCGCCGTGACCTTGCCCAGGCGGTCGATGTTCGGGTCCATCGAGCGCAGGAGGCCGATGCGGCTGACGATGGGCTCGTACTGGGGGAACGCCTTCTGGTCGAGCCCGCGGACGCCGGTGAACGTCGCGCTGGGCTCGATCACGTGCTGGACGGCGGCGACGCCGCCGAAGCCCCCGACGTCGTAGACGCGCGAAGCCCGGCTCTCCGCCTGCAGGCCGATCTCCACCTGGCGCCGGATGCGATCGTTGGCCACCGCCTCCTCGACCACGAAGCCCCCGTTGCGCGTGATGCGCAGCCCCGTCGTCTCCTGGTCGTAGTAGGTGGCCCGGCCGCCCAGGAAGGGCGTGAGGGTGACGAACCCCGCCAGCGGGATGGGCAGCACGAGGCGCGGGTGCACGTCGACGCGCACGCCGCTCGGCCCCACGTCGCGCACGAAGTTGGCGACGGAGCTCTCCAGCTCGAAGAGCAGCGGCGAGAACCCGGGCACGGGCTGGCGGACGCCGCGCAGCCGGATGTCGGGCGTCCGCTGCAGCTCGGTGGGCCGGGAGGTCGTGAGGTCCTGGTACCAGAGGACGTTGCCGACCAGGTTCCAGGAGTCCCACCGGTGGGACACGAAGAGGTTGGTCTCCGCCCGCTCCCGTCCGCGGTCCTGGGCCCGGTCGGCCCAGTCGCGGAACACGTTGTCGTCGGAGGTCACGTTGACGTCGACCTTGAGGGTCGTCCGCGGCGTGATCTGCCACGCATGCCGGCCGGCCGCCCACCCCCGGTTGTCCCCGTTGTCGAGGAACTCGTTGATCCAGAAGCCGGCGAGCCGGCCCTGGTTGCGCTCGGAGACGATGTAGCGGTACTCGCCGGCAAGGCCGACGCCGCGCTCGGTGTAGGCGCCCAGCGTCATCGTCAGGTCCTGGCTGTCGTCGATGGCCCAGTAGTACGGGATCTCCGTGAAGATGCCCCGCCGGCTCGACACGCCGTAGGAGGGGAAGAGGAACCCCGACTGCCGCTCCTTCCGGAGGGCCGCGGCGAAGAAGGGCACCCAGGGGACGAGCGGCACGTTCTTCACCCAGAACGAGGCGTCGCGCCCGTAGACGATCTCCTGCAGGTCCGCGGTGGCCGAGCCCAGGCGAATGGACCAGGTGGGGTCGTCCCCCTCGCACGTCGTGAGGACGCCGTTCCTGACGTTGTACACGCCCTCCCCCACCCGCTCCATCCGCTCGCCGGAGAGGGAGTAGTACGGGGCGGCGAAGACCGAGCCGTGGTGGACGATGCCGGTCCCCGTGCGGATGTTGTAGTCGACCCGGTCGCCCACCAGGCGGTCCTGGCCGTCGTAGAAGACGGCCTTGCCCTGGGCGACGGCGTCTCCGGTGTCGCGGTTCAGCTCCACGCGATCGGCCACGAGGCGGGTGCCGCCGCGGGTCAGCTCCACGTTGCCGATGGCGATGAGGAGGTTGCCCGGGCCGCCGATCTGCTGGATCTGGTCGGCGAGGATGTTCACCTCCGTGTCGCCCTCGCGGATGGAGACCGGCGCGGAGGGACCCTGGGCGCCCGCGGGAGCGGTCGGAAGGATCACGAGCAGCGTGAGCAGCGCGCTCACGGCGAGGGATGCGGACACGACCTCCCTCAAGGGAGACGGCCAGGGTGAGGGGGACGGGCCCGGTCACGCATAGCGCGGGCCCTATGCTATATCAGGCGGCCGCGTCGCTCCCCGGGAGAATATCGAGGGTGGGGCCGCGCTCGGCGAGGATCTCGCCGATCAGGTAGAGCGAGCCCGCGACGCAGACCACCGGCGTCACGGCGGGGCTCGTCGCCATGGCCAGCGCCTCGGCCGGCGAGGCGGCGACCTGGACGCCGTGCGGGAGCCGGGCGGCGTGCGGCGCCACGAAGGGCCGGAGATCCTCGGGCGCGGTGGCGCGCGGGCTGGACGGGCGCGTCAGGATGATCCGCGCGGCGAGCGGCGCCAGCGCCTCCACGATGCCCGCCCGGTCCTTGTCGGCGAAGATCGAGAGCACGAAGGTCACCGGCTGACCGGGGCAGTACTGCGCCAGCGAGGCGGCCAGGGCGCGCGCGCCGGCGGGGTTGTGGGCGCCGTCGAGGATCACCAGGGGGTCTTCCTGGAGGACCTGGAACCGACCGGGCCAGCGCGCCTGGGCGAGCCCGAGACGGACGGGGCCCTCCGCGATGCCCAGGAAGTGCGCGGCGCCCGCGGCGAGCACCGCGTTGCCCGCCTGGAAGGCGCCCAGGAGCCCGCAGCGGGCGGCGTCGAGCCGCCAGCCGGGCCCCGCCAGGTCGAGCGTCTGGCCGCGCAGCGAGAAGCTCTTCACCGAGGCCCTGAGGTCTCGCCCCTCGAAGAGCAGGGGCACGCCGGCCTCGTCTGCACGCCGCACGAGCACGGCCTCGGCCTCCGGCGCCTGGCGGGCGGACAGCGCCACGCCGCTGCGGATGATGCCGGCCTTCTCGGCGGCGATCTCCGCGAGGGTCGTGCCCAGCCAGGCCTGGTGATCGTAGTCGATGGGCCCGATCAGCTCCACCTCGGGACGCCCCACCGTGGTCGAGTCGAATCGCCCGCCCAGGCCCACCTCGAGGACGGCGATGTCCGCCGCCTGCCGGGCGAAGTGGTCCAGCGCCAGCGCGGTGGCCGCCTCGAACACGGAGGCGTCGAGCCGGGCCACGAGCGTGCCGATGGCCTCGACGCCGTCCACCACGTCGGCCTCGGCGATGGCCCGGCCGTCGATGCGGATGCGCTCGCGGAACGAGCAGAGGTGGGGGGAGGTGTAGAGCCCCGTCCGGAGCCCGGCGGACGTGCAGATGGCCGCGAGCATGGCGGCGATGGAGCCCTTGCCGTTGGTGCCCGCCACCTGGGCGATGCGATAGGCGCGCTCCGGATGGCCGAGCGCGTCGAGCAGGGCCTCGATCCGCTCGAGCCCGGGCCGCAGGCCCGCCATCTCCCCGCCCCGGAGGGCGAGGAGACGGGCCACGGCCTCCGCATAGGTCATGGAGCCGGCAAGAAGGGCGGCGCGGAGAAGAAGCGGAGGATGCGGCGCAGGGTCTCGCGCAGCTCGCGGCGCTCCACCACGAGGTCGACCTGACCGTGCTGGAGCAGGAACTCCGAGCGCTGGAATCCTTCGGGCAGCGGCTGGCGGATGGTCTCGGCGATCACGCGTGGGCCGGCGAAGCCGATCAGCGCGCGCGGCTCGGCGAGGATGACGTCGCCGAGCATGGCGAAGCTCGCGGTGACGCCGCCGGTGGTCGGGTCCGTGAGGAGCGAGATGTAGGGCACGCGCTCCTCGGCGAGCCGCCCGAGGGCCGCCGCGGTCTTGGCCATCTGCATGAGGGAGAGGATGCCCTCCTGCATGCGCGCGCCCCCCGAGGCGGAGACGATGAGGAGCGGCATGCGCTTCTGGGTGGCCAGCTCGATGGCCCGGGTCAGCTTCTCTCCCACCACGGAGGCCATGCTGCCCCCGAGGAACGCGAACTCGAGGACGCCGAGGACGACGGGGCAGCCGCCGATGCGGGCCGTGCCCGTGAGCACGGCCTCCTCGAGGCCCGTGGCCTTGCGGGCGGCCTTGAGCCGGTCGGTGTAGCGCTTGGTGTCCTTGAACTCGAGGGGGTCGCGGGAGGCGAGGCCGGCGTCGCGCTCCTCGAAGGAGCCCTCGTCGACGAGGTGGGTGATCCGGTCGCGCGCCGAGATCCGGAACGGATAGCCGCAGCGCGGGCACACGCGGCCCGCGCGGTCCACCTCGGCGCGGTAGACGATCTCCTTGCACGAGTCGCACTTGATCCACAGGCCCTCGGCGATGTTCACCTTCTTGGGCCGCGGCTCGCTCGGCTCGCCTTTCCGCCGCCAGAACCACGCCATGGCTCAGCCCCCGCCAATCACGAACGCGTGTCCTGCGTCCGGCCCGCCCCCTCACCCTGTCCCTCTCCATTCGACCATCCCGCCCCGGAGGGGCGGGTGGCGGGGGCGAGGGGATCGGATCCCCCTCTCCCTCCCGGGGAGGGAGAGGGTCGGGGTGAGGGTGGGGCGCCCGAACTCGCCGGCCCGCCCGGGCGCAGGGCGGCCTTGAGGGTGGCGATGGAGCTGCCCACCTCGTCGAGGAGCGTGGAGGAGGTGGCGTGCTGCTCGACCAGGCGGACGACGGCGGAGCCGACGATGACCCCGTCGGCCACCGCGCCCACCCGGGCCGCCTGCTCCGGCGTGCTGATGCCGAAGCCCACGCACACGGGCTTGGTGGTGATGCCGCGCAGCGTCCGCAGATGCTGCGCGAGGTCCGGCGGCAGCTCGGCGCGCTCGCCGGTGACACCGGTGAGCGACACCATGTAGATGAAGCCGCGGCTCGCCCGGGCGATCATGCGCATCCGGGCCGGGGGCGAGGTGGGCGCGACGAAGTGGATCAGGTCGAGCCCGGCGGGCGCCGCCTCGGCGGCGAGGGGCCCGGCCTCCTCGGGAGGGAGGTCGGCCACCATGACGCCGTCCAGGCCCGCCTCGGCGGCGGCGCGGCAGAAGGCCTTGAGGCCGAAGGCGAGGATGGGGTTGTAGTACGTGAAGAAGACGAGCGGCACCGCGACGTCGCCGCGGATGTCGCGCACCATCTCGAGCACCCGGGGCAGCGTGACCCCGGCGGCCAGGGCGCGCTGGGTGGCCCGCTGGATCACCGGACCGTCGGCGAGGGGATCGGAGAAGGGCACGCCGATCTCGACGATGTCGGCCCCGCGGCGCGCGGCCTCCGCGACCAGCCGGCCGCTCAGGGCGAGCGAGGGATCGCCCGCGGTGAAGTAGGGGATGAGCGCCCGCTCGTTCCGCTCCCGCAGGGCCCGGAACGTGGCGTCGAGCCGGGTCACGGGTGCCCCGTCCCGTTGCCGCCCGCGAGCGCCTGGGCCACCGTGTGCACGTCCTTGTCCCCCCGTCCGGAGAGGCCCACCACCACGATCTGGCTCTTCTTCATCCGCCGCGCCGCGCGCAGCGCGTAGGCCACGGCATGCGCCGACTCGAGGGCGGGCATGAGGCCTTCCAGCCGCGCCAGCGTCTGGAAGGCCTCCAGCGCCTCCGCGTCGGTGACGGACTCGTAGTCGAAGCGCCCGAGGTCCTTGTAGTAGGAGTGCTCCGGGCCGACCCCCGGGTAGTCGAGGCCGGCGGAGATCGAGTGCGCCTCGGCCACCTGCCCGTCGTCGCTCTGGAGCACGTAGCTCATGCTGCCGTGGAGCACGCCGACCGCCCCCGCCCCCAGCGAGGCGCCGTGCTTGCCGCTGGCGACGCCGTGGCCGCCCGCCTCCACCCCGACGATGCGCACCTTGGCGTCGCGAATGAAGGGCCAGAAGAGCCCGATGGCGTTGGAGCCGCCGCCGACGCAGGCGATCAGCAGATCCGGCAGCCGCCGCTCGGCCGCCCGGCACTGGGCGCGCGTCTCCTCGCCGATCACCCGCTGGAAGTCGCGGACCATCATCGGGTACGGGTGCGGCCCCATCGCGGAGCCGAGGAGGTAGTACGTGCTCCGGACATTGGCCACCCAGTCGCGGAGCGCCTCGTTGACCGCGTCCTTCAGCGTCTTCGACCCGCTCTCCACCGGGTGGACGCGCGCGCCGAGGAGCTTCATGCGGTATACATTGAGGGCCTGGCGCTCCACGTCCACGCTGCCCATGTAGACCTCGCACGGGAGCCCCAGGAGCGCGGCGGCGGTGGCCGCGGCCACGCCGTGCTGCCCCGCGCCCGTCTCGGCGATGATCCGCTTCTTGCCCATGCGCGCGGCAAGCAGGGCCTGGCCGAGGACGTTGTTGATCTTGTGGGCGCCGGTGTGGCACAGGTCCTCGCGCTTGAGATAGATGCGCGCCCCGCCCGCGTGCGCGGTGAGCCGCTCGGCGAGGTACAGCGGCGTGGGGCGCCCGGCGTAGCGGGTCAGCAGGTGGCGCAGCCGCGACCGGAAGCGCGCGTCGCGCCGCGCCGCCCGGTACGCGCGCTCGAGCTCGATCAGGGGCGCCATGAGCGTCTCGGGCACGAAGCGCCCGCCGAAGCGGCCGAAGTGGCCCGAGGCGTCAGGCAGCGCCGCCGGGTGGGGCCGCGTCATGCCGCGTCCGTCCCCGCCGCCTTTGCCTGCTGCACGAAGCGCCGCACCCGGGCGGGATCCTTGAGGCCGGGCCGGGCCTCCACGCCGGAGTTCACGTCCACGGCGTACGGGCCCACCACGCGCACGGCCTCGGCGACGTTGTCCGGCGTGAGCCCCGCCGACAGGATGATGCGCCGGCCCGCCACCACCGCCTGGCGCGCCAGGGTCCACGAGATGGGCGTGCGCGACTCGCCCTCGCTCCAGCGCGCCACCGAGTCGAGGAGGAAGGCGGCCACCTCGTACCGGTCCATGGGCGCCAGGTCGGCCTCGGCGGCCACCTTGATGGTCTTGATCGCCGGCAGCCGGTACTGGCCCAGCGCCTCGGGCGGCTCGTCGCCGTGGAACTGCAGCGCCGCGAGGCCGCACTGCTCGGCCACCGCCTTGACGTGGCCCGGGGCATGGTCCCAGAAGACTCCCACCGGCGTCACGAGGGGCGGCAGGCCGGCGATGATGGCCGCCGCGCGGGCCGGCGTGACGAAGCGCGGCGTGCCCTCGACGAAGATGAAGCCAAGCGCGTCGGCCCCCGCCTCGACGCAGAGCCGCGCGTCCTCCGCGCTGGTGATGCCGCACACCTTGACCCTCACCATCACGCCGCCCCGTCCCCGTCCGACCGCGCGCGCCGCCGCTCTCTCTCCTCCGGGCAGCGCCCAGACGTCTCCCCTTCCCCTCTCCCCCCCGGGGAGCGGCCAGACGTCTCCCCTTCCCCTCTCCCCTCCGGGCAGCGCCCAGACGTCTCCCCTTCCCCTCTCCCCCCCGGGGAGCGGCCAGACGTCTCCCGTTCCCCTCTCCCCTCCGGGGAGAGGGCAGGGTGAGGGGGGACGAGCGTCAGCTCGCGCACCTTGGCCGCCACATCCGCCGCGCGCACCAGCGCCTCCCCCACCAGCACCGCCTGCGCGCCCGCCTCCACCACGCGCTCGACGTCCTCGCGGGTGAAGATGCCGCTCTCGCTCACCGCCACCGTCCCCGCCGGCACGCGGGGCAGGAGCTCGAGCGACGTGGCCAGGGCGGTCTCCAGGGTCTGGAGGTTGCGGTTGTTGATCCCGATGACCGGCGCGCCGAGCGCGAGGGCCCGCTCCAGCTCGGCCGCCGTGTGCGCCTCCACGAGGGTGGAGAGCCCCACGCCCGCGCAGGCGTGGAAGAGGTCCACGAGCGCGGCCCGCTCGAGGGCGGCCACGATGAGCAGGACGGCGTCCGCCCCCGCGGCCCGCGCCTCCCAGAGCTGGTACTCCTCCACGATGAACTCCTTGCGGAGCACGGGCACGTCCACCGCCGCGCGCACCGCGACCAGGTCGTCGAGGCACCCCTGGAAGTACTTCAGGTCCGTGAGCACGCTCACCGCGGCGGCGCCGGCGGCGGCGTAGCCGCGGGCCTGGGCCGTCGGGTCGAGCCCGCCGGCAAGCACGCCCTTCGAGGGGGACGCGCGCTTCACCTCGGCGATGAGCCGGACGCGCTGGGGGCCGCGGGCACGCAGGGCGTCCGCGAGATCGCGCACGGGCGGAAGACCACGGCAGGCGGACACCGCCTCGGCGAGGGGGCGGCGCGCGCGCGCCGCCGCGACCTCCGTCCGCTTATGGGAGACGATCTCGTCGAGGACGCCCATCAGAGCCGACCACCCGGGAGGCCACCCGCCCTAGCCCGCTTTATTCACGAACGCGTGTCCCGCGTCCGGGCCGCCCCCTCACCCTGACCCTCTCCCCCTCCGGGGGCGAGGGGATCGAAATGACTCCCTCTCCCTCCCTCCGCACCGTAGGTGCGCGGGGTGGTGGAGGGAGAGGGCCGGGGTGAGGGTAGCGCTTGTCTTCACGCATGATCCGGGCTAGTAGTCGCCGCGCAGCCCGCGCTCCCGGCCAGCCTGGATCTCGATGCGCCGCATCTGCTCGAGCACGTAATCCCGGATGGTCCGCGGCGGCGGCAGGTCGCGCACGAGGCGGCCGTCGGCGATGAGGGCCTTGAGCAGCGGCTCGGCGGCGCGCCCGTCCGCCGCCCGGGGGGCGGGCTTGTGGGCGGGTAGCACGACGTTGTCCACGCTGTCGGGCAGGCGCCACACCTGCTTGGCGCCCGAGCGCTTGCCCCGCTTCGCCATGGGCCGCCCGTCGATCTCCATGATGTCGAGGGCGAAGGACAGGACGGGCGCGTTGGCGATGGAGGTGCCCACGCCGTAGCCGTCCGCCACCGGGTTGAGACGGAGGATCTCGTACTCGTCGATGCCGCCCGAGGCCAGGATCTTCACGTGCTCGAACCCGCGGTAGTCGAGCTCCCAGCGCACCTCGTCGAGGATGCGGTAGAAGTCGCCGCGCCGGGAGGAGGGCGTGTCGAGGCGCACCGCGTAGAGGTCCTTGCCGAGGGCCTCCGCCACCCGGAGGGCCTCGAACTTCTCGTCCTGGAGGGTGTCGATGAGGGCCACCCGGCGCACCTTCGGGTCCACCACCTCGTGGAAGGCCTTGAGGGCCTCCACCGTGTCGCCCACCATGAGAGATCGGAAGAGC
>Ga0184637_10002264_pt1 | contig 12452 bp, 10 predicted proteins | sample PLM3_127_b2_FD_133143 | JGI IMG/M metagenome (GOLD analysis project Ga0184637, IMG submission 133143) | Groundwater sediment microbial communities from an aquifer in East River, Colorado, USA - PLM3_127_b2 | ecosystem: Environmental > Terrestrial > Soil > Riparian zone | place: USA: East River...
CGTGACCAGGAGCACCGGAGGGATCACGTCCTCCATGCGCTTGTGGTCGTCGAAGAAGGCGTTGCGGATGGCGGCGCCGTGGATCGCGACCTCGTCCATCTCGGCGTTGCCGGCGTCCTCGAGATCGGAGATCTTCTCCAGCACCTCGAGGATGGCGCGGTTCAGCGGATCGTCCTGCCCCTTCTCCTTGTCCAGATGCTTGCCGATGGCATTGGCATCGGCGATGGAGAGCGGGTAGATGCGATAGCCGTCCCGGGGCGAGCTGTAGACCGACTGCAGCACTCCGAGGATGACCGAGAGGTTCTTGGGGTAGATGCCGCCCTTGTGCCAGCGGGTCATCATCGCCAGGATTCTGCCCACGATGTACTTGTTGGGCTGGACGCCGGAGAGGAGGAGAAAAGGGTCTCGCCCTCCGATGAGAGCGTCGATCACCCAGTGGTTCTCGATCTCCAGCATGCGGAGGAACACCGGGTAGTTCTCGGGCGTGATGCCCACGCTCGAGAGGTACTGGGCGTAAGTGATCGCCGCCTCCACCGCCTCGGTGGACCGGCATCCGAACACACCCTGGGTGAGACGGTTCTCGATCTCGGACATCCGGACTTCCCTCGGGAGGCCGATGATGTCCGGGTGGTGCTTGGCAACTTCCATTGGTTGAGCCATGTTCTTGCTACCTCACTTTCCTCTTAATTAATCGGCGAAGAGCTGTCGCGGCGTGGTCTCTTCCTGCCGGTAGTCACCTCTCACCAGAAGGACTTGCGGAATGCAGTCTTCGAGGGCTTTGGTGTTGTCGAAGAAGTTGCTCCGGATCTTGAGCGCCTGGCGCGCCACCTGCTCCATCGATTCGTCCCAGCGCAGGCCCTCGAGCGAGCCGATGCGATCGAGGATGTCGAGGAGGCAGCGGTTGCGGGCATCGTTCTGGCCCTTTTCCTTCTCCAGGTGCTTTCCCAGGTTGTCCACGTCGGCGACGCTCAAATGGTAGATCTTGTAACCGTCGCGGGGCGAGCTGTAGGTGTTTTGGAGCACGCCGAGGACGATGGCCAGAGTCTTGGGGTAGATGCCTCCGGCCCGCCACCGGGTGAGGAGCTGGAAGCACTTCGACGAGAGATACTCGTTCGGGGGAATGGTCGAGAGCAGAAGGAACGGGTCTCGATCCCCGACGAGCGCATCGAGAACCCAGTGGTTCTCGACCTCGAGCATCTTGAGAAACAGCGGGTAGTTGTCGGTGTCGAGCCCCGACATCCGCAGGAAGCGCGCGAAGGCCACCGAGGCCTCCGCGGCTTCGCCGGTCCGAGCGGTCATGATCTGCTGCAGGATCTTGTTCTCGACGTCGAGAACCGCGTCTTTGGTCCAGAGCCTAGCGACTTCTTCCTCTTTTGCCATGTGTCGACTCACCTTGGTTGAAATGGACTTCCCCTGACACCGACTCGCGGAATGGGAGTTGGTGAACCCAGTTTTTTCGGTCTTAGTTGAAAGAGATTGAAATAATGCTACGGAGAAAAAGCGGGGATGTCAATAGAGTCTTGCGGGGTCTCGCGTGAATTTTGCGCCGTTCAGCGCGCGCGAATCTGCCGGGAGTCGGCGATCGACGGATCGCGTTCTTTTCGAAGCTCTTCCGAGACGCGCTCCGCCTCCCGCATCACCCTGAGCAGGTTGGCTCCCGCGACCTTCTTCGCGTCCTCGTCGGTATAGCCGCGGGCGAGGAGCTCGGCAAAGAGCGCGGGAAACCGGGTGACGTCGCCGAGGCCTTCCGCCATCGAAGGTCCTCCGGCGTCATAGAAGTCGGACCCAATTCCCACATGGTCGATCCCGGCGACGTCCCGAATGTGGTCGATGTGATCCGCCACCTGGCTCACGCTCCCTCGAGGAGCGGGATTTCTCGAGACCCAGTCCTGAAGACGGCGCTCGATCTCCCGCTCGTCGTCGAGATCGCGGCGAAGCCGCTCGAGCTCCTCGCGGCGCGTGGCCGACCAGAAAGGCTCGTCGGGGGACATTCCCGCTTCGATGCCGACGCGATCGCGAGCGGACGCCGGAGTGGGCGCGATGTAGCCGGGAATGAAGTTCACCATGACGACACCGCCGTTCTCCTTGACCATGAGAAGCACGTCGTCGGGAACGTTTCGCGGGTGGGCGTTCAAAGCCAGGGCGTTCGAATGGGAGAACATCACCGGGGCGCGGCTCACCCGGAGCGCATCGCGCATGCTGTCGGCGCTCACGTGCGACAGGTCCACAAGCATTCCCAGGCGATTCATCTCGCGCACCACCTCTTCGCCGAACTCGGTGAGGCCGTGGTGGCGGGGGAAGTCAGTGGCGGAGTCGGCCCATTCGTGGGTGCGGAAATGGGTGAGAGTCATGTACCGCGCCCCGAGGGCGTAGAGAAGGCGCAGAGCCGCGAGCGAGCCCTCGATCGCGTGGCCTCCTTCGACGCCGATGAGAGAAGCGATCTTCCCCTCGCGGCGGCTCCGCGCGATGTCGTCCGTGGTGAGGGCGAGCGCGAGCTCGGGGTATCGATCGACCAGCCGATGGATTACGTCGATCTCCCGCAGGCACTGCCTCAGGCTTTCTCCCGTGTCCATGAACGACGTGTCGACGAAGGCCGACCAGAACTGAGCCGAAACCCCACCCTCGCGCAGCCGCGGAAGGTCGGCGGGGAACTCGACCTGCCGCTCTCGAAGATCGAAGCGGGTGACGTCGCCCTGGGCGGCGTCGAGGATCACGCTCGGAAGATCGTTGTGCCCATCGATGAAAGTCGCCTCCGCCAGGATCGCCTTCGCGCGCTCGAGAAGAGCGGCGTCGGGCTGAGTCAGAAGGACAGCGCTGACCAACGAAACATAGAGGGACATCATCGGGGCATTCTATGGCGTTAGGCGGAAATCGGGGGAACGGCGGCCGCCCCCTCCGAGTCGTCTTCGTCATCTGCTACGGAAGGCACGGAAGCCAGCACCACGCGGTCTCTGCCTCCGGCCTTCGCGCGGTAGAGCGCGCGATCCGCGGCCGAGTACAGCCGGTCGGGATGGAGCTCGGGGATCGAGCGGGTGTCGGCGATCCCAATCGAGAGGGTGAGCGGGGGAAGGTTCACCGCGACCCAGCTCGCCTCCATACCCAGGCTCCTCCGGATGCGCTCCGCGAGCGTTCTCGCCTCGAGCTCCGTGACGTTCGGCGCGAGGACGGCGAACTCGTCGCCCCCGAATCGAGCGGCGACGTCGGTGCTTCGGCAGGTCTTCTCGAGCGTTCGGGCGACGGCGCGGAGGGCGTTGTCGCCCACCTCATGCCCTCTTCGATCGTTGACGTTCTTGAGCCCGTCGAGATCGAGAAGCATCAGCGCGAGCGGATGGCTGTAGCGATGGACCCGGGCGAGCTCTTCGCGAAGACGCTTGTCGAAGAGGCGGCGATTCGCAAGCCCGGTCAAAGGATCCGTCAGCGAGATTCTCTGCAGCAGGTCCTCGTTCGAGCCAATGATGTACCCCAGCCCCAGGAACATGATCGCGGTCGAGACCGCGAGATAACCGTAAGTCAGGGTCCGGGTTTGGAGCTCTTTCTGGACCCAGTCCCAGCTCCAGAGACCCCCTTCGGCGAGCCCCTGGAACAGAAGAAGCCCGGCTGGCGCTCCCAGGGCGAGGAGAAACCCCAGAACCGGGTAGAGCCGGCGCTTCGGGAGGGCTTCGACTTGCATTTCCTCGAGGCTCCGCCGCACAGTTTATGAAGGGTTCGGCGGCAAATGCAAAGCCCCGGAGGGACCAAGTAGGAAAGACGGCTTATACTTGGAGGGTTCAAAAAATGACGCCAGGCCGCCCCCAATCGACTGCTTTCGCCCCGGCTACCGTCGCCAATGTGGCCTGCGGGTTCGACGTTCTCGGTCTCGCGCTCGAAGAGCCAGGGGACACCGTGACCGTCGAGCTCGCGGACGAGCCCGGCCTCGTCCTCACCGAGATCTCGGGCGACCAGGGACGCCTCTCGCGGGAGTCCGAGAAGAACACCGCGACGGTCGCCGCCCAGAAGATCCTGGACCGGGCTCCGAACGGGACTTCGCTCGGGATACGACTCGAGCTTCGAAAGGGACTTCCGCTCGCGAGCGGCATGGGAAGCAGCGCCGCCTCCGCCGTGGCCGCCGCCCTCGCGGCCTCCGACCTGCTCCGGCTTCGGCTCAGTTATCCGGAGATCCTGGCCGCGGCCCTCGAGGGGGAGCGGGTCGTCGCCGGAGCCGGCCACGCGGACAATGCCGCCGCCTGTCTCTACGGGGGGTTCGTCCTCGTACGCTCGACGGACCCGCTCGACGTCATCAGCCTTCCGGTTCCCTCTGGCCTGAGCGTCGCCGTCCTCCGCCCCCACCTGGAGATGAGCACCAGGGAATCGCGAGTTCTCCTCGGCGACGAGGTCCGTCTGAAGGACGCGGTCCGGCAGTGGGCCAACGTCGGCGGCCTCGTCTCCGGGCTCTACTCGGGCGACCTCGGCCTGGTGTCGCGCTCTCTCGTCGACTCCGTCGCCGAGCCCATTCGCTCGCGCTTCGTGCCGGGATTCTCCGAGGTGAAGCGCGCGGCCATCGGGGCCGGTGCTCTCGGCTCGAGCCTCTCGGGATCGGGACCCTCGATCTTCGCGCTCTGCCGCGATCTCGAAAGCGCGCACTCGGTCTCCCGGAAGATGGCGGAAGCCTTTGCGGACGCGGCCCGGCTCGAGTGGGACATTCACGTTTCGAAGGTGAGCCCGCGAGGCGCGCGGCTCATCCTTGAAAGCGGAGAAAGGGAAGCGGCTTGCGCTACCTGAGCACCCGAGGAGCGTCTCCCGCGGTCTCGCTCGAAGAGGCGCTCTTCGCCGGACCGGCCGGAGACGGCGGTCTTTACGTGCCCGAGACTCTTCCGTCGATCGAGCCACCGTCCGAGGGGGCCCGTCTGACCGAGACCGCGTACCGGGCGGCGAGCGCGCTCTTCGGAGACGACGTGCCGCACTCGGCCCTCGAAGCCATCGTCGAGGAGAGCCTCGATTTCGAAATCCCCCTCGTCCCCGTGGAGGACGGGGTCTACTGTCTAGAGCTTTTCCACGGACCGACGCTCGCGTTCAAGGACGTCGGCGCAAGGTTCATGGCGCGGCTCATGCTCCATTTCCTCGAGCGCCGGGGACGGCCGGTGACGGTTCTCGTCGCGACGTCCGGAGACACCGGAAGTGCCGTGGCCTCGGCCTTCCATCGCCTCGACGGCATCGAAGTCGTCGTCCTTTTTCCAAAGGGGAAAGTGAGCGCCCTCCAGCAAAAGCTCTTCACCACCCTCGGCGGAAACGTCTCCGCCCTCGGCGTCGAGGGGAGCTTCGACGACTGCCAGCGCATGGTGAAGCAGGCGTTCGCCGACCCGGACGCTCCCTCACCGCAATCCCTGGTCTCGGCGAACTCGATCAACGTAGGCCGTCTCCTGCCGCAGACGTTCTACTATTTCCACATCCAGGCTCAGCTCGGCGCCCGGACTCCGCTTCTCGTGTCGACCCCGAGCGGAAACTTCGGCAACCTCACCGCCGGCCTCTTTGCGAAGCGCATGGGCTTCCGCCCCGGTTCGTTCGTCTCGTTCGTCGCCGCGACCAACGCCAACGACGTCGTCCCCGAGCACCTCGCCGGGGGGACCTACCGGCCTCGCCCATCGGTCGCGACGCTCTCGAGCGCCATGGACGTGGGAGACCCGAGCAACTGGGAGCGTATCCTGTGGCTCTACCGGAGCTCGCTCGAGGAGATTCGCCGCGATGTCCTCGGAAGCGCTCATACCGACGAGGAAACCCTGGAAGCGATGCGCGACCTGTACCGGCGCACCGGATACGTTCTCGATCCGCATTCCGCGGTGGCCTACCTCGGCGCCCTCCGTGGCAAGAGCACCGATCGAAATCCGGCCGCATCCGTATTCCTCTCGACGGCGCATCCGGCGAAGTTTCAAGAGACGGTGGAGCGGGCCACCTTGTCGAAGATCGATCTCCCACCGGCGCTCGCCGAAGCCTTCGATCGGCCCGAGCATTTCCTTCCGATTCCCGCGGAATACGGAGCTCTCAAGGAGTACCTGTCGCGATGAGCCACTTTCTCTCGTTTCACGGCGGAGCCGGGACGGTTACCGGCTCCAGATTCCTGGTGGAGACCGGGAAGACGCGCTTGCTCGTGGACGCCGGGCTCTTTCAGGGGCTCAAGAAGCTGAGGGAGATGAACTGGGCGGAGCTGCGTTTCGATCCCGCTTCGCTCGATTGCATCTTGCTCACCCACGCCCACATCGACCACTCCGGGTTCCTCCCGCGGCTCACCCGGCAGAGATTCCGCGGCCCCGTGCGCACGACCCACGCGAGCCTCGACCTTTCGAGGCTTCTCCTGATGGACGCCGCCAAGATTCAGGAGGAAGACGCGGAGTTCGCGAACCGCAAGGGCTTCAGCAAGCACCGTCCCGCGCTTCCCCTTTACACCTCGGACGACGCGGAGCGGGCGATCTCGCTCATCGAGCCCCTTTCGTACGGCGACTGGATCGAGCCCGCGGCCGGGGTCCGGGCTTCGTTCAGAAACGCGGGTCACATTCTCGGAGCCGCGATGATCGAGGTCCGGCTTCGAACGGGAGCTTCTGAGCTTTCGATCGTGTTCAGCGGGGACGTGGGACGTTACGGCGTGCCGCTCCACTCCGACCCCGACCCTCTCCCGGAATGCGACGTCCTGGTGATGGAAGCGACGTACGGAGATCGGGACCACGACCCCAGGGCCATGGGCGAGCAGATCCGAGATGCGGTCTTGACCGCCATCGACCGCCGGGGTACCGTCCTGATTCCTTCGTTCGCCGTGGGGCGCGCTCAGCTGGTAACGCTTCTCCTCCGCCAGCTCATCCACGGCGGCGAGCTTCCCGAGATCCCGATCCACATCGACAGCCCCATGGCGGTGGATGCGACGAAGATCTACAGCCAGCACGTCCGCGACCTGAGCCTCGACTCGGCGGACGAGGAGAACGGTTTCGCCCGCCTGGTTCCGAGAAACATCCAGTTCCACCGGAGCGTCGAGGATTCCAAGAGGCTGAACCAGCTTCCCGGACCGCGCATCATCATCTCCGCGAGCGGAATGCTCACGTCGGGGCGAGTCCTCCACCACTTGAAGCGGCTCCTGCCCGACGAAAGGAATCTCATCCTCCTCGTGGGGTATCAGGCCGCGGGGACGCGAGGCCGCGCGATGATGGACGGCGCGAGGACGGTCCGGGTGCACGGTGAGGACGTCCCCGTGCGGGCGCGGTTCATCCCCATCGGCGGTCTATCGGCGCATGCCGATCGCGGCGAGCTCCTTCGATGGGTTCGCTCCCAGCCGAAGCCCCCGCGAACGATCTTCGTCACCCACGCGGAGGAGAATGCATCGAGCGCCTTTGCGCGGCTCCTGACGAGCGAGATTGGATCGCGTACGATCGAGCCGGAGCTAGGCCAACGCTTCGACCTTTAGCTTAGTGCGCTGGGGCCCCACCCCCAGCGCAATAAAATCAGGCGCCCTCCGGGCGCCGCCGCCGGGGCCCCAACCGTGGCGAATTAGTCCGGCGGCTCAGCGTCGGAACTTGACCCCGAGCAAGACCCGGAAGAAGCCTGGATCGATCGAGATCGGCGGGAGCCCGAGGTAGCGGTCGATCTGCGAAACGGGGACGCTGACGACGTTCTCCGAGACCACCTCCGTGAGCGTCACCTCCGCCTCGGTGCGAGGAGCCCACAGCAACCGGACATCGACGAAGATCGCCGCGCGAGATCCGAGAGCGAAATCGGCGTTTCCCCCCACGTTGAATCCCAGGGCGCCGGCGGTGGCCGTCGAGTAGGCCATCTCGAAGAGCTCGGTGAAGAGGACCGCATGGCCTCCGAGCCATCCCGCGAGGGCGCCAAGCCGTTCAGCCTCACCGTCGAAGCGGAAGTACGTGAGGCCGGAGGAAACGCACCCCGAGACGGCGCCGGGCGCGCCGAACCGCGCGGTCAGATTGAAGCTCAGAGCGAGCTCGCCGAGGCGGCCTTCGGTACCGGGTGCGACGAACGAGAAAGAGGACTCTCGCACCACCGGGTCGGGGGACGGAAAATTGATCGAGTCCCACACGAGATCCACTTCGTGGGACCCGTTCTCGCCGACGACGTCGATGCTCGTCCTATCCAGGAGGAACTGGAATCCCAGCACCCGGTGCGGATAAACGTTGACGCCGAACCCGAGTCCCGGGCTCGTCTTTCCCTGAAGGACCAGGAGCTGACGGGCGTCGCTCCGTGGGTCGGGGGTCACGAAGAGCTGGTTGATTCCCGTGACCCTGGAGGGAAAATAGGAGGCGTCGTACGGGGTGTCGAGGGCGGGGCGGAAGAAGCCGAGCCCGCCGAAAATCTCGACGTCGCTCGGGGCCGCGGAGGCCGCCGTCGCCGAGGAGAGCCATGTGAGCCCGATGAGAAACGAGAGGTGTCGCCGCACGGCTCATTCGCCTCAGTCGGAAGGGCCGCGGGTGTAGTAGCCCTGCCGCGTGCGGACGAAGAGACCAGGCTTTTTCACCTTGACCTCTATGTTGCGCCAGCCAACCGCTCCGGCCGAAACGCTCATGGGCGCGTAGGCCATGCGGTAGTGCCGGTGGAGATCCTGCTGGACCTCGGCGAAGGCTTTCTTCACCTCTTCCACCTTCTTGGGGAAGAACGGCCGTCCCCCGGTCGCCTCCGCGAGTGTCGTGAGAAACGGACGATTCACGCTCTCGCTCCCCTCGGGACCCCATCCGCTGAAACCCACGGTGTAGATAGTGACCTCGGACTGCTTGGCCCCCTCGACGACCTCCTCGATCGACGCCTGGCTCCCGTGATTCGCGGGGCCGGCGTCGTCTCCGTCGGTGAAGATCAGAAGCGACTTCCGCCCATCGACGCTCTCGAGCTGGTCGAGCGCTCCGAGAATCGAATCGTAGAGCGTCGTCCTTCCGTCGGCTTTCATCGTCTTCAGCATCGCCAGATGCGCCGCGATGTCGTCGGTGTACTCGGAACCGAACCGAACCTCGTCGCTGAACAGACCGATCCGCGCCTTGTCCCCTTCGCTCAAGTTCTGCGCGAAGAGGTAGGCCGCGGTCTGGATGGCGGAAAGGCTGGAACGGATGCTGGAGGACGAGTCCAGCAGCAGAAGCGTCGTCACCGGCGTGAACTGCGCGGAGAAGAAGGTCACGTCCTGGGGCCGACCATCCTCGAGGACCTCGAAACTGTCTCGCGTCAACCGCGGAACGAAACGCCCTTTCTTGTCGACGACGACGACGTCCAGGGTGACGGTCTCGACGGAGACCGCGAACTGCAACCGGCCCTGGTCGACCGGCACCTCCCGGGACTGCGGCGGAGTTTGTCCCGCTGCCGGCGAACAAACCGTCGCGACGGTCGCGATGAGCCCTATGAGGTCGGTGAGGCCGTAAAGCGCGGGAACTCTTCTCAATACGCGAGCTCCAATCTCGACGCGATCATAGCACGGCGAGATCTTCCCTAAAACGGGACGCTGACAGCGTAGAGAGAGCCATCCTCGGCTCCAACGTAGGCGAGCCCGTGGGTCACGTCGAGCGAGGGGCTCCCTACGCCGGCCGTTCCGTCTCCAAGAACGACGAACGTGACGTCGGGCGGCTGCGCGGGATTTCCCGTGGTCACGTCGATCTGGTACAGCCTGCCGTTGCTCGAGCCGACCCAGAGATGCCGACTTCCAGGAGGATAGAGCACGATCGACGGACCGGGAATGCCGGCGTGCTCCCAGCGCTTGTTGAGCACCGGTCCCACGTCCCGAAGGCTCCAAACGGTGGTCGCGGTCGAGACGTATACGAGATCCCCGTAGAGGTCGGGAAACACGAAACCCTTGGTGACGCCGTCGCCGGTATCGAAGTTCGGACCCACCGAGCCGTCGTCGACGTCGAGCACGTAGATTATGCCGTCGTCGGCGCCGACGTAGATCACCTGGTTTCGCAGCACCGGGCTCCCGGAGACGTTTCCGACCCGGGTCGACCAGACCTTCATTCCCGACGCCAGATCGACGGCGAACACGGTATCGGCGGCGCCGCTCCGCGCATGGCTCGCGAAGTAGGCCCGTCCCCGCTGATAGTCGAGAGTCGCGGCTCCGTTCACGATGCCGATTCCCTCTCCCGCGGAATCCTCGAAGCGCCAGGCTTCGGAACCATCGTTCGCGTGGAGCCCGAAGAGCGTGTTGTTCCCCGGGTTGTTGCGGGTTCCGACGACTACGGTGTCGGCCCCGCCCCCGAAACCTGAGAGCCATACGGCCGGTCCTGCCTGGAGAGAACCGAGATCCAGGGAGGACCAGACGACGTCCCCGGTCTCGGCATCGACGGCGTGCACGAGACCGTCCTCACTGCTCACCAATGTGAAATGGTCGGCGGACGTCACGCCGGGAAGCGAGATAACCGGCGGGCGGTGCTGCACCACTCCCGGAGACGACGGAATCGACCCGGGAAACAAGGTTCCCCCAGAAAGCCCCTTCTCCACCGCATAGACGTGTCCGTCGTTGTTGGGGAAAAGAATGGCCCGCCCGATTCCCGGCGGCGTCATGGACACGGCCGCGGTCGAGGGCGCGAAGCGCCATTTTACCGGACCGGGGGCGATCGGCTCCGCCTGGATCGTTTTTCCACCGGAAAAATTGCCGGAGCCGTCGTTCACGAACACGCCGTAGAAATAGGTCGTCCCGTTCGCGAGACCCGAATGCTCGACCGAACCGGGGCCACCCAGAGCTCCGGCAACGTCGGCCACGAACGCGTCCGCGATATCATCGGCGTCCACGGGAAATCCGTCGGTCCTTCCGACCACTCGAGTGGAGCCGTAAGGCGGGTTCACAGAATTTCGCCACTCGATGACGTTGGTCTCGTTTCTCGAGGTGACGGTGAGAACGAGCACATCATCCTGAGCGGAAAGGATTTGAGCGCAGAGAACGATGACGATGAGAACAATAAATTGCAACGGGTTCCCCCTTCCCGTTGTTGGGACCCAAAGACTACTGCCGGACGCCTGGAAAAGTCAAGCGTGAGTCAATGCGGCGAGGAAGAGCGGGGCTGATACGCGTGGAGCGAAGGGTCGAGGAGGCGCCCCCACTCGGCGTCATAGGGGTGGACTTCCTGGACCTGCGCGCCGTCGCGCTCGATGGGATAGCCTTTGTTGGCCCACTCGAAGATCGAACCCTCGAGGTTCTTCGCGTCGGTGAAGCCCTCCTTCTTCAGGCGCTCGACGAGACGAGAAGAGCGATACCCGACGGAGCAATACGCGACGACCGGAGCCCCGTGGTCCAGGGTGTGGAGGAAGTCCGGAAGGTCGCCGTCTGGCTCCACGCGGATGGCGCCCGGGAGATGGCTCACCTCGTATTCTTCGGCGGTCCGCACGTCGAGAACGATCGGAGCTTTACCGTTGGGGCGGCTGGAGTCGAGGCGCAGCTTCAAATCCTCCGAAGAAACGTGGTCGACCTTAGGGAACTGCGAGCGCACCCAGCTCTTGGTCTTCTCCCAATCCGAGGGCGCTTTGCGGCAGCTCATGAACAGAAGCAAGGCCGGAGCCAGGAATCGACGCATCACGTGAGTCGGTGCTGGTAGAGAGGTCCGTCGGCGAAACCCTGCCGCCGGTAGTACTCCCTCGTCCCCACGGACGAGATCACCGAGAGGTGCTGGAAACCCTTCGACCGCGCCTCGACGGCCGCTTCCTCCAGGAGCTTCCGGCCGAGCCCGGCGTGCTGGGCCTTTCCCTCCTCCCGCATTCCAATCGATACGGAGGCTCCGTACACGTGCACTTCGCGGACCACCGCCGCGTCCCCGAGCTCGCCGATGAAGCTCGGGGAGCCGGGAAGAGCGAGCCTCAGAAACCCCGCGAGCCTCCCGTCTTCGGTCACGTACGACAAGAACGATTCCTCGCCAGAGGACGTTTCGTAGCGCAGGACGTCGAGCCGGACCTCGCCGGGAGAGACTTCGAAACCGCGGATCTCGCGAGCGCGAATGTCCTCTGAGCGGACTCCCCGGCGCTTCATCTCCTCCTCGGCGACGGCGCGGAAGTTCGTGACCCGGCTTCCCGCGAGGATGTCCTCGCCGGGAATATCCCGGATCACCCGGCTGAGACGGCAGTACGGCGGGGTTCTCGTCATCGACGACACGAGAAGCTCGAGAAGCTCCTCCTCGGTGTAGGGCCGGTAGCGGCCCGCTTCGTAGTGGGCCATCAGGGTCGCGCTCTCGACCAGACTGCACGGATAGAGCTTCAGCTCGTCCGGCCGAAAATCGGGATCCGAGAACAGCCGCTCGTAATCCTCCAGGTCGCGCTCGGGAGTGGACCCGTAGAGGTTCGCCATCCAATGGGCTTGGATCTTGAACCCCGCCCGGCGGAGGAGCTTCGTCGCCCGTCGCGAAGCGAGGACGTCGTGCCCCCGCTCGTTCAGGGCGAGCACTTCGTCGTCGAGGCTCTGATAGCCGATCTGGATCTTGGTCGCGCCGAGCCTTCGCAGTCGCACGACCTCCTCCTCGGTC
>Ga0184637_10002265_pt1 | contig 12437 bp, 11 predicted proteins | sample PLM3_127_b2_FD_133143 | JGI IMG/M metagenome (GOLD analysis project Ga0184637, IMG submission 133143) | Groundwater sediment microbial communities from an aquifer in East River, Colorado, USA - PLM3_127_b2 | ecosystem: Environmental > Terrestrial > Soil > Riparian zone | place: USA: East River...
AGCAGTGGTGAATTTGTATTTCACACTTATTTACTCTCGCCGCTAATGCGGGGAACAACTTCGTTCATGGTATAATGCACGAACTGTTTCCCCAACTCGGTCAAAACGTACTGCTTCGTATCCTCAAACGCAGACTCCATTGTCGTTTGAGTTAGACCTCGACGTCGAGCTGGACGTTTGCGCAAATATTGGCCTGCCTCGTTTGTATCGCGGGCCTGACGAATTACCCCTCCTGTGCTTAAATCGCGGATTAGAAGTTTGTATAGATCAGCCTCTGAGGAATCCTCGCGGGGTAAGTCTCCATACAGCTCAGACCAAATATCAAAGCGTGTGCTTCCAGGATTCCGGTAGATTTCGCGAATCACGGCGAAATGTGCCTCATGGTATAGATCGAGCCACAAAATGAAGAGGCGGATCACATCGTCACTGCAAAGCCGGGTTCCAGCAGAGTTAGAAAGGACATTGGCAACGTATTGATGCTTTTGGTCGGTCTCGGTGCGGTCCCAAGTGCGAAATGCTTGGCGCACCAAAGCAAGATACGCAGGGCTTTGAATACGTTCTTCGATAGTCGGGCCGAGTTTATCGAAGCGCTGCTCAATCTCGTCAAGGGTCGTGTGGAGTGTTTCAAGTTTACGTTGGTGCTCCTCGAGCCACTTGGTTCGCAAGTAATCGCCGTGAGCGGAGTTTTCATTGCTGGGAATGGAGGCGGCGGCGGCGAGAAACCCACCAACCCAAGGTATGCTCCCAATAGCAGCCATTAGGAACCGCTCGGTAATGCGGCGCTCCTTAGAGGAAGAGCTTTTTGCCAACTCCTCGCGAATCGCTTTAACAATGTCACTTTCAGGAATTCCTTCGGGCATATTGACTGTCATTTAGCCTCCTTGTCTTATTATCTGTCAAAACAAAGAAAAAGATAGGGCCAGACATTTCTTGCCTAGCCCTATCCTTCTTATTGGCTATTCATTCTCAAGTTGAAGAATTCTTTCCTTCAACAACCAGTTTTCAACCTTATCCCTAAGGTTTACCCACACGCGCCGGCTCTTTCCAGTAGCATTTGGATTCTGGCCGAGTTCTTTAGACCCCTCGACCAAAATTTCTACCAATTCAGAGCCCCTTTGCAAAAAGAATTCAAACGGGTCGGTCGCCCATTTTACTTCGCCTTTACCGTTTTTGGGCCAAGCGAGCATGGTGCGAAACGAACCGAGCAACGGATATAGCCAGCCGTCCGGAAGTACATATTTTGTTCTTTTCCCAGTCAACGGCAATTCTTTCGCCCTCTTTTCGTCGTCTATATATCTAACCTCTTTCCTACGACCCAACTTAGCACCGACACCATTTGTCCCGTATGCCTTTTGGTATTGCGTTTTAAACTCCACGTGTAAGAATTCGTAGAGTTTCAAGATATGGAGTACTACTGGGGCCAGTTTTTTGAAGCCCTCCTTCTCCTCGGGATCAATGTAGAGATTCAAAACCGCGCCCTTTCCCGTATACGCGACTATCGGGTCCTTATTCAGTTTAATCCAACGGGGGTGAAACAGGGTTAAAAGCGCTAATACTGTCCTGATGTCTACAGGCTTTGGCTCATTTTCGCGATACCGGATTTTTCCCCTGAATTCCGATTGCTCAATGATTTCTTTGAGCCACTCGAATCCACCACCCAGGTCTTCCAAGCTAAATTCCTTAACCTGAAGACTGGTATTACGCGCATCAGCAAGCCTTATGCGTAACTCCTGATTAATGTCCCCCGCCACTATCTCGAGATGCAAGTATGCAGTCTTGAAGTAATCGGGGATTTCGTCTTCTCTCAATGTACCAAAGTCAGCTTGCGAAACTTCCTTTTTTAATTCCGCAAGTACTTTGTCCGTAGTCGCGCCATCGACCATACCATGGTCGTTTTCATCCTCAACAACAAAGTGAAGCATTTTGGTTTTGTTGTCGTACCAAGCTTCCTTGGCAATGATCAGACAACCCCGGTTAAGCAGATGGAATACCTCCGGCTGCTCCCTAAGCGTTTCCGCTATTGCCTGCGGGATCTTGGAGTTAAGGTTAATTTTTTCGTGACTGCGCGGATTGATTGTATCCGGTATAGTTCCGGAGGGAAAATCACGGATTTTTACCAGGGAATGGATAAGGGATATCCCTTTGCTTTCCCCATCGTTAACCTGATAAGGATCCTTAATGTTGCGGGTAAAATCTTGCGAGGCGGGAACCCGATACTCGCGCGGGAAACCAGATGCAGTCTTCATTGAAGACTCCTTTCTTGTTTTTGAGCGGCAACTCGTCCTTTTGTATAGCACGCATCCCAAGGTCATCGACCTGTGGGTTGCCGACGCGCACTAACGCGCCTACACCATGTAGGCAGGCAGATAATACAAAGTAATAGGAAGGTTTGTCAAGGAAATATTTAGCCGCTGACATCAACCCTAATTCTTGAGCCTCGTTTCCCATATCAAAAAGGACAAAGCGAGGGGGGTTGGCGGTTGACCTTTCCTTTGCCGATAATTAAGTTGAGGGGGAATGAGTTCTCTCAAGAGTATTAAAACACCCGATTTTGCAGGGGTTTAATAAACCCCCTATGCGGTATTTAACCATTTGATGACTTGGAGAGTATGCAGACGGCAACGGCGGAACAGTTAAAGATTAAGGCCTTTAAGGAACTGAAACGAACCCACACCTGCGGCGAGCTGGCCAAAAAGGATACCGGCAAGAGCGTGATTTTGAACGGCTGGGTTTCCGTGGCGCGGGACCACGGCGGAGTGATTTTTATCGACCTGCGCGACCGGTATGGCGTGACCCAGGTGGTCTTCAAGCCGGAGGCGGTCAGCCCGGAGGTGATGGAAAAGGCCCATTCGCTAAGAAGCGAGTATGTGGTCTCGGTTAAAGGAAAGGTTGAAGGCCGTCCCGCCGGGATGGAGAACCCCAAACTCTCGACCGGAGAGATTGAGCTTTTGGCCGAAGCGGTGGAGATTTTGAACGAATCCAAAACCCCGCCGTTTGAGATTTCGGAGGGCTGCCAAGCCTCCGAGGATGTGCGCCTCTTTTACCGGTTTTTGGATTTGCGCCGAGCCCCGATGCAGGAGAAGTTCAAGGTGCGGCACATAGCCGCTTTGTCCGTGCGGAATTACCTGCATTCCCGAGGGTTTTACGAGATTGAAACGCCGCTTTTGATGCGCTCCACGCCGGAAGGAGCGCGGGATTACATTGTGCCTTCGCGGATGAATAGGGGGAAATTTTACGCCCTGCCGCAGTCGCCGCAGTTGTTGAAACAGATTTTGATGATTTCGGGCTTCGACCGCTATTTTCAGCTGGCCCGCTGTCTGCGGGATGAGGATTTGCGCGCCGACCGCCAGCCGGAGTTCACCCAGATTGATATGGAAATGGCCTTTGTGACCCAGGAGGATGTCTGGGAAGTGATTGAAGGGATGATGGCCGCGCTGTTCAAGGATACGTTGAATTTTCAGCTCCCTCTCCCCTTTCCCCGTTTGACTTACCGGGAGGCGATGAACCGGTATGGCACGGACAAGCCGGATACGCGATTCGGATGGGAGCTGGTGGATTTGACCGCTTTCGGCGCCAAAACCGGATTCAAGGTTTTTGCCGAGACGGCCAAAAAGGGCGGCGCCATCAAGGCCTTGACGATTCCCAAGCCGGCCGAGTTTACCCGGAGCCAGTTGGATTTGCTGGAAGACCAAGCCAAGCAGTACGGTGCCAAGGGGCTGGCGAATTTCATTAACGAAGGGGGCGAACTGAAATCCCCCCTCTTGAAGTTTTTCAAGGAGGATGAGAAAAAAGAACTGGTTTCGCTGCTTGGGCTTAAGGAAGGGCATATCGCTTTCATCGTGGCCGACCGCTGGAAGACCGCCTGCGCCGTTTTGGGGCGGCTGCGCAACGACTTGGCCAAAAAGTTTAAAGTGATTCCTGAAAACAAATGGAACCACCTGTGGGTGTATGAGTTCCCGGTATTCGAGTACAACGCCGGCGAAAACCGCTTCGACGCGATGCACAACATCGTCACCTGCCCGTATGAGGAGGATTTGCCCAAACTGGACGAAGGGTTTTCCACCCCCCTGCCTTTGGGCGACCCGGCCCACCCTTGGGGACACATCCGGGGGTACCAGTACGATTTGGTTTTGAACGGGAGCGAAATCGCCTCTGGCGGAATTCGGATTCACAAGCGTTCGATTCAGGAAAAGGTGCTGGCGATTCTGGGGATAAACAAGGAACGGGCCGAGCGGATGTTCGGCTTTTTGTTGCGCGCGCTCGAATACGGCGCCCCACCCCACGGCGGCATCGCCCCCGGCTTCGACCGGATTGTGGCTTTGCTCGTCGGCTCGGACAACATCCGGGATGTGATTGCCTTCCCGAAAACCTCGGCCGGGCAGTCCTTGATGGACGGCTCCCCGGCGGAAGTGGACCCGCGCCAGCTGGAAGAGCTGGGCATCCGGCTGGTGGAGGAAGAAAACTCGAAGGGCCGTTCGACAGGCTCACGGTCGCAAGCGAAGTCGAAGGATAAAAAATAATGCCGGTTCAAACCAAAAAAATCGAGTTGAATGGAGTTGACCAGCGGCTTTTGTTCGGGCCGTCGGACATTTATTTGCGGCTGATTGAAGAAAAACTGCCGCTCAAACTGATTACGAGAGGCGAAACCCTGGTGATTGAGGGCCAGCCGGTGCTGGTGGACAAGGCGGGGGCATTGTTCGCCGACCTCATCGCCCGTCTGAAAGCAAAGCAGGAGATCTCCGAGCAGTACATTTTGTATTCCCTTTCCCGAATCGAATCGGACGGGCTCGGCCCGGCCAATGAGCTGGAAGCGCAGGCGGTGATCACCTCCCTTTCCAAAGAGCCGGTGCAGCCGAAAACGGTAGGCCAGAAGGATTACCTGGCGGCGATGGCTTCCAACGACATTGTCTTTGCCATCGGCCCGGCCGGCACCGGTAAAACCTTTTTGGCGGTGGCCAAAGCCACCGCCGATTTGAAATCGGGCCGGGTCAACCGCATCATTTTAGTACGGCCCGCCGTCGAAGCGGGGGAAAACCTGGGGTTTCTCCCCGGCGACATCCGCGCCAAGGTGGATCCGTATCTGCGCCCGGTGTATGACGCTTTGCACGAGCTTTTGCCGGCGGAGAAAATCCAGAAACTGATAGAAATCGGCATAATCGAAATCGCCCCGCTCGCCTTTATGCGCGGCCGCACGCTCAACAATTGCTTTGTGATTTTGGACGAGGGGCAGAACACCACCTCCTCCCAGATGAAGATGTTTTTGACCCGCTTGGGGGTGGGCTCCCGGGCCGTGATTACCGGCGACATCACCCAGATTGATTTGGAAAATAAAAAGGCCTCCGGCCTCGTTACCGTTCAGAAAATTCTGGACGGGATTAAGGGAATCACGTTTGTTTACCTGACCGAAAAGGACGTGGTGCGCCACCGGCTGGTCACCGACGTCATCAAGGCCTACGAGCGGCATGAAGGCCGAAGCGGCCGGTAGGCGAACGCCCATTACGATTTTCGCCGGGCGTTACAAGGTCTCTCCAAGCTTGAAGAAGAAGATTCGGACGCTGGCCAAACGAATCATAAAAGGCGAGAAAAGGACTTTGCAGACAAGCTTGATTTTCATCGGGGACGCCAAAATGAAAGCTCTCAACAGCCGTTTCCGGGGAAAGGAGAAAACCACCGACGTGCTCTCCTTCCCCATCGAAGCGAACAGCAAAAAAGTGGAGGGGGAAATTTACATCTCTGCCCCGCAGGCCAGGCGACAGGCGCCGCTTTTTGGAAATAAGGCCGAAGGGGAAATCTTACGTTTGAGCGCCCACGGCTTTTTGCATCTATTGGGTTACGGCCATCATACCGTCAAAGAGCGGGCGGAAATGTTTAAGCGGGAAGAGAATTATCTGCGGGAGCTTGACGCATCCTCCAGCCGGGGGGAAAAATGCTGATTTGGGCCGCTCTGCTCTGGCTTTTGCTCTGGGGATTGGCCTTTATTATTTCCCGCGCCAGTATGGAGCTTTTCCGCGACCCGGAGGAGCTGTGCGCCATTCCGCTTTCCCCGTTTAGAAAAGCGCGGCTGGAAGCGATTCTGAAAAACCCGCAGGCCACCCTGTTTGTGCTCTCTTTAGCCCGCTCCCTTTTTCTGATGCTCGCGACCGTTTTTGCCTTCGGGATGACCTTTTCTTCCCAGCCCACCCAGCCGGTTTTGACGCTGGCCATTTTTCTTTCCATAACTTTTCTGGGCTTCGTTTTCTTCGGCGAGGCGCTGCCGCGCTACCTTCCAACCGAGCCGGGCAAAAGCCCGCTGGTGCGCTATTTCTGGCTGGTGTATTGCTTGCGGGTGGCCTTCTCCCCTTTCTTGATTCTGCTTAAACCCTACCAGGCCCGGCTGAAAGCGACGCCGGAGGAGTTGGAGGAAAAGAAGGAGGAACTGGTGGAGCGGGCCATCGAGTCGTTGGCGGAATCGGCCGGGATGGGGGATTTGGTGGTGGAAAAGGAAGAAAAGGAGATGATTCAAAAAATCTTCCGGCTGGACACCACCGAGGTCCGGGAGGTGATGGTGCCGCGCGTCAACATTACCTGGGTGGACGTGGACGAGGGGCTGGAGGAAATCAAGAATAAAATCAAGCAGACCGGCCACGCCCGCTTTCCCTTATGCCGAAAAACCATCGACGAGGTGGCCGGAGTCCTGTACGCCAAAGACCTCTTGGCCTTGCTCGTGCTGGGGGAAAAACCGAATCTGGAGAAAATCGCCCGCCCGGCCTATTTCGTGCCGGAGACCAAAATGTTGGACGAGCTATTGCTGGAACTCAAGAGTATGAAAAATCATCTCGCGGTCGTGGTGGACCAGTATGGCGGCACGGCCGGGATGATTTGCCTGGAAGACATCCTGGAAGCCATCGTTGGCGACATCCGGCAGGAGGCGGAAACGCCGGAAGCCAAGGAAATCGAAAAAATCTCGGAGACCGAGTATCTGGTTCTGCCGACCGTTTCCCTTTCCGAATTGGCGGAGGCGACCGCCTCCCGCCTGCCGGAGAAGGAATTCGACACGGTCGGCGGCCTGATTTACGCGCTGGTGGGCACGCTTCCCACGGCCGGGCAAAAAATCACCTCCAACGGCCTGGAGTTCACGGTCGAAAAACTCTCCGGCCAGCGCATCCAGCTGGTGCGGGTCGCCAAAGTTTCCCCTTCGAAAAAGCCCGGCCCGGCGCATTCATCATAGTTGTTGGGGCAACCCCACCCCTGCCCCTCCCCTTCAGGGGAGGGGGTTTTACATTATATTCTTTCACGAAAAGAAAGGTGGATGTGCAACAGAAGAAAGACTATTTCTTAAAATATTCTCAATCGGCGCTAAAGAAAGCAAGAAAACTTCGTAAAGAAATGACCGAGGCGGAGCAAAGACTTTGGGGACAGCTTCGGCACGACCGCTTGGGAGTCCGCTTTCGGCGCCAAGTGCCGTTTGGTACCTACATCTTGGATTTTTTCTGCAACAAAGCAAAGTTGGCAATAGAAGTGGACGGGGGCCAGCATTTCGATGCGGAGGGTTTGAATAAGGATAGAGAACGCGATATGTTCTTGTGGAATAGCGGTCTTACCGTGCTAAGATTCTCTAATCGAGACATTTTTCAAAACCTTAATGGAGCAATGGAAGTAATCCACGGCCATCTTTCAACAAAATAGAACAAACTTCCCCCTCCCCTATGAGGGGAGGGGCAGGGGTGGGGTCAAAAACTTCCGGCTTGACACTTCTTCCACCAAAGCAAATCTTTCCTCCGGAGGGTTGGCAGAGCGGTTTAATGCGGCGGTCTTGAAAACCGTTGGTTCCCTCAAAGGAACCCGAAGGTTCGAATCCTTCACCCTCCGCTTTTAAGCGGTGCATTTGAAGAAAAACGGCAGAACACTTTATCGATGAGCGTATATAAACGAAAACCGGAGAGCTTCAACGAAATGCTGGCCCCTTTTCCAAAGGAGATTAGAACCATCGCCCTCGGCCTGCGCCGGATGATACGGGAGACACTGCCGGAACCGGAGGAAAACATCTACGGCGGGTTGATGGTCGCCAATGCGCTCTACAGCATCGGCGGGCCGGCCAAGGTCATCTGCGGCATCCAGCCCGACAAAATTCAGTGCCGGCTTTTTCTCCATAACGTGGCGGACGTGAAGTTTCCGGGCATTAAAATAGAGGGGACGGGGAAGCATGCCCGGCACGTAAAAGTGAAAGAGCTGAACAAGGAAAATAAAAAAGCGTTAAGCCGGCTGATTGGCGAGGCCTTCAACCGCTCCGGGCTGGCGAATACAGAAAAATGAAAGGGACGGATAGTTCTATGGCTAAAACATCCGCGCTTAAAAAGCTGCGGGAGATTCCGGGTGTCGGTAAAAGCATTGCAGAGGATTTGCACGATTTGGGAATACGCAAGGTGGCGGATTTGAAAAGAAAAAACCCGGAAAGGATGTATTATGACCTCTGCCGGAAACGGGGCCAGCATATCGATCGGTGTATGCTATACGTATTCCGCTGCGCCGTGTATTATGCCTCGACCAAAAAGCACAATCCGAACAAGCTCTTGTGGTGGAACTGGAAGGACAAAATCGAAAAAAACAATAGGAGGATGAGATGACGGAAGAGAAACCGAAACGCGGGGCGCTTTTGTACTACCAGCTGGCCAGCGTGATTTTGCTTCTGGTACTGGTCGGGTTTTCAATTTCCGGGCTGTGGGGGCTGGTAAAAATCGCCATTCCCAAGCTCACGACCGAAAACTACGAGTGGAAAATGGTTTCCACCTTCGACCGGTACGTTCAGGATAAATACCGGGAGAAAAACGGGGCTTACTTTTCAAAATTTGAAAAGGAAGATACCACGACGGCGCTTACCCGGGAACAGGTGGAGGCGAAATGGAAATCGGCGCAACAGAACGTGCTCGATGACGAACGGCGGGAAGGGTTGCGGATGATTATGCTCTGGTTCGTAGTGATGATTGTCTGCCTGCCGTTATATCTCTACCATCATAAGGCGGTCAAGAAAGCGCGGCAGGGGATGGAGCAGGCGGCTGGGTAACAGTCTTTCGTGGTAGCCGACGCACGAGCGTCGAAAAATTGCCGCTCGATTGGTGTAGGGGCGGTTCGCAAACCGCCCCTACCTCACCCAATCCGCAATGAAGATATTTGTCTCTCCCGGCACTTGGGCGTTGCGGTTGGAGGCGAAGACTAACTTTTTGCCGTCGGAGAAGAACATCGGAAAGCCGTCGAAGGTGTCGCTGTAAGTAATCCGCTCCAGCCCCTTTCCATCAACTCTGACCATATACAAATCGAAGTTCCGCCCTTTGGGGTCGTGCAGGTTGGAGGCGAAAATGATGCGGCGGCCGTCCGGGAAAAAATAGGGAGCGAAGTTGGCGGCGCCGTTGGAAGTCACCTGCTTTTTGTTTTTCCCGTCGGCATCCATCACGATAATCTCCAGCGTATGCGGGCGGATTTGCCCCTGCCGGAGCAACGCAAGATAGGCCGCTTTGGCGGCGGAATCTTTAGGATGGTGGGCGCGATAAACGATTTTTTTGCCGTCGTAGGAGAAAAACGGCCCGCCGTCGTAGCCGAGTTCATCCGTCAACTGCTTCAAGCCCGAACCATCGGCATTCATCGTGTAAATGTTCAGATCGCCGTTCCTATATGAAGTAAAAACGATTTTTTTGCCGTCGCGGGAGATGGTCGCCTCGGCGTCATACCCCTGCTCGGCGGTTAAACGCAAAAGATTGGAGCCGTCCGGGTCAGCGGTGAAAATGTCGTAGCCGGTGTAGAGCGGCCAGACGTATCCCCTGGAATAATCCGGCTTGGGGGGGCAGGTGGAATCGGCCAGATGGGTCGAGGAGAACAAAATCTTTTTTCCGTCCGGGAAAAAGTAGCCGCAGGTGGTGCGGCCTTTGCCGGTGGAGACCAGCCGTTTGTCCGTGCCATCGACATTCATCGTGTAAATCTGGTCGCAGGAATCGCTGCCGGTGTGGTACTGGAAAATCAGTTTGGAATCGTCGGCGGAAAAATAGGCCTCCGCATTTTCCCCGCCGAAGGTAAGCTGGCGGACGTTGCGCAGGTATTTTTCTTCCGGCAATCGGAGCGGATCGGGCGGGCCGTTCTGGGCGGAACTCTGCGTCAGAGTCAAAGCCAAAAGCAAAAGCCATACGCCTGCGTTCATCAGTTTCGGGAAAATGTTTTTACCGTTCATAGGCCAAATGATATATGAATGTAAAAAACAAAAAGATGATTTTGGTCAGGAATTGTCGATAACTTGACAGGCCGCTGGCATTCCGGTAGTATCCCTGTTCGAAGTGCGTTGGTGAGAAAGGAGATTATATGATGAAGAAGAACTTATCGGGAATTCTGTTAGCTTTCGGATTTTTGATTTTGGTTCCGGCCGTGTCAAAGGCCGCCCCCGTCGGGCCGGCTTTGGGGATTCGGGCGGGGGCAAGCCAGAACCCGGATCAGTTCGTCGTCGGGGCGCAGGTGGAACTGGGCTCGCTCGGAATGGCGACGATTGCGCCGAGCATTGATTTGGGACTGGGGGACGGAAGCGACGTGGTCGCCGCCAATGTCGATTTGCGCTGGTATCTTTTCCCCCTGCCGCAGACCGGAATCCATTTTTACGCCGCCGCCGGCCCCACGGCGGTATTCGCCAACAGCCAAAGCGAGGTCGGCTTGAGTTTGACCGCGGGGGCAAAAATTCCGATGAAAGGAAAAGGGCGCTACAATCTGGAAGAGCGATTCGGCATCGGCGATATTCCGGATGTAAAGATTATGCTGGGAATTCTCTTCGGGCTTTAGGGCTGACAAAGCAGAGAACGGTCAAGGATTTCCCGTTGTGCCGGGAGTTATTCCAGACGCACCCTAAAAAGCACCCCCTCCGGCCTTTCGGCCTCGTCCCCCTTCGTAAGGGGGACAAAAAAACAGGGATTAGTGAAAACGGGAAAAGTTTTAAGTTGAAAGACCTGCCGATTTTTTCACCCGGCGGCGGTCGTTGGAATCCAGAATCCGCTTCCGGATGCGAATCGAATTCGGCGTTACTTCCACCTGCTCGTCCGGGCCAATGTATTCCAAAGATAGTTCTAAAGTCATTTTCAACGGCGGCGTGAGCATAATCGCCTCGTCGGCTGCCTTGCTGCGCATATTGGTCAGCTTTTTTCCCCGGCAGACGTTGATTTCCATATCCTCGTCCCGCGCGTTCTGCCCCACCACCATCCCGGCATAGACCGGCACGCCGGGGCCGATGAACAAAGTTCCCCGCTCCTGCGCGGCATCCAGCCCATACGCCGTGCTGGCGCCCGGCTCGTAAGAGATGAGGGAGCCGTGGACGTTAATCCGCACCAGCTCCGGCTGGTACGGCTCGTACTTGTTAAAGACGTGATTCGCGACCGCCGTGCCGCGGGTTTTGGTCATCAAAGCGGATTTGAGCCCGATGACGCCGCGGGTGGGCATATCGTATTCCAAATGCTGGTCGCCGGAGGGGGTGCCTTCCACGGCAAGCAAAGTCCCCTTGCGCGCTCCGCATTCCGCTATCACCGTCCCCTGATATTCGCTCGGAACGTCGATGGTTACCAACTCGTACGGTTCTAACTTTTGACCATTCTCCTCGTGCAGAATCACCATCGGCTGGGAAACCAGAAGCTCGAACCCTTCCCGGCGCATCTGCTCGATGAGAATGGCGAGATGCAGTTCGCCGCGGCCGGAGACCAAAAGCGAGTCCGGAGAATCGGTCTCCTCCACCCGCAAAGCGACGTTGGTTTCCAATTCCCGCTTCAGCCGCTCCCGAATCTGGCGGGAGGTGACCAAATTCCCCTCCTTGCCGGAAAAGGGGGAGGCGTTGACGCTGAAGGTCATCTGCACGGTGGGCTGGTCCACCTCCACCGGCGGCAGGGCCTTCGGATTTTCGAAATCCGCTATCGTTTCGCCGATGGCGATTTCCGCCAACCCGGCGATGGAGACGATTTCCCCCGCTTCCGCTTTTTCGACCGGTTCCTGCTTCAATCCCTTGTAGATTAAAATTTCGCTCACTTCGCCGGGGATGATGCGGCCGTCGGTTTTGATTTGAGCAACTTTCTGCCCGGCGGAAATTTTGCCGGAGGAGATTTTGCCGATTCCCATTTTCCCTTTATAGCTGTCGTAAGCCAACGCCAGAATTAGTATTTGCAAAGGCTCTTTGACATTCACCTTCGGCGCGGGGATGGTTTTGAGAATGGTTTCGAAAAGCGGTTTCAAATCGGTTCCCGGCTTGTTTAAATCCAAGGTAGCCGTTCCGTTGGTGGCGGAGGTATAGACGATGGGAAAATCCAAAAGGTCGTGTTCGGCGCCCAGGTGGACGAAGAGGTCGAAGGTTCTGTTTACCGCGTTGGCGGCTTCGGCATCCTGCCGGTCAATCTTATTCACGACGACGACCGCTTTCAGCCCCAGTTCCAGCGCTTTGCGCAGGACGA
>Ga0184637_10002266_pt1 | contig 12429 bp, 12 predicted proteins | sample PLM3_127_b2_FD_133143 | JGI IMG/M metagenome (GOLD analysis project Ga0184637, IMG submission 133143) | Groundwater sediment microbial communities from an aquifer in East River, Colorado, USA - PLM3_127_b2 | ecosystem: Environmental > Terrestrial > Soil > Riparian zone | place: USA: East River...
CTCGGCGACCGATAGCGAGACGCCATCCACCACCGCGGCGCGCCCGGCGTCGCTCGGGAAGCTCGTGACGAGATCCTCCACCTCGAGCAGCGCTCCGCTCACAGGTTCTCCCGCAGCGTGCGCGGGTCGAGGATGTCGCGCACCGCATCGCCGACCAGGTTCACCGCAAGGATCAGCACGAACAGCGCCGCCGACGCGGCGGCGAGGTTCCACGCGATGATCGGGTCGCGCGCCAGCTCGTCGCGCGCCTGGTCGATCATCTGGCCCCAGCTCCCGTCGATGCCGACGCCGAGGAACGACAGGATCGCCTCGGTCAGCACCATGCCGGAGAAGAGCAGCACGAACGTGATCACCACCAGGTGGATCAGGTTGGGCAGGATGTGGCGCAGCACGATGCGCGCCTCGGTGGCCCCGAGCGCGCGCGCCGCCTGCACGTAGTCGAGCTCGCGCAGCTTCAACGTCTCGCCGCGCACGACGCGCGCGAAGCCGACCCAGCTCGTGACCCCCATCGCGATGCACACCTGCACCGGCCCGCGCCCGAGCGCGAGGATCAGCGCGATCAACAGCAGCAGGTTCGGAATCGACGTGAGCGTCGAGATCAGGAAGAACACCGCGTCGTCGACGCGCCCGCCGAAGTAGCCGGCGGACATCCCGAACAAGAGCGCCAGCGGGATCACGATCAAGCTGGTGAGCCCGCCGATCAGCAGTGCGATGCGCGCCCCCTTCAGCGTCAGGTGGAACACGTCGCGGCCGAGGATGTCGGTGCCGAGCCAGTGCGCGCCGGGATGGCGCAGCAGGGCTCCGCCGTAGAACTCGACCGCGGCGAGCGGGGCCGAGTAGCTGCGCTCCTGGAAGCCGGCCGGAAACGCGCGGTCGACGAGCGACCGCGGCGTGTGGGCTTCCACGCCTTCGACCCCGCCGGCGGCGTCGATCCAGGCCACCGCGTCGGCGAGACCGAGTGCGATGTAGACGGCGATCGCCAGCAGTGCTGCCGGCCGGCGACGCGCCAGCTCGCGAAAGGCCTGCGACCAGAAGCCGCTGCGGCGCACCGCGCGCGCGGTGAAGACCGCACCCGCGACGAGCAGCGCAACCACCGCGTTCGAGACCACGTGCCCCTCCACGCCGCTACTCGAGCCGCACGCGCGGATCTGCGAGCGTGTAGGAGAAGTCGGTGATGATCTGGAACAAGATGAACGCGAGCGACCCGATGAACACCATCACGCGCAGCGTCGAGAAGTCGTTGCCCTGGATCGCCTCCACCGTCACCGCGCCGAGCCCTGGGATTCCGAAGAACGACTCGGTCAAGAGCGCCCCGGTGAACAAGAACGGGATCGCCGTCACCACGTGGGTCAGGATCGGGATCAGCGCGTTGCGCAGCACGTGGCGCACCATCACCTGCCCGTCGCCGCAGCCCTTCGCGCGCGCGGTGCGCACGTAGTCCCTCCCGGTCTCCTCGACGAACACGGTGCGGTAGAAGCGCACGTCGTGCGCCACGCCCGACACGACGCCGATCAGGATCGGCATCGCGACGAAGCGCGGCAGCACGCTCGGGTCGGAGTCGAAGCCGGAGATCGGGAACCAGTTCAGGATCTTCCCGATCAGGAACTGGACGCCGATGATGTAGAGCAGGATCGAGACGCTCATCGCGAGCACCGCGAGCACCACGCCCATGCGGTCGATGTAGGTCTCGCGGAAGTAGGCGACGAACAGCGATAGGCCCACCCCGAGCGCCAGGCCGAGGAAGAACGTCGGCACCGTGAACGAGAGGCTCGGACCGGCGCCGTCGCGCAGGCGGCGCGCGATCGGCACGCCGTCGGCGTCGCTGCGGCCGAAGTCGAAGGTCAGCATGCTGCGGTAGTGGTCGCGGAGCAGCTGCGGCCACGGGCGATCGTAGCCGTGCTCCTCGACCCAGCGCTCGAGCACCGCGGGGGGAGCCTTCTCGCCGACTGCGCGCCGCGCCATGTCGATCGGCTCGGCGTACAGGAAGAACAGCACGAACAAGAGCCCGAGCACGCCCTGCACGACCAGGAAGCCGTACGCGAGCCGGCGCAGCGCGTAGGCGATCACTACTGGCGCTCCCGCAGGAAGGTGACGACGCCGGGCGCCGCAATCAGCACGAACGCCGCCCCGAGCGCCCAGGCGGGCCACACGATCGGCTCGTTCCACGCCAGGCGCTGCGCGCGGCGCAGCTGGGGGTCGATGTCCATGTACTTGCTGGCGGGCAAGCTGATCCCGGCCGGCTTCACGTTGCCGAGCCAGCCGTGGTAGAGCGCGTACACCTCCCGGTGGAACAGCTCGATCCACGGCCGCTCGCGCTCGAGGATCTCGCGCATCTCGAGGATCAGCTTCATCCGCTCCGGTCCACTCGGCATGTCCTTCATCGCGAGGAAGAGTGAATCGAAGCGGGGGTTCGCGAAATTCGCGGCGTTCGGCGCGCCGGGGTTCGCCGAGCTCGCGTTCGGACCCCACAACAGGAACAGGAAGTTCTCGGGGTCGGGGTAGTCGGCGATCCAGCCATACATGAAGATCTGGTAGGCGCCGTCGCGGACCTTGTCCTGGAAGGCGTTGTAGTTCGTGGCCGCGAGCTTCACGTCGACGCCGATCCGGCGCCAAGCGTCGACGAAGAACTGGTATTGAAGGCGGCCGCGCGTCGACGGGTCGCCGGTATCGAACGAGAGCTTCAACGGGCGCTGCGTCTCCGGATCGATCCCGCCCGGGTAGCCCGCCTCGCCGAGCAGCGCCTTCGCCCGCGCGAGATCCGGCGTGCGATAGGCGTTCGTGTACTCCGGGTCGTAGCCGAAGATGCCCGGCGGGATCGGCGACTGCGCGGGCACGCCGCGATCGTTATTGAACACCCGCGCGAACTCGACGCTGTCCACCGCCAGGCTCATCGCCTGGCGCAGCTTGCGGCCGCGCTCGTCGGCCGGCGCGCCGACGATCGGGTCGTTCATGTTGAAGCCGATGTAGAAGATATCGGGATCGACGGCCTTCACGAGCGACATCCCGCGCGCTTCCATCGCCGGCGAGAGTCGGCCCTGGTGCACCGCGCGGTCGAAGCTCTCCTGGATGATGCCCGACGCGTCGTAATAGCCCTGGAGGAACTTGTTGAAGCTCGGAATATCCTCCTTCTCCATCCGAAACTCGATCCGCTCGAGGAACGGCAACGGGCGGCCTTTGTACTCGGGCCGCAAGAGCCCTGCGCCGGCGTCGCTCGGCTCGCCGTCCGACGGATAGATCGTGCCGGGCGCCCGCCACTCCGGGTGCAGCGCGCCGTACCAGTTCGGATTGCGTTCGAGCACCACGCGGCTGTGCTGCTCGTAGCGCGCCACCCGGAACGGGCCGGTCGCGATCGGGTGCTCCTTGAAGAACCGACGCCCATCCTCGCCGTCGTAGTAGACGATCGCTTCCCAGGGCACCGGGGCGGTGAACGGCATCGCGAACCAGTACAGGAGCTGCGGGTAGGGCTCGTGCAGCACCACCTCGAGCTCGTGCGGGCCGCGCACGACGAGGCCGTCCACACCGCCGGCGTCGGCGTACTGGCGATCGATGCGCCGCTGCGCGAAGCCCGGATCGGATTCGCGCAGCGCGACCAGCCGCTTCGCGAACTCCGCGAAGCCGTCGATCTTCGTGAACGTCGCGACGACCGGGCTGATCACGGTCGGATCGGCGATCCGCATCAGCGCGAACGCGACGTCGGAGGCGAGAATCTCGCGATCGGCGAGACCGGCGGCGCCCGGCGCGAAGCACGCGTCCTTCTGGAAGCGCATCCCCGGGCGCAAGCGGAAGCGATACGCGACGCGCCCGTCGCCCTGCGCTGTCGCCTCGGGCACCTGCTCGGCGAGGCCGGGCATCAGCTGGTAGGGGCGCCGGAGGTAGTGATACTCGAGCAGCGTCTCGTAGACGTTGGCGAGGATCGCGTGATCCGACGCGTTGTAGCTGACCGCCGGGTCGAGCGTCTTCGGCGGCCCGGAGAGCACCAGGTAGCGCACCTTGATCCCGTCGTCGGAATCCGGGTAGGGGTTGTTGGTGCAGGACGCGAGCCAGAGGACCGCGAGCATCCCCCGCAGCCAACCGCCGCCTCTCATCCCCCCTCCGCAGCACTGGCGGGGCCCGGCTCACCCGAACCCCCCGGCTCCGGTCGCGGATCGGGATCCGATTCCAGGCCGGCCGGCGCGCGCAGCTGGAATAGCTCCGGTGAGACGCCGGGGTTCAGCTCGACGCTGCGCAGCGTGAGCTCGGCGCGTGCTCGGCCCGACGCGCTGCGCAGCGCGACGTTGCGCGCGAACGGCGCGCCGCCGAGATCGACGTAGTCGTCGAAATCGGCCTCCCAGACCGGTCGTCCCTCGGCGTCGGATTGCGCGAGACGACGCAGCTCGCCCCCCGCGCCGAACTCGACCTTTCGCCGCACGCGTCCCTCGACGTCCACCAGCTCGATGCGCACCCGGTCTCCGACCGCGTACGCGGCGCCGCGCGCCAGATCGGCATCGGGCTCCGGGGCGCCGAGGATCACCTCGACCGCTTCGCCCGGCGTGAGGTCGAGGCGCGCCGCGTCCCACAAGAGGCCCTCGTAGACCGGCCCTTCTTCGAAGCGGCGCTGCTGGGTCTCGAGCAGCGCATAGTGATCGCCATCGGTCGCGAGCACCAAGAGCGTGGTGTCGAGGAAGCCGAGCACCTCGACGCGCAGGTGAGCGGGGCGCGCGAGCCACATCCGCTGCTTGCTGCGCCACGCGACATCGCGGCCACCGACTCCGGTGCCCGGCGCGTCGACCGCGAAGCGCGCGATCGCCTGCAGCGCGTCGCGGCCCGCGGTGTGCGCGCGCCACGCCGAGAGCAACGCGTCGGGGCGCGGGTCGTCGGCGGGCAGCATCGTCGGGGGAACCGTGGTGGCACAACCGGTTCCGAATGCGAGCAGCGCCTGCGCCAGGACGAGCCGGCGCACGCCTACTCGAGCTCGCGGCGCAGCGATTCCAGCTTCTCGCGCAGCTCCGGCTGCTCGTCCGGCCGCGGGCCCAAGAGCGCCGCCTCCTCGAACTTGTCGAGGGCGCGGCGCCGCTGGTCGAGCAGCAGATAGGCGTCGCCGATGTGCTCCGAGATCACCGGGTCCCCGCCGGTGAGCTCGTGAGCGCGCTCGAGCTCCTCGATCGCCTTCGAGAGCCACTGACGACCCGCCGCCACGTCGCCGGACTCGATCAGCGGCCGCGCGCGCATGTAGTAGACCCAGCCCAGGCTGTCGACGATGTAGCCGTTGTCGGGGCGCAGCTCGATCGCGCGCACGATGTACTGCTCTGCCTGCTCCAGATTCTCGCCCTGCTCGGCCCACGTGTACCCGATGAAGTTGAGCGCGTCGGCGTTGTCCGGGTTCTTCTCGAGCGCGCGCTGCATGTAGCGGATCGCTTCCTGGTTGCGATCCCGCTCCCCATACACGACGCCCAGGTTGTAGAGCAGATCGTCGTCCTCGGGGTCGCTCTCGAGCAGCCCCTCGAGGTAGGCGACGGCGCCGTCGAAATCACCGGTCTTCGAGCGCAGCGTCGCGCTGTACAGCTCGAGCTCGCGTGAGGGCTCCGTCTCGAGCGCGCGCTGCACCTCGGCGAGGGCCTCCGGATAGCGCCCGTGCCGCTCGTGGATCGCCGCGAGCTGCGTGCGCGCCTCGGCGTAGTACTCGTGGTGCGCAGCGACGCGCTCGAACGCGCGGGCCGCCTCGTCGTCGCGATTGGCGCGGCGCAGCGCCACCCCGTCGAAGAACGCCACCTCGTACTCGCGCGGGGCGTGCGCCAGCACGCGCTCGAAGCGCAGCACCGCGTCGGCGAAGCGATGCGCCTCGTAGAGCAGGAAGCCGAGCCGCTTCACGGACTCGAGGTCGTTCGGATAGCCCGCCTCGATCCGCTCGAGGGTCTCGATCGCCCCTTCGACGTCCTCGTCGTTGATCTGGGCCTCGGCGAGCGCGAACAGCGTCGCGTGGTCGTCGGGCGCCTGTCGCAGCATCTCGCGATACACGCCAATCGCGCCCTCGCGGTCGCCCCGGTTGCGCATCGACCGCGCAAGCGCACCGTAGATGCGCAGGTTGGCGGGGTCGACCTCGAGCGATTTCCGCAGCGACTGCTCGGCGTCGAGCGGCCGCTCGAGCTTCTCCAGCACGTTGGCTTGATAGATCCAGCTGCGCGGCTCCTCGGGCTCGTGCTCGGTCATCCAGCCCGCGATCTCGAGACCGGCGTCGAGCTGCCCGACCTCGAGATAGATCTCGTACAGGAGCCGCGCCGATTCCTCGTCGATCGGCTCGCCGTTCTCGCCGAGCAAGAGCCGCTCCGCCTCCGCCGCGTTCTGCTGGATGCGGTAGAGCTGCGCGAGGATGCTGCGTACCTCCGGATCGTCGGGTGCCAGCTCGCGCGCGCGGCGGGCGTGCTCGACCGCGAGGTCCAGCTCGCTGTTGCGCGCCAACATCTCGGCCATCATCCGGTGCAGCGGCGCGGACTGCTCGTCCTTCGCGATCGCGCGCTCGAGCGCCGCCATCGCCTCGACCGGTCGGCCCTCGGCGATGTGCTCGTGGTACACCAGCACGTCGTATTCAGCCGGGGCGTCGGGCCGGATCTCCCGCCCGGGTCCATCGGGTGCGGCGCGGAATGCGGCGCAGCCCGTCCCGAGCAGAGCGAGCCCGATCCGTGCGGACCGTGTGATGATTCGCAGCCAGCGATTCACGAACAACTGCTCCCGACGAGATCTCGAAGCCACCGGGTACTCATCGTCCGCCCGCGGAACCCCGCAGAGTCCCGGATGCACGGGCGTCACGACCTCCCCAGAACCCCTTGGTCTTCCAGGTATCCGACGAGCGCGGATACGCTCTCCTCCACGGACTGGGCCTGCGTGTCCAGCACCAGCTCCGGCCGCTCGGGCGCCTCGTAGGGAGCCGAGATGCCGGTGAACTCGGGGATCTCCCCGGCGCGCGCCTTCTTGTACAGGCCCTTCACGTCGCGTCCCTCGCAGGTCTCGACGCTGGCCGCAACGTACACCTCGATGAAGTCGCCCTTGTCCATGATTGCGCGGACCGCGTCGCGATCGGCGCGATACGGCGAGATGAACGAAGAGATCACGATTACGCCGGCGTCGGTGAAGAGCTTCGCGACCTCGCCGATCCGGCGGATGTTCTCGGTGCGGTCAGCGGGTGAGAATCCGAGGTTCTTGTTCAGGCCGTGACGGATGTTGTCCCCGTCGAGCACGTAGGCGTGGCGGCTGCGCTCGAGCAAGGCCTTCTCGGCACCCACCGCGATCGTCGACTTACCGGATCCCGAGAGTCCGGTGAGCCACACCGTAACGCCGCGTTGCCCGAGCAGTCGCTCCCGGTCGCTCCGGTCGACCTGACCCGCGTGCCAGGTGATGTTGGTCGCCTTCTGCTCGGTCAAGATCCCCCCTCCACGGCCTGATCGGACGCGGCGTATCGAGATGGGTCCCGGCGGATCGGACCGCAGGGCCTCTGCGCCCAGGAAGGCCGAAGAGTAGCGCCGCGCGCGCCGCAAGCGCCCCCAGACATGCGGAGCGAGGCGACGCCGAGCGAAGTCGAACGCGCTAGCCGCTATGCACCCGCACCGGCCCCGCTGGTTCCCGAGCCCGCGCCGACGCCACCTCTTCGGCGACGCGCGCGATCACGAGGTCGATCTCCGCCTCGCTGGTGCTGCGGCCGAGACCGAAGCGCACGGCACCGCGAATCCGCTCGGGCGCGAGGCCGAGCGCCCGCAGCACGTGACTGGGCTCGCCGCGGGCCGAAGCACAGGCCGATCCGGTCGAGAGCGCGACATCGCGGAGCGCCAACAGCAGCGCATCGGCGTGGACACCGGCGAACGAGACGTTCAGGTTGCCCGGAAGGCGCCGCACCGGATCGCCGTTCAGCGCGACCCCGCCGGGCAGCCGCTGCGAGAGGCCGTCGAGCAGTCGCTGGCGCAGGGCGCGCAGGCGTGCGGCCTCTGTCTCGAGATCCTCGAGGCACAGCGCGACCGCGCGCGCGAAGCCGACGATCAGAGGCACGGGCAGCGTGCCCGAGCGCAGACCGCGCTCGTGGCCCCCGCCGTGGATCAGCGGTGCCAGCGACAGGGGGGGCCGTCCGCGGCGCACGTACAGCGCTCCGACCCCCTTGGGCCCGTAGAGCTTGTGCGCGCAGAACGACAGCAGATCGATCCCGTCGCGACGCACGTCGATCGGCACTTTGCCGACCGCCTGCGCGGCGTCGCTGTGGAACGGAACCGCCGCCTCGCGACAGATGGCCGCGATCTCGGCGAGCGGTTGCAGCGTGCCGACCTCGCTGTTCGCCGCGCCGATCGACACGAGCGCGGTCCGCTCGGTGAGCGCGGCGCGCACCGCCTGCGGATCGACCCGGCCGTCGGCGTCCACCGGCAGCTCGGTGAGCGAGCACCCGTGCGCGGCGAGGGCGCGCGCGGTGTCGAGCACCGCCGGATGCTCGATCGCGCTCGTCACCAGGTGATCGCGGCGTCCCCCCCTCGCCTGCGCGATTCCGGCGAGCGCGAGGTTGTCGCTCTCCGTGGTGCCGCTGGTGAACACGATCTCGCGCGGGTCGGCCGCGCCGATCGCCGCGGCCAGCTGCTCGCGCGCCTCTTCGACCGCCGCCTCGGCCCGCCAGCCGTAGAGATGAGTGGCGCTCGACGGGTTGCCGAACTCCTCGCTCCAGTAGGGCTCCATCGCTCGCACCACGCGGGGGTCGACGGGCGTCGTCGCGTGGTGGTCGAGGTAGATGGGGCGAGGCGTCAAGCGCTGAAGGATTCTCCGCAGCCGCAGGTGGAGGAGGCGTTCGGGTTCTGGATCTTGAAGCCGGATTCCTGCAGCGTGTCCACGAAATCCAGCGTCGTCCCGGCCAGGTACAGCGCGCTCTTTTCATCGAGGATCACGCGCACGCCGTGGATCTCGATCTGGGCGTCCACATCGCGGATCTGGTCGTCGAAGGCGAGCTCGTAGCGGAGGCCGGAGCAGCCCCCGCCGACCACCTTCATCCGCAGACCGTGGCTCTCGGCCTTCCCTTCCTTCCCCAGGAGATCGCGGATGCGCTGGGCGGCCGGCTCGGTGACTTCGATCAGGGGCATACTGTACTCTCAAGTCCGAATTGCTTGGACAGCATAGGGTCGGCGGGTAGTGGGTTCAAGGTGAGCCAGATCGGAGACCAGCCCGTGCAGGGGCCCGCCTTCGCTCACCTGCGGCTCGCTACGCGTCGGCCGACTCTCGAGTCGGCCTTCTTGCCCGGGGAAGCAGCCGCAGGAAGATCTCCCGGTTGCCCTGGGGGCCGGGAAGGCGGCTGTCGCTGCGACCCGCCTCCTCGAAGCCGAGCTGCTTTGCCTCGGCGGACACCGCGTCCGCGGCCTCCGCGCGCAGCGCGTCGTCGCGCACCACCCCGCCCTTCCCGACCCGCTCTCGGCCGACCTCGAACTGCGGCTTCACCATCAGGAGCCACTCGGCGTCGGGCGCGCAGCGGACCAGCGCGGGGAGCAGCAGGCGCAGCGAGATGAACGAGACGTCGGCGGTGACGAGCGACACCGGGCCCGGCAGCGCCTCCGGCTCGAGATGGCGCGCGTTGGTGCGCTCGCGCACGTGCACGCGCGGGTCGCCGCGCAGCCGGGCGTCGAGCTGGCCGTAGCCGACGTCCACCGCCACCACCGATCGGGCGCCGCGCTGGAGCAGGCAGTCGGTGAAGCCGCCGGTCGACGCGCCGACGTCGAGGCACGCGCGCCCCTCCGCGCGAACGCCGAGATCGTCGAGCGCGCCGGCGAGCTTATCGCCTCCGCGCGAGACGAAGCGCTTCACCTCGCCGCGCACGCGGATCTGCGACGCACCGCGCACCCGCGTTCCGGGCTTGTCTTCAGGTCTGTCGTCGACCAGCACGTGCCCCGCACGGATCAGCGCCTGAGCGCGCGTGCGCGTGTCAGCGAGCCCGTCCTGGACCATCCGCTCGTCGAGGCGCGGCCCCTTCATCGCTTTCGCGCAACGGCATAGCGCAGCAGCGCCCGCAGCGGATCGGCGCGCTCGCCCAGCCCGGAGGTCAGAGCGAGCGCCTGCGCCAGCAGCGTCTCGGCACGCTCGCGCGCCGCGGCCTCGCCGAGCACGCGCACCAGCGAGCAGCCGTCGTCGTCGCCGGCATCGAGCAGGTCGTCGGTGATCTGGAACGCGACCCCGGCGGCCACACCGGCGGCGTGCAGCTTCGCCAGCACCGGCTCGCTCGCGCCGACGAGCCGCGCGCCCGCCGTGATCGAGGCCGCGATCAGCGCCGCGGACTTTCGCGCGTGCACGCTCTCCACCTGCGCCGCGTCGGCAGCCGCGCCCGCGAGATCGTCCACCTGGCCTCCGACCAGGCCGGCGGCTCCAGCCGCGCGCGCCAGGTCGCTCACCGCTCGCAGACGCCGCGCGGCGTCGCCGTCGTCCGCGCCCGCGACCAGCGCGGCGAAGGCCGCCGTCAGCAGCGCATCGCCGGCGAGCACGGCCGTGGCCTCGTCGAACGCGACGTGCACCGTCGGCCGACCGCGCCGCTCGTCGTCGTCGTCCATGCAGGGCAGGTCGTCGTGGATCAGCGAGTAGGCGTGCACCAGCTCGACGGCCACCGCGGCGGGCAGCGCGACCTCCGCCGCACCGCCGACCGCCTCGGCGCCGGCGAGCGCGAGCGCCGGGCGCAGGCGCTTGCCGCCCGGGAAGAGCAAGTGGCGCATCGCCGCGTGCAGTCGCGCGGGAGGATCCTCGGCGCGCGGCAGCGCCGCCTCGAGCGCCCGCTCCACACGCGGCCGGCACGCTTCGAGATAGTCGCGCGCGTCCATCAGCGTCAGCCCTCGGGCGTGCCGTCACCGGCGAACGGGCGCACCCCAACACCGCCCTGCTCGCGCACCAGCTCGTCGATGCGCTGCTCCGCGCGGTCGAGTAGATCGGCGCAGCGCCGCGAAAGCGCCACCCCGCGCTCGAAGGTGGCGAGCGCCTGCTCGAGCGCGAGATCGCCCGCTTCGAGGCGGTCGACGAGCCCCTCCAGCTCGTCGAGGGCACCCTCGAACGCGAGGCCCGCCACCGGGTCGACCGGAGTCACGGAACCGCCGGCGTCGCGTTCGCTCACGGGGGCGACTTTACTCCAGAAAAGGTGACAGATCTATTTTCCGCTTCCCGTCGCGGGAACGTGAACAACTAGCAAGGAAACACGGCGTGAGGCTCTCGTGTTTTCTCGCGGGGGGCCGACCGGCCGAACGCCCGGCTCATGGCGAACTGGATTCGAATCCACTTGACGGCGGGTCGTCGCCGCCGCGAAATCTGTCGCCTTTCCCCAGTCACTCGTCGGCGTCGTCGCCGAACAGAATGCCGACGCGAAGCTCGATCGCGTCGAACGGCTCGGCGCGGACTCGCTCCATGCGGTCCGCGATCAGGACCTCGACATAGCCGTCGACATGCCATCGGTGCACGGCGAGGGTCTCCTCGAGGGTCTCCTCGACGGGATCGATGATCCAGTAGTGCCCGACCTGGTGGTGGTGGTAGACGCGCTTCTTCTTGATCAGGTCGTTGCGCTTGTTCTTCGACAGGATCTCGCAGATCCAGTCGGGCCGGACCGTGATCGGCACCTCGGCGGGCAGCTCGGCCAGCCGCGCGCGGCGCCAGCCCGCAACGTCGGGGCGAACCACCTGCGTGTCCTCGAACTGGACCTCGACCTCCGTCGCGAACCACCAACCACCCGGCCCGCGTCCGCCGGGCCGGCGATTGTACGGCCCCAGGTACTCGCCGAGCCGGAGCTGCGCTCCACCGTGGCGTCCGGATGCAGCCTCCTTCTCGACGAGCACGCCGTCGATCACCTCGTGCCTACGCTGGGCCTCGGGGATCGCGAGAAGGTCGGCGACCGTTGCCAAAGGATTCGCCGGGTCGCTCACTTCTAGAGCGTATCTCGCCGGGTCGCGGTGCGCTGTTAGCGCGTACGCGGCTCGCGTGCCGTCGGGCTCGCTCGAGATATTCTCGGTCCTCAACGGGATTTGAATCCCGTTGCAATGCGCCGGCGCGCGAGTGCGGCGATTAGCGTGGGGTCACGCGAGCGAGAGCACGAGGCCGGGCTCGGGCAGGCGCAGGTCAGCCTCGACCGCCTGCGCCTGGCAGCGCCTCCATCGTGCGGCCGAGAGACCGCCATCCGAATCCTGCTGTTTGGCGAACACACAACGAGAAGCTGATCGAAGGCATTCCCCAGGTCAGCCGCGAGTAGCCCGTGGCATCAGCGGTTGATTGTTGAACCTCCGCCTAACGTAAAACGCTCGGCTCATCGTCTCTCCTTGGCGTGCGAGCCGGGACGGCGGCCCAGGGGCGGATCCTGTCCGGGACCGTCCTGGCGTTCCTCGACGAGCGCTCCCAGGCCCTTCAGTGTCTGACCCTTTCGGTGCAGGAGGGCGCGCCGCCCTCCTTCCTCGAGCTCGATCCCATCCTCGATCC
>Ga0184637_10002267_pt1 | contig 12424 bp, 12 predicted proteins | sample PLM3_127_b2_FD_133143 | JGI IMG/M metagenome (GOLD analysis project Ga0184637, IMG submission 133143) | Groundwater sediment microbial communities from an aquifer in East River, Colorado, USA - PLM3_127_b2 | ecosystem: Environmental > Terrestrial > Soil > Riparian zone | place: USA: East River...
ATGGCCGCGGTGGTGCTCACGATCGCGCGGGGGTCGTTCGAGGTCCTGGTGACGTTGTCGGCCAACCGGGGCGACGTGATCATCCTGGTCTCCCAGATGCTCTGGGTGACCTACACGCTCTACAGCCGCGCCAACCGCTCCACCTTCTCGCCGCTCCAGATGCTGGCGGGCGCCCACGTGGTGGCGGCGGGCCTGCTGCTCCCGCTGGCCCTCCTGGAGCGGCCCTGGCAGAGCTTCGCGGGGGCCTCGTGGGTGGCGGTGGTGGTCGTGCTCTACAGCGCGCTGCTGGGGACGCCGGCGCACATCGCCTTCTACCAGGCGGTGCGGACGGTGGGGCCGGGACGGGCCGCCGTGTTCACGAACCTCATCCCGTTCCTGGTGCTCGGACTCTCCTGGCTGATGGTGGGCGAGCCGATCCGCTGGTACCACTGGATCGGCGCCGGCGGCGTCATCGCCGGCGTGGCGCTGACTACTAGGCGGTGACGTGGCCGCCGCTGAAATCCCCCTCTCCCCTCAGGGGAGAGGGCAGGGTGAGGGGCTACACGACGAGGGGCTACCGCTTGGCGGTGGCCTTGGGCGCCTTGCCGGGCGCGACCTTGGCCGGCTTGTCGTCCTTGATGAGGTGCTTCACCTCGTCCATGAACTGCGAGATGTCCTTGAACTGGCGGTACACCGAGGCGAACCGCACGTAGGCCACCTGGTCCAGCTTCTGCAGGTGCTCCATCACGATCTCGCCCAGCTCGAGGCTCGTGATCTCCTTCTCAGCCCGGTCGTGCAGCTTGGCCTCGATGTCGGCCACCACGTCGTCCACCGCCTGCACGCCCACCGAGCGCTTCTCGCAGGATTTCAGGATGGAGCCGCGCAGCTTCTGGCGGTCGAAGGGCTCGCGGCGGCCGTCGCGCTTGACCACGTGGGGCAGCACGTCCTCGATGTACTCGTAGGTCGTGTAGCGGCGGTTGCACTTGAGGCAGGCGCGGCGCCGGCGGATGAACTCCCCGTCCCGGCCCACCCGCGAGTCCACCACGCGGTCCTCGGTGTGGCCGCAGAACGGGCACTTCACTTGAGGCGCTCCGGGTAGAGCGGGAACTGCGAGGTCAGCTCCTGGACCTGGCTCCGCACCGTCGCCTCCACCCCGCCGTCTCCCGGCCGGGAGAGCACGCGGTCGATCACCTCCGCGATCCGGGCCATCTCGGGCTCCTTCATGCCGCGGGTGGTCACCGCGGGCGTGCCGATGCGGATGCCGCTCGTGATCATCGGGCCCTTGGTGTCGAAGGGAATGCCGTTCTTGTTGACCGTGATCCAGGCGCGGTCGAGCATCTCCTGCGCGTCCTTGCCGGTGACGTTGCGGGAGGTGAGATCCACCAGGACCAGGTGCGTGTCCGTGCCGCCCGAGACCAGCCGGAAGCCGCGGGCGAGCATCGCCTCCGCGAAGGCCTTGGCATTCTTCACGATCTGCGCCTGGTAGGCCCGCCACTCCTGGGTCTGGGCCTCCCGGAAGGCCACCGCCTTGGCCGCGATCACGTGCATCAGGGGCCCGCCCTGGATGCCGGGCAGCACGGTACGGTCGAGATCCTTCGCGTACTGGGCGCGGCACATCACCATACCGCCCCGGGGCCCGCGCAGGGTCTTGTGGGTGGTGGTGGTGACGAAATCGGCGAACGGCACCGGCGAGGGATGGAGTCCCGCCGCCACCAGGCCCGCCGGGTGGGCGATGTCGGCCATGAGCTTGGCGTCGACCTCGTCGGCGATCTCGCGGAACGGCTTGAACTCGATGGCGCGCGGGAACGCGGAGCCGCCCGCGATGATGAGCTTCGGCCGGTGCGTGCGGGCCAGGTCGCGCACCTGGTCCAGATCGATGCGCTCGGTGTCCTTCGTGACCCCATAGGGGACGATCTTGTAGAGGCGGCCCGAGAAGTTCATCGGGCTGCCCGCGGTGAGATGCCCGCCGTGCGCCAGGTTGGGGCCGAGCACGGTGTCCCCCGGCTTGAGCAGGGTGAAGTAGACGGCCATATTGGCCTGCGAGCCGGAGTGCGGCTGCACGTTCACGTGCTCCGCCCCGAAGAGGTCCTTCGCGCGGGAGATCGCCAGATCCTCGGCGATGTCCACGATCTCGCAGCCGCCGTAGTAGCGCTTGCCCGGGTAGCCCTCGGCGTACTTGTTCGTCATCACCGAGCCCACCGCCTCCAGCACCGCCTCGGAGACGAAGTTCTCGGACGCGATCAGCTCGAGGTTGCGGGACTGGCGCTCGGTCTCGGCCCGGATGGCCTTGGCGATCTCGGGATCCACCTGCTCGAGGCGGCTCATCGCCTGCCCTCCGGATGCCGCCGCTCGATGTCGGCGATCTTGTCCACCCGGCGCGCGTGGCGGCCTGCCGCGAAGTCCGCCTCGAGCCACGCGTGGAGGATGTCCGCGGCCATCTCGGCGCCCATCAGCCGGCCGCCCAGCACGAGCACGTTGGCGTCGTTGTGCTCGCGACTCATCCGCGCGGTGTAGAGGTCGCCGCAGAGAGCCGCGCGGACGCCCGGGACCTTGTTGGCCGCCATGGCCATGCCGATACCGGTGCCGCAGACCAGGAGGCCGCGCTCGACCTTGTGGTCGGCCACGGATTCACCCACCAGGGCCGCGTAGTCGGGGTAATCCACCGACTCCGTGGAGTGGGTGCCGAGGTCGAGCACGTGGAAGCCGTGATTTATGAGCCAGCCCTTGAGGGCTTCCTTGAGCTCATACCCGGCGTGATCGGCTCCGAGGGCGATGGTCGAAACCACGCGCCAACCTTACGCTCCGTCGGGGTTGAGTGTCAAGACGACGCTACCGGTGGTATCCACCGGGACTTCTCTCTCTTATCCGCTCCGCTCGGCCCTCGGAGGGCCTCACGTCGCACTGCCACCGCTCTTCACCCGCGACAGCAGCGCCAGCCCGACCACGAAGAATGAGCCAATCGCCAGGATGCCGGCCCGCTGGTTGCCTCCGGCCGCGTGGGAGATGCCGCCGAATACGAGGGGGCCCATGACCGCCGCGCTCTTGCCGCAGAGCGAGTAGAAGCCGAAGATCTCGGCTTGCATGCCTCGGGGCGCCAGGCGCGCCAGAAACGCGCGGCTCGCCGCCTGGACCGCCCCGAGGCCGGTGCCCGCCACCACCGCGAGCACCCAGAACTGGCCCTGGGTCTGGACGAAGTAGGCGGCGACCACGATGGCCGCCCACTGGCAGAGGGTGATCATCACCACCCGGCGCGGCCCCAGGATGTCGGTCGGCCGTGCCCAGGCCAGCGCGCCGATGAGGGCCGAGATCTGCACCACGATGTAGAGCGCGATGAGCCGCTCCATCGGGAAGCCGAGCGTCTGGGCGGCGAAGATGCCCGAGAAGGCGATGACGGTGTTCACCCCGTCCTCGTAGATGAAGTAGGCGCCCAGGAAGCGGCGCAGGTCCGGCAGGGCGAGGATCTTGCGCGCGGTGGCCACCACCTGCGCGGCGCCCTCGCGCGCGGCCCGCAGCACCGGCACCCGGCCGCTCGGGGGCGCCGGCAGCATGAAGAAGGCGGGGAGGGAGAAGACCGCGTAGAGCGCGGCCGTCGCGAAGAAGGCCCCCGCGTAGTTCTGCGCCTTCACGAAGGGCAGCGCGGCCAGCAGGGCCGCGATCGAGCCCGCGTAGCCCACCGCGAAGCCCCAGCCCGACACGCGGCCCTGGTGGCTCGGCGGGGCCAGGTCGGGCAGGTAGGCGTTGTAGTAGACGAGCGCGCTCTCGTAGGCGAAGTTGCCGATCACGCCCAGCACGAAGCCCCACACCACCATGCCGGGCGCCACCGTGGACATGAGCGAGGTGGCGGTCACCGCCAGCGCCGTGAAGCCGATGAAGAGCGGCCGGCGGATGCCCGCGCGGTCGGCCACGCCGCCCAGGAAGGGCGACGTCACCGCCACGAGCCCCATCGAGACCGAGACCACCCGCCCCCACCAGAGATCCCCCGCCCCGCCGTCATTGCCGACGACCGCGAGGGCGTAGTAGGCCGCGTAGATCGTGGCAAAAATCACCGCCGCGAACGCGGAGTTCGCGAAGTCGTAGAGCGTCCAGGCCACGATGGCGCGCACGTTCATCCGGGTGGCTCCTCGCGGCCGGCCAGCACCGGCTCGGGCACCCGCGCCACCACCCGATCCATCTCCTCCAGGATGGCTCGCCGTCGCCCGCCCAGGTGCCGCCCGAGATCGCGGTCCACCAGGAGCCGGAGCAGCGCGCGGCTCTCGCGGTAGAGCCGGCGCAGCCGCTCGCTCCACGCGAGCGCGAAGAAGCCGCCGGGGATCAGCAGGACGACGAAGAGCGCGAGCGGCCAGCCGCCGACCCCGCGCCACAGGACCGAGCCCAGGGCGATCCACGCGAGCGGATAGATGATGATGCCCGCCACGAGCTTGTAGGTGGCCTCCACGTCCGGCTCGGGCCGCAGGAGCTTCACCGCCGCCCCGGTGAGCCAGTACGGCACCGCGTGACTGCCGAGCCCCCAGAGCGCGAGCGGCAGGCCGCCCAGCAGGATCGCGAGCTGGCGCACCGCGTATCGCAGCACGACGCGCGCCCCCGGCGGCCGGAGCCCGACCGCGGTGCCGAGCGAGGCGGCCTCGACGTCCTTGACGTAGCGCTCCACGAGGCCCCGGAGGGCCTCGAGCCGGGCCGGGTCGTGGTGGATGAGGTAGCGGTAGGCGCGGGTGGCGCGGCGGCGCCAGTCGGCGCGCGCGGCCGCGTCCGGGGGCGCTCCGCCGCCCCGCTCCTCGCGCCAGAGTCGCTCCGCGTGCTCGACCAGCCGGAGCGTCTGGCGATCGTCCACCTCCGCGAGGAGCCCGCGCATCGCCTCGCCGAGCCGGGCGGTGAGGCGGCGCGCCGCCTCCTCCGGCTCGCTCCGCGCGAGCGCCACGTAGTCCGCGGTCTCCACCGGCTCGCCCACCGCGATCAGGGCCCAGCCGGTGCGGAAGGTGCCCGGCTCGTGGAACATGAGCCCGACCGGCAGGAGCGTCACCGGCCCGACCGAGTCCGCCTCGGCGGCCAGCAGCATGCGCGCGGCGCCGGTGCGGAGCGGCATCAGGGTCGGCTCCGGCTGGCTCACGCCCTCGGGGAAGATCAGGATCGCGTCCCCGCCGCGCAGGGTGGCGGTGGACGCGGCGAAGAGCCGGTCGTTCCGCGCCGGATCGCTGCCGCCTTCCTGCCGGCGGTGAACCGGCAGGGCGCCGATCAGCCGGAGGAACGGCCCGATCAGCGGATTGGAGAAGAGCGGCGCCTTGGCCACCGAGACGAGGCGGCGGGGAAGCACGGACAGCAGCAGCACCCCGTCGACGAGCGCGTTGTGGTGGTTCGCGGCCACGATGAGCGGGCCCGAGCGCGGGATGCGCTCGGCGCCGATCACGTCGACCCGGCGATAGAAGACGGCGGCCAGGAGCCGGGCCAGGGCGCGGACGGCTCGATACGCCCAGGACGGGCCGCGCCCGCTCAGAGCGTCACGCGCTGGCCGTCCTGGGCGACGGCCGCGTTCCAGCCGAGGCGGCTCTCGATCGCGTCCCGCAGCGCCTCCGCCGCCCCCGCCTCGCCGTGGACGACGTAGGTGATGCCGGGTGGCCGCTTGAACCCGCCGAGCCAGCGCAGGATCTCCTCGCGATCGGCGTGAGCGGAGTAGGCGTCGCTCACCATGATGGTGGCGCTCACCGGGACCGTGACCCCGAGCATCCGGATCTCGCCGGCGCCGTCCTTCAGCCGCCGGCCCCGCGTGCCCGCCGCCTGGTAGCCGACGAAGAGCACGGTGGTCTTGGGATCGGGCAGCAGGCGCTTGAGGTGATGGAGGATGCGGCCGCCGGTGGCCATGCCGCTACCCGCCACGATGATGCCGGGGCCCGCCGTGTCGTTCAGGCGCTTGGAGTCGTCCACGGTTTGCGAGAGCCTGAAGTGCCGCGGGGCGAAGGGCGCGGTGCCGCCCGCCACCACGCGGGTGAGCGCGGCGTCGTGCTCCTCGGTGTGGGCCGCGTAGATCGCGGTGGCCTGGATGCCCATGGGGCTGTCGAGGACCACCGGGATGCTCGGGATCGCCCCGCCCTTCTCGAGCTCCCGCAGGTCGTAGAGGATCTCCTGCGAGCGCCCCACCGCGAAGGCGGGAATGAGCAGCCAGCCCTTCTGGTCCACGGCCCGGCGCACCGCCGCGGTGAGCCGCTCGGCCGGATCGTCGGCGGGATGCACGCGGTTGCCGTAGGTGGACTCGACCAGCAGCACGTCGGCCTCCGGTACCGGCTCGGGATCCACCATGATCGGCACGTCGTAGCGGCCGAGATCGCCGGAGAAGACGAGGCGGCGGCCGCCGATCTCGCAGGTGACGAGGCTCGCGCCCAGGATGTGCCCGGACGGAGTGAACCGCGCCTCGACCCCGGGCGTGGGGGTGAACCGGCGGCCGAAGTCCACCCGCTTCACCTGGGCGAGCGCGCGCTCGGCGTCCGCGATCGTGTAGAGCGGCAGCGCCGGGTCGTGCTTGCTGGTGCGATGGCGGTTGGCGAACTCGGCTTCTTCTTCCTGAAGATGGGCCGCGTCGGGCAGCATGACCTTCAGGAGATCGTGCGTGCCCGGCGTGCAGTAGACCGGGCCGGTGAAGCCGTCGCGGCAGAGCCGCGGCAGGTAGCCCGAGTGATCGATATGGGCGTGGCTCAGGATGACCGCGCCGAGCGTCCGCGGGTCCACGGGCGGCGGCGCCCAGTTGCGCTGGCGCAGCTCCTTCAGGCCCTGGAAGAGGCCGCAGTCGAGCAGCACGCGGCTGGTTCCGTTCTCGAGCAGGTGCTTGGAGCCGGTGACGGTGCCCCCGGCACCCCCGAGAAAGGTCAGGGTCTGGTTCACTCGGAAATCACTCGGGGATGGGCTCCGGCAGGGGCCGGCGGACCGCACCGCGCGACGGGTACGGGCCCGCGCCGGCGGGGAACTCGAACAGCTCCTGTTCGGCGGCCTCTACGCCCTGGGTCACGAGGCGGTCGATGTCGAGCCGCGCCTCGACGTCCGCGAGCGCCTGCGCCTCGGTCCGGGTGGCCGGATGCCGGGGCGTGAAGAGCGTGCAGCAGTCCGCGTCCGGCTCGATGGAGGTCTCGTAGGTGCCGAGCGCGTGGGCCTGCTCGGTGATCTCGAGCTTGTCCATGCCGATGAGCGGCCGGAGGATCGGCATCGAGGCCGCCTCGTCGATGCGGGTGAGGTTCTGGAGCGTCTGCGAGGCCACCTGCCCCAGGCTCTCCCCGGTGACGAGGGCGAGGGCGCCCGCGTGGCGGGCCAGCCGCTCCGCGATGCGCACCATCAGGCGGCGGTAGACCACGACGCGCGCGGGCGGCGGCACCGCGAGCACGACTTCCCGCTGGATCTCGCCGAAGGGCACGATGAACAGGCGCGAGTAGTACTGCCACTGGGTCAGCCGGGCCACCAGCTCGCGCGCCTTGCCCCGCGAGAGATCCGGCAGGTAGGGCGCGCTGTGGAAGTTCACGAAGACCACGCGGCACCCGCGCCGCATGAGCCGCCACGCGGCCACCGTCCCGCCCGTTCCCACCGGCAACCCGCCCGCGCCGGGCTGCGGATCGCAGTAGACGAAGGCCTCGTCGGGCAGCACCTCCACCCGCACGTTCAGCTCCGGATGCTCGAGGCTCACCCGGACATCGGGCCGCAGCGTGAGCACGTGGGCGCCCAGGTCGCGGTTGAGCTCCACCGAGGTCATCGGGAAGGTCTTGAAGGCGCGGCGGGCGGTGATCCGGAAGGAGCCGAAGACGCGGCCCGCGATCGCCTGCTCCACCGCGGCCCGCAGCGCCTCGCGGGACACCCCGGTCCGGAGCGCGAGCGCGAAGTTCGCCACGCCCGCGACGCGCGCGAGCCGCTCAAGCAATCGCCCCGGCTCCGGGTGGCGCGAGAGGTCGAGCATGATGCGCCCGGAGAGCTGGACCAGGTCCACCGGCCCGAGGTCGCCGATCGCGCGCAGCAGGTTCTGGTGGAGCTGGCGGAGGAAGAGCGGCCGGTTGCCCCGCTTGAGGCTGATCTCGTGATAGTGAACGATGACGGCCGGCGTCATCGTTCGGTCTCCGCGGGACGCCGGTGCTTGGGCCGGCGCCGGTACACCGTCTTGGGGATCTCCACCTTCGGGGGCTTGGCCGGCATCGGCTTCCGGACCCTGCTGTGAATGGGGGTGTGAATGGGGGCGTGGATCGGCTTCCGGCGCTTCACCGGGACAGTATATCCCGGCGGTCCCGCTCAGTAGATCGCGCCCGGGAAGGTGTTGATCCCCGCCCGCCGCCCGGCCGCCTTGTACATCTTCACTCCGCCCACGCCCCCGCCGGCCCGGAGGCCGTCGCCGATGCCGTCGTGGATGGCCCAGCTCCGTCCCCGCACCGTCCGGGCGGCCTCCGGGCCGCGGAAGTCGGAGGAGGCGTCGAGTGCCTTCAGCAGCGGGCCGCCGTCGCAGAAGCCGGCGTGGATGGACTCCATCACGTCGCGGCCCATCAGGTAGCCGCAGCCCCGGCGCTCGTAGAGGATGGCGGAATGGTAGAAGAGGGGCTCGATGAGGTAGATCTCCTTGCCGAGGAGGGCGCAGAAGCCCTCCATCGCATCGAGCACGCGGGAGAGCAGGCGCAGGCCGCGCCGCACCTGCCCGGGGGCGAGGCCCTCGCGCATCGCGCGGCGCTCCTCCTCGATGTTGCGGCAGGCGGTGCCGAAGAGCGTGTCGCGCCCGTCCGGGTCTCGGTCGATCGCGTAGCGGCCGCCGGTGGGGTCGGTGATCTGCACGAAGGCCAGCTCCGGCACCGAGAGCGGCGACATCTCCACGTCCACCAGCAGCGCGGGATCGCGGTCCTCGGGCGTCGAGCGCACCTCGACGCGCGCCCACGGCTGGTCCGCGGGCGCGGTCACCCGCACCAGGCGCGCGCCCGCCTTGTCGCACAGCGTGTGCGGATCGATGGCGAAGCGGTCGAGCAGCTCCTCCGGCACCAGCCGCGCGTAGAGCGCCTCCGCGACCTCGCGCGGCAGCGCGTTGATCTCCTGGATCGAGCCGAGCCCGAGCCCCTCGACGCGCGCGTCCATCAGGCGGCGCCGGGCTCGAGCGCGGGCAGGAGCACGCGCGCGGCCTCGAGCTCCTCCGGGGTGTTGACGTTCATGAACACGACGTCGGGGGACCGGTAGCGGGCGACCTCGCTCGCGGGGATGCTGAGCACCCGCACCTCGTCGTAGAAGCCGATGATCTTGAGCCGCCCCGCGCGGAGCCGCGTCTCGATCGGCGCCAGGCAGGCCTTCGCGTAGCAGGCGTGGAGCGTCTCCCACTGCTCGCCGACCCGGGGAACCACCACGTCCGCCTCCCCCGCGCGCGCCGTGACGAGGCGCGCCACCTCCGGCATCAGGAACGGCATGTCGCACGCCACCGTGAAGGCGGCGTCGCCGGAGGCCGCCTGCAGGCCCGAGTAGATCCCGCCCAGCGAGCCGTGATCGGGGAAGACGTCGGGCACCATCGGCAGGCCGAGCGAGGCGTAGAGCTCGGGCGTATTGGTCACGATCAGGAGATCGTCGGCCACCTGCCGCACGACGTGCGCGACCCGGTCGATGATGCGCCGGCCGCCCAGCTCCAGCAGGGCCTTGGGCCGGCCGCCCATGCGAGTGCTGCGGCCGCCCGCCTGGATCACTCCGGTTATGCGCATGGGGCCTCGACGATCACCGGGCCCTGGCGCAGGATGCGCGGAGGCCAGGCCGTGCAGTCCACGACGGTGGAGCCCGCGCCGCCCGGGGTCGTCCCGCCGTCCAGGATCAGCTCCACCCGCCCGTCGAAGTAGCTGCGGACGTCCGCCGCGGTCCGCGGCGGCGGCGCCGCGCTCGGATTGGCGCTCGGCGCGGTGATCGGCCGCGCGGCCGCGACGACGAGCGCGCGCGCCACCGCGTGCCCGGGCAGGCGCACGCCGACGGTGCCGGTGCCGCCGGTGAGCCCGGCGGGCACGCGGGCGGAGGCCCGGAGCACCAGCGTGAGCGCGCCCGGCCAGTGCCGCGCCATCAGAGCGCGCGCGCCGTCGGGGATCGCCGCGGCCAGCTCCGTCACCATGTCGATCCCGTCCACCAGCACCAGGAGCGGCTTGTCGTCCGGCCGGCCCTTGACCTCGAACACGCGCGCGATCGCGGCGGGGTCGAGGGCGTCGGCGCCGAGGCCGTAGAAGCTCTCGGTGGGGAAGGCCACGAGCCCGCCCGCCTCGACCAGCGCGCCGGCGGCGCGCATCGCCGCCTGATCAGGCCGCTCCGGATCCACCGCGACGACACGGGTCGAGATCGTCGGCGTGCTCACCCGATCCGTCTCAGGGCGTGATGGCCGATGTCCCGCCGGTAGTGGGCGCCGTCGAAGCGGATGCGCTCGACGCCGGCATAGGCCGCGCGGATCGCGGAGGCCACGTCCCCGCCGAGGGCCTGCACGCCCAGCACGCGGCCCCCCGCGGTGACCAGGGCGTTCCCCGCCATCGCGGTGCCCGCATGGAAGACATTGACCCCGGGCAGCCCGGCGGCCGCGGCGACGCCCGTGATGGGCCGACCGGTCTCGTACCGGCCCGGATAGCCCGCGGAGGTCATCACCACGCAGACGGAGCTCCGCGGGCTCCACGAGAGCGCGGCCGGCAGCCCCTGCCCGGTGGCGGCCGCCTGGAGCAGGGCGAGCAGGTCGCCCTCGAGGCGCGGCATGATCGCCTGACATTCCGGATCGCCGAAGCGGCAGTTGAACTCGATCACCTTCGGCCCCTCGCGCGTGATCATCAGGCCGACGAAGAGCACGCCGGTGTACGGCGCGCCCTCCTTGCCCATCGCCGCGATCACCGGCCGCACGATCTCGGCCATGACCCGGTCCTGCATCGCGTCGCTCATGACCGGCGCCGGGGAGTAGGCGCCCATCCCGCCGGTATTGGGTCCCCGGTCCTCGTCGAAGACCGTCTTGTGGTCCTGGGCCGCGACGAGCGGGAGCACCGCCGCGCCGTCGGCGAGCGCGAAGAACGAGGCCTCCTCGCCCTCGAGGAACTCCTCGACGACCACGGTGAGGCCCGAGGCGCCGAAGGCGCGCTCCTCGAAGCAGAGGGCGAGCGCGCGGTCCGCCTCGTCGAGCGCGCGGCACACGATGACGCCCTTGCCCGCCGCGAGCCCGTCGGCCTTCACCACCAAGGGGGCGCCCAGCTCGCGGCAGTAGCGCCGGGCCGCCGTCGCGTCCTGGAACGTGCGGAACCGCGCGGTGGGAACGCCGTGGCGGGCCATCAGGTCCTTGGAGAAGGCCTTCGAGCTCTCCAGGCGGGCCGCCGCCGCGCTCGGTCCGAACACCGCGAAGCCGACCGCGCGGAGCCGGTCGGCGAGCCCCAGCGCGAGCGGCACCTCGGGCCCCACCACCACCAGGTCGGGCCGCTCCTGGCGCGCGAGATCCACCAGTTCGTCAACCGCGGTGTCCTTCACGGGGACGCACCGGGCATGCGCGGCGATGCCGGGGTTGCCGGGTGCCGCGACCATCCGGCCCAGGCTTGGGCTCTGCGCGAGCTTCCAGGCCAGCGCGTGCTCGCGCCCGCCGCCGCCCACCAGGAGCACGTCGGTCATTCGTCGGTCTCCGCGTCGCCGGAGGGATCGGCGCCTTCCTCCAGGTGCGCGCGCGCGATCTTGGCCCACGGGCTGCCCAGGTCCAGCTCGAGATAGCGGCGCCAGTGCACCGCCGCGCTCTCGGCCCGCCCCATCTTGCCGAGGACGCCCGCGAGATTGAAGTGGGCGTCCGCGTAGTCGGCGTCCATCTCGAGGGCGCGCCGGTACCACGTCACCGCCACCGGCAGATCGCCGAGGTCCTCGTGGAGCGAGCCCAGGTTGAAGGAGGCCTGGCAGCAGCTATCGTCGGCCTCGAGCGCGGCCCGGTAGCACTCCCCGGCCCGCTCGTACTGCCCCATCCGATGATGGAGGAGCCCCAGGTTGTTCCAGGCCGCCGCGTACCCCGGATCCATGTCGAGCACGCGCTCGTAGGCGTCGACGGCGGACTCCCAGCGCTCCGGGTCGCCGTCCCACTCCGACGCCCGCTGGAACCACATCTCGGCGGCGTCGGCGGGCGGGATGAGCGGGCGCACCATGCCGGTCAGCAACGTCTCCCGGGTCTCGCGCTCGAGGTCGCCTCCGTCGAAGGCGAGCAGGGTCTGGCCGGTGCCCGGATCGAGCCGCAGGCGGTCCTGCTCGACCACCACCTGGCGGTCGCGCACCACCAGGCGCAGCTCGGCCAGCGGCGTCTGCACCCCGGGGGCGAGCCGGCGCGCTCCGTCGAGCGCGGCGCGCACCTGGCGCACGCTCGCCCCGCTCTCCAGCAGGTTCGCGGCCGCGCGCACCGAGACCAGCTCGCGGAAGCGTAGGCCTCCCGGGTCGTCGCGCAGCAGACCTAAACGCCGGAGCTGCGAGCGGCGCTTGGGCGAGAGGC
>Ga0184637_10002268_pt1 | contig 12423 bp, 9 predicted proteins | sample PLM3_127_b2_FD_133143 | JGI IMG/M metagenome (GOLD analysis project Ga0184637, IMG submission 133143) | Groundwater sediment microbial communities from an aquifer in East River, Colorado, USA - PLM3_127_b2 | ecosystem: Environmental > Terrestrial > Soil > Riparian zone | place: USA: East River...
AAGCTTATACCAAGTCGCCGTTTGCCCGGTGGGGGACTACGGCCACCTCAGGCGCGCAGCGCTGAACGGCTTCTCGTTACCTATCTTGCGCAGGTGCCCATACATCATCTCTTCGACGAACTCGACGCACTTGAACTCCAGGACCTCCGGCGAACCGTCACTTGGTGTAAGCTTCGAGAAACTCCCAATGAAGACGCTCGTCCTCCTCATCTGTGTCAGCGCTCTTGTCGTGGCGAGTACGGATATCCGGGCGCGGCAAAACGCGCCGGCCGTACCGACGCCGTCGGACGTGCAGCCGGGCAGCATCACATCCGAAGACGTGCCGTACCCGCACGCGGTCTCGTATCTGCCCCTCACGCTGTACGGGCAGGATGTGCGGATGGCCTTCATGGACGTGCCGCCGGCCGGCCAGCCGAACGGCCACACGGTTGTGCTGCTGCATGGGAACAACTTCGCCGGCTTCTACTTCGGCGGGCCGATTGACGCGCTGCGCAAGGAAGGATTTCGGGTGGTCGTGCCCGATCAGATCGGCTACGGCCGGTCGTCGAAGCCGATCATCCCCTACAACTTTCACGACATGGCGCGAAACACACGGCTCGTCCTGCAGAGCCTCAAGGTAAACACCGCGATGATCGTCGGCCACTCCATGGGTGGGATGCTGGCCGCCCGTTTTGCCACGCAGTATCCGGACATGACCGAGCGGCTCGTCCTCTACAATCCGATTGGTCTCGTCGATCAGCGGTTCGATCGGCCGTGGGACAGCACGGACGAGAACTACAAGCGCACGCTCGCATCAACCTACCAGACCGTTCGCGCGGCCATCATGCGGTACGTCACGCACAACCCCGCGGCGTGGACGCCGGAGTTCGAGAAGTACACGCGCGTCCGGTACTCGTGGACGCTCAGCGCGGACTGGCCGCGGCTGGCGATGGTGCAGACCCTGCTCGGACAGGTTATTTATCTCGATCCCGTCATCAACGACTGGGAGCACATCAAGGCTCCGACGCTGGTGTTTGGCGGAGCAGAAGACAGCCTGCCCGGGTCGGCAGCGGTGTTCAAGCAGCGGATGCAGTTCGTGGCTGAACGCATTCCGAACAGCCGGGGCCGGCTGCATTTGATTCCCGGCCTCGGGCACGTCCCGCACCTCGAAGCGCCGGACAAGACCTACCCACCACTGGTCGCGTTTCTGAAGGAAGGACTCGCAAGCCATTAGGCTAGTCCGGAAGGCTTGTGAGTCTCCGGTCAAGACGACCGACCTCAAGAACGGGTGATTTCAGAAGGAACAACAGAGCGCGACACGAGGCGATACGAGGCTATATGCTGGTGTCGTGAGTCCGACCGTCCTACGGGTCAAGGGGTTTCGGTTCTACTTCTTTTCCCGTGAGGAACGGCGAGGACATGTTCACGTTCAGCATGCTGACGGCGAAGCGAAGTTCTGGATCGATCCAGCGGTCGAGCTGGCCGCGAACTTTGGTCTCAAGCCAAAGCAGATCACGGAAGTTCAGACTCTGATCGAGGAGCATCTCAATGAGATCCGCGCCGCCTGGGCCAAGCACTTCCCCAGTGGAAGTCACTAACGTCTCGCCGCACGGATTCTGGCTGTTCGTGGGCGACCGCGAGTTGTTCGTGCCTTTCAAGGAATTTCCATGGTTTCAGGAAGCGTCCGTTCGGGAAATCACGAACGTCCAGCTTCCCAGTCCGCACCACTTGTATTGGCCGGACCTCGACGTCGATCTCGCGGTCGAATCCATCGAACACCCAGAGAAATACCCTCTAGTGAGCCAGGCGCCGCCCAGGAAGCGTTCCGGCGCGGCAAAGGCTCGTGGAGAATCCGCCCGGAAGCGCGCACGGTCGACGCGCCTGCGCGGCTGAAACGCAGGCGATGGAAGTACGTTCTTAGGCTGCAGAACGGCCAGGATTCGACGCGCGGAAATCCATTGGTATGAAGCGCACGGCATCGGCAAAAAAGAGCGCACGCGCAAGCGGTACCTCGACTAGCTAGGCGCAAGACCGCCGCGACAGAGCACAGGTTCGCTGTCTGCGTCCCGCAACGAAGGGTACGAGGCGTCGCTCGAACGCAACAAGATTTACGCGCTTGTCCCGGACGAGGACGCGGAGCGTGACGGTGATCTTCGTGTCATCGATGAAAGCGGCGAGGACTATTTGTTCGCCGCCGATCGATTCGTCGCGATCGACGTGCCCGCGGCCGTCAAGGCTTCCCTGCTGAAGCAGGCCTGAATCCTTTGCAAGAATTTGCAAGCCAAACGGCCGCCGACGGCTTCAGAGGAACTCGATCGGCGACGACGAGGGACAGCCGACCCCGATTTTCCGGAGTCGGCCTTGATCGGCGTTCACTGCTTCCAGCTTGAGGGGCTGGCGGTAGCAATATCGTAGGGGTTCGAGTCCCCTCTTCCGCACCAACCTTCGCACACCGTCGCCAACGAGCGCGTGAGTTCGGTTGGCAAACCATGTGAAGGTTGTTCGCCGTAGCTTTACCGAAGGGCGGACCTCCCAAGCCATCACTCGCTCGAGCTCGCTCTGGCGAAGCCGCTCTCAGGCGCTCGGCCATCGCGCTCCGCCCGCCTGTTGGCCTCGGGGCACGTGGCGCAGCCCTCGCTTATACGTCGATGATGTCGAACGCCTCGCGGATACAGTCGAGCGGATTGTGACCGGGCGCCGGGCGGAACTCGTGGCTGATGTATCCCGTGAACCCGAGGTCGGCGATCGCCTGCGCGACAAATCGATAGTTGATTTCCTGCGTGCCATCGATATCGGTCCGTCCGGGAACGCCGGCGGTGTGGAAGTGCCCGATCCACGGCACGTGTTCACGAATATTCGCCACCAGATCGCCCGCCATGACCTGCGCGTGGTAGATGTCGAACAGCACCTTCACTCGCGGCGAGTTGACGCGCCGGCAGATGTCGAAGCCCCAGTGCGGATGCGCGAACATCTGATCGATCCGCCCGAAGTTGGCGTCCGTGTACTTGTGGTTCATGTTCTCGATGCAGAGCGTCACGTTCTTGTCTTCCAGATGCGTCTTCACGCGGTTCAGGAACGCGACCGCGTGGTCGGCGCCTTCCGCCTCGGACAGTCCGCGACGCTGCCCGCCGACCGATATGATGTTCGTCACGCCGTGCGACGCACACATGTCGATGTACTCGTGTAGCACCGGCTCCAGCGTGCCGTGCGCTTCCGTGTGGATCAGGCCGTCCTGGAACGTGACGGGCCCGGCGCCCGCCATCGTGGGGACGAGCCCGTGCTTCGCCAGTGTGGGCCACTCCTGCGGGCCGATGAGATCGAATCCCTTGAACCCGATCCTGGCCGCTTCGCGGCACTGATCGTCGAATGTGAGCTTACTGTCGGCCCCGAACACGACGCGCATCAGCCCTTGCTTCAGGCGCACCTTGGGACGCACGGGAGCAGGCGCGACAGGAGGAGCCGGACGAGGTGGCGACTCGACCTGCGCATGGGCCGTCAACGCGAAGCCAGCCCCTCCTGCCACGCCGGCAATGAATTGCCTACGGTTCACTGTGCCTTCCTCCTACGCCTTCGTCCTACACCTTCCTCCTACTGTGCCAGTGGATCCGGCCGAATCTGGAACTTGACCACCTTGCCCTTCGTCCCCTTGCCGCCTTCGATGTGCCAGACGAAGTGCGTACCGTAATTCGCCCAGAGCCCGCGGCCCTTCCAGCCGGCGTTCGGGTTGTCGATGCGTCCGTCCATACCGCGCGAGTAGAAGCCGAGCGGATAGGGAACCCGCAACGTCACCCACTCCCTGGTCCGTGGATTGAGAGCAAGGAGCGCGTCGGAGTTCGACCCGGTTGCGAACGGCGTGTCGGCGCCGAGTCCCGAGACGTTGTGCTGATCGACCCAGTTGTAATAGTGGAAGTCGGCCGGTACGTTGGTCCCCTTCAGCTTGGGGCCATCGGTCTGATACAGCGTCCAGCCTTCCTGGCACTGGCTGCCGTCCGTCCGCTGGGGGCCGGTCAGATCCCTGCACTTGCGCACATCGAAGCTTGCCAGATGGCTGCTTGCCGCCAGCGCCGTCCAGACGACGCCGGTGCTGTCGATGTCCACACCACGCGGGTCGAAGCCTGGAGCCGGCACGCTGAAAATCTGGCTCTTGCACGTCGACGGAGGGTTGTTGCCACGCTGCAGCCTCACGAGAACGCCCGGATAGGTCTCGCTGATCCCCCACACCGAGTCGTCCACGGGGCTCGGAATGACGGAATACATGCTGAAGCTGACCTGCGTATCCCGGTTGGCGCTGGACGCGGCCGCGCCGCCGGCTGATTGCGAAGGTCCGCCTTGCCTTGCTCCAGGCGCTCCTCCGCCGCCGCCTGTGTCGCCTTGATACAGCACGGCCTCGACGGTTGCTCCGCGACCGGCCTGGACGTTCCACGGTCTGGTAATTCTTCCGTCGCCGTTGGTATCGACGACCTGTCCGCACCAGCCGACGGCCGTCTGCTCGGCCATGGTCTCGTTCTTCGTCTTGACGAGCGTCTCGTCGTAGAGCTTCGTGTCGATCCAGCCGAACATGGGACCGCTCAACTCGTTGAAGTACACGGTCTCGTTGGCGTCGTTGTCGAACTGCAGGTGGTGCGTGCTGTAGCAGGTGTCAATCAGCTGCCATTTCTTTGTCCGGGGATCGTAGTACGAGGCCTGGCGGCCGCTCGTTCGGAGCGGGAACCAATCGGCGAACGTATTCCCGAGGGTCGGATTGTTGCACCAGTCCGGTTGCTGAGGGCCGCGGATCTTCGAAGTCGTCCACACCCGGCCCTTGCTGTCGATCATGGGGTTATGCGGATCGGCGGGATTGTACGGCGGGTTGCCCCACAGATGCTCGCTGCCCCAGTGAAGCGACGGCGTCGCCGGCGCCTGGAACCGCGAGGGGACCTGGTCTCTCGGCGCCCGCGTCGGGATATCCATCGCGAACGTGCTGTTCTCTCGTGGATTCAACACGACCAGTTGCCCGTGACCGGCGGAGACCGCATACACCGGCCCACCCCCGTTCACGGTTGGGTGATTCTTGTCGGTGGTGACCTCATCGTGCATGAACGAGTGGTCGTCTCCCACGTCCCAGAGCGTCACGACCACATTGCGCTCGACGCCTCTCGGCCGCGGGGGCGCCGGAGGCACTTGACCTGTGGCGACGCGATCGGTCCAATCCGACAAGACGCCGAGCGTGCCAGGGGCCCCCATCGTGCCCAGCGTCCCGTACATGGCCGCGCCGCGAACGCCGCCCTTCAGACGCCGGTCCCAGGCTTCCGTCGATGTCTTGACGGAAGGATCTCCCTTGTAGACATGGTCCAGCGAGCGGGTGAGCTGGTTTCCGAGCTGGTGACAGAAGTTGCATCCCGACTTGAGCGTGTTGATCCAGTGATTCTGGGTCAGCATCGTTGGGCCGAACCCATTGCCCTGCACGCCGGTGCCGGGAAACGCCGCAGAGGCGGGCGGCGCCATGAGCGACAGCCAGTAGTTGCCGGGATAGACCCTGGCAGCCTCCTGTGGTGTGCTCGCCGCGTCCGCTCGCAACGTCACGGCACGAGCGCCAGGCCTCAGCGTCGTCCTGGCCGAGTCCACAAGCCCGTAGCCCCGGACCCAGACGCTGTAACTCGCCGCCGGCAGTTCTGGGACAACGAAGCGGCCCTGGTCGTCGGTGACGACGATCCTGATGAGGTTCGTCGGGAGCTCGCGTGTTTCCGCGATGACCCAGACCCCAGCCTCGGGACCCTTTGGCCCCTGGACCACGCCGCTGATGGATCCCGGTGACACTTGCGTGTGCACGACTGCGGCGGCAAACGACAGGACACCTGCACCGACCGCGAGGCGAACGAGAACATGCACCGGCTCCTCCCTTATTACTTGAAGTCACTGAGGAATTTGCGGGCCACGTCAAGATCGCACTTCTCGTTCGAGTGCGGCATGTTCGGTCTGTACAGCCACTGCCCGGACCACTCGACGGGCCGGGCCAAGTACACGGGATCTTCGATCACGCCGGAGTAATTCAGGCTCTTGCCATCCGCACCAAGGCGGAAGCGTTCGGTCACGCGCTTCTGCGCGCTGCCGGGCAACGACGTGGACAGGCCGAGTGGATGTTCCTTGAAATTGGTCGTCTCCACGACCAGGGTGTCTCCTTCCCACCGCCCCACGGAATGGCCGTGCAGGAACGTGTCGCGAGCCGGGGGATGCTGACGGCCGTCGAGGAACATGGTGCGTTCCGAATCCATCCAGTCAACCTTCATCACCACACGGTCGCGTTGAATGGTCACGGTATTGGCGACCGGGTAGAACATCAGGTTCGGCACTCCGACGGGAATACAGTCCTTCTGCGCGGTTGCCTTGGGATCGAACCTGGCGAGAGCGGCCTTGCCCGTGTCCGTCAGGGGCCATTTCATCGCGCCGCCAACGAATGCATTGAACTCGGTGCGCGGGGAGAACCAGGTCCCCGCAATCGTCGTGGCGACGTCATTCCTGCCCGAGTACACACTGCGCGAGGCGATATTCAGTGGATAGTAGGTCCCGTCCCGCTTGTAGAGATCTCTTCCCAACATCAACGTCTCGGGTTTGGCCCTGGCGGGGTTACCGACGATGGTCACCTCGTCGCCGACGGCGATCGAGTTCCTGGTGAAACCGAGCGGATTCAGCACGGATGCCGCGCCCGCTTCGACGTCCACGGCCACGGTCGATCCATCGGCCTTTTTCACCAGAAGGGTCAGGTACACATGTGGGTTTCTGAACGTGTATTCCGTGATGGTACCGGTGGCCTTCACTTCCTGCTGGGTGTCGAACGCGATGGCGCTGTGGTGCGCCAGCGCCCCAGGGGCGAGCGCCAGCGATATTGCGCAGGCCAGAACGAACGTGGCGATTCTTTTCATATCCCCCTCGATGTTCAGCTCTGTCGTGATGACCCTGAGCAGGCGGTTTCGTGGCGATTCTCCCACCGAAGTGTGGCGCCGTGCAAGACGTGCGGACTGTGGGTCAGGACGTATGCCTCTCGTCCCCGCCCCTTGGGATGATGCCGTCACTGGAGGTGACCGACCGTTGTCGGACGGAGAGTCTGCTTGGCTTCCAGGCCCGGTACGAGATGAACGAGTGGGTGCTCATGGGGAAGGGCGATATCCTCCTGCTGCTCACAGACGGGCTGACCGAGCACGGCCATGCCGGTGATGACTATTTTCCGGGGCGTCTCGAGCAGACGATCAGGAAGGTGCAGCACCTTCCGGCGGCAGACATCCACGAAGTCATCACCGCCGACGTGCTGGCGTTCGGCGAACCGTCAGACGACATCAGCCTGGTGGTCGTCAAGCGGACATAGAGACCCGCGTGAGCGGCGCGTCGGAGACCTGCTCGGCGCGCGCACCTGACCGCCGATTGTCTCAGTTGCCAGGCGCGAAACAGAGAAAGAGACCCGCGCCGCCCGTTGCTACGAGATTGGGCTGGCTGCAGCCCCGGCTGGCGTGCGCGGAGTTCCACGATCCCGAGCCGTTGCCGATTTTGTCGTGGTGCCCGAGCTGTGCCGATCCCATTCCGTCGGCTCCGCTCGTCCAGTTGCTGCACGTGTGGTCCATGCCGTCGGTGTACGCACGGCCGTCGAGCGTTGAGCCCGTCAGCATGTCGTGCTCGTTCGGCATGTCGCCCACGCCCTTCACGGCCTCGCCCGTCTCCGTGCGCGCCGTGTTCTTGTTGACCCGGTTGCTCTGGCGCGCCATCTGGATCGTGTCGCCGTGGAGCTCGTCCTGATTCATCGCGACCATCAGGCCCCGCGCGTTGTGCCACGGACCGTTGCCGATGCGGTCGCGCGCGTTGACGGCGCCGGGCCCCTGCGTGCTCATATAGGCGACCCATTTCACGTTGCCGCGGCCGGCCTTGGTGGCGAGCGCCTGGCAATGCGCGTCGGCGCCGGCGATCCCGCCGAGATTGGCGCCCCTGCCCAGGCCCACGCTGGTCACGAAGAAGCTCATGGGCGGCGGAGGCGGCTGCTGGCCGCGGCCCTGCGCGGGCGCCTGTCCCGCGGGGGGGGCCGGATGGGCCATCGCCAGATACGAGCCCAGGGTCACGGACAATGCGAGCACGGCAAGCACCGGTCGGATGTAGTTCATGATGATGTCATCTCCGCGCGTGATTCTAAACCAAAACATGTGAAACGGGAACGCCGCAATCTTGAACCCGAGGCCCCTTATGCGACCCGTGGCAGACACAGATTTAACGCCAGCCGGGTCCGAAGGACCCGGCCTACCGTTCGCAATCCACGACTAGAACGCGTACCTGAACCCGATCTGAGCCTGCCGTGGGAACCCGCTCCCCCCCGCCAGATTCGTCAACACCAGGAAGGTAGCGGGTGTCCGGCGATCTGAGTTTGCGTTCGTTGGATTGTCAAAGTTCACGCGGTTCGTAATATTGAAAATGTCCAGGAAGAGCTCGAAGGCCTGGCCACGTCTCATCCGACCCCGCCAGCCTGCACGAACATTCAACTGGAGGGAATCCGGCCCGATGGCGCCGTTGCGCCCGCCCTTGTACTCCACATTCTGCATCGCGTTCAGCGCGGTGCCGCTGTAGGTTCCCGGGGGCAACGGGTCAGTCAGCTCGCCGTTCTGGTTGGCGTCGATGCTGCTGTCGTAAAGCGTGAACGGCGAGCCGCTCATGTATCCCAGCCCGGCGGACAAGGTGACCCCACGGGTCTTCGGAATCTCAGTCCGGCCGCTGATCTTCAGGTTGTGTCTTCGGTCCACACCGGCCGGCCCCCACCACTCGTCCAGGTTGAGATCGGTCAGGTATTGATACGTGTTTCGGTCGGCTTGATTTTCCGCCGTCCCGCGTGATTTCGACAGCGAATACGAGACGCGGCCGGACCAGTTATTGGAGTAGCGCTTTTCGAGCGAGAAATTGAGCGCATCGTACTTGTTCTCGCCAGTGTTCTCCATCACCCAGACCTGTTGGAAGTAGGGCTCGCCCAGAACGCCACGCGCGTCCACCCGTGTGATGGGACCCGTGCGGCTCGTGTTCGCGCGGACCATCGGGTTGAGGTTCTGCGCGAGGAACATGTCCTTGTTCTGTATGTGAATGTAGTCGGCCTGCACGGCCATCGACGAGCTCAGCTCTCGGCCGTACCCGACGGTGACTTGATGCGCGAACGGCTGCTGCCGATTCGGAGAGTCGTAGACGACCACGCCTCGACTGCGCACACCCACTCCTGGTGGGTAAAGCTGATCGAGCAGCGCCCGATTCACGAAGGGTCCATTGACCAGGAACGGATCGGTTGGGAGCCGGGCTGCGGTCGGACCCGGGTCGGCGGTGTCGTTGGGGAAGTTGACGACCGCCGACGAGGTGTACTTGGGAAATTCGATCGTGTCGTCGATCGCCCCCAGGATCGTTCTGTTGTAGAAGATTCCGTACCCGCCACGCACGACCGACTTGGCGCCGTCGTCGAGCGCGTGGGTGAACCCGATGCGCGGAGCGACATTGTTTCGGTCCACCGGATACTTCTTGCTGCTGGCACGAAACAGCGGATTGTCGGTCTCGTCGAGCGGGATGATCTCGAGGTCGTACCGAAGCCCGAGATTGAGCGTCGTGCGGCCACCAAGCTTCCACTTGTCCTGCGCGTAGGCTTCGATGGTGTGGTTGCGGATGAACTCCCTGAACGCCCCCAACCGGATTGTCAACCGTTCAGGGTAGGTCCGGGGGTTGGCACGGTCGAATGCCAGATCCGTATTGAACCGGAACCGGCCGTTCTGCTCGATCTGGGACACACGGACAAGCTCGGAGTAGTTGTACCGAGCCCCGAACTTCAGCTCATGGTCCCCTTTCTTGCCAGGAACGAACCAGGAGTAATCGTCCTCGATCTGATAGTTGGAATCCCATGGCCCCTGGGATTCGGTGCTGGCCTGAGCGAGGAAGCTCACGTAGTCGAGCTGCGGCGGACAGAGAGCTTGATTGCCGGAAGCCTCATCTCCGAATGTGAAACCCTGCCACCCGCCGGCGGAGCCCTGGGCGCGGAAGCAATTGTTGCCGTGCCACCAGTGTTCCCACGTTCTCGCCACGCGGACCGTGTTGACGCGCGCGTTGCCCAACACGCTGGTCAACGTGCCGACCGCCGTCTGATCCAGGTCGGTCTCATCTTGCGTCGAGTCGACCGTTTGACGGTTCCCGAAGATGGGGTACTGCGGCGCCAGCTCGCGCAGCCAGCGGACCGCCCAGGTGTGCGTCGCGTTGATCTGATGATCGAAGCGGACAAGCGTATTCCAGTCCGATCGTTCCTCGACTGCCGCAAAATTGAGCTCCGGCCGCGTGGGAAAGACCTTCGTCCGGTTGGGGTTGTCTATCTGCCGCTCGAGGCTGAAAAAGAAGTGGGCCTTGTTTCGGATGATAGGGCCGCCGATGACGCCGCCCCAATCGCGCTGCGTGGTCGTCGGCTTTTCCAAGTTGTTCTGCTTGACAAGGAAGTCCTTGGCCGTCAGCCGGTTGCTCACGAAGGATCCGAACCCTACGCCTCTGAACTCGTTCGTCCCTGCTTTCGTAACGGCGTTGACGATTGCGCCGCTTGCCCGGCCGAACTCCGCGTCATACATACTCGTCAGGACCTGGAATTCCTGAATCGCCTCGAGGGGCGTCCGCACCTGCGCGCCCGCACTGGTCCCGAGCGCATCGTCGGCGTTGTAGCCGCCATCGACCGACACGGTGTTGTTCTGAGAGGTCTGGCCGGCGGCAACGATCGTGTCGTTGCCCATCTGAGTGGAGGGCGCAAACACGACGCCAGGCAGGAGGGCGACCACCGCGAAGTAGTTGCGGTGCGTTGCAGGGGTTTCAGCGAGCTCCTCGGCCCCAATATTGCCGCCTACTCTCGCGCTCGTCGTGTCAATCAGCGGCGACTGGCCCGTCACCGTGACCGTTTCCTCGATCCCTCCGACCGCCAGCGTCAGGTTGATCGTCATGGCGGTCCCGACCTGCAGGGGCAGGCCGCTCCGCTCGGCGGTTCGGAAGCCCGCCAGGCGCGCGACAACCTTGTAGCGTCCCGGCACGAGCTGCGACGCGAGGTAAGTGCCCTCATCACTGCTGGCGACTTCCCGGAACACGCCGGTGGCTTCATTGGTGATGACGATCGCGACTCCCGGCAGGAGTGCACCTTGTTCGTCCGTCACCTTTCCGGCGATTTCCGCCGTGCCCTGTTGTGCGAGGAGCGGCGGGGTTGCCGCGAAGAAGAACAAAACTGCCAGAATGGCTCCGATTGGTACTTTGCGCATCTGCTGCCTCCCTTACGAGGAACCGTCGTCTCGGGGACAAAGAGAAAAGTGCGCGCAGATGAGGAGAAACGCGAGGATTACACTACTCGTCACCCGTCGCGTCAACGGTTTTTTCAGAGGCCAACATTCACACGTCCTTCGGCCGGACGCGAGGTCTTACTTCACGGTCACGCGCACGAGCGCGGTGGTCCAGCAGCACTGCTCACCACCCCCGCCGTCGCCGGAGGTATCGTTGACCTGCGCGCGCACGACGTACTCGCCCGGCGCGCTGAAGGTTGCCGTGGTGGACGCTTCGAGGAAGACGTTCGGATCGCGTTTGGTGACGAGCGGGATGCGCCCGTGCGCAAACGCCACGTCGCCGGGCCCGCTGTGCTTCCGCCAGTTCACCGTGATGTCCGGTGGCGGAGTGCGCGCGGCCTCGGTGGTGCCGCCGGCCCTGGCGCCGCCGATGACCTGACCCCCGATGATGGCCACCGCGTCGGAGGAACGCGGCGACGTCGCGCGACTGCGGGCCGCGAGCTCCGCTTCAACTTCTCTCTCCTGCGTCGGAACATCGGATGCCCACACGGTCAGCGGCACCGGCCGGCCCACGGCCCCCGACAACGTCTGCGCGATGTCCACCGGCGGCCCCGTCAGCGTCCGGCCGTCACGCGTGAGCCTGATGACGGGCGGCTCGTTGCTGTTGGCCTGATGCTTGTAGAAGTTGACCCAATACGGCGGATTGGTCCAGAAGGAGATGGTCGAGGTCTGACCGTTCGCCGTGAGCGACCACGTCATCCGTACGTTTCCGAAATCCTTCGGCACCTTGATGGCGAAGACGCCGTGCTGGCGGCCCGTGTAGAAGTGCGTGGGCTGGCCGTGGTCGGGACCATTCGGCTCGATCCGGTTGTCCGGACCGATCGGGATGACGAGCTCCTGCTCTTTGTCGCGATTGTAGTACCCGAGAAGGAGCAGCAGGTTCTCGCCGGCCTTGTCGGGTCCCCATCCCTCGAACGCCGGGAAAATCGCCTCCCCGCGGGAACCGAGCGGCTCGAGCACGAGCGGAGCGCGCGGCAACTGGGCCTGGCTGGGCGTTGCGATCGCCCACACACCAACGGCGATCACCACCGCCACCGTCGAGACGGCCGATCGATGCACTCTCACTCGATTCGTGTCTCTGCGGCCCGGCACGGAGCCGCCCGCG
>Ga0184637_10002270_pt1 | contig 12418 bp, 9 predicted proteins | sample PLM3_127_b2_FD_133143 | JGI IMG/M metagenome (GOLD analysis project Ga0184637, IMG submission 133143) | Groundwater sediment microbial communities from an aquifer in East River, Colorado, USA - PLM3_127_b2 | ecosystem: Environmental > Terrestrial > Soil > Riparian zone | place: USA: East River...
CGCCATCGGGATACGACGCGGGCGGCATGGTGCGGTCGCCGGAGTAACCGGTGTACGGATACAATGGCTCACTCTCTTTTTTGATGGCATCTTCGAACTTGCCGCCCGCCGAGAGGCTGACGTAATCCGCCCCAAGCTGGGCGAAGCGCAGGGCCATGTACTTCGAGTCGGTCAGGCCATAACCGCCTTTGATACACTCCTCGCCGTCGAAGCGAATGCCAATGGGAAAATCTGGGCCGACCCTCTCTCGCACGCGCACCAGCACCTCCGAGGGAAGCCGCATCCGAGTTTCGAGGCTGCGCCCGCCATACTCATCGCGCCGTTTGTTCTTCGCCGAGAGGAAGGACGAGAGGGTGTAAGCATGAGCCATGTGCAATTCTACCGCGTCATACCCGGCTTCGCGCACGCGGGCGGCGGCCTCGCCGTAGGCTTGCACGATCTGGGCGATCTCATCCCTCGACAGCATGTCCACCGTCTGACGCCAGCCGGAGCGCGCGATTTTGAGAAAGTGGATGATTTGCAGCGCAACTTTTGACGGCCCGGCGTCGCGCATCCGCTTGAGCAGCTCGCGGTGACCAGGAATGAACTCGTCGCCGCACAGCCGCAGCAGCGGTCCGCTCTTGGAGCGATGCACCGCGGTCGCCTCGACGACGATCAGCCCAGCCTCGCCTGTGGCAAAGCGCACATAGCGATCCATGATGTCCTGATTGACAAGGCCATCCTCCCCTGACAGCCGCGTGACCATCGCCGTGACGAGGATACGGTTGGGGAGGATCATGCCCTTCAGGGGTAAGGGGGCGAAGAGATGCTCGTAAGACACAGCTTTATGTTCCGCGAGGCACACGAAGGTCACGAAGAAAACCCGACTTCGTGTCTCTTCGTGTATTTCGTGGATTTTTTACCCAAACGGATCCCATGTTGTCACATGCTTCGGCAGGATTTTGTACAGCCGCCGCACCTCGCCGGGGAAGCGCATGCCCGGCGGGTATTTCGGGCGGTTCAGATAGCGCGGGGACAGGCTATCCAAATGAGCATCCGCGCCCTCTTCGGTGATCTCAACCACCGGCCCGCGCACAAGTACGTAACGATTGGGATTGTCAGGGTCTTGAATCTCGATGGCGACCTCGGGCCGCGCTTCCATGTGCTTATCTTTGAGCCGCCCTTTGGCCGAGTTGACCAGGATATATTGACCGTCGTAGTCCACCCAGACCGGCGTGACGTGCGGCGTGCCGTCGGGCATGAGCGTGGAGAGATGAGCGAAGGTGCGCTTCTGGAACAGATCGAGAAATTCAGTAGGGATCGGGCCGAAAGAGGGAGGTTGGCGCTTCCGCCACTCGTCGTAGCGGGCGATGAAGTCAGGGTCGCCGCGCTTGAGGCGGTTGTAGCCCACCCGCTTGCTGCGCGTCAACAGCCGATAGGTGAAGGGGATGGGGTCGAGTGGCAAATATGCTGTGACGTTTTCGAGCCAGGACAGGCTTTGCAGCGCGGCGTCTTGAAATTCGTCCACGATGGGTTTGCGGACTTTTTGAAAGGCGGGGAGCGCGTCGGCGACGACGGGGTATTCCACGAAGCATTGGGCGAGCGCGATGGAGTCTTCGAGCGCCAGCTTCGTCCCGGAGCCGATGGAGAAATGCGCGGTGTGCAGCGCGTCGCCCAACGGCACGACGTTTTGATGATGCCAGCGTTTGTTTTTGATCAGAGGGAAATTGAGCCAGCGGACAAAGTTGTTCGAGAGGAGGGGATGGCCGCCCAGATCATCTTTGAAGACCTCGGCCAGATACGCGCAAGTCTGCTCGTCGGTCACGCGCTCGAAGCCCGCCTTCAACCACGTCTCCGGCGGGCATTCGACGATGAAAGTGCTGTGCGTGAGGCTGAACTTGTACGAGTGCGAGATGAACAGTCCCGCTTCGCTCTCGCGGAAGGTTAGAGTTAGCCCGTCGAAGGGATGTTGTGTGCCGAGCCACATGAATATGTTCTGGCGCACGTCCACCGAGGGCAGACAGAATCCCTCGTAGGTGCGGCGCACGAGGCTGTTCGCGCCGTCTGCGCCGACGAGCAAGTCACAATCCGCAGCCAGTGCAGGCACATCGGTGATGTTCGTATGAAAGCGCAGGTCAACGCCGAGTTCTCGACAGCGCTGGTGGAGGATGTTCAGAAACGTGAGGCGGGCGATGCCAGAGATGGGGTTGCCGCCGATCTTGATTGGCTCCCCTTTGTGGCTGACGACCACATCATCCCACGCCTGCGACGCGGCGGTGATGGCGGCGTACGTCGGCTCATCTTGGTCTTTGAGAAACAGCAACGTCTTCTCTGAGAAGACGATGCCCCAGCCGAAGGTGTCGTTTGGCCCGTCGCGCTCCATAATGATAATTGCGTGCGAGGGGTTCTGCTTTTTCATGAGGATGGCGAAGTACAAGCTGGCCGGGCCGCCGCCGATGATATTAATCTTCATACTCGCACCAGGCACTCAGGTTACCTCCGGCCTCTCGGTCGGGCACTTTTCGTACAACCGCTGCGCTCTTTGCATCTTCGCGGTTCAAAGACTTTCATTTTCCAGGAGAGCTCATGCGTGTTCGCACCGCCCACAACTCCTCAAAGAACCTCGGCCTCACCTGCCGCTCCTCGAAGACACGGTTCTTCTCCTGAATCTTGATCCCGGCAGTTTCCATCAAATACTCCGGGCCGAGGAAACCCGTGCCCGACTTGGCGCCGATCATCTTCTCTACCATGCTTACGTGGCTGAGCCGCCAGAAACGAAAGAACTCGTCGAACTCGATCAAGGTATCAGCCAGAGCGGCCAGGTCGGCGTTGGGGTTGGGGACGTTGGCTGGGGTGAAGAGAACATCGTAGGTCTGGAAGCCGCGTTGTTGAACAGCGGTTCGGAACGCTTCGGGGAGCGTCGGCTCCTGAAGCCGCTCGACCTGGCGCGGGGTGAGCAGGCGGATGGGAAGCGTATCCGTCCCGGCGAGATATTTCCGGAACACAGAGTCGTCGCGCAGGCCGCACACGATCTCGATCTCGCGGAATAGGTAACTCTCGGTACCACTGGCAGGAGAGAGACCGGTTTTGAACATCTTGCCATCCCGTTCCTGCTTCATGTCGCGGAAACGCAGAAAGTCCAACGGCAACATCGTGCCGGGGATTTGAATCTGTTGCACCAGCAGTCGCAGGACGCCGACGGCGCGCCGCAACAAATGATGCGCCCTTCCCACAGCATTCCTCATCAAGAGAGGTATGGCGCGATCCAGATGATCAAGAATCACCTTGAACCAGATTTCGAAGCACTGATGGACGATGACAAACATCATCTCGTCCGGGTTGAGGCGCTCAGGCTTCCAGAACGCCGTGGGCTGACGGCCATTTTCGGTCCAGGCCGCCTTGACGCCCTCTTGCAGCGTCAACACGAGCGGGAGGTTGAGCCACTCGGCATACACAGGGGCTTTAGACTTTTTCAGGATGAGGGTGGCCTTGAGAAATTTCTGATAGCGGGCGCGGAAGGCTTTGAGGCGGGCCGCATAATCCTGGGTGGCTTGGGCGAGGGCAGGCGCGGGCTGATTGGCCAGCCGAGGCAGGTGGCGCGCCAGGGCCGTGATTTCGGCAAACTGCTTAGAGATCTCGGAGAGGGAGTTCGCCCGGATGGCGTGAGTCAAACCCGCGTCACGGACGATCACTGACTCGGCCAGATCAGCATGAGCCTCAAACAGCTTGAAGAGTTCGACGCCACGCCGCAGAAGTTTGATCGGCTCGTAGGTGGTCAGGTCGTCGGCGACGAGGGCGCGCAGGTCGGTGAGCAGCACTTTGAACCACAGTTCGTACCATTGGTGCGCGGTGATGAGCAAGAGTTCGTCAGGCGTATTCGGTTGTTGCAGAGTCAGCAGGCGGGGGACACGGATGTAGGTGCAGTAGTGGGTCTGGTAGGCGCAAGCTACGTCGTGACCGCAGTCAGGTTCGCCGTTCCAGGTAGCGGGTTTGGGCATCCAGGCCTCCTGTTATGCCACAAGCATACACCCCCTTGTGATTTTGCGGCAATGTCGAATCCTTTGGCCCTGAGGAAGGGACTCAAAGGCCGGAGACCTTTTCGAGGCAGTCATGTAGCAGGGTTCCAAAATGGCCCGCGAGCTTCATGGCCGGAGGAAAGTTGTGGGCCATACCCGCACAGGGTGGGTATGGCCCGGCCAGGGTAAGTGGCGAGGAATGGATTTGAACCATCAACCAAGGGCTTATGAGTCCCCTGCTCTGCCATTGAGCTACCTCGCCCGGAAAACGTGACGGGCGCATTATACCGGGAAAAGGCGAGGCGTCAACGGAGGAGCGCGAGTGAACGCGTGCTGACTTAAAAGAGCCCTCTGGTTTTTCGCGGATGGGGTTTCACACCCTGCCCAACCGCGTTTAATCAATTTCCAAAAAGTGTGTATGATTAAGGGGCATGCCCACCCACCCCTTCCAGAGCAAGCAAATCCTCCTGGTGGAGGATAACGGTGAAGTCCGCGAGACCCTGGCCCAGGCACTCGAGATGGAAACTTACACCGTGCACCAGGCCGAGCACGGCCAGGCGGCACTGCTCATCTTGCAGCGGATCACGCCGGACCTAATCTTGTCCGACATCAACATGCCGCATATGAATGGCATCGAGTTCTACAAGGCGGTGCACCAAAATCCCCGCTGGATCGCGATCCCCTTCATCTTTCTCACTGGCAACGACTCGCCCGAAGACATCCGGATTGGGCGCGAGTTGGGAGTGGAAGATTATCTCACCAAGCCCGTGGAGTTGGACGATCTGCTGGTCGTCATTAGCGCCCGCTTATTGCGGGCCGCTGAAATCCAGGTGGCGCAGGTGGGGCGGGCGTACATCGAGACGGTGAACCTGCTCGCCAACACGATCGAAGGGCGCGACGCTTACACCCACGGCCACGTCGAGCGCGTCACCACGTATGCCCGGCGGATCGCGGAGGGCCTGGGCTGGGTCCCCGAACATCTCCGCATCCTCGAGTTCGGCGCGCGCCTGCACGATATCGGCAAGATCGTGATCCCCGATCACGTTTTGAACAAACCCGGCTCGCTCACCGACGAAGAATGGGCCATCATGCGCCAGCACCCGGAAGCCGGGGTCAAGATTTTGCGGGGGATCAGCCATCTGCAGGGAACCCTGCCCTACATCCTGTACCATCACGAACGCTGGGACGGCTCAGGTTATCCGCACGGCCTGCACGGCAAACAAATCCCTGTCGAGGGCCGGGTGCTGGCTATCGCCGACGTATACGATGCGTTGACCACCGAGCGCCCTTATCACCCGCCTCGCCCGCGCGCCGAGGTGGTGAAGTTTTTACAGCTGAACTCCGGCACGCTGTTCGACCCCAACCTGGTGTCCATCTTCCTCAGTTCGTTGGACCACAGCCTGCCGTAACGCTCTCTGATGGTTGTCCCCGTCACTGCTCCGCCTCAACCCGACATCGAGTTGGACACGCCGCCGGAGGCGGAGACTCAACTCGACCCGCCGTACCGCGTTTTGATACACAACGACGACTTCACGCCCATGGATTTCGTCACGCGCGTGCTGGTCAGCGTGTTTGAGCTCTCCCGGATGGACGCCACACGCATCATGCTCACGGCGCACCTTCGCGGCCTGGCTTACGTGATGACCCTGCCACTGGAAGAAGCCAAGTATCGGGTGGGCAAAGCGCATGGCATCGCACGGGCGGCAGGCTATCCACTGACGTTCTCTATAGAACCAGAGTGAATTAAACACCCCGGCGGGCGATGTGCCCGCTGGTGCGTCAGTACAAGTGTGGGGCGGGAGGGAGTCGAACCCTCACGTTCTTGCGAACAGTGGATTTTAAGTCCACGGCGTCTGCCATTCCGCCACCGCCCCAAGTGTATCCATTTTACTCTGTCACTTTGGTTCGTCAATACGCGAATCCATCTCAATCTGTTCCAGGCGAAGCGGTTTCATCCGTTAACCACGACTCCCGCCAACGCCCCCCACTCCTCCAGCGTCAAAGTCTCCGCGCGGCGCTTGGAGTCAATCCCAGCTCGCGCCAGGTAATCCTCCACCATCGCGGGGGCCAATTGCAGGCCGCCGCTCAAGGCATTGCGGATTTGCTTGCGCTTCTGGCTGAACCCGGCTTTGACCACCCGAAAGAATTGATGGTGGTCTGCCACGTCAACGGCGGGCCGCGGCAACACGTTCAACCGCACCACCGCCGAGTCCACCTCAGGCTTGGGATAAAACGCGCCAGCTGGGATGCGGGCCACGACGCGCGGCTGCGCGTAAAACTGCACGCTCACGGCTAACAAGCTCATGTCGCCCGGGCGGGCGCAAATGCGCTCGGCCACCTCGCGCTGAACGGTAAGTACAATGACTTCCGGCCTCCCTTCCGCCTCCAGTAGATGCCGGATGAGGGCCGAGGTGATGTAGTAGGGGATGTTGGCGGCGACCTTGTAAGAGGTGGGAAGTGGGAGGTGGGAAGTGGGAAGTTGGAGGATATCACCATAGACGATTTCAACATTATCATAGGAGCGCAGAACATGCTGGAGGGCAGGCAAGAGCGAGTCGTCGAGCTCGACGGCGACGACCCGCCGGGCCGCTTGGGCCAAATGACGAGTCAGGCTGCCCAGGCCAGGGCCGATCTCCAACACCACGTCGTCGCGGGTGAGGTCGGCGGCGGCGGCCACCTTCGTTAAAGCACTCTCGTCCACCAAGAAGTTTTGGCCGAGGCTTTTCTTGGGGTGCAGGTGAAACTGGCGAAGCAAGGCGAGGGCGTTGAGTGGCTGCATGAGGGCTAATAGCGGATGGCGATTTGCCATCTGCCAGCGGCCATGGGCTACGGGACAGTGGAGGGAATAATCCACCGGATCTGGTCGGCGGGTGGGACGGGGGTGAGGAAATACACCGTGACGACCTGGTGCCAACTTTCGTAATTCCAGTCATCGAAGCCCAGGTCAATCCAGCGGCCTCGCACCCCGCCGCCTGTGTCGGCAGCCTCCGCAAAACCATATCCTGGAACGTACAGGCGAGTGCCAAACGGCATCATCTGCCGATCAATAGCGACCAGGCCTTTGGTTAATATCTTGCCCGAGGCCGTGCGGCCATAGTTGGGCGAGTCGGGTGGGCGGCTCAGGAACTTAGCGGCATAGGAGGTGGCATACATGGTGTAACTACGCCAGTATTCCACGGGGCCCTCGGGCGTGTCGAGCGTGCGCACCAACATTTGCGCGCCATAGCCGACAACCGCATCCGTCGGCGCTTGAACCACGCGCTCGCCCTCGTCCATGCGAGTCACCTCAAGGCCATCTTCATATCGCACCCGAATGCGATGCTGGGTCACACCCTGGCGGCCCGCCTGCAGCACCTGCACCGTGTCTATCTCCCAATCGTCGCGAGCTTGATAGAGCGTCTCGTAAGATGTGAGTTGCTGTGCGGTGACGAAGTCTTCGCGCACGCGTACCAGGCGAATCACGCCCTCTGCGGGAACGGGCTGATCAGACTCAGGCACGACGTAGTCATCCCCGACCAGCGCCAGTTTCACATCGCTCAAGATTTCGCCCACCAGGGCCCGGCGTGTGCGGGTGGGCCAGGTGTAGCCATCGGCGATTACGGTCACCGGGCGCGAGCGTGCGATGGTGATGGTCAAATTGAGAGTGATAGGGCCATCGAAGGAGGGGCTTACTTGGTCGGCCAGGTACAGACGATAACCCGCCTCCCATAGAGCCTCGCCCACCGTTGGCGCTGTCGTCTGAAGTTGAACCGGGGCAGCTGCGCCGTCTATCACCGTTACCGTGATCGGGTTGGCGGCGTTGGTGGAGGGGGTGAATAGAAAACCGAAAATGAAGAGTGGGAGGAGGACTCTGGCGAACGAGGGTTTCATGCGCCTAATAGCATCCGGGCAGGTGCCCGGCGGCACCCAGAGGTGACTCCTTACCGCTGCTGCCTTCCGGCCCTGACGGGGTTCGAAGGTCTCTGTCGCGCCGGACCCGCCCGGATACGACCCGCATTATACCAGAGGCATGACTCTTATTCGGCGCGCTGCGGCGGGTTCACGTGCAACAGCCGAAAGGCTAATTGCACCGCCGGGCCGATGGCGAGGGCGAAGATCACCGTGCCTAGTCCCACCGGCCCGCCGAGCAGCCAACCGACGAGCACGACGCCGACCTCGATGATGGTGCGCGCCTGACGTACGCTGACTTTGCCCAGCCGCGCAACGGCCAGCATCAGGCTATCGCGCGGCCCGGCCCCGGCGTTCACGCCTACGTACACCGCCGTCGCAAAGCCCATGATCAGCGCACCCAGCAGTAGATACGGAATTTGCAGCCACAAATTGCCGGAGACCACTGGAGTGATGGGCTTGACCAAGTCTACCCAGATTCCGATGGAGAGCATATTGGCGATCGTCCCCCATCCCAAGGGTTGCTTGAGCGCCACGTCTAACAAGGTGATGACCACCGCGACCAGGATCGTCGCCTCGCCAAGCGTGATCGGCAAATATTTGGTGAGCGCCACCTCCAGCACCACCCACGGCGAAGTGCCAAGGCTTGCCTGCACCATGATGGCAATGGACAGGCCGAACAACAGGAAACCCACCTGAATGATGAGAAAATCGCGCAAGAACTGCCGCCAGCCGTTCCAGCGGGTAATGAATACTTTTTCCGCCATTGCCTCTAGCGCCGCTTTTTGACGACGTAACCTTTATACCCCACACCTCTCTGTTCCCACAGCTTCGCCAACTCCACACACGCCTTCACAGCCAGCTCCATGTCTTGCACCGCCACCCACTCCAGCGGGCCGTGCGCATTGTGCCCGCCGCAGAACAGGTTGGGCGTAGGCAGGCCGCGCTCAGTCAGGCGCGAGCCGTCGGTGCCGCCGCGCGTGGGCGGGGCGGCCGGCTCCAGCCCAATCGCCCGCATTGCGTCGAAGGCCATATTCACGGGCGTCATATCGTTTTTGAGCCAATAGCCCATGTTGCGATAGGTGGGCCGGATACGGCAACGAATCTTGGCGCGCGGCTCGGAGGCTTGCAGGCCTCGGCACAACCCTTTGAGGCGCGCGCCCTTCTCGGCCAGGCCCCTCAATTCAAAATCGCGCAGGATGAAATGAATTTCCGCCCGCGCCACCGTGCCATTGAGGCGCGTGGGGTGGATGTAGCCCTGCCGTTGTTCGGTGGTCTCGGGCGACATTCCCTCGCGCGGCAGAGCGGACAGGAGTTTCCCCGCTAGGTGGAGGGCGTTCACCATGCCTTTTTTCTTCGCGTCGCCAGGGTGCGTGGATACGCCCTCAATCGTCACCACCGCGCTGTCGCCGGAGAACGTCTCCCATGCCACCTCGCCGGGACTCTCACCGTCGAGGGTGTAAGCCGCATTAGCGCCAAATTCACTGAGATCGAGATTCTCCACACCCCGCCCAACCTCTTCGTCGGGGGTGAAGCACACCCGGATGGGGCCGTGCAGGACTTCGGGATGCCGCAGCAAATGATCCGCCAGCGTCATCACGATTGCCACCCCGGCCTTATCGTCTGCGCCGAGCAGGGTCGTGCCGCTGGCCGTCACAATATCTTTACCGACCGCCGCACGCAGGTCGGCGAAAACTTCGGGATCAAGCACCTGCGAGGAGTCGTCGGACAGTCTGATGGGCTTGCCTTTCCAGCGACGATGCACGATGGGCTTGACGCCGCGCCCCGAGAAATCGGGCGCAGTGTCCACATGCGCCAGGAAGGCGATAATGGGCAATCCGCGCCGGGTCGAGGTCGCGGGGAGGGTTGCCATCACGTAGCCGGTGTGCGTCAGCCGCACGTCGTGCGCCCCCAAATCGTTCAGTTCTTTTTCGAGCAGACGGAGCAACGACCATTGATTAGAAGAACTGGGCGAGGTGTTGGAGTCGGGGTTGCTTTGGGTATCGAGTTGGACGTAGCGCAGGAAGCGGGAAAGGAGGGAATCAGGCATGCGGCCAATCTTACCATAGGCGAGTAACCGAACGGTAACTTTGCGGTGAACTGGCGGTGAATAAAGACGGGTAACGTGGTTTCAATGTGCACCGCAAGCGGGAATACAAGATTCGACCTACAATACCGACATGAAACGATCACGCACACTTATTATTGTTCTGCTCATATTAGTTGTCGCCTGCAATGCCCTGCCGCCCTCGCCCACGAGCGGCCCGCCGCGCACGCCTGTGCCCTCGTGGACGCTGCCTTTCACGTACACGCCAGGCCCAGGCACTCCCTTGCCCCCGGAAACTACTGCCATCGCCATTAATGTGCCCGAGCAACCCATCGGGACTCTCACTCCCTCGCCCACCGCGCGGCCCGGTATTGACCCAACGCTCGGCGCAAGCACGCCGGACCCCTACGCCACCCTCTCCATCCCCATCCCCGAGGCAATGCCGCAACTGCATCTGGACAAAGACATCGTCAACATTTTGCTCGCGGGCCGCGACACCCCGCGCGACGCCAACAATTACCGCACCGACGTGATGATCGTGGTCTCTATCAACAAGAAAGCCGGCTCGGTGACGATGCTCACCCTGCCGCGCGATCTATACGTCTACATCCCGGGCTGGACGATGAACCGGCTCAACACGGCGGCCGGGCACGGCGACGCGATTGGCTACGAGGGCGGGGGCATGGCCCTGCTCGAACAGGCCATCCTTTACAACCTGGGCATCCCCTTGCACGGCTGGGCGCGAGTTGATTTCGATGGCTTCAAGGAGGTGGTGAATATTTTGGGCGGGGTGGAGGTGCCCGTGAGTTGCGAGATGACCGACTGGCGCTTGAAAGACCCCTCGCTCGACCAGCAGAACGCCGACAACTGGGAGCTGTACACCATGGAGACCGGGATACAGAATATGGACGGCGACGCCGCGCTGTGGTACGCCCGCTCGCGCAAGCGCAGCAGCGACTTCGACCGCTCGCGCCGCCAACACCAGGTGCTGCGTTCGATGTTCGACAAAGCGTTGCAGTTGGAGGCGCTGACCAAAATCCCCGAGTTGTACGGCCAGTACATCAAGATCGTGGACACCGATATGGGTCTGGGCGACGTCCTGCAATTCGTGCCCATGGCGCTCACACTCGACCGCGCGCGCATCAAGAGCCGCTTCTTTGGCCGCAATCAGGTCTTTCCGTGGACCACGCCGCAGGGCGCGGCGGTGCTGCTGCCCGACCGGGCCGCCATCTCAGCCCTACTCGACGAAGCCTTCCGCCCGCCCGCCGAAAACGTGCTGGCCCGCGAAGCGCCTTCGGTGGAGGTCTGGAATGGAACCACGAACGCAGAGTGGACGGCGCTGGCCGCCGACAACCTGGCCTGGGCTGGCATCGTGCCTGTCGTCGGCCAGGCCGATTCCACGGCCTACGCGACAACTCTCCTGTACGATTACACCACCAGTCCCAAAGCCTCAGCGCGGCCCTCTCTTCAGGCGATCTTCCACCTGAGCGAAGCCAACGTGATCTCTGTGCCCGATCCCAACGCCGCGCACCCGTTCCGCGTGGTGCTGGGCAGTGACTATAACTCGTGCGTCCAACCAGCCTCCCTGCCGCGCCCCACGCCGACGCCCGGCGCAAGCCTTCTACCGCCTCCAGGGGCGACCGATATCGTGCACGCCGCCGCCGTGCTGGAGCCGCCGCCCGGCGTGGATGGGGATTTGAGCGAGTGGACGACCCTGCCCTACCCCGTGGCGGAGCCGACGTTTGGCCGCGAGAATTGGCGCGGCCTCGACGATCTCTCGGCGACCTGGAACGTGGCCTGGGACGAGGACTATCTCTACCTCGCCATCAAAGTGATGGATGAGGTGTTCGTGCAAACGGCCAACGGCGAGGAGCTGTACAAAGGCGACAGCCTGGAACTGTTGATGGACATTGACCCCGGCTCGCGCACCAACGAACTTTCCGAGCGCGATTTCCAGCTTGGAATTTCGGCCCGCAACCTGACCGACCCCAACCTTCGCCCGGAAGCTTACCTGTGGCTGCCGGAGAACGAAGCGCGTTCGATTGGGGACGTGATCGTGGAGGCGCGGCTGGTGGCAGGCGGTTACGAAATGGAAGTCGCCGTGCCGTGGACCTTGGTGCGCGTGGTTCCGTTCGCGGGCGAGGGTTTTGCTTTCACACTCTCACTCAACGACGACGACTCACCCGGCAGCGCCGAGCAGGAAACCCTGGTCTCCAGCACCAAAGACCGCAAGCTGACCGACCCTCTGACGTGGGGTATCTTGGTGCTCGATCCACCGCCGTGATTAAATCTCTCGCTTCCGCACCGTTCCTGCTTCCACCTCCCACATCTCCGTCGCGAACCGCTCGATGAAGTAGCGGTCGTGCACGACGGCCAGGACGGTGCCCTCGAATGAAGCCAGCGCCTGCTCGAAGCGCGTGCGCGAGGGGATGTCAAGGTGATTGATCGGCTCGTCGAGCAGGAGGAAGTTGCTGCCCTGCACCACCAG
>Ga0184637_10002271_pt1 | contig 12417 bp, 13 predicted proteins | sample PLM3_127_b2_FD_133143 | JGI IMG/M metagenome (GOLD analysis project Ga0184637, IMG submission 133143) | Groundwater sediment microbial communities from an aquifer in East River, Colorado, USA - PLM3_127_b2 | ecosystem: Environmental > Terrestrial > Soil > Riparian zone | place: USA: East River...
CGCGGCGAACAGCCCGATCGCGGTCGCGACCAGGGCCTCCGCGATGCCGGGCGCGACCGCGGCGAGCGTCGCCTGCGCGACGTTCGCGAGCCCCCGGAACGAGTGCATGATTCCCCACACCGTCCCGAGCAGGCCGACGTAGGGGCTGACGGAGCCGACCGAGGCGAGGAACGCGAGGTGCGACTCGAGGTAGTCCATCTCCCGCTGATAGGTCGCCCGCATCGCGCGGCGCGCGCCGTCGACGAGCTCGCTCGGGTCGATGCGCTGGGTCTTGAGCTTCACGAAGTCGCGGAAGCCCGCCTCGAAGATGCGCTCGAGGCTGCCGGTGCGGTGGCGGGAGTTCACCGCGCTCTGGTAGAGCGCGTTGAGGTCGGGCCTGCTCCAGAACGCGCGCTCGAACTCCTCGGTCTGCCGACGCACGCGCCTGATGGTGAAGAGCTTGCGGAAGATGTAGTACCACGAGATCACGGAGACCGCGATGAGCAGCAGCATGATCCCCTGCACCACCCAGCTCGCGTTCAGGATCAGATGGAGGATCGAGAGGTCCTGGGTGACGTTCATTGTTGTGCCTTCTCCCTGAAGCCCGCGGGAAGGGGGACCGGTTTGTACGTCCCCGGGTGCACGCACGCGACTTTCACCCTGGCGGAGACGAGCAGCTCGTCGCCCCGCCGAACCCGCTGGTCGAACTCGAGCCGGGCGCCGCCGATCCGCGCGATCGTCGCCGTCACGGTCAGCCGGTCGTCGAGCCGCGCCGGCTTATGGTAGTCCACGGCGAGGCTGTAGACGATGAAAAGGACACCCGCGCGGCCGGCGAGTTCCGCAGGATCGAAGCCGAGCGCGTGCAGGAGCTCGATGCGAGCCGCCTCCATGAAGTCGAGGTAGGTGCCGTGGTACACGACGCCGCCGGCGTCGGGGTGGTGGTAGTACACCCGGACCGGCCACGAGAGCGTCCCGCCATCCCAGCGGGGCCCGGCCTCCCCGGCCCCTTCCTTGAAACGCGCGGGCGCCGGAACGGGGTTACTCATCCGCGAAGAGCTCGCCCGCCGCCGGCCGGCTCGGAGGCGCGAACCCGAAGTGCCGGTAGGCGGAGACGGTGGCCATCCGCCCGCGCGGGGTGCGCTGCAGAAAGCCGCTCTGGATGAGGAACGGCTCGAGCACGTCCTCGATCGTGTCGCGCTCCTCGCCGATCGCGTGCGCGAGGTTGTCGATTCCGACCGGCCCGCCGGCGAACTTCTCCATCACGGCGAGGAGGAGCTTCCGGTCCATGACGTCGAGGCCGACCTGGTCGACGTCGAGCATGGTGAGCGCCGCGTCGGCGACCGGGCGGGTGATCGCGCCGTCCGCCTTGACCTGGGCGTAGTCGCGCACGCGGCGCAGCAGCCGGTTCGCGACCCGCGGCGTGCCGCGCGAGCGGCGCGCGATCTCGAGCGCGCCCTCGGGGGCGATCTCGACCTGGAGCAGTCCCGCCGAGCGGTCGACGATCCGCCGCACCTCCTCCGGCGTGTAGAACTCGAGCCGGGCGACGATGCCGAAGCGGTCGCGCAGGGGGTTGGTCAGCATCCCCGCGCGCGTCGTCGCGCCGACGAGCGTGAACGGCGGGAGATCGAGCTTCACCGAGCGCGCCGCCGGCCCCTCGCCGATCATGATGTCGATCTGGAAGTCCTCGAGCGCCGGATACAGGATCTCCTCGACCACCGGCGAGAGGCGATGGATCTCGTCGATGAAGAGGACATCGTTCGGCTCGAGGTTGGTGAGGATCGCGGCGAGATCGCCGGGTCGCTCGAGCACCGGGCCCGAGGTCTGGCGGAGGTTGACCCCCATCTCGCGCGCGACGATGTGCGCGAGGGTCGTCTTGCCGAGCCCCGGCGGCCCGAAGAGCAGCACGTGGTCGAGCGCCTCGCGCCGCGTGCGCGCCGCCTCGATGAAGATCGAGAGCTGGCCGCGGATCTTCTCCTGCCCGACGTACTCCGCGAGCTGCCGCGGGCGCAAGGACCGATCGAAGGCCTCCTCGTGCGGCGAGGCCGTGGCGGGCGAGATCAGGCGGTCGGTCTCGATCATGCGGTTGCGAGGCCCGGCCGCGAGCCGGGTGCAGGAACGCCGCTATTATCTTCCGCGGCGATGATTCAGGCCTTCGAGAGGAACTTCAGCGCCTGCCGGATGCCGTCGGCCACCGACAGCCCTTCGGGGAGCTGCTTGACGACGCCGACCGCCTCCTTCTCGCTGTAGCCCAGCGCGATCAGCGCGTGCAGCACGTCCGCTGCGGCCGGCGCCGCGCGGTTCGCCGCGAGCGGGGCGGCGAGCTCGGCGCCGAGCTTGTCCTTCAGCTCGAGCAGCAGCCGCTCCGCGGTCTTCTTGCCGATGCCGGGAACGCGCGTGAAGCGCCCGGTCTCCTGCAGCGTCACCGCCTCGGCGAGCTCGGCGACCGACATCCCCGAGAGCACCGCGAGCGCGGTGCGCGCCCCCACCCCGCTGATCCTGAGGAGCTGCCGGAACGCCCGCCGCTCGCTTTCGGTCCCGAACCCGTACAGGAGGTGGGCGTCCTCCCGCACCACGAGGTGCGCGAGCAGCGTGACGCGCTGGCCGATGCCGGGGAGGCCATAGAAGGTGCTCATCGGCACCTCGAGCTCGTAGCCGATGCCGGCGCAATCGATGAGGAGCTGGGGCGGGTTCTTCTCGAGCAGGACGCCTTGGATCCGGCCGATCATGCCGTCCGCCTGAGCCCGGACCGCGTGCGGCGGCCGGCCACGATCCGGCCGTGCCGGACGCGGAAGCCCGCAGTGGCGATCGCGCCGAGGCCCTGCCCGCCGTGGGCGTGGCAGATCGCGCAGGCGAGCGCGTCGGCGGCGTCGGGGCCGGGCACGCCCGCGAGGCGCAGGAGCCGCCGTACCATCTCCTGCACCTGCTCTTTCCGCGCGAGACCGTTGCCGACGACCGCCTGCTTCACCTGGAGCGCGGTGTACTCGGCGACCGGCAGTCGCGCCAACACCGCGGCGCAGATCGCAGTGCCCCGCGCCTGGCCGAGGGCGAGTGTCGACGCCGGGTTGACGTTGACGAAGACCTTCTCGACCGCCACCTGCTGCGGCCGGTGCGCGGCGATGACCTCGCCCAGCGCGGCGAGGATCACGGCGATCCGTTCGGGGAGGCTGCCGGAGTCGGGGGTGCGGACGCAGCCGCTCGTGACATAGACCAGGCTCGTCCCGGCTCGGTCGATGATTCCGAACCCGGTCACGCGCAGACCGGGATCGATGCCGAGGATGCGAACCGAGGCGCTCACTGGCGGCCGATTATAGGTCCTGCCACCTTGCGAGGATAGACAAGAGTCAAGGACTCCCGCAGCACCTCACTCCTCGATCGCCGCGGTGGTGTAGACCTCCTGGACGTCGTCGAGCGACTCGAGCGCGTCGAGGAGCTTCTGCATCCGCGCCGCGTCGTCGCCCTTGAGCACGGTCTCGGTCGTCGGCTTCATCGTGACCTCGGCGAACGCGGGCTTCAGGCCGGCCTTCGCCAGCGCGCCCTTCACCGCCTCGAAGTCGCCCGGCGCGGAGATCACCTCGACCGAGCCGTCCTCGTTCGCGAGCACGTCCTCGGCGCCGGCGTCGACCGCCACCTCCATCACCTGGTCCGCGCTCGTTCCCGGGGCGAGCACGAACTGGCCGCAGTGCTTGAAGAGGAACGCCACCGAGCCGTCGGTGCCGAGGTTCCCGCCGTGCTTCGCGAACGCGTGCCGCACCTCGCCGACCGTGCGCGTGCGGTTGTCGGTGAGGCAATCGACCATCACCGCCGCGCCGGCGGTGCCGTAACCTTCATAGCGGAGCTCCTCGTACGCCACGCCCTCGAGCTCGCCGGTGCCGCGCTTGATCGCGCGCTCGAGGTTGTCTTTCGGGACGTTCGCCTCCTGCGCCTTGGCGAGCGCCAGGCGCAGCCGCGGGTTCATGGCCGGGTCGCCGCCGCCGAGCTTGGCGGCGACGGTGACTTCCTTGATGACCTTGGTGAAGACCTTGCCGCGCTTCGCGTCGGCGCGGTCCTTCCGGTGACGGATGTTGGCCCATCTGGAGTGTCCGGCCATGGCGGTGTCGTGCGGGGGCTCGGCGGTGCTCGGGACGCCTATAATTTTAGCCCGCCGCCGATCCCACTCCAAAATCAAGCGCCAGGAGCCCGCAATGCCCGAACCGCTGCTCGTCGCCAAAGCAGGCCCGCAGGACCTCTGCCTTCTTCCCGCGCTCGCCAACCGGCACGGCCTGATCACCGGCGCGACCGGCACCGGGAAGACGGTCACCATGCAGGTGCTCGCCGAGAGCTTCGCGCGCATCGGCGTCCCGACGTTCATGGCCGACGTGAAGGGCGATTTCTCGGGGATCGCCGCGCCGGGCGCCGCCTCGCCGAAGATGAAGGAGCGGCTGACGATGCTGAAGCTCGACGAGCCGAAATGGGCGGGCTGCCCGGTCACCTTCTGGGATATCTACGGCGAGCAGGGGCATCCGATCCGCGCGACGGTCTCCGACATGGGGCCGCTCCTGCTCGGGCGGCTGCTCGGCCTGAACGACACGCAGGGCGGCGTGCTGACGGCGGTCTTCAAGATCGCGGACGACAACCGGCTGTTGCTGCTCGACCTGAAGGACCTGCGGGCGATGCTGCAGTTCGTCGGCGACAACGCCGCCAGGTTCAGGACCGAGTACGGCAACATCTCGGCCGCTTCGGTGGGCGCGATCCAGCGCGGGCTCCTCGAGCTCGAGCACCAGGGCGCGGAGGCGTTCTTCGGCGAGCCGATGCTCGACATCGACGATCTGATGCAGACCGACTCGCGGGGCCGCGGGATGGTGAACCTCATCGCCGCCGACAGGCTGATGCGCTCGCCGAAGCTCTACTCGACGTTCCTGCTGTGGCTGCTCGCGGAGCTCTTCGAGAACCTGCCCGAGGTCGGCGATCCGGACAAGCCGAAGATCGTGTTCTTCTTCGACGAGGCCCATCTGCTGTTCACCGACGCGCCCAAGGCGCTGCTCGAGAAGATCGAGCAGGTCGTGCGGCTCATCCGCTCGAAGGGCGTGGGCGTCTACTTCGTGACGCAGAACCCGCTCGACGTCCCGGAGTCGGTGCTCGGGCAGCTCGGCAACCGCGTGCAGCATGCACTGCGAGCGTTCACGCCCAAGGACCAGCGCGCGGTGAAGACCGCGGCCGAGACGCTGCGGCCCAACCCGAAGTTCAAGGCCGAGCAAGTGATCACCGAGCTCGGCGTCGGCGAGGCGCTCGTCTCGTTCCTCGACGAGAAGGGGCGCCCGAACGTCGTGGAGCGCGCCTACATCATGCCGCCCGCGTCCAAGATCGGGCCGATCACCGCCGAGGAGCGCAGGAAGATCATCGCGGCGTCGGCCGTCGCCGATCATTACGCGAAGACGGTCGATCGCGAGTCGGCGTACGAGAAGCTCAAGGATCGCACCGAGGAACGACAGGCCGAGGCGCCGGCCACGGGGTCGCGCACGGGTAAGGGCGCACCTGCCGGCGCGCCGCAGGACGCCGGCGGGGGTCTCAGCGACATCCTCTTCGGCTCGACCGGGCCGCGCGGCGGCAAGCGCGAAGGCGTGCTCGAGTCCGCGGCGAAGAGCGCCGCCCGCTCGATCGGATCGCAGGTCGGGCGCGAGATCATCCGCGGCGTGCTGGGCTCGATCCTCGGCGGCAAGCGGCGCTAGCGGTGCCGCCTCACGCAGAAGAGCTAGTCACAGCAGACCCGGAGAGAACCCCGCGCGGGAAAGCTAGAATCCGCCGTGCTCGTACGTTCCTGAAGGGGGTTCGCGATGGATCTGGGGATCAAGGGAAAGTCGGCGATCGTCTGTGCCGCGAGCAAGGGCCTCGGGCGCGCGTGCGCGTGGTCGCTCGCGCGCGAAGGCGTGAGCCTGACGATCTGCGCCCGCGGCGAGGAGGCGCTGCAGCGGACGGCGGACGAGATCCGCAAGCAGTTCGGCGTGCCGGTGAACGCCGTCGTCGCCGACGTCACGACGGCCGAAGGCCGCGCCAAGGTGCTCGCCGCGTGCCCCCAGCCGGACATCCTCGTCAACAACGCCGGCGGCCCGCCGCCGGGCGACTTCCGCGAGTGGACGCGGGAGGACTGGATCAAGGCGATCGACGCCAACATGCTGACGCCGATCGAACTCATCAAGGCGACCGTCGATCACATGATCGCGCGCAGGTTCGGCCGCATCGTGAACATCACGTCGAGCGCGGTGAAGGCGCCGCTCGCGCCGCTCGGCCTGTCGAACGGCGCGCGGACCGGGCTGACCGGGTTCGTCGCGGGCATCGCGCGCCAGACGGCGAAGCACAATGTGACGATCAACAACCTGCTGCCGGGTGCCTTCGACACCGACCGCCTGCGGTCGACGATGGCGGCGTTCGCCAAGGACAAGAGTCTCTCCCTCGAGGAAGCAAAGGCCGATCGCGCAAGGAGCATCCCCGCCGGGCGCCTCGGCGATCCGGCCGAGTTCGGCGAGGCGTGCGCGTTCCTGTGCGGTGCTCAGGCGGGGTACATCACCGGACAGAACCTGCTGATCGACGGCGGCGCCTATCCGGGGACGTTCTAAGCGCATGCGCCGCGCCGCGATCGATCCCTCCGCGCCCGAGGCGGGAGCGTTCGCCCGCGCGTTCCGTCTGACCGACGTCCCGGACGATTTCTTCGACGATCCGTACCCGTATTACGCGGCGCTCCGCGCGCACGACCCCGTGCACGAGCTGGGCCGCGGATCGGTTTTCCTCACGCGCTACGAGGACGTCGCAGCCGTCTACCGCGACCCGCGCGCGAGCTCGGACAAGAAGCAGGAGTTCAAGCCGAAGTACGGAGACACCCCGCTCTACGAGCATCACACCACCAGCCTCGTCTTCAACGACCCGCCGCTGCACACGCGCGTGCGCCGGCTGATGATGGGCGCGGTGAACCAGCGCGCGATCGCGCGGATGGAGCCGGACGTCGTCGCGCTCGTCGACCGCCTCCTCGACCGGATGGCAGGCGGGCGCGAGGTGGACCTCATCGCCGACTTCGCCGCCGAGATCCCGGTGGAGGTGATCGGCAATCTGCTCGACGTGCCGCGCGCCGAGCGCGGACCGCTGCGCGGATGGTCGCTCGCAATCCTGTCGGCGCTCGAGCCGGCGCCGGGCGCGGCGCTGCTGGAGCGCGGCAACCGCGCGGTGCGTGAGTTCCTCGACTACCTCAGGACCCTCGTCGCGCGGCGCCGGCAGGCGCCGGGCGATCCTGAAGCCGACGTGCTCACGCGGCTGATCCAGGGCGAAGCCGACGGCGAGCGGCTCACCGACACCGAGCTTCTCCACAACTGCATCTTCCTGCTGAATGCCGGGCACGAGACGACCACGAACCTCATCGGCAACGGCGTGGACGCGCTGCTCAGGCATCGCGGCGAGCTCGAGCGCCTCGTCCGGGAGCCGGCGCTGATCGCCACCGCCGTCGAGGAGCTGCTGCGCTTCGAGAGCCCGCTGCAGCTGAACAACCGCGTCACCACCGCCGAGATGGGAATTGGCGGCCGCAGCTTCCCGGCGGGGACCTTCATCACGCTCGGCGTCGGCGCCGCCAACCGCGACCCCGCACAGTTTCCCGATCCCGATCGCCTCGACGTCGGCCGCAAGCCCAACCGCCACGTCGCCTTCGGGCACGGCGACCACGCGTGCGCCGGGATGAACGTCGCGCGGCTGGAAGCGCGGATCGCCATCGGTCGACTGCTCGCCCGGTTCCCGGGCATCGCCCCTGCAGGCGCGCCGGAGCGGGACCGCCGCGTGCGCTTCCGCGGCTTCAAACGCCTGCCTGTAATGCTCGACTAGGCCGGGCGCGTACGCGCCCAGAGACGGAGAGACACAATGGCTGACCGCTACACGAATTACGAGCGCCTGGCGCTCAAGCGCCATCCCGACGGGATCCTCGAGATCGTGATGGGCGCGCCGGGCAGGCTTTCGACCGCCGACCACGTCCTGCACCGGGAGCTCGCCGAAATCTGGCGCGACGTCGATGCCGACCCCGAGACGCGCGTCGCGATCCTGCGCGGCGAGGGGAAAGGATTTTCGGCCGGCGGCGACCTCAAGCTGATCGAGGACATGGTGGCGGACTTCGACGTCCGCGCCCGCGTGTGGCGTGAAGCGCGCGACCTCGTCTACAACGTCATCAACTGCTCCAAGCCGGTCGTCTCGGCGATGCACGGCCCGGCGGTCGGCGCCGGGCTCGTCGCCGGCCTGCTCGCCGACATCTCGATCGCGGCCAAGACCGCGCGCATCATCGACGGCCACACGCGCCTCGGCGTCGCGGCGGGCGACCACGCGGCGATCGTCTGGCCGCTGCTGTGCGGCATGGCGAAGGCGAAGTACTACCTGCTGCTCTGCGAGACGATGTCGGGCGAGGAAGCCGAGCGCATCGGCCTCGTGTCGCTCGCCGTCGACGAGGGCGAGCTCGTGCCCAAGGCGTTCGAGGTGGCCAAGAAGCTCGCGACCGGCGCGCAGTCGGCGATCCGCTGGACGAAGTACAGCCTCAACAACTGGCTGCGGATGGCGGGGCCGACGTTCGATGCCTCGCTCGCGCTCGAGTTCCTCGGCTTCACCGGGCCCGAGGTGCGCGAAGGGATGGCGAGCCTGCGCGAGAAGCGGGCGCCGCAGTTCAAGAACAATCCGCCGATCTGAGGGCGGAAACCGCGCTGCCGGCTCAGCGCACGAACTGATCGACGTACCGCTCGCCCAGGCCGATCTCGATGTAGTGCTTGCGGCACATGTCGATCTTCGAGAACACGTCCTCGTAGCCGGTCTGCCGGCCCGCGTCGTCCAGGTAGATCATCGCGCCGGCGATGCTGAAGAACGTGATCATCTCCGGGCAGTCCTCGGGCACGACCAGCGTGTGGATCTCGCCCGGCGGCTCGAAGACGAAGCTGCCCTCGGTCGCGACCCAGTCGTGCTCGAGGTAGCGCCACTTCCCCTTGATCACGTAGCCGACGACGATCATCGGGTGGCGGTGGCGGTTCAGGACGCCGCTCTTTCGCACCCGCAGCAGGTTGCACCAGCCGCCCGTGACGGTGTTCAGCAGCAGCGGGCGGAACCAGACGTCCTTCGCCTGCGGAACCCACACGCGCTCATCGCTCGGGATCGCCTCGACCGCGATCTCGGGCCGGATGCCGGTGGACGGCAGCACGAGTGGTCCGCTCATGACGTTGCCCCTTCCCTCACCGGTCGATGCTCGAGATCAGGATCTGCGCGCCGGCGATGTTGGTCACGAACGGCACGTTGTGCACCTCGCAGACGCGCAGCAGCGCCGCGATGTCGGGCTCGTGGGGCTGCGCAGCGAGCGGGTCGCGAAGGAAGATCACCATCTCGACCTCGCCCGCGGCGACCCGCGCGCCGATCTGCAGGTCACCGCCCTGCGGCCCGGACAGCACCGTCTCGACGCGGAGGCTGGTGCTGTCGCGAATCAGCTGCCCGGTCGTCGCCGTCGCGACCAGGCGATGCTTGGCGAGCGCCGCCTCGAAGCGGCGGATGAACGAGAGCATGTCCTGCTTCTTGGCGTCATGGGCGATCAGCGCGATGGTCGTCATGCGCCACCCAGGAGCTTCCGCACCGCCTCGGGACGCGGCAGCGGCGCGACCGCGCCGAAGCCGGTCGTCGCGAGCGCCGCAGCGGCATTCGCGTAGCGCGCCGCGTCGAAGAACGAGTCGCCCGCGGCGAGCCGGGCGAGCGTAGCGCCGCAGAAGCAGTCGCCCGCCCCCGTCGCATCGACCGCCTTGAGCTTGACGCCGGCGATCCGCTCGCGCCGCGCGCCGTCGCTCACGATCACGCCCTCGGGACCGAGCTTGAGGTACACGGTCCTGGCGCCGAGCCGGTGCGCCCAGTCGACGACGGCGTCCGGCTGCTCCAGGCCGCTCAGCGCGCGGGCCTCCTCGATGCTCGGGAAGAAGTGGTCGGCCATCGCCGCCGCCGCGCCGATCATGGCGCGGGCGCGCGCGAGCGGCCAGAGCTTGAGGCGCAGGTTGGAGTCGAGCGAGATCTTCGCGCCCGCCCCCCGCGCCGCTTCGAACGCGGCAAGCACGGTGTCGCAAGCGGACGCCGAGATCGACATGCTTATGCCCGACGCGTGGACGAACCGCGCCCCGCGGGCGAGGTCCGCCGGGAGATCCTCGGGGCGCATCCGGCTCGCCGCGGATCCGGCGCGCAGATAGCTGAAGACGTGGCCCTGCGGGCCGTGCGTGACGAAGTACACCGCGGTGTGCGCCTGCGGGTCGATCCCGACGCCGCGCGTGTCGACGCCTTCCGCCTTCCACAGCGCGAGGAACATGCGGCCGAACTCGTCGTCGCCGACCCGCGTGACGTACGCGGTGCGCGCGCCGGCCCGCGCGGCGGCGATGATCATGTTCGACGAGTCCCCGCCGAAGCCCTGCAGATAGCTCGGCTCGCCGGCCCTCGTCTGGTTGAACTCGGCCATCGGCTCGCCGATGGCCACGATGTCGCACGCGCTCACGCGGCCGCGATCCCGTCTTCGCGCGCGAGAAACCGGCGCGCGTGCGCGATGACGCGCGCCGAGTCGCGCGAAGCGAGCGCCTGTTGGTCGACGATGTTGTTGCCGACGCCGACGAGGCTCGCGCCGGCGGCGAAGTACGCTTCGAGATTCGGCAAGCCGACGCCGCCCGTCGGGCAGAGCAGGAGGTCGGGAAAGACCGCATGCACGGCGCGTACGTGCTCGGGCCCGCCGGTCGAGGCGGGGAACACCTTGACGATGTCCGCGCCCTCGCGGTGTGCGGCGAGGATCTCGCCCGGCGTGAGGCCGCCGATCAGCGCTGCCCGCCCCGCCTCGTGCGCGAGCCGCGCCATCCCCGGCACGATGCAGGGCGATACCAGGAACCGCGCACCGGCGTCGATGCACGCGCGGGCGGCGTCGAGGTCGAGGACGGTCCCGGCGCCCACGACGAACGACGCACCGAACCGATGGCTGAGGCGGTCGATGAGCGGGACGGCGCCCGGCACGGTCAGCGTGATCTCGACGACGCGAAAGCCGGCGTCGGCGAGGCAATCCACGGCGCGCTCGGTGTCGGGGCTCGACGCGAGCCGCAGCACCGGGACGACGCGCTGCGCGACGAGCCGGTCGCTGATGTCAGCGGGGGTCATTGCGATCTCGGGCCGAGACGACGCGGGGCCCGGCGATTGTTGCACAAATCCCCCGCTCTGCTGACGCGTCGCTCTTCGGACGTTCGGGCCGCCGCACCCGGGAGTAAGATTGGCGGGTTCGCGGCGCCCGCCGCAATGCCCTGGAGAGTCCCATGAACGCGCCGAACGCTCCGCTCGCCTCGTTGACGCTCAAGGATCCGAAGCTCTTCCGCCAGCAGTGCTATGTCGATGGGCAATGGCTTGACGCCGACGGCGAGAAGACGATCGCAGTGACCAACCCCGCCACCGGGGAAGTCCTCGGCTCGGTGCCCAACATGGGCGCCGTGGAGACGCGCCGTGCGATCGAGGCCGCGAACGCCGCCTGGCCAGGATGGCGCGCAAAGACCGCCAAGGAACGCTCCGCGTGCCTCCGCAAGTGGGCCGACCTGATGATGGCGAACCAGGAGGACCTCGCGATCATCATGACCGCCGAGCAGGGGAAACCGCTCACCGAGTCGCGCGGCGAGATCGTCTACGCGGCCTCGTTCATCGAGTGGTTCGCCGAGGAGGCGCGGCGGGTGTACGGCGACACCATCCCGGGCCACCAGCCCGACAAGCGGATCGTCGTGATCAAGCAGCCGGTGGGCGTGTGCGCGGCGATCACGCCGTGGAACTTCCCGGCGGCGATGATCACGCGCAAAGTCGGGCCGGCGCTCGCAGTCGGCTGCACGATGGTCTCCAAGCCGGCGTCCGCGACGCCGTTCTCGGCGCTCGCGCTCGCCGAGCTCGCCGAGCGCGCCGGCGTGCCGAAAGGCGTGTTCAGCGTGGTGACCGGCGCCTCGACCGCGATCGGCGGCGAGATGACGTCGAACCCCCTGGTGCGCAAGGTCACGTTCACCGGCTCGACCGAGACCGGCAAGCTGCTGATCGCGCAGGCGTCCAAGACGGTGAAGAAGGTCTCGATGGAGCTCGGCGGCAACGCGCCCTTCATCGTGTTCGACGACGCGGATCTGGACGCAGCGGCGGACGGTGCGATTGCGTCCAAGTACCGCAACGCGGGGCAGACGTGCGTCTGCGCGAACCGGATCCTCGTCCAGGACAAGGTCTACGACGCGTTCGCCGGCAGGCTCGCCGAGCGGGTGGCGAAGTTCAAGGTTGGCAACGGCATGGAGCCGGGGGTGATCATCGGGCCGCTGATCGACGAGGCGGCGGTGAAGAAGGTCGAGGAGCACGTCTCGGACGCGGTCGCGAAGGGCGCCAAGGTGACGATGGGTGGCAGGCGCCACGCGCTCGGCGGCTTGTTCTTCGAGC
>Ga0184637_10002272_pt1 | contig 12416 bp, 11 predicted proteins | sample PLM3_127_b2_FD_133143 | JGI IMG/M metagenome (GOLD analysis project Ga0184637, IMG submission 133143) | Groundwater sediment microbial communities from an aquifer in East River, Colorado, USA - PLM3_127_b2 | ecosystem: Environmental > Terrestrial > Soil > Riparian zone | place: USA: East River...
CAGTCCTCGAACTGGCCCTTCTTGACCTGCTTGTCGAACGCGCACTCGAAGCTCGAGCCCGCCTCGTCGGAGGAGAACTTGTACTTCGCCTTCGGCTTCTCGATCCTGTTCTTCGGGGCCTTGTCGATCTCGGTCTCCGGGGGGTCCGTGTCCGGCGGACCCGGCCCCTCCAGCGTGGCGGCGATGTTCACACGCCCACCGAGCTCGTTGTACGAGTAGTCGCTGCCCGACCCCCCGATGGTCTGACCGGTGGCCGGATCGGATCCCGCCGGGAAGACGTTTCGCAGGATGTCTCCGTCGGCCGCGGGGACGACGATATCGTCGATGTTCCCGGTCCCCACCCTGAGGCCCAGCACGTCGTTCTCCTGAACCGGGATGCTTGTCGTGAACGGCCCCGTGGTTCCCGCCGGGAGCGTCGCCAGCTCGCTCTGTGCAACCAGCGTGTGCTGGTTCATGCCGGGGGTTGGTCTCCACACCTGGAGCCGCGCGGTGCTGAGCATCGTTCCGCCGCGAACGTTCCACGACGTGATCGTCCAACCTCCGGCGGGCACGGAGTAGGAGGGTGAGGTGGGGCCTGTCTGGTACTGGAAGGTCACGCTGTCGCCGCCCCCCGGGTCGAACGAGCCCGGCGGCGCGATCTGTCCAAGGTTGATCGTGGCCGCTGCCGCGGTGGACGGCAACCAGATCGCCGCTACCCCGAGCACTGCCAGTCCGATCAGCGAACGGTGTCGCCGCCGCGAGCCCGGCGAGATCCTGCGTGTCCTCGCGAATATCCCGCTACCCATCGGGTCGAGAGTACTATTCGGCGAGCTCACCCGACGCGCTTGAACTTGTCCGCGTCCGGCGTGGGATCGACGTTCCCCGCCGGTCGATCGCCGCGACCTGGAACTTGTGCTTGCAGCCCGCCTCGTCGGAGGAGAACTTGTACTTCGCCTTCGGCTTCTCGATCCTGTTCTTCGGGGCCTTGTCGATCTCGGTCTCGGGAGGATCGGTGTCGCCGGGCGGCTGAGGCTCCGGCGGTGGGGACGTCGCGGGCTCGGGCGGCGTGACCGCCACCATTGTCGGGCTCGCCCCCGCAGCCGGCACCATCACGCGAACTGTGGCGGGAATCGCGACCGAAGCAAGCAGGCTCGCGGGCGCCCGGCTCGACCCGCTACTGGTGGATCGCCCAGCCGTCGACGGCGCGGGCGGCGTCAAGCACCGCCTCGGAGATCGTCGGGTGGGGGTGGATGATCCGCGCCAGCTCCTGGTAGCCGCCCTCGAGCTCCCTGGTGTCGACCAGCTCGGAGATCATGTCGCAGGCCACGTTGCCGACGATGTGGGCGCCGAGGATCTCCCCGTACTCGGCGTCGGCGACGATCTTCACGAAGCCCTGGCGGTCGTCGTAGACCGTCCCGGCTCCGATCCCGCCGAGGTTGAACTTGCCGACCTTGATCTTGCGCCCCGCCTGCTTCGCCTCCGCCTCCTTGAGACCGAAGCTCGCCACCTGGGGCTGGCAGAAGGTCGCCGCCGGGATCCCCTCGGGGTCGATCGGGTGGGTGGGGTGGCCGGCGATCGTCTCGACCGCCACGACGCCCTCCTCCGAGGCCTTGTGGGCGAGCGCCGGGCCGCGCACGAGGTCTCCGATCGCGAACACGCCCTCCTTCGTGGTCCGCTGGTACTCGTCGACCTTGATCCGGCCTCCCTCGTCGGTCTCGACGCCGGCGTCGGCGAGCTTCAGCGCCTCGATGTCTGGGGCGCGGCCGCCGGCGATGCAGAGGTAGTCGACAGTGATCTCTCCGCCTCCGTGCTTGACCTTCACCGAGCTCTTGCCCGCCTTCACCTCCTCGACCTTCGTCCCCAGGAGCACGTCGATGTTCTGCTTCTTGAACGCGCGCTCCACGACCTTCGCGACGTCCTTCTCCTCGGCCGGCAGCACCTGGTCGAGCATCTCGATCAGCGTCACCTGCGTGCCGAAGCGCCCGTACGCGGAGGCGATCTCGGCGCCGGAGGCACCGGCGCCGACCACGGCGATCTTGCTGGGCAGCTCCGGGAGCGAATAGGCGCCCCAGGTGTCGACCACGCGATCGCCGAACTCGACCCCGGGGATCGGCAGCGCGACCGAGCCGGTGGCGAGCACCACTCCCTTGGCCTCGTAGGTCTTGCGCCCCGCCTTCACCTTCCCGTCCGCGGTCAGCGCGCCGGTGCCCTCGATGAAGTCGACCTTGTTCTTCTCGAATAGCGTCGAGACGCCCCCGGTGAGCGTCTTTCGCACCTTGTCGCGGCGCTTGCCGACCCCGTCCCAGTCGACGCTCACGCCCTCGACCTTGACTCCCAGCTCGGCCGCGCCGTTGCGCGCCTCGTCGTACGCCTCGGCGCTGTGCAGGATCGTCTTCGCGGGGATGCAGGCGTAGTTGAGGCAGCGTCCGCCGGGCTGGTCCTTCTCGACCACGGCGGTCTTCTGGCCGAGCTGAGCGGCGCGGATCGCGGCCACGTAGCCGCCCGGGCCGGCGCCGATCACGATCACGTCGTACTGGTCGGCCATGGGAGCGACTCTATCCGAGAGCCCTACTGCGGCGGGAGGCGTTGCGGCATCTGGATCCGAGCCAGGGCCTTGACCATGAAGTAGAACAGCGCGCCGGCGCCGACGAGAATCAGCGTCGTGCCGATCGCCTGCAGCACCGTGCTCACCTGGACGAGGCCGAGCGCCGCCGAGAGCATGATCAGCGCGAGCAGCGCCTGGAAGCCCAGCACCGCCCAGTAGCGCGCGCGCCACATCCCGTACGCCATCAGGGTGAGCACGGCGGCGAAGAGGACGAGCGGGGCGGGGCTCGGCTTCGCCCCGCTCACCTCGATGTCGGTGAGCACGGCCACCACGGCCGAGACCCAGAAGATGAGCGCCATCAGCGACGCGACGGCGGCGCCGACCGTCACGGCGCCGGGCCGCTCCCCCTCGTGCAGGGGGTCGAGCGCCTCGCGCGCGGCGCGGTCCTTGAGCTCGGAGCGGCTCGGCGTGGGGGCCTGCGGGCCGGCGTCGTCCGCGGCGTCGGCAGGCGGTTGCGCCAGCTGGCGCTGCTTGCGCTTGCGACGCTCGGTGCGCTTTCGCTCCCGGCTGCCCATTCAGCGCCACACCTCCGCCCCCGCCTCGATCGCGTCGCGAAGCGCCCGCGCCTCGGCGGCGGGATCCTCGGAGTCCCGAAGCGCGCGGACGACGACGATCCGCTCGGCGCCCGCAGCGACCACGTCCCCGACGTTGGCGCCGTCGATGCCGCCGATCGCGAACCAGGGAAGCGTCGCCTCGCGCGCCGCGTGCTCGATCAGGCCGAGGCCGGTCGCGGGGCGTCCCTGCTTCGTGGGCGTCTCCCAGACGGGCCCCAGGCTTATGTAGTCGGGCCGCGCCTGCGGGGGCGCCGAGCACGCCGCGGCGAGCTGCTCGGGCGAGTGGGTGGAGAGGCCGATGATGTGGTCGGGGCCGATTTGACCGCGGGCCTCTGCCACCGGGGTGTCGTCCTGACCCACGTGGACGCCGTCCGCCCCGCACTCGCGAACCAGGTCGGGGCGGTCGTTGAGGATGAACGGCACCCCGTGGCGCTCCGCGGCCTCGCGGAAGGGGCGCGCGGCGTCGACCAGGGCGGCGTCGTCCTCGATCGCCTTGTCGCGCAGCTCGAGCATCCCGGCTCCTCCGTCGAGCGCCGCGCCGAGCAGCTCGCCCGGGGCGGCGCCGCGCGGCCGCGCCTCGCACACGAAGTACAGGCGGGCGGCGGCGAGGCGGGGGTGACGCTCGCTCGCGGGCAGTGACATCTCGCCCCCAAGCGTAGTCAGCACGGGGGTACCATTGGGTAGGAAACGGGAGTCCGGCAACGGGCTGAGAGGGCGGCTAGGGCGCCGCCGACCGTCTGAACCTGATCCGGGTAATGCCGGCGCAGGGATGGTGGTGCGGAGCCGGCCTCGAATCCGAGAGGACGGTATTCGTGTCACGCAGATTGGGCAATAGCAGCGACGTCCTGGTCGTCGGGGCGGGCGTGATCGGGCTCGCGTGCGCCTGGCGGGCCGCGCAGCGGGGCATGTCCGTGCGGGTGATCGACCGCGAGACCCCCGGCTCGGGGGCCTCCCGTGTGGCCGCTGGGATGCTCGCGCCGGTCGGCGAGGCGTCGTGGGGCGAGGAGTCCCTGCTCCAGCTCAACCTGGCGGCCGCGCGCGCGTATTCGGACTTCGCCGCCGAGCTCGAGGACTGCTCCGGGCACCCGGTGGGCTACCGGCGCTGCGGCGCGCTCCACGTCGCGCTGGACCGCGACGAAGCCGAGGAGCTTCGCCGCCGTCACGAGCTGCAGCGCTCGCTCGGGCTCGACGCGGAGTGGATGCGTCCCGCCCGCTGCCGCGAGCTTGAGCCCGGGTTGACTCCGGCGTGCGCAGGCGGGGTGCTCGCGGCGGACGACGGGGAGGTCGACCCGCGCACCCTCGTGGCGGCGCTGGTCGCTGCGATCGAGCGAGCCGGCGGTGAGGTGGTGGCGGGCGCCGAGGCAAGCGGCGCTGTGATCGAGGGCGAGCGTCTGCGCGGGGTGGTGATTCCCGACGGGCGCGAGCTGCGCGCCGATCAGGTCGTGCTCGCGACGGGCGCCTGGTCGGGGAAGGCCTCGTGGCTTCCACCCGACGCGCTGCCACCGGTGCGACCGGTGAAGGGCCAGATCCTCTACCTGCGCGGCCCCGCGGACGACCCCGTCTGCGAGCGGATCGTCGCCACCCAGCGGGTCTACATAGTGCCCCGAGGGGACGGCCGGGTCGTGGTCGGCGCCACGGTCGAGGAGCGCGGGTTCGAGCTCACGGTGACGGCGGGTGGCGTGCACGAGCTGCTGCGGGAGGCCTACCGGGTGCTGCCGGAGATCGTGGAGCTGGAGCTGTGCGAGGCGATCGCGGGGCTGCGTCCCGGGACGCCGGACAACGCGCCGGTGATCGGCCGCGGGACGCTCCAGGGCCTCGTGCTCGCGACCGGCCACTACCGCAACGGGATCCTGCTCGCTCCCGTGACCGCCGATGCCGTCGCCGCGCTGCTCGCCGGCGAGGAGCCGCCCGCGCCGGCCGCGGCGATGGCGCCCGAGAGGTTCGCGGAGGTGACGGCGGGGTGATCGTGGAGCTGAACGGAGACCGGGTTGAGCTGGCCGAGGGCGCGAGCGTCACGGACGCGGTCGGCGCGGCGGGTGCGGACTCGGGCCGCCGCGGGGTGGCGGTCGCGGTCGACGGCGAGGTGGTCCCGCGCAGCGGGTGGAGCGAGACGCGCCTGCGCGAGGGGCAGCGGGTGGAGGTCGTGGAGGCGATCCAGGGTGGCTGAGCCGGCGACGCAGGTGGCTTTCGAGCTTGGTGGCCGGAGCTGGGGCTCGCGGCTGATCGTCGGCACCGGAGGCTTCCGCTCGCTTGAGGACCTGGAGCGCGCCGTGGCGGCGTCGGGGACGGAGATCGTCACGGTCGCCCTGCGCCGCGTCGATCCGCTGGCCAAGGGGTCGGTGCTGGACGCGATCGAAGGGCTGGGCGTGTTCGCGCTCCCCAACACGGCCGGCTGCTACACGGCGCGGGACGCGATCCGGACCGCCCAGCTCGCGCGCGAGGCGTTCGAGACGGACTGGATCAAGCTCGAGGTGATCGGAGACGACCGCACCCTGTTTCCGGACGCGGTCGAGCTGATCGAGGCCGCTGAGGCCCTTGTCGACGAGGGCTTCACGGTGCTCCCGTACACGAACGACGACCCGATTCTCGCCCGCCGTCTCGAGGAGGCGGGGTGCGCTGCCGTGATGCCGCTCGGCTCGCCGATCGGCTCCGGGATGGGGATCCGCAATCCCTACAACATCCAGATCATCGTCGAGCGAGCGCGCGTTCCGGTGGTCCTCGACGCGGGGATCGGCACGGCGTCGGACGCCGCCCTGGCTATGGAGCTCGGCTGTGACGGGGTGCTGCTCTCGAGCTCGGTGGCCCGGGCCGAGGACCCCGTGGGGATGGCTACCGCGATGCGCGGGGCTGTCGAGGCCGGCCGCGCAGCCCGCCACGCGGGCCGGATCGCTCGCAAGCTCCACGCACAGGCCTCAACCCCGGACGAAGGGCTGCCCGAGCTGGACTGATCGCAGACCGGCCCCGCGCGGGACGGTCAGGGATTCTTCTTCGCTTGGCCCGGGGGCACCCGGCCGAGCCCGGGCGGAAGCGTGCCCTTCTTAGCCAGGCCGGGGGGGATGCCACCCTGGCCGGGGGGGATGCCACCGTGGCCGGGGGGGACAACGCCGCCCAGGCCTGGCGGTGTGCCGCCTTGTCCGGGCGGTACGAGGTCGTCCAGGGGCCCGCTGCGCGCCGATCTCGGGATGCGCCTTGACATGGCGCCACTCCTCCGCGCTCAGGGCGCCCGGCTTCCTGAGCACCTGGTGGGAGATCCCGATCTTGCCGATGTCGTGGAGGTTTCCGGCAAGCTCGAGCCGCTCGAGGCGCGATTCGGGGATCCCGAGATTGCGCCCCGTGAGGGCGCAGTACCGGGATACCTCGCGCCCGTGGAACGGGAGGTCCGGATGGTTCCGCGTGAGGATCTCGTTCAGGGTCAGGAGGACGCGAGCGGCACAGTCCGCGCCGGCGGTGTGCGCGATCTCGGCCATCAGGTGCGAGGCGGCCCCGCTCTCCGTGGTGGCGAACCTTGTGGCCACATCCCCCTAACGCGATCAGCGCGCGAAAGTCAGGGGCTACATTCGAGTTCGCGCCCAGCTCGGACGGAAGAGTGCCCCCGGTCGGACTCGAACCGACAACCTCGTCGCTTAAAAGGCGAGCGCTCTAAACCAGTTGAGCTACGGGGGCTCTCTGAGCTTAGCCCGCTGCCTGGCTCGAGGGGCGCTTACGAATTGCCCGCAGTGTTCGCCGTCGATGGCAGTTCGCACACCGGACCTCACACTGCTCGGTCTCGGCGATTAAGCGATCCAGGCTGCAGCCACTTCGTGCGAGGACCATCACGGTTCCCCGTTTCTCGCCGACGTGGTCGAAGTCGAGGACGCAAATCTCGGGGAGACCGCAATCCACACAGCCTGAGGCTTCGAGTCGACTGTACGCATAAACCAGGTTGCGCGCCACCGACGGCAGAAACGGGCCTTTCATACGTCGCCAGTCGGCCGCTGCCCGCCGTGTGTAGGCGCCGCCTGAATACTCCTCACCCTGCGCCGGTTGAAAACTGACCCCCCTTGGCGTCTCCGGCGCCGTCCGGCGGGGAACGCAGCCTGGCCCGGTTGGCGCAGCCGAGGGTCAGGAGGAGGAGTTGATTCAGGTGGAGCAGTGGGCGGAGATCCGCCGCATGCACTTCGTCGAGGGCCTCGCGATCAAGGAGATCGCGAGGCGAACCGGCCGGGACCGAAAGACGATCAGGCGGGCGATCCGCTCCCCCGAGCCGCCGCGCTACCGCCGCGCTGCGCGAGCCTCGAAGCTCGATCCCTTCAGGGACGAGATCGCCCGCCTGCTGAGAGCGGAGCCGCGGATCACCAACACCCGGATCCGCGAGCTGATCGCCGAGGCGGGCTATGGGGGCGCCAAGACGATCCTCGACGATCACCTGCGCGAGCTGCGCCCGATCCTCTGCCCCAAGCGCACCTACCAGCGCACCGTCTACCGCCCCGGGGAGCTTTGCCAGTTCGACCTCTTCGAGCCCTCCTACGAGATCCCGGTCGGCCACGGCCAGACGCGGCGCGGCTGGGTGGTGACCTGCGAGCTCGGATGGTCGCGAGCGGGCGCCGGCGCCCTGGTCTTCTCCAAGCAGGCCCCCGATCTGCTCTGGGGCATGAGCCGCTGCCTGCGCAAGCTGGGCGGCCTTCCCGAGACCGTGGTCTGGGATCGCGAGGGGGCGATCGCACCGAAGGGCAGGCCCACCGATCCCTTCGCCGGCTTCTGCGGCGCCCTGGCGGTGGGCTGGCTGATCCTCGAGGCCGCCGACCCTGAGTCGAAGGGCGCCCTCGAGCGCCGCCACCGCTTCATGCGCACCAACTTCGAGCCGGCCCGCCCGATCGCCTCCCCCGAGCACTACCAGGCCGAACTGGATGCCTGGTCGGAGCGGGTCGACCGGCGCACCCACCGCGGCATTCGCGCGGTGCCGGCCGAGCGCCTGGAGGCCGAGCGGGGACGCATGCGACCGCTGCCCGCGGAGATGCCCGATACCGACCGCCGCTTCGCGATCCGGGTCGCCCAGCAGCCCTACCTGAGGTGGGATACCAACGACTACTCGCTTGACCCCCGCTTCGCGGGACGCCGCGTCGAGGTCCGCGTTAGCCAGCGCGAGATCAGCGCCGTCTGCCTCGATAGCGGCGAGATCGCGGCCCGCCACCGCCGCAGCTTCGCCAAGCAGCTGACCTTCACCGATCCCGCCCACCAGGCCGCCCTCGAGGCCATGCGCGGCGACCGACGCCGGGGACCCGACGTCGAGGTCGAGGCGCGCCCGCTGGACCGCTACGACGCCCTGATCCCGGCATGAGCAGGACCTCGGAGCTTTCGCATCTGTTCCGGGCGCTGAAGGCGCCGGCGGCCGCCAGGGCCATGCCGAAGCTCGCAGATAGGGCCCGGGAGGAGCAGTGGGGCTATGAGCGCTTCGCCGAGGCGCTGCTCTCGACCGAGGTCGCCTCGCGCGAGGGCCACGGCGGCGAGAGCCGCATCAAGGCGGCCCGCTTCCCGGCCCGCAAGACGCTCGAGGAGTTCGACTTCACCTTCCAGCACTCGGTCAAAAAGCAGGTGGTCGAGCACCTCGGCCAGCTCGACTTCCTGCACGCCCGCGAGAACGTGGTCCTCTTGGGCCCGCCCGGCACCGGCAAGACGCATTTGGCGATCGCGATCGGGATCAGGGCGTGTTTGGCAGGTCAGCGGGTCGCCTTCGCCACCGCGACCGAGTGGGTGGCGCGACTCGGCGAGGCGAAGCGCCAAGGCGAGCTGGAGGCGGAGCTGCGAAGGCTCGGGCGAATCCCCCTGCTGGTGGTCGACGAGGTCGGCTACATCCCCTTCGACCCCGAGGCGGCCAACCTGATGTTCAGCCTGGTCTCGGCGCGCTACGAGCGGGCGTCCTTGATCGTCACCTCGAACAAGCCCTTCAGCTCGTGGGGCGAGATCTTCGGCGACGAGGTCGTCGCCGCGGCGATGATCGACCGCCTCGTTCACCACGCCGAGATCCTCGCCTTGAAGGGCGACTCCTATCGGCTTCGCGACAAGGACCTGGGGCCGGCGCCGGCAGGCGACTGATCGCTCCCGCCTGCTCCGCTTCGCCCTACGGGCTCAGCTCCGCAGGCGGGATCTCCTACCCGGAGGGGGGTGACTTTTCAACCGGCGAAAGGGGGTGACTTTTCGACCGGCCTTGACACCGTGAGCCGGACCGGCGAGCGGTGCGCCGACGATGGCAATTCACGCACACCGCCTGGCACTCACGTATCTCTGCTTCCAGCGCCTTGAGCGAGTAGCCGGCGTAAGCGAGCACGGCGATGTGCGCCCGTTTCTTACCTACGTGGTCGAACTCCAGGACCGCGCGGTCAGACTCGCCGCAGTCGACGCAGGGGTTGTTCGCGAGGTACTTGTGGATGAACTCTTTCGCTCTCTTACGGCGCTTCCGCCTGCCAGCGCGGACCTGGTCACGATGCAGATCGCCACGCCGACGGAAGTACTCGCGGAAGCACTCGCGGCACCACCACTGGTAGCCGTCTCCGTCGCGGTTGAAGGCAGTCGTTGGCAGCAGCTCGCGACAGCTTCCGCAGCGGCGCTGCTCAACGCTGCGTGCCTCTGGCCCCTGGGTCGGCTCGGGGTCTTTGGCCGGAGCGGGCGGGAGAGGCACGTCTCGAACCCACATGCTGACCGATGAGAGGGCGACTCCCAGCTCAGCTGCAATCGTACGGAGCGAGTAACCGCGTGCTCTTAGCCGACGCGCGAAGTCGCGCTCGAAGTCTTTCCTATACACGAACACATGTTCCCGTACAGCTCCGACGGGTTCTTTCCGGTCCGAGCAGTTTTCGGTCAGGCGATATGGACGGGAGCGCCGACCTCGACGTGGTCGTAGAGCTCGATCACGTCGGGGATCGCCATCCGGATGCAGCCGTGCGAGGCGGCGGTGCCGAGCGAGTCGAGCTCGTCGGTGCCGTGGATCCCGGCGCCGCCGAGGAACCCCATCCAGCGCGCCTTGAGCGGATTGCCGGGACCCGGCGGAAACGACTGGCCGGCCAGGTCGCCCGTCCAGGGAGCATTCGGAGCGGTCCAGGTCGGGTTGACCTGCTTCGTCTGGATCTCGTACGTGCCGCCGGGCGTGGCGTAGCCGGCCTGCCCGACCGCGATCGTGTACGTCTTCGCCAGCTCCAGGTCGTCGTACAGGCGCAGCCGGAAGCTCGAGCGGTCGATCGCGATGTACTCGGGGTGCCGCCCCGCGAGCTGCTCCTGCGTGACCTCGGGCTCGAGCGTCTGCACCGGCACCTGGAGAACACCGTCGCTCCCGGGCCGCACGAGCTCCGCGACGATCGCCTCCTCGAGCTCGGGGAGGCGCACCGCGACGCCCTCGCGCGCCGGCGCCTTGTGCAGCTTCGCCCCCACGGGCAGACGTCTTGCGCCGGCACGTCGACCGCCGCCCGCACGCTCTCCACCAGCGGCGCGATCGCGGTCCGCGAGTAGGTGAAGTGAGGCGATCCGGCGAGCCGCACCGTGCCGTCCTCGTCCTCGCGAAGCGCCTCCTTGACCAGGCCGCGGGCGTCGAACGCGATCCCCGGATCGACCGCCGGCAAAGAGATCCGCTCGCCCGCGTACCGGGCGCTCAGCGGGCGCACCGCCGAGGTCCCCAGCCGCGAGCGCAGGACCGCACGCGCCCGCTCGGCGCGCAACCCTCCGACGTCGAGGCCCCCGACCCGGACGCCATCCTCGATCACGCCTTTGCCCGCACCGCCGCAGCCGCTCAGCGCCGCCGCGACGAGCAGCGGCGTCACGAGTGCCCCGATTGCGAGTCGAGTCTTCATCCCGCCGCTCGCAGCCTAACGAGACACGGCCGCCCTCAGGCCCGGTGATCTCGGGCAAGCCTAGTGGCGGAAGTGGCGCCGGCCGGTGAACACCATCGCCGCGCCGGCCGCGTCGCAGGCGGCGATCACCTCCTGGTCCCGGACCGAGCCGCCCGGCTGAATCACCGCGCGCGCGCCGGCGTCGATCGCGGCCTGCGGCCCGTCGGCGAAGGGAAAGAACGCGTCCGAGGCGAGCGCCGATCCGCTCAGGACCGCCTCGGCCTCCTCGCCTCGCGCCTCCCGCGCCTTCACGAGCGCGATCCGCACCGAGTCCACCCGGCTCATCTGCCCGGCCCCGATCCCGACCGTCCCGAGGTCCTTGGCCAGCACGATCGCGTTCGAGCGCACGTGGCGCGCGACTCGCCACGCGAACAGCAGGTCCGCCCACTGCGCCTCGTCCGGCTCCGCCTTCGTGACGACGCTCATCGCGTCGCGCGAGTCGGCGACGCGGTCGGCATCCTGGACCAGCAGCCCCCCGCGCACTCGCTTCACGTCACGCTCGGCGATCTCGTGGCCCCGCCGTTCGGTGTCCTCCATGATCCGGATCGCCTCCTTCTGTCGCAGCACCTCCAGAGCGCTTTCTTCGTAGCCCGGAGCGATCAGAACCTCCATGAAGCTCTCGTGCAGGTGCTCGGCGAGGTCCCGGCCGACCTCGCGGTTGAGCGCGACCACCCCGCCGAAGGCCGACATCGGATCGCACGCGAGCGCCTTCTCATGCGCCGCGTCGATCGTCTCCCCGACGCCGGCGCCGCACGGGTTGTTGTGCTTGACGATCACGCACGCGGGCTCGTCGAACTCGGACAGCAGGCGCCGCGCGGCGTCGAGGTCGAGCACGTTGTTGAACGACAGCGCCCGTCCGTGCAGCTTCGCTACCCGGGACAGCACATGCGAGCGCGCACCGACCTCCGTGTAAAGGGCGGCGCGCTGGTGCGGGTTCTCGCCGTAGGAGAGGTCGAGGAACTTCTCCAGCGCGACCGTGAGGTGGCCGGGGAAGACCTCGTAGCGGGCCCCGAACCAGCGGCTGACCGCGGCGTCGTAGTGCGCCGTGAGGGCGAACGCCTCGTTGGCGAGCCAGTGGCGTGTCTCGCCGGAGATCGTCCCGCCCGACTCCTGCAGCTCCGCCAGCACCGCGTCGTAGCTCTCGGGCTTGACGATCGCGGCGACGTACCGGTGGTTCTTGGCCGCGGCGCGGATCATCGTCGGGCCGCCGACGTCGATGCTCTCGATCGCGTCCTCCTCCGTCACGCCGGCCTCCGCGACCACGCGCTCGAACGGGTACAGGTTCACGCACACGAGGTCGATCGGCTCGATCCCCTCCGCCTCGAGCGTCGCCGCGTGTTCGGAGTCGTCGCGGACGGCCAGGAGCGCCGCGTGGAGCCGCGGATGAAGCGTCTTCACCCTCCCGCCGAGGATCTCCGGCGA
>Ga0184637_10002273_pt1 | contig 12414 bp, 8 predicted proteins | sample PLM3_127_b2_FD_133143 | JGI IMG/M metagenome (GOLD analysis project Ga0184637, IMG submission 133143) | Groundwater sediment microbial communities from an aquifer in East River, Colorado, USA - PLM3_127_b2 | ecosystem: Environmental > Terrestrial > Soil > Riparian zone | place: USA: East River...
GGCCAAAAAGGATTCGGCCTGAGAGACTGGCGAGCGCCAGGCCTCGCGCTTCACCTCGGTCCGTTGTGGCCTCGCGCTCCACCGGCGTCCCGACGAGACCCAGAACGGCGGCTGCAACGGCCGACATCGCGACTCTTGCCCGCCTCGCAAGTGAATTCTGTCTTCGCCCGAGCATCATTCGGCCAGGCCACGAGGGATGGGATGCGCCAGCCCTACTAGTGGTTCTAAGGATGCGAACCCACGCGCGGCCACCTCGCCTGGCAAAGCATCCACGACGCTGAGAGCAGTACCGGGCTGGGCGAAGGTCGCCGTACCAACCTGAACCGCGCTCGCCCCCGCGAGGATGAACTCCAACGCGTCATCAACCGACGCTATGCCGCCCATCCCAACCACGGGGACGCGCACCGCTTGGCTGACCAGGTAGACCAGCCACACGGCTATGGGTCGGATAGCGGGCCCGGATAAGCCACCCGTCGTGTTAGCGAGGACGGGGCGACCGCTCCGTGTGTCGATTTTCATGCCTACGAAAGTGTTGATGAGCGAGATGGCGTCTGCACCAGCGTCTTCTACTGCACGCGCGACGCCACAGATATCCGCCACTTGCGGGGAGAGCTTGACCAGCAGCGGTAGTCCTGTCCGCGCTCGTGCAGCCGCCGTGATGGCTGCGGCCGTGGCGGCATCGTCACCGACTACGCGTCCCCCCTCCCAGACGTTAGGGCAGGAGATGTTCAACTCGATTGCGGCGATGCCCGGCACACCTTCCAGGTGCGCGGCCATGTACGCGAACTCGTCAACCGTATCACCCGCGATGTTCACTACGACCGGGACATCCCACTCCGCCCAGATCGGCGCCATTCGCGTGACGACTTTGTGGATGCCCACATTCTGGAGCCCGATGGCGTTCAGCATTCCCGACGGTGTCTCCACAATGCGCGGCCCGCGGTTGCCCCGTCGTGGGCGGACGGTGATACCTTTGGAAACTACCGCACCCAGCCGCTGAATGTCGACCAGGCGGGCGTACTCGGTCCCATACCCGAACGTACCTGACGCTACGAGCACCGGGTTGCGCAGAACGAGCGGCGACTTTGCATTCACGCCAAACTCGACGTGGACGTCCGCCGCCGGCCCCACTGCCGACTCAGGCTGCGTCGCTACGACCACCCAGTACTCCAGGCATGGACGCTCCCTCGCGCCAGAGGACCTGGCGGATGTCGAAAACGGGCCCCTCGGTGCACACGCGGAGCGGGCCCCTGGATGTTTCGACCACGCACCCCAGACAGACCCCCATGGCGCATCCCATGCGCTCCTCCATTGCCACTTGCGCCGGCTTGCGCGGTGCGATCTGCATGATGACACGTGCCAGCGCCGCCATCATCAGAATCGGCCCGCAGGCGTAAACCGCATCCGCCCACGAGAGATGCTCGGGAACAACCTCAGTCACAAGCCCGTGATGCCCAACTGAGCCGTCGTCCGTCGCGACGACATATTCCACCTCCGGAGGTAATAGCCGCGGGGGGAAAACGAGCTTACGCGTGCTCGCCCCCACCACCAGCGCAACACTCGCGCCCCGGGCGATAGCCCGCTCGGCCAGCCCCACGAGCGGCGCAACACCGTAGCCGCCTCCAACCATGAGCAGGTTCCGGTCCTCAGAATGGAGGCGAAAACCGTGGCCCAACGGCCCAAGGCAGTCTAGCTCCTCACCGGCCAAGCGCGCGGTGAGCCAGTCGGAGCCGGGTCCAACTGCACGGATCATCAGCTGAATCGTGTCGCCTTCCGTCCGGTATACGCTCATCGGCCGTCGCAAAACGCGATCTGTGTCGTCGCCACAACGAATGTGCAGGAACTGACCGGGGGTGGCCGTGCGGGCGGCGCGGCTGTCTCGAAGCGTGAGGACGTGTGTCACGGGCATGATTTGCTCGTTGGCCACCACCCGAGCCGAGAACAACCTCATGGGCCGACGGTTCCGAGTTCCGAGCGCCGAGTCTCGTGTGGCCGTATCCCGAGCGCCTGGTGCCCGTGAACCCCGCGGTCCCCTTCTCCCGGTGCCGCTCGGAACGAGGACGACACTCGGAACTCTTCGGGGTCGAAGGACCAATATTCCGGCACTGTTCGCACCTCATAGGCGTCGGACCCCGCGGAGAGGCAGTCCGCTACGACACGCACGGTGTCCAGAGAAGTGAAGCAGGGAACACGCCGTTCCGCCGCGGCGCGCCTGATCTCGAACCCGTCGCGTAGCTGATCGCGCCGCGCCGATACGCTCTCCAGGGTATTGACGACACCATTGACAGAGCCATCGACGATGACGTCCAGCACATTGGGGTGCCCTTCGTCCAGCTTTTTCGTAGTCAGGACGACCGGAATGCCCAGGGCATCGATCATTCCTGCTGTACCCTCGGTCGCATACAGCCGGTATCCCAGCGATGCGAACGTACGGATGATGGGGATGGACTCTGCCTTGTCGTGGTCGGCGATGGACACGAGGAGCGCTCCCTGCCGGGGCAGCATCAACCCTGCAGCGATCAGCGCCTTTGTCATGGCAGCGCGGTAAGTGAAGTCGATGCCCATGACCTCGCCGGTCGACTTCATCTCGGGCCCCAGGTACGTGTCAACGCGGGCCAGTTTTGCCATTGAGAAGACGGGGGCCTTGACTGCCACTAGCTCCTGTTTCGGCCAGAGGCCGCCCCGGTAGCCCTGCTCGGCGAGCGACTCCCCCAGCATGACCCGCGTCCCCACCGTGACGATAGGCACACCCGTCGCCTTGCTCAGGTAGGGGACGGTCCTGCTCGCGCGCGGATTCACTTCCAGGACGTAGAGGTTCTTTTCGAACAGAACGTACTGCACGTTAAAGAGGCCACGAACTTCCAGACCCAGCCCAATGCGCGTTGTCCAGTCCACCACTTGCTGCACCTCGGCGCGGCTGAGCCCGAAGGCCGGGTAGACGGCCATCGAGTCGCCAGAGTGGACCCCGGCGCGCTCCACGTGCTCCATGAGCCCCGGAATCAGGACCTGATCGCCATCGCAGATCGCGTCGACCTCCAGCTCTTTGCCCTCCAGATACTTGTCGATGAGCACTGGATGGCTCCGGGACAGCTCCGTGGCGGCGTTCACGTAGCGGATGAGATCCGTTGCGTTGTGGACGATCTCCATCGCCCGGCCCCCCAGCACGTAGGATGGGCGGACGAGGACCGGGTAGCCGATGGCTTCCGCCGTATTCAGCGCCTCCTCGACGGTACGCACGCTGGCACCGGGGGGCTGGGCGACATCTAACCGATGCAGGGTATTCTCGAACCGCTCGCGATCCTCAGCGAGGTCGATCGCCTCAACGCTACTTCCCAGGATACGCGCTCCCGCTCGGTGCAAGGGCTCAGCCAGGTTGATGGCAGTCTGCCCTCCGAACTGCACGATAATCGGCGGCGCCGCACTGAGTCCGTCGTCTGTCCCTTCCCCGGCTTCGTTCTCGAGGATGTCGCGCACACTCTCCTCATCGAGCGGCTCGAAATAGAGGCGTGTCGAGGCGTCGAAGTCAGTGCTGACGGTCTCCGGGTTGCTATTGACCATGATGCTCGCCGTGCCGGCCTCCTGAAGCGCAACGGCCGAGCGAACGCTGCAATAGTCGAATTCGATCCCCTGCCCGATCCGGATAGGCCCGGAGCCGACCACCAACGCGGACTCGCAGCCCAGCGGCTCTGCCTCGTTCTCGACCTCGTAGGTGCTGTAAAAGTAGGGCGTGGCCGCGGCGAACTCCGCCGCACACGTGTCCACCATCTTGTATACCGGCCGAACACCCCAGGACTGCCTCAAGCCCCGGACCTGGTCGGGTAGCAAGTCTGCCAGCGTCCCGATCTGCACATCTGAGAAGCCCATCCGCTTGGCTCGATGCATCAAAGACGGAGTCAGCGGCTCACGTAGGAGCTCGCGTTCCAGCCCCACGATGTCCGCCATCTTGTGCAGGAAGAAAGGATCGATCCCTGACATCTGGGAAATTAGCTCGACGCCCGTGTTTCGTCGCAGCGCCGCGGCTATCGCCCACAGGCGGAGATCGTTGGGCCGTGAGATGAGCTCCATTGCCTCCCCGGTCAGATCGCCGTCGGCATTACTCCAGCTGCGCTCTTCCCAGAGGAGACTCCTGCCCCCAATCTCCAGGGAACGCACCGCCTTTTGCAAGGCCGCCTCGAAGGACCGCTCGATGGCCATTACCTCACCCGTGGACTTCATCTGAGTGTTGATCGTGCGGTCCGCCGAGGCGAACTTGTCGAATGGCCACCGCGGCACCTTTACCACCAGATAGTCCAGCGCTGGCTCGAAGGCCGCCGTCGTCTGGCCGGTCACGGCATTCGGGATCTCATCCAAACGCCGCCCAACGGCGATCTTGGCCGCGACTCGGGCGATCGGGTACCCCGTGGCCTTGGAGGCGAGCGCGGACGATCGGCTCACCCGCGGATTCACTTCGATAACGTAGTAGGCATGAGACCTGGGATCGAGGGCATACTGGATGTTGCAGCCGCCCTGGATCCCCAGTGCGCGGATGATCTTGATGGCCGCGGTGCGCAGCATCTGATATTCGAAGTCCGAAAGTGTCTGGCTGGGCGCAACGACGATGGAATCGCCGGTGTGCACTCCCATGGGATCGAAGTTCTCCATGTTGCACACGGTGATGCAGTTGTCGGCGCTGTCGCGCATCACTTCGTACTCGATTTCCTTCCAACCGATCAGCGAGCGCTCTACCAGCACCTGGTGGATCGGGCTCGCCGCGATCCCGCCATCCACTACGTCGCGCAGCTCAGATTCAGTCTGGCCAATGCCCCCGCCGGTGCCTCCCAGCGTAAATCCGGGCCGGACGATGACCGGATAGCCCATCTGGTCCGCGAACTCGATTGCGGTGCGCGCGTCAAGGGCGACGACGCTCTCCGGGACAGGCTCGCCGATGCTGAGGAGCAGGCTCTTGAACAGGTCGCGATCCTCGGCCTGCCGAATCGTGCTGAGCGGTGTCCCCAGGAGCCTGACACCGTAGCGTTCAAGAACGCCGGCATCGGCCAGTTCGACGGCGAGGTTCAGTCCCGTCTGACCGCCGAGGGTCGGAAGAAGTCCGTCAGGGCGTTCGCGTTCGATGATCCGCTCGACCACCGGCACCGTGGCGGGCTCGATATAGACCGCGTCGGCAACGCCAACGTCAGTCATGATGGTGGCCGGATTGGAGTTGACGAGGACTGTGCTGACACCCTCCTCGCGCAGCGACTTGCATGCCTGGGTGCCTGCGTAGTCGAACTCGGCAGCCTGCCCGATAACGATCGGCCCCGAGCCAATCACCAGCACCTTGCGGATTGCGGATTGCAGTTCACCGTCACGTGACATTCCGCACTCCGAAGTCCGCAATCCGCAATGCGTCGGCACCGGACGTGGGGTGACCCACCATATTAAGAAAGCGTTCGAAGACGTATTGGTTGTCCTGCGGGCCGGGGCACCCCTCGGGGTGATATTGCACCGAGAACGCCGGCAACTCGCGATGGGCGAGCCCCTCCACCGACCCGTCGTTCAGATTCACCATACTGACGAGGAAACCACTCGCTGCCGGCACGGAGGCTGCGTCCACCTGGAATTCGTGGTTTTGCGATGTGATGTGCACGCGCCGTGTTCCGCGCTCGAGCACGGGGTGGTTGCCGCCATGGTGGCCGAATTTGAGGCGGCTCGTGGAGCCGCCGGCTGCGAGCCCTAGCACCTGGTGCCCCAAGCAAATGCCCAGCGTGGGTATCGTGAGGCGCAGCAGTTCTCGCGCAAGTGCCGTTACGGCTTCCATGCGCTCCGGATCGCCGGGCCCATTCGAGAGCACGACGCCACCGACGCGCGCACCCAACACGTCGCTGATGTCGGCTGTCCATGGGAGGGGCACTACCTCAGCTCCGCGCCCGGCGAGCGATCGCGCGATGTTGTGCTTCGTGCCACAGTCCACCAGGGCGATGCGGGTCCCTAGGGTTATGAGCTTGGCATCGAGAGGCCGCCTCGTGGCGGCTGCAATCGACTCCGGCGCGGATGCCTCCGCTACGAGGTTTTTTTCAGATAGCGGGGTGACGCGGCGCGCGCGATCGCGAAGTCGATCCACCTGTTCTGGCAGCGGTGAGCCGCCGTCCAGCCGCCCGAGCACTGCGCGCATCGTGCCGTGCGTCCTCAGGTGGCGCGTGAGGGCGCGAGTGTCGACTTCCTGGATGCCCGGCACCCCGGCCGCGCGCAGGTAGCTCTCCAGGTCGCCCGATGCAAGCCAGTGGCTGGGCGCAGCGGCGAGATCGCGTACGATGAGCGCGGCGATCCAGGGCCTTTTCGATTCAGTGGCCTCACCCTGGACTCCGTAGTTCCCCACCTGGGGATGGGTGAGCACGACCATCTGGCCGTGATAGGAGGGATCTGTCGCGATCTCCTGGTACCCGGCCATGCTGGTGTTGAAGACCACTTCGGCCTCGGCATCTCCGCGGGCCCCGAAGGCGCGGCCGAAGAAGACCCGCCCGTCCTCCAGTGCCAGGCAGGCGTCGGCGCCGAAATGGGTCGGGGAGCCCGGGGACTCCGAAGGAGCGCTAGTCCACACGGCTCAGCTCCTGCTCCACCTGGTGCACTACGCGCCCGTCCACGATGGTCGCTACCACTCGCCCGCGCAGCTTGTGGCCCTGAAGCGGCGTGTTCTTCCCTTTCGAGTGGAAGCGATCCGTATCCACGGTCCACTCGACCCCGGGGTCAAGGATCACCAGATCGGCAGGGGCCCCGATCGAAAGTGTCCCGTAAGGCAGGCCGAAAGCGCGACACGGCTCGATGGTGAGGCGACGAATCACCTCCACGAGAGGCAGATCTCCGGCGTCCACCAGCCGGAGGAGCAGGCCCAGGGCGGTCTCGAACCCAGAGATCCCAAAGGCCGCTTCGTCATAGGTGCAGTCTTTGTCGATGGTGCGATGCGGCGCGTGGTCGGTCGCGATCGCATCGATGAGCCCCTCTGCCAGCGCCTCCACGAGCGCTCGTCGGTCTTCCTCCGTGCGCAGCGGGGGGTTCACCTTCGTCCGTGTGTCGTAAGCGGGAGTGCGAAATGTGGGCTGCGGATTGCGGGCGGGCACCCCACCTGCATTCCGCATTCCGAAATCCGCACTGCCGAGCACCCAGTCCTCCGTCATGGTCAGATGGTGCGGAGTCACTTCCGCTGTGACGAGCAGGCCGTCCCGTCGGGCTGCGCGTAAAAGCTCCACCGATCCTCGCGTCGAGATGTGCGCAAGATGCAGGCGACCCCCCGTGTGGCGCGCCAGCTCGATGTCGCGATGGACCATCACTTCCTCTGCTGCAGCCGGCTGGCCGTTGAGCCCGAGCAAATCAGACACGCGGCCCTCATTCATCACGCCGCCAGCCGCCAGCTCGGGGTCCTCACAGTGGTCTACAACTGGTTTCCCGTGACGCACGCTGTTGGCGAGGGCATACCGCATCAACCTGGCATCCACCACGGGTCGGCCGTCGTCCGAGAACCCTATCGCACCGGCCCCAGCCATCTCACTGGCGTCCGAAAGCTCCTTGCCGCGCTCGCCGCGGGTCACCGTACCCAGTGGAATGACCCTGGCCAACCCGGCCCGGCGTGCGGTCGCGAGGATGAACTCCACATCGCCGGCCGTGTCGATCGTGGGGTTTGTGTTTGGCATGCAGCAGATGGTGGTGAAGCCACCGGCGACAGCGGCCAGCGATCCGGTCGCGATGGTCTCTTTGTCCTCAAAGCCTGGCTCACGCAGATGGCAATGCAGGTCAACAAACCCGGGAGCGACCACGCGCCCCCGCGCGTCGATCTCCCGGTCGAAGGCACCGTCGTGGTCGGGGCCTATGAAGTCGACCACGCGGCCGTCCACCAGGACGATGTCGACGACTTCGTCCCGCCGCTGGCTCGGATCCACAACACGGCCACCTCGAATTCGTGTCTTCATCGCAGGCGCTCCTCCAATGGGCCCGCTGGGCTCGTGGACCGTTCGGCGGCCGACACGCTAGACACGAGCAGGTAGAGGACGGCCATACGAATGGCGACGCCATTGGTGACCTGCTCCTGGATCACAGAGCGGTCGCCGTGGGCCACATCTGCATCGACTTCCACCCCTTCATTCATGGGGCCGGGGTGCATCAGGATAGCGCGCGGCGCCGCGCGCTCCAGCCGCGCCCTCGTGATGGCGAAATCGCGCGCATATTCGCGGAGCGATGCGAGTCGGTTTCCCTCTTGCCGCTCAAGCTGAACCCGCAGCGGCATCACCACGTCCACGCCTTCGACAGCGCGGTCGAGCCGAACGTCGGACTCCACCGGCCAGGGGCGATGCCCTTCGGGGGAGAGCAGCGTGGGAGGGAGGAGGGTTGGAGGGCCGCAGAAGATGACCTCCGCACCGAGCGTTGACAGGCACCAGGCATTGGACCGGGCGACCCGACTATGGGCGATGTCGCCGACGATCAGCACGCGCAACCCCTGGAGGTGGCCGAAATGCTGGCGGATCGTGTAGGCGTCCAGCAGGGCCTGAGTGGGATGGGCGTGCGTCCCGTCGCCGGCGTTGATAACAGGCACGTCAATGTGCTGCGCGATGACATGGGGAGCGCCCGAGTCTTTGTGTCGAACGACGAGCACGTCGGCCCCCAGCGCTCGCAGGGTCCGGGCGGTGTCCAGCAGGGTTTCTCCCTTCTCGATGCTGCTCCCACCCGCTGCGACATTGACCACGTCGGCGCCCAGGTTTTTGGCCGCTATCTCGAAAGACACGCGGGTGCGCGTACTCGGCTCGTAGAAGAGATTCACGATGCTCTTGCCTCGTAGGGCCGGTACGCGGGGGATCGGCCGGGCCAGCACTTCCTTCATGCTGTCGGCAGTATCGAAGACACGTTCGATCTCGGCGGACGAGAAGTCGTCGAGGTCCAGCACATGCTGACGTTGCACCCAGCCGTCAGACGGGGGTCGGGGGCCAGGGGTCGGGGGTCGGACGTGGGAGGCGAGGATGCGGGTCTGGGTGCCCTGACGGCCGTTGGCCGGCAGCAGCTTCTCGCCGCGGGCGCCGGACTCCTGATCCGTTCCCTTGTCCGTGGCCCCCGACCCCTGGCCCTTAGCCTCCAGCCCCTGGTCAGATCCGTGGCCTCGCGTCCTGGGTGCGCGGCTTCGCGGGCTTTCGATCACGACCCTTCGCTCCTCCGTCGAATGACTACCTCGTCGCGACCATCGATCTCGGCAACGCGCACCTCGACGTCCTCGTCGCTCGACGTAGGCACGTTCTTCCCCACAAAGTCGGCGCGGATGGGGAGTTCTCGGTGGCCGCGATCCACGAGAACGGCGACTTCTATCGACCGCGGCCGACCGAAGTCCATGACGGCATCGAGGGCGGCGCGAATCGTGCGCCCCGTGTACAGCACGTCGTCCACCAGGACCACATTTGTTGCCGTGATGTCTATCGGCAGGGATGTCTGGTGGAGCTCAAGAGGGCGCCCCGAAAAGAGGTCATCTCGGTACAAGGTTATGTCGAGCTGACCGCAGGGGACCTCCGCGCGCTCGAAGGTCGCGATGGCCCGCTGCATCCTGTGGGCGAGCGGGGCGCCTCGGGTGCACAGCCCGACCAGGACCAGCGCATCGACGCCGCCGTTTTGCTCGACGATCTCGTGCGCCATGCGCGCGAGCGCTCGGCGCATCTCGTCTGCGTTGAGGATCACCCTATCGGGCATGCCGCACCCTCAATGCTGGCCTACCCGCGGTGGGCAAAAAAATTCTCGCCGCGTATGCGGCGAGAAGCTGTAGATATTTCTGAAAGGCGGCCATCCTACGCTCCTTGCCGGTCTCACAGGGCCGGCTTAAAGGAAACCCGGGATGCGGGCGGTCTGGACTCTGCGGGTACTATACCACCAGTGGCAGTCTGGATGAGCCTAGGGCACGGCCAGCACCGGAGTATCAACGTCGGCCAGGCTGGTATAGGGCTGGGCTTTTGGTTGTTGGACCGTGCCACTGGCACACCCCAGCATCCTAGCCGGGCGAGTAGCCGGTGAGCTCAACGTAGCCGTGGCCGGCAGCGGGCCGGTCATCGATCACGCCCGAGACGTCGACAGCGCCTTCCCAGTATGGCATTCGATCGAACGCCAGCTCCTGGTCGGCGATGACGGGAACAAGCCGGAGGTTGAGTCGCGGAACTGCCCGCTCCGCGATCGGCCCGACCGCCAGCTCCCACCCGGACGGGTATGTCGCGCCGGTTCGGGCACTAGTCCAGGCTCCTAGCGCTCGAACCTCGATGCCCTCCGCAGTCAAGTCGACGAGGCCACCGTCCGCGTCGACGTAGGTGCCGAAGAGCGCCGTTCGGCCGCCGTCGGCACCTCGCAGCACAGTCAGCATCAGGTCGGCCCCGTCGTCCAACTGGATGCTGAACCAGTCCCACCCACCCACGGCGGAGACGATGAAGTTGCCCCACTGGTGGTCGTGCCATGCGAGCCCGGCCACCTGGCTCACCGAGTCCCCATCGCGCATCGTTCCTGCGACGGCCAGGCGAGTGCGCGAGTAGTAGTAAGAGTTCCCCGCAGTGCCGAAAGAGATCGATCCGCCGGCGTGGAGGGCGGCTGGCTTTTGCGGCCTGAGAGCCAGTTCCAGCCCGTAATCCTCGGTGGCGGCGGCGAGGATGTCGCGCCCCGCGCCCCCTTGCAACGTCCAGCCACCAACTTCCAGGCTGAGGCTCGGCGGCACCGCACGCCGCTGGGCAACTCGCGCCGCGAAAGAGTAGCGCTCCCGGGCTACGTCGGTGATGGCGAAATGGGCCAGGTATCCCACTGGGTTCGTACCGCGGATCGACTGGAACACGACGAACTGGAAACCGTAGCGACTACCCGCGTCGGTCCAGAGGTGGCCGGTGTAATACCACCACTCTGTGAGCACATCGTGGGGCGCCTCGTCCTCGGGTAGACGAACCGGTGCCGAGGGCCCCGACGATTCCGACGATGGATGTGGCGCCCCTGAGGGGGCAGCGGAAGCCACGTTCGCCACGTTCAGCGAACGAGAGGGCGCATCCGCCTGGGCCTGACACCCGATCAGGATCGCCGCCGCGAGAACGGCGATGGCTTCCCTTCGGCCCTCAACTCTCACGGTCGTAGCCATTCGCGCGAGAGCAAGCGCAATATCGGTGTGGGCGCCCACCAGTTCCAGTCGCCCAGCAATCGCATGGTCGCAGGCACCAGCAGAGTACGCACCAGGGTGGCATCGAGGAAGACCGCGATCGCCGTGCCGAAGCCCAGCGCTTTGATGAGGATGATGTCTGCGGACACGAAAGAGCCCGCGATAAGCACGATGATGGCCGCGGCGCTCGTGATCATGGCTCCGCTCCGCTCGAGCCCCTGCGCGATGCTCGCCTCATTGTCGCCGGTTTCCCGGTATGCCTCCATGACCCGGCTCAGGAGGAACACCTCATAGTCCATTGACACCCCGAACAAGACGCAGAACATCAGGATAGGGAGTGAAGCCTCAACAAAGCCCATGGGCTCGAACCCCAACGGGCCGGCAAGGAAGCCATCCTGGAACACGACGACCAGCGCTCCGAAGCTCGCTGTGATACTGAGTGCATTCATGATGATGGCCTTGATCGGCAGAACCAGGGAGCGAAACAGGACCAGTAGGAGCACCAGAGTGCTGAAGGCGATGAACCCCGCAGCTAGGGGAAAATGCTCGTACAGGCCACTGCTGTAGTCCATGACGGCGGCGGTGCCGCCTCCCACCAGCACTTGCATGCCGGGCGGCGGCGGCATGGCGCGAAGTCGCCGCACGAGATCCTTCGACTCGACGCTCGTTTGCCCGCCGCGACTGGTGATGCGCATGAGCACGACCCCGTCGCGGACCATTTGCCGCACGGCGGCTTCAGCGTAGGGATCGGGGATGCGGTCCGGTCGCGCGTAGATCAGCTGGTACTGCTCGCGGGTGAGCCTCGGGTCCAGGCTAACCAGGCTCTCAATGGCAGTGACCGCCGGGTCGTCCTGTACCGCCTGGGCGAAGTCGTACAGGTGCCCCACGCGCTCGGGCGATAGCATGGCGCCGTCGCCCAGTAGCACGAGCGCGATGGGCGAGAGCTCGCCCGCGCCAAACTTCTCGCGGAGGACATCGGCCGCCCGTCGGGAGGGGACGTCGCCGGGGAGGATCGATGCGTCGGGCGCCCCGAATTGCACTCGAAGGAATGGCAGGCCGAGGATCAGCAGAACGGCCAGGACGGGGACCAGAACCCGCAGCGGATGAGCCATCACCCGCTTCGCGACCCGGTTCCAGATGACGCTCCGGCCCAGGCGTGGCCGAATCACGGGCCATCGGTCGACTCCGCTCCCCACCAGCGCCAGGATAGCAGGCAACAGCGTCAGCGCTGCTACGACTGAGGTGACCACAACGAGCGCGCCTGCGACCCCCAGTGAGCGCAATGCGAGAAA